>Ga0214919_10001320_pt1 | contig 40916 bp, 37 predicted proteins | sample LL1503_MetaG_FD_177994 | JGI IMG/M metagenome (GOLD analysis project Ga0214919, IMG submission 177994) | Freshwater microbial communities from Lake Lanier, Atlanta, Georgia, United States - LL-1503 | ecosystem: Environmental > Aquatic > Freshwater > Lake | place: USA: Georgia | collected...
AGCCCAGGTCGTGCAATTGCCGCCTCAATCTTGAGATTTACGCCACTCAAGCCCGCTAATACTCGTAAGTAAGCGAATTTTCATAGAGAATAACGACCTACCGATGAAGAGAATATAAACCAGCTAACGGATGGAATAAATCAAATGGCACTTGCACAAGCTGACGTACTTGCAGGATTAAAAAAGATCGTTGAAGAAGTAGCTGGAGTTCCTGCTGCATCGATTGAGATGGACAAGAACTTCACTGAAGACCTAGATGTTGACTCGCTCAGCATGGTCGAGGTTGTCGTTGCCGCTGAAGAGCTCTTTGGAGTCAAGATTCCAGATGAGGCAGTAACTGATCTTGTCACTGTTGGTGATGCCGTTAACTTCATCGTACGTGCAGCTAACTAACTGATAGTTACATAAAGAATTAAAATGTCGACCCGTCGCGTAGTCGTCACCGGATTAGGTGCGACTACGCCTCTTGGTGGCGATGTTAGGACAACATGGTCAGCACTTTTGGCTGGGACAAGTGGGGTTCGCCTTCTGACTGAGGATTGGGCTCAGTTAATTCCAGTACATTTTGCTGCCCGTGTCGCCGTTGAGCCAAGTGAACAGATGGAGCGGGTCGAGATACGTCGCTTAGATAGATCCGAGCAGTTTGCCCTGATAGCTTCCCGTGAAGCGTGGAGAGACGCTGGATCACCCGAGATGGATAAGGAGCGCTTAGGTGTTGTCATCGCCTCGGGTATAGGCGGAGTAACCACGCTTCTCGATCAATATGACATCTTGCGTGAAAAAGGCTCACGTCTTGTAAGTCCACATACGGTTCCAATGTTGATGCCCAACGGTCCTGCAGCAAATGTTGGTCTAGAACTACAAGCCAAAGCAGGTGTGCATACACCAGTGAGCGCTTGTGCATCGGGTGCTGAAGCTATTGGCTACGCGTTAGACATGATTCGTAACAACCGCGCCGACGTTGTAGTCAGCGGTGGCGTGGAAGCGGCAATTCACGCCATGCCAATGTCAGGCTTTGCAGCGATGAAGGCGCTTTCAACTCGCAACGACGATCCAACGCGCGCATCACGACCATATGATCTCAATCGCGATGGCTTTGTTTTGGGTGAAGGCGGTGGAGTTTTAGTTCTAGAGGAGTACGAGCATGCTCGAGCACGCGGTGCTCATATTTATTGCGAAATCGTAGGACAAGGTCTGACATCTGATGGTTATCACATTGCCGCTCCTGATCCAGATGGTGCCGGTGTTCAACGCGCACTCAAATTTGCATTACGAGACGCTGGTTTAACAACAAAAGATATTGTTCATTTAAATGCCCATGCAACATCAACACCAGCAGGTGATGTCGCCGAAGCAAATGCACTACGCGCCGCACTCGGCGCAGATGCCGATCACGTTGCAGTCTCTGCAACTAAATCAATGACTGGTCACTTATTGGGTGGCGCTGGTGCGATTGAATCTGTATTTATTGTTAAGACTCTTCAAGATCGACTTGCTCCTCCAACAATAAATATCGATGATTTAGATCCTGCAGTTACTATCGATGTTGTCAGGGATAAGCCTCGCAAACTCCCTGCCGGAGATATTGCAGCGCTCAATGACTCATTTGGTTTTGGTGGTCATAACGTTGTATTGGTCTTTAAGAGCATATAGATGCCAACTACGGTAGTTGATTCACGTGATCCAGAGATACGTATTGCGCGTTTAGTCGATAATGGAAAATTTGAATTTCTAATCCCCCGTACCGACTGCGGAATGATCGCTGTTACAGGTTTAATCAAAGGTAATAAAGTTGTAATTTTTGCATCTGATGCCACGATTAAAAGCGGTGCACTAGGCGTTGATGGTTCAAAGGTAATTGTCACTGCATATAAAGCTGCCATGGGTGCGCAGGTTCCAGTTATCGGAATTTGGCACTCGGGTGGTGCGCGTTTAAGTGATGGCGTTGCATCTTTAGATGCCTTCGGTGAAGTCTTTCAATCCATGATTTCAGCAAGTGGGAGAATTCCGCAACTCTCATTAGTACTTGGACCAACAGCCGGTGGCGGAGCGTATGGTCCAGCCCTCACCGACGTTGTAGTGCTTGCACCTGAGGGGCGAATATTCGTTACTGGGCCCGACGTAGTTAAGAGTGTTACTGGCGAAGATATCGATATGGCCCACCTTGGTGGCCCTGAAGCGCATAAGAAAAATAGCGGGCTTGCACACATCATTGCGCCGAGTGAGCAAGAAGCATTTGACGATGTCCGTGATTTGACTGCGCTTTTTGCTAACCATGGCTTCATGAATCCAGATGTCCAAGATATTGATCTAGCAAGTTTAGTGCCGGATGCAAAAATTCGAACATACGAAGTCCGCCCATTAGTAGATGCGCTCTTAGATGAAGAGACTGAAAGTATTGAACTGCTTTCAATGTGGGCGCCAAATATGACGACCATCATTGGACGTTTAGGTGGAGCAACAGTTGGTGTTATCGCAAATAATCCAGCGCATCTTGCCGGTGTGCTGGATGCGGCAGCAGGTGAAAAGGCTGCGCGATTTGTACGCACATGTGATGCCTTTGGAATTCCTTTAATTGTCATCGCAGATGTTCAAGGTTTCTTACCCGGTGCTGGACAGGAGTGGGAAGGCGCAGTCAGACGTGGCGCTAAGTTACTGCATGCATTCGGTGAAGCCGTTGTCCCGCGCGTTACTTTAATTACCCGCCGAGCCTACGGCGGTGCATTTGTCGCAATGAACTCAAAAGCCCTCGGTGCAACACGTGTATTTGCTTGGCCACTAGCCGAAGTTTCTGTGATGGGCGCGGTTGCGGCGGTGCGCGTTTTACACCGCAGAATTTTGGCAGATATCCCGGCTGAACAGCGCGAATCAATGGAGTTAGAGCTAGCTGCAGAGCACGACAAGATTTCAGGAGGAGTTGCACGCGCAGTTGAAATAGGTGCAGTCGATGAAATTATCGAACCATCACTTACTCGAAGCGCCTTAGCTACAACTATTGCAGCAGCACCGCATCGTCGTGGAAGCCACGGAAATATCCCTCTTTAGTTAGTTTCTAATTAGTTTTGAAGGTTACTGAAACCGTCGCGGTAACTGTCTTATTAATTGTTGATGTGTCATAAGCGCCGTAATCAGCGGTCATCGTTGAATCTGGCGTTGTGATCTGAATCGGTCCAGCCTTGACATTAACTAGCGCGCCGAGCTTACTTCCTACTGCTTTGGTTAGTGCCTCTGCACGGACCTTGGCATCCTTCATCGCATCACTCATTAACTCTGGGCGAAGCTCTGGCAAGTTAGAAATATAGTACTGCGGTCCATAGTTATTTACGTTGATACCCGTCTCTAAGAGTGCACCGATTCCTTGACTGAGCTTTGATACTAATTGAACATCTTTTGTGCGCACAGTTACATCGCGGCTAGCGCGGTATGAAAGTATGCGACCAGTTGCATTTCCATTGACGTACTCTTCATTGGCATATGTTGAGACTGCTCCAAGTGTCAAAGCATCGGCTGAGATTCCACCTGCATTAAGGTACTTTGATAATGCAGCAACATCAGCATCAACTTTCTTAACTGCAGCGCTGACTGTTGGTGATGACAGGTTCACTGAAAGTGTCCACACCGCATTGTCTGCAACGGCAGTAGTTTTCGCAGACCCTGTCACAGTGATTCCATCACTACTGCGAGATGCAAAACCTGAACCAACTTTCATCAAGCCAATTCCAACCGCTAAAGAAAGGATGATTGCAGAGATAATTATTGTTACCGCTTTGCGACGCTCAACGGTGATAATTGGAGATTCGTTTAGTTGGCTCATGTTTAAATGATACACAATTAAATTGCGTGCAAGTGGGCAAACTCTTGGTGAGTGATGCCCCGAAAACGCTCAAGTTCGTTTTCCCAGTCATTTCCCATAATAAGAGCCAGCCCATTACGAACCGTCTCATCATCAAAATTTTTCATTAAAACTTCATTGACTTGATTCTCGTTAAGCATTACCGCCCCCGTTAGATCAGTGATTGCACGATGAATACCAAGTTCTGGGGTAAAACGGAATAACTCTCCCCCGCTGTTGGTATCCTCTTGAACTTCAAAGTAGAGGTAGTGCCAACTACGCAGCGCACTTGCAACTGCCGCAGCGACACCATGTCGGTCACGCCATGTAAGAGTGCATTTATAGGTTCCTGCTTTTAATGGCTGGACTGTCCACTCGCATCGAGTAGTTACACCGAGAATGTCTGCGAGCGCCCATTCGATATGAGCTCGCAACGCAGAGGGTGCGCTGTGAATAGTGAGTGCTCCCCGAACGGCCAAGGACGATGAGGATTGGGTTAATCGTTGCATTGAAAACTCCTAGCAAGGACGCCGATTGCGACCTTCCCCGGCCGCCTTGTGCTCCTGCTAGTGGCTCAATTAGACACCCGCTACGCTCACACTGTCCAGCCCCACTTTAGGTATCTAGGGGTTATGGCGGTACAGTTTGTACCAGTCCGACGCTTAATCAGTACCCGTTTCATGTAACACATAATCGGTATCGCTGGCGCAAGAGGAAGACCGTGATCGAGGATTTCTCGAGCACCCACATATCGAAGGAAAAGTAAAACATGGCAACAGGTACAGTTAAGTGGTTCAACTCTGAAAAGGGTTTCGGTTTCATTGCAGTTGATGGTGGCGGACAAGATGTATTCGTTCACTACTCAGCTATCCAAGGAAACGGTTACAAGTCCCTTGAAGAGGGTCAGGCAGTTTCATTTGAGGTCGTGCAGGGTCCAAAGGGTCCTCAGGCTGATGCAGTAAACCCTGCCTAAATAACACCGCTTTATTAATAACCCTCACTGGCAACAGTGGGGGTTATTTTTTTACTTTGGAACTGGTGGAATCTCACCGACTTTTAATTTTCTTGCTTCAACATCTTTCACTGGGGAAAGATCTTTACCGCTCTTCCATGCATCCAGATATTTCCATGGCAAAACTTCGCCTCTCCTGACCCACCATGTATCCGCTGGCGTTGGCCAAGAAATTCCAAAGTGTAGATGCGGCGCGGTTCCTCGGGCGCTACCAGTTGCTCCAACTGCACCCAATAAACGCCCAGCGGCAACAATCACGCCAGGTTCAATGCTGACTGGAATTGAACGCAGATGAGATCCGTAATATCGAACTCCATCGTCTCCGATAATCGAAACTGATAATCCACCTCTATCAATTCCAAAGTTCGTCTTGCCACTCCATCTATCAACTCGATTGACTTCATCGACAACTCCACTTGTTGGTGCCACAAATCTGCACCCTGCCTTTGCCAAGATATCCGTTGCCGCATAATCATGATGCGCGCGTGCGTAATTAACTGTGCAGCCTGCAACCGGGAAAATATACTTAGGTGCTGCGCTGGCTATGGGAGATATTCCACTCAATCCAGCCGTGATTATCGAAAACGCAGCAAAAAGTTTTTTATATAACATTGGTAGAAGGTTATATGTTCGGATTAGCTTATTTAAGAATGAGCGTAGGTGAGTCTGACTCCAAGGCGAACAGAAAGATAAGTGGGTTATCCCTAGCCTTTCACCTAGCCATATGGGGTGGGGTGCTCTAGTGTCACTAAATCCCATGAAAACATTAATTATCGATGACAACAAATTCGAGCTATCACTCCTAGGTCCAGCTCTTCTGCACCATGGGGTAAAAGTCATCGGGCAGGCTTCGAATTCAAAAGAAGCCATCGAAATCTTTAAAGCACAAAAGCCAAAAACTGTAATCATTGACATTCGATTTGACTCAAATAAGGCAATTCAACTTTGTGCAAAACTTCGCGAAATAAATCCTCTCGTGGGTCTAATTATTATCAGTGACAGCCCCGATATTCGAATTCTTGGATTCGTACTGAGTAAAATTCCTTCAGGCTCACAATTGGTTTTGAAATCATCCGATAATGTTATTGAATTATTATGCAAAGCCGTTGGACTTTCAGTTGAAGCGGCAATTACTGAAGAAGTCTCGATGTGGCTCCATTCTGATAATGACTACAGTCACAAATTGTTTGCCTCAGTACTTACGGGGCTAACCGATATTCAAATCGAAACTATGAGACACGTTGGAAATGGCTTAAGTAACTTAGAGATTTCACGAGTTCGATTTGTCACAGAAAAGTCAGTTGAGCAGATAATTACCAAAATATCCAACCACTTTGGTGTCGGCTCTGATCCCACTAAGAATCAGAGGGTTTTATTGACTGGCGAATACTTTAAATGGATTGGCGCAATCAGGCACTAGCACCCGGCTTTGACGGCGCAAAATCTGCAAAATCGTGCCAACTAAATGCCCATTCGTAAAGAGAATGTGCCTTCGCATAGTTAATCCTGTATTAGAGTTACCACCTGCAGGAGGCGGTAGCTCAGTTGGTTAGAGCCCCAAACTCATAATTTGGTCGTCGTCGGTTCGAGCCCGACCCGCCTCACCCAAGAATAAGCCGTTACAGATGGGGTTTGCTTTGCAGGATGAATGAATAGCGAATTTCATTTACACACTTCCCTATTTCTTTTTATATCCCGCAGGGCACGCTGGCTTTATCGCCGTTATCTTCTTAGAACTCTTTCCCTTAATGCATGTGATCGTAGTTTTTTTCTGCGCAGCAGCTTTGGCTAATTTATCTGCCGCCGCTTTAGCATCGGCATCTTGCTTGGATTTGAGTTCGGCTGCGGCTTTTGCTTCGGCGTCTTGCTTTGCCTTAAGTTCCGCTGCGGCTTTGTCGGCGGCAGCTTTTTCAGCGGCTGCGACTTTTGCTTCGGCGTCTTGCTTTGCCTTAAGTTCCGCGGCGGCTTTGTCAGCAGCTGCTTTAACCTCTGCATCTTGCTTTGCTTTCAACTCCGCTGCGGCTTTAACCTCTGCATCTTGCTTGGCTTTCAACTCCGCTGCAGCCTTTTCAGCGACTGCCTTATCTGCTGCAACCTTGTCATAAGCGCCTGTGATTGTTACATCAACTGGATCTGATGCAATTCCATTTGCGACTACATACAACTTTGAAGGCCCATCTTCAAAATTAGATTCAATGGTGAAGTCGAACGTCGATGGTGTCATGGGGGCTATTGAAGTGCTGCTGAAATTAGAAGTTGCTGCATAAAAGACATGGTGAGAAATGTTATTAACAACTCTGACAAGCGGATAGTTAGTGGCCGATTCGAACTCGTCACCAAATTGCGCACCTTGAGTAAGGCCAGAAAGTTGCTTACCAGAGATGTTGAAACTTTTCTCCGGTGCTAATGTGACAGATGAAATTGAGTCCACTATGGGAGCCCATGATGGATTAGAAACTCCCTTGGATGTATAAAATGCAATTCCTCCCGAGCCCGGATTTGCGTTCATATTAATTACCATAATTTGCCCGTTAGGAAGAGGAAGCATTTTAATATTTGTCGAAGTTCCACTTGATGGTGGAAGCATTAAATCTTCAATGACTGGCAGCCAAGTATTGGACATCCAGTCATATTCAAGATACCTGGTTGGCCCCATGATGCTTAAGTTATTAGTATCTCGCCCCAAATAACTCGTGACAGTAAGCAGGTTTCCATTTGGCAAGATTGCTGTCGGATTATCTGGGGCGCTCAATTGCAAACCATTTTTGAGTTTAGGAAAACTCGCCGCAAGCGCCCAAGAATTTGTTTCAGGATCGTAGAGAGCATTAGCCCCAGTAGCTCCTTGAGCCAAAACTTTTCCGTTTGGTAAAGTCAATGCTGGGCCAACTTCACTAAAAGCCAGAGAATAAGGAATAGCGCCTGTTTTACTCCAAAGCCCTGTGGCAGGGTCATAGACTTCAGCGGTATCTCCACCTCCATCGGTATTCACTGTCAAAACTTTCCCGTCGGGCAACAATGCATACCCAGCCTCAGAATTCATCCCGGATTTATTTGTTCCGGTAAGTGTCCATTTCATAGTCGTCTCATCGAAAAGCATCGACTCGTGTGAAGAACCAGGAGCTCTATCGTCCCAATTCCCAATCATCACCTTGCCATTTGCTAGCGTGGTAAAGGGAGGAGCTGAGATACGGCTCCAATATCCCTGGCCATTATTAGGTGGTGCGACTTCGGTCCAGGTGTTTTTAGAAACATTGTAAATATAGCTCTCGTTTGTATCAGCTTCAAAAACACCTGCATCAGTGAAATTTACTTCACCACCTGTGATGAAAAAATTTCCACTGTGTAAAACAGCACCGTTATATGCCCAAGGATTGTAATCAGGCGTGCGTGCGAGCTGTTTCCAGGTTCCATCGTAATAATTTCCATTAACATCCGGAGTGATTGTCCACCAATTACTGATTTGATTAGCTTGTTGATCTTGAGTCGTTTGAACCAGAATTTTTCCATTAGTCAAGAGCCAGGCAACTCTCGCAACATTATTTGGTAAATTAGGTTTTGTGGTCATCAACTGCCAAGGATCATCACTGATTGCCTTACGTACTTGCTGAGTCGTAAGCATCCAATTTCCACTGGCATCCTTTGTGACAGGTTCTCCATCGGCAGATAAAACTTCCACACTTCCATCGCTTCTTGCTATGACTAGATAGTTCGTGCCGAATTGCACGCCTCCTGCTAGATAGCAAACGGAGCAAACTGTTCCAAGGGTGTACTGCTGCGCTTTTATAGTAAAGGTTGCAACCCCACTTTCATTGGTATTGATATCCGCGGGATCTTTACCATCTCGATTAACCGAATGAATCCCGATATGGGTTCCAGCCCCTGCATTTAATCCCGTGAGAGGATTTATCATTACAAAGCTGACCTTTATTTCCGAATCAGCCCGGGCAGAAGAAGATATGAAAACTGAGACCAAGGCAAAAGTCGAAATTAGGATAAATAGTTTTCTCTTATGCATTGGTAACACTTCCCTATTTCTTCTTATATCCTGCAGGACACGTTGGCTTTATCGCCGTTATCTTCTTTGAACTCTTTCCCTTGATGCATGTGATCGTAGTTTTTTTCTGTGCTGCAGCTTTGGCTAATTTATCTGCCGCCGCTTTAGCATCGGCATCCTGTTTAGCCTTAAGTTCGGCTGCAGCTTTATCGGCGGCGGCCTTTGCTTCGGCGTCTTGTTTTGCCTTAAGTTCCGCTGCGGCCTTGTCGGCGGCAGCCTTATCGGCGTCTTGTTTTGCCTTAAGATCCGCTGCGGCCTTGTCGGCGGCGGCTTTTGCTTCGGCGTCTTGCTTAGCTTTTAGCTCGGCGGCGGCTTTATCGGCGGCGGCTTTTGCTTCGGCATCTTGCTTAGCTTTCAACTCGGCTGCAGCTTTGTCGGCAATAGCTTTGTCTGCTGCAACCTTGTCATAGCCACCAGAAATTGTTACATCAACTGGATCTGAGCTGACTCCACTAGCAATAACTCTCAAAGATGATGGGCCATCCTCAACATCCTTATTAAAAGTGAATGTGAGAGTAGAAGGTACACCTGGTGCAATAGATGTATTAGATAAATCTTTGGTCCGCGCGTAAAAAACATGTTGCGAAGCCTTATTGGTTATTTGAACTAAACCATAATTAGTTGAATTCTGTTGCTCGTCTCCCCAGGCAGTGCCTTGCGTCAGCCCTGAAAGTTGTTCACCTGATATCGAATAATTTGTACTTGGTGACAGGTCTCTAGATGAAATGCTGTCAATCTTAGGTTGCCAAGCAGAATTTGGAACACCGGTTGAACTGTAGACTTCGATATTTCCTTCTGTCGCAACCAAAACTTGCCCATTCGGCAGAACCAACACATTTGTTCCATTTGCAGTTGCGCTGGAAGCAGGTACAAGTGAATCATCAGAAACTAACTCCCATGTGTTTGAGTTTATGTCGTACTCATACCAAATTGCTGGAGCCATCCAAATGCAATTTTCCGTTGAACATACAAAAACACTTGTTTGAACTAACACGTTTCCATTAGGCAGCACCGCTGCGGGATTATCTGCTGCTAATGGTTGTAATCCATTCTTTAGTTTAGGAAAATCTGGCACTGAAGACCATTTATTCGTGGTGGGGTCATAGAGTCCATTGTGTCCAGTTGCTCCCATTGCTAGAACTTTTCCATTTGGGAGAGTTAACGCAGGGCCAATTTCAGAACGAGAGAGCGCATCTACTGTATCCCCGCTTGAAGTCCACGATCCTGTTACTGGGTCATAAAGTTCTGTGCTTTTCGTACCCCAATCTGTACCAACAATTAAAACTTTGTCATTTGAAAGTAATGTATAGCCGGCTTCAAGATTGCAACCAATTTTATTGTCACCGGTCAAAGTCCAATTCATAGTTGTCTCATCAAAAAGCATTGATTTGTTATAACAACCCGGGCTTCTATCTCCTAAAGCGCCAACCATAACTCGCCCGTCAGCCAACTCCGTGAATGGTGAAGCACCAATTTTTGCCCATTCACCCATTCCATTATTCGGTGGCGGTACAAATATCCACTTGTCATTTTCTACATCATAAATATAACTTTGGTTAGAGTTCTCTTCCATCGCACCGGTAGCAGTAATATTTTGCTCTCCACCCACAATGAAAAAGTTTCCACTATGCAGAACTGCTCCATTCACATTTTGTGGATTATATCCGTCAGGTGGCTGCGCAGCCTTTGTCCAAGTACCTGAAACATAGTTCCCGAAAGCATCAGGAGTTAATAACCACCACAAGTCAAAATTTCGGTCTCCGTAAGTTTGTACCAACACCTTTCCATTTGTCAGCAAGTATAAATGCCCAATATATCGCTGATCAGGCTTTGTCTTTAATATTTGCCATGGATCATTTCCAACTACTTCACGTGTTAATTTAATGCTAATAATCCAATTTCCAGAATCATCCTGCTTCATAACTTCGTCGGCAGCAGATAAAACTTTCATACTTCCATTTGGCTGTGGGGAAATTAGATACTGAGTACCTTCTGAACTTTGAAAATCCTTGCGACAAGAGCCGCAGTTGGAGTTCAGAACATAATCAAGAGGGCTAATATCAAAGCTGGCAACACCATTAGAATCTGTTGAAGTTTCTTGATGCTCAGTGCGGTTCACGAGAGAGATACTTATCCGAGCACCAGGTCCAATATTTTTGTGTGTCACTGGGTTAATCATCACAAATGAAATATGAATCTTTGCGGCCTCAGAACTGGGTGCAGTCAAAACTGAGGCAAGTATTACAAGCGACAACAAAGATATATACCGGCGCATTTCAATCTACCTCTCCGTAGATTTGACCTCATATGAATGAGTCGAATAATCAATATGCAATTATTGGGCTCAGAAAGACGGATAACCATCGAATGTGGTCAAACTTACAGGTGAGTCGCGCCTGATGAGGAAAATCCAAGCAATATCAACCCATTGCTTCTATGGGATAGTTATTCATGGCTGAAAAATCACAGATTATAAAAAAATGGGCTGCGCGAGATGCAAAGCGCTGCATTATCGTCCCATCAGATTTAGACCATAAATATTCTCGAGGCGTTCTTGGAGTCATCACTGGCTCGGCCCAATATCCAGGTGCGGCCGTTTTAACAACTTCAGCAGCAGCAGCGACTGGTATCGGAATGATTCGATTTCATAGTTCATCTGGTTTAGCGCACCTAGTCCTACACACAACGCCATCAGCAGTGGTTCAACCAGGAAAAGTTTCTGCTTGGTTAATTGGCTCTGGTATTTCGGTTAAGAAATACTCTGACATTTCAACGTGGCTGCGTCATCGATGGTTCAAGTTAGCAACTTTGCAATCGGTACCAACAGTTTTGGATGCAGGGGCACTGTCTCTTGCTGGTGCACTAGAACAGCCAACACTCATCACTCCTCATAGTGGCGAACTCTCGCTATTGCTGACTGCGCGCGGCACCCCGGTTTCAGTCGAAGCAATTGAAGGTGATCCAAAAAAATGGGTGCAAGGTGCTGCAAAAACTTTAGGTGTAACTGTCCTGCTAAAAGGTTCAATCACATACGTTGCCAATGATGATGTATTAATTGAATTGCCGATTGCGACCTCTTGGTTAGCCACAGCAGGTACAGGTGATGTATTAGCTGGAATCATTGGTGCATTGATTGCAACAAATAGCGTTGAGATTTTAAATGATTACAACCGTTTAGCAGAGGTGGCGGCAACAGGTGCGTTTATTCACGCACGAGCAGCACTTCTTGCCTCTAGGGGTGGCCCTATATCTGCCGAATCTGTTATCGAAGAAATCTCTGGGGCCATCTCTCAATTGCTAAAATAGGGTAAACAGTTTGTAGTTAATTTTTTTATCATTGCTACTCTGATTAAATGAATGAACGTGTATTAGTTGTAATTGATGATGGCTTTGAACTGGCAACGTTAGTTCCTGCACTCAGGCTTCATGAATTGGACATTATTGGTGAGGCGCGAAGTGAAAATGTTGCGCTCAATTTGATGAAACGGCTTCAACCTGATGTAGTTCTTTTGGATATGCATATTGCTGGCACATCAGCGATTAAAATAACTGTGAATCTTCGAAAAATAAATCCGATGGTAGGAATTGTCATTTTAGAGGGATGTTCAGATGTTCGGCTTTTGGGCGATAATCTCAATGAAATCCCAGTCGGAGCTAAGGTAATTCTTAAAAAATCTGCAAACGATATTTTAGTTTTATGTAACGCCATTTCTGAATCTAAAGTGGCCGCCAGCGAGGGGCACGAAGTTTCGTGGATCAATGGAAGTGCTTCTATGCATGAAAAAGCGCTTCAAGATTTGTCAGTGCATTTAACTGATGCACAAGCGCAAACGCTACGTTTAGTAGCCGATGGACTTACTAACGCTCACATAGGTCGCGTCAGATACACAAGTGAAAAAGCAGTTGAGCAGATAATTTCTCGAGTAGCCCAAGTGTTCAATATTCATCCAGACCAAAATCGTAATCAGAGAGTTCAGTTGGTGAATGAGTATTACAAATGGCTAGGCGCGCCTCACCACTAAAGCACCATGCACTTTACAAACTTCGCTAAAGTTGGCGCTTATGGAACTTGGCCAGATACGCGCTCGTTGGAACGAAGTTCTTGATACACTCTTAGCCCTGGACCGAATCGCTTGGTTGGCTTTTTTTGACGCCCGATTGGCAGATTTTGACGGTCAAACTCTGACACTTGATTTTTCAGATAGTCGCAAACTAAGTGCAGCTCATGAGTACACAGCGGCACGAATACGGCAACATAAGCTCCTTATCAGTGCAATTAAAGATATTTTGGCTATCGATGTGGAGATTGTTGAGAAATGAGATTTAAGTCCCTAATCATTGCGATTGTATTTGTATTTTCTAGTGTTGGGCTTCCCAGTGCAATCGCTCTTTCGAGAGAACTCTCGTTATCAGTTAGTCAAACTCCTTCGCTCACCGAAGCACTTGTCACTTTTTACGGAACTATGACACCGGCGAAATCCGGAACAACGGTCTCAATTCAAATTCAAAGTGAGGGAATATGGAAGTCCACTCGATTTAAAGCAGCGACGGCTAAAGCTGGAACATGGAAAATAACCGCTTTGGCAACTTCTTTTGATGCGAAAGTCACATACCGTGCTACGGCAATTATTAGTGGCAAGAAGACTTATTCTCCTTCCCGCACAATTATTATCAAACAAATTCCGGAGATTGCTGAAATTGATCCTGCATTGGTAATTTCCCAAGAAGGCCCTGGTGGACGAATTCATGGTGCCGATATAAGTCGCTGGCAACATCCAAACGATAAGACAATAGATTTTGTAAAAATGTACAACGCTGGAATTCGATTCGTCATGATTAAGGCCTCTGATACAAGAGATGAAGCAGATGCACTCTCATTGAAATACCTAGTCATGGATCACAGTGCTGCTCAAGCCGCTGGAATTTACACAGGCTTCTATCACTACACAATACTTCCTGATGTTGATAATAATGATGCCGTAATTCGTGATGCTACAGCGCAGGCACAAAAAGTTATTTGGCGTCTTGCCTCAGTCGGAGGTTATACCGAACGTGATTTACCATACGCATTAGATTTGGAAAATAAATGTGTTCGGCTATCAACTTCTGGTGCGTGTCAAAAATATGCCCCACGCAGTCAAGTGACTTTGTGGACTACAACATTTTTGAGATTTCTCAAGGAGAAAACTGGTAAAACTCCGATTTTATATTCTGGACCAAATTTTCTTGAAAACTCAATGAACCGAAATGCTGAATTAAAACAGTATCCACTTTGGTTAGCTCAGTATGCAATTGATCCATATGATCCACTTAATCAACCCGGACTGAAAACGAGCGGATGTTATGTTCACTCGTGGACGAGTGCTAACTGTGATTCCCAGTGGACAATGTGGCAGTACACCTCATGTGGAATTGCGCCTAAATACGGTGTCCCTGGAGCTCGCTTAGACCTTAACCTCTTCAGGGGAAGCCCACAAGCATTTATGGATTTAGTTCAAGGAAGTTGGACACCAGAACCAGTCGATGTTATGCCGACAAACGAACCAACTCAATTAATGGTCCTTAAACAATCGGCGAGTACTACGAATAAATATGTCACATTTAATGTCACTGTTACCCGCCCCGATTTAACACCAGTGGTTACCGGAAGTGTGAAGTTGGTATTTGATGCGCTTTCAATACCAACAGTCCGTCCCGTGCAAACTGTAGTGCGCGCGACAAGTGGAGCATGGACTCTGGCAGTCAAGGGCGTACCGGCAGGAACTTATATCGGGAAAATTCTATTTACCGATGTATCAAAAACGCATGCTCAAAGTTCCCAAGACGTGGTCTTCACTGTTGCACAAGGCCCAACACCACCCCCTGCGCCGGCTCCAACAGCAAAACCAACATCTAAGCCATCAGTAGATGGGTGCGCCAATCAAGTTAAGAATTAACTCTCTCGTTCGAATCGATGAGTTCTCCCAGTGCAGCTAACTCACGATCGACAAGAGATTGATAAGCTGCGACTGAAGCCTTTCGCTCTTTATTACTCCATCCAATAACGGGAGCAATAATCTCAGAAATTGAATCTGCTAATTCAACTCCATGATTTTCTGCTTCGAATGCAATGCGAGTTCGGCGTGAAATTACGTCATCAACAGTAAGTGCGCCTTCGTGACTCGCTGCGTAATAAATCTCCGCTTTAATGTAAGGAAAATTAGAGGTGAGTTTTGAAGCAAGGGAAGGATCCTCTTTGATTAATTCCAAAATCTGACTAATCATCGACCCGTAACGATTCAGTAAGTGATTAATGGTAAGTAAATCTAACCCACTTTTTTCTGCGATGAGATCAATTTGTTGCACCAAGGCAAAGTAGCCATCTGCACCTACCAACGGAAGTTTGTCAGTGACCGATTCTGAAGTTAACTTGCGAAGTTCTATGACTGCAAGATCGATTACATCACGGCCCATAATTCTGTAAGTGGTGTACTTTCCACCAGCAACACTGACAAAACCAGGCGCAGGACGGTCCACAGTATGTTCTCGAGAAAGTTTAGTTGTCACCGCACTTTTATTGTTAGCAACTAATGGGCGCAGACCTGAATACACACCAATAATGTCTTCGATTTTAATCTTTGGTGTTAACACTCGATTGGCTTGGTCAACAATATATGTGACATCTTCCTTCGTGGCCAAAGGCTCAGCGCGGTCCCCTGTGTATGGAGTATCAGTGGTACCAACTATCCATTTATCTCCCCAAGGGATGATGAAGAGAACTGAGACTGGAGTCTTTAGAATTATTCCTGCGTTAGATTTTATTGCCGAACCTGGCAGCACAATATGGACGCCTTTTGACATAGTTACTTGATAACCAGCTTTGAGATCAAACTTTTCATGGAGCTCATCACTCCAAATTCCGGCACACATCACAGTTGCGGTTGCTCTAATTGCTATTGATTTTCCAGAGACTAAATCTTTAGCGTTTACACCAATTACACGCTTGCCTTCACGGATGAGTGATTCAGCACTGACGCGAGTTGCAATTATTGCACCGTGGCGGGCTGCAGTGCGTGCGACCGACAAAGTATGGCGTGCATCATCTACTTGAGCATCAAAGTATTTTATTGCACCCATAATGATGTCAGGCCGTAGTGAAGGCGCGATTTCATTAATCTGTTTTTGGCTCAAGTGTTTATGCCAAGGTAGTGCTCGCTGAAAACCGCGGAGCGCATCATACAAAGCCAGACCCGCACCAACATATGTGCGCTCTTTGAACTTCTCAGTCAGGGGAAAAAGAAATCCGACAGGCTTAACCAAATGAGGACAAAGCGTTGAAACTAGAAGTTCGCGCTCGTGAAGTGCCTCTCGAACTAATCTAAAATCGTATTGTTCAAGATACCGAAGTCCACCATGAATTAATTTACTTGATCGACTCGATGTGCCAGCCGCAATATCTTGCGATTCAATGAGAGCTACTTTCAAGCCACGTGATGCAGCATCAAGTGCAGCGCCAACTCCATTGACGCCTCCACCAATTACTAAAATGTCAAAATGCTCGTTGGACAAGGCACTTAACGCATCGGTACGTTGCTGAGGGTTTAAGTGCGATAAAAACATATGCGTTGCATCTCCATTGCCACCTTTGTATGGTTAAGCCTAACGCAATAGAGACGGGTTTGACTTGACGTGAGATACATCGGCAGTTTGGATCAAGGCACCAGTAGTACTCGCTTTATGATTTTTGACCATGCTGGAAAAGTTGTTGGTCAGCACCAAGTTGAACATCGACAGATAATGCCTCAAGCTGGTTGGGTAGAACATGATGCTACGGAAATTTGGGAGCGCACACAGGAGGTCATAGCGGCTGCACTCAAGCAGGCCAACATTCTGGGCTCAGATTTAGTCGCGATAGGAATTACAAATCAGCGTGAAACCACTGTTGTGTGGGATGTTACGACAGGCCAACCACTTTCGAACGCCATCGTGTGGCAAGACACTCGAACATCTGATTTCCTGTCGACTTTAACAACTGAACAGCAAGAAACTATTCGCTTCAAAACCGGTTTAACTATCGCTCCGTACTTTTCGGGCAGCAAAATGAATTGGCTCTTATCAAATGTCGAACAAGCTCGCAGCCCACATTCACGCTTTGGAACCATTGATTCTTGGCTTTTATGGAACCTCACCGGCGGTGTTCGTGGCGGAGTACATGCAACCGATGTTACAAATGCGAGTCGAACATTATTGATGGATCTAGAGACACTAGATTGGGATCCAGAGCTCTTGAAAATTTTTGGAGTATCGCGAGAATCCCTTCCAGAGATTAAATCTTCATCAGAGCATTTTGGTCTTACTGATCCACATGGCCCTTTTGGGACTGCCATTCCAATTACAGGTATCTTGGGTGATCAACAAGCAGCAATGGTTGGACAACTTTGTTTCGACCGAGGTGAGTCAAAGACTACTTATGGCACTGGAAATTTTGCCCTCCTTAATACAGGTACAGAAATTGTTAGATCCAAGAATGGCTTGCTAACAACAGTTTGTTTTAAGTTTGGCGATGAACCTGCGCACTATGCACTTGAAGGATCAGTCGCCGTAACCGGTTCGGCAATTCAATGGCTTCGCGACCAATTGGGATTGATTTCCCATGCCGCAGAAGTAGAAAATTTAGCTTCGACTGTTACAGACACTGGCGGTGTTTACTTTGTGCCTGCATTTTCCGGATTATTTGCACCTTATTGGCGCAGCGATGCACGAGGCGCGATTGTGGGACTCACGCGCGCAACAACAAAGGCGCACCTGGCACGTGCAGCACTAGAAGCGATTTGTTATCAAACTCGCGACGTTATGGATGCAATGGTGGCCGATAGCGCAGTTCCAATGAAGGAGATGCGAGTAGATGGTGGTATCACTGCCAATGCACTTTGCATGCAAATGCAAGCCGACATTATGGGAATCGAAATTTCAAAGCCCTTGATTTCGGAAACTACCGCTTTAGGCGCGGCTTACGCTGCCGGTTTAGCCGTCAATTTTTGGTCAACGCGAGATGAGCTGCGAGCTCAGTGGCAAGAGTCGCGACATTGGTCACCTACAACTACTGCTGGAGACCGTGAAGTGGGATATGCACAGTGGAAAAAAGCAGTTGAGAAAACTTTTAATTGGGAACAATGAACTACTTTCACTTGGAAACAGTGCGGATTTCTTGCTCACAGAGGTAGAGTAACGACACTATGGCGCAGAGTAAAAAACTTTCGGCAGGCATTATTCGCAATAATCGCGAGATGGCCGATGGTCGGACTATTCGTTATTACGACACCGCAAATCAATTAAGAACTGCCTTCGATCAAAGGCCGATCGAAGCGCAGCCTGCAATCGGTGAACTCCGGCTAGATCCTCTTGTTAATGAGTGGGTTGCAATGGCCTCACATCGACAAGGTCGCGTCTTCTTGCCGCCCAAAGAGCTCTGCCCGCTGTGTCCCACAACCAGTGATCTATTAACTGAAGTACCTGAGTCTGATTTCGAAGTTGTTGTATTTGATAATCGCTCACCATCTCTTCGACCTCCAGTTGGTGATTGGGCTCTGCCTGACCGAGTAGGTCCAGATACAGATTTAGGAACAGCTGCTGGAAAGTGTGAAGTAATTTGTTTCACTGCTGACCACGGAAAATCTTTTAAAGATCTTTCCCCCCGACGTGTGCGCGTTTTACTTGAAGCATGGATAGATCGCACTGAAGAGTTATCTCGTGAACCATACATTGAACATATTTCACCATTCGAGAATCGTGGTGAGGAAGTTGGTGTGACGCTTTCGCACCCGCATGGTCAAATTTATGCGTACTCATATCTGCCACCTCGAGTTGAAAAAATGTTAGCAGCAGCTAATTCTTATAAGGACTCAACGGGTAAAGTCTTGTTTGATGAAGTTATCGCCCGTGAAATTCGAGAAAAAGAGCGCATAATTGTCCAAAATGATCGCTGGATTGCATACGTGCCATATGCATCTCGGTATCCATTTGAAATTCATGTCACGCCGCTTATTCCAGTTGCTGATTTAGCTGAGCTAACTGCCGAAGACCGTGATGCATTTCCAGAGATTGCCCTCGAAGTAATGAAGCGTTTAGATGGTGTTTTTGGAATTGAAATGGCATATATCGCGGCTTGGCACCAAGCTCCTGTACGTACCGGCCGGGATGTATTGCGACTGCACTGGCAGATAACAAGTGTTCGTCGTGCGCCTGGAAAGTTAAAGTATTTAGCCGGATCTGAATCCGCCATGGGCGCTTTCATTATGGATATGCGTCCAGAACAATCTGCAGCCCAGCTACGTGATGTGAAACTTTAGATGCGCGTCTTAATAACTGGTGGTACTGGGTATATCGGTTCAATCGCTGTTGAAATAATGCGCACTCAGGGATTTGAGATAACAATTCTTGATGACTGCAGTACAGGCCACGCCGACACAGTGCCAACCGGAGTGCGATTTGTCGCAGGCTCTCTGTTAGAGCGTTCTGACCTTGACCACGCTCTTGAAGGCGTTGATGCCGTTTTGCACTTTGCGGGCAAATCTCTTGTCGGTGAATCAGTTGAAAAACCTGAGTTATATCAACGAATCAATGTGGATGGAACGCGAAATCTACTCGATGCGATGAAATCAGCGAACATCTCGAAAATAGTATTTTCATCATCTGCCGCAACCTATGGTGAACCCAAAGTAGTTCCAATTAAAGAGAGTGCTGCGACATTACCAACAAATCCATATGGCGCAACCAAGCTGGCTATTGATCACATGATTACAGCTGAGGCGAAATCAAATGAATTAGCAGCCGTGTCGCTTCGCTATTTCAATGTTGCTGGTGCGCATAAAGCTCAGCGGGGATGGCTATCAGAACGCCATAATCCTGAAACGCATCTCATTCCAAATGTCTTGCGAAGCTCGCCAGATAATCCTGTACGAATTTTCGGAACCGATTGGCAGACCCCCGATGGAACATGTATCCGAGACTATGTACATGTTGTTGATTTAGTTGATGCCCATATCAAAGCTCTTGATTCTCTAAAAAGTTTTGGTCATGAGATCTATAATTTGGGCAGCGGCACTGGATATTCAGTCAGACAAGTTATTACAGCAGCAGAGAAAGCTACTGGCCAAGCCATCCCGACTCAAGACTCACCTCGCAGAAATGGTGATCCGGCAGTCTTAGTGGCAGATATTTCGCGTGCCAAGCAGTATCTCCATTGGGAGCCATCACTTGGGATCGAAGAGATGGTTGCCGACACATTGCAATCGTTTCAATAAAATGTCAAACTCTCATCTCGATAAATCTTTTGTTGAGATTTTTGGTGAAACACCTGATGTAATCGCTGGAGCACCCGGAAGAGTTAATCTCATTGGTGAACATATTGACTATAGTGATGGTTTTGTCTTGCCTTTCGCCATTGCCGATCGGACATATGCGGCAGTCAGAAAACGCTCAGATCGAATTCTTCGAATTGCTTCGATGCAACGCCATAACAACGTCGTCACAGTCAACCTCAACGATGTTTCGCCCAACTTAAAAGGTCAGTGGGAGCGTTATGTCCTTGGAGTCATCTGGGGGATGCAGATTCCTCATGGAATTGATGTCTTGATTGATGGCCATGTTCCTTTAGGAGCGGGTCTATCTTCGTCGGCGGCCTTGGAATGCAGCGTTGCAACGGCGCTTAACGACTTATTTTCTTATGGTTTTAATCTAGAGCAGTTAGCACGATTAACTCAAAAAGCTGAAAATGAATATGTAGGTGTCCCCTGCGGAATCATGGACCAATCGGTTTCGCTGATGGCTCAGCGTGGGTCTGCGCTCCTACTTGATTGCCGGGATTTAACAACTAAAAATGTTGAATTTGATGTTGCATCAAGTGGTTTAGAACTTCTAATTATTGATACCCAAGCCCATCATTCGCTCACCGATGGCGGCTATGCCGAACGTCGTGCTTCATGTGATTCTGTTGTTAAAAAACTTGGCATTAGATCAATGCGGGAATTAACTATTGCTCAACTTGAGACCTCAAAAGAGTTAATCACTGTTACAGAATATTTTCGCGCAAAGCATGCAGTCACTGAGATCGCCAGAGTACTAAAAGCTGTCGAAGTAATTGAACGCAAAGACTTTGCTGAGTTAGGGCAACTGCTTAATGCTTCGCATGCTTCTCTTCGTGATGATTACGATGTCTCTTGTCCCGAACTCAATGTTGCCGTTGATGCATCCATATCTGCGGGGGCACTCGGTGCACGAATGGTGGGTGGTGGTTTTGGCGGAAGCGCCATTGCCTTAATTAAGGCTAGCCACTCTCATGAAACAATCAAAAAAATTGAGACCAGTTTTACTCAAAATTCCTTCAAAGCGCCGCGCTTTTTCACTTCACTACCAAGTCAGGGTGCAGAAATTATCCAACGGGGTTTATAGATATGACTTCTACCCCACCAATAGAGCTCAGCAGCTGGATTAAATCAGTGGGATCATTTCCAGGAACAGCAACTGTGATGTCGTCGTAACCTCGGCCACTTTCAGATTTTAAAACGACTAATTCACGGATGTCTCCACCGGCTGCACCGATCGCAGAGGCAAGAAGGCCGAGTGAGCCGGGGCGATCCGGAAGGGCAACGTTAAGACGAAATAGGGCCATGCATAGATTCTAGCCTGACCCTATTTCATCTGCGCTACAGATTTGTTACGGGCAATATCCCTATTGCTAGTTCGATTGCGCCGAACCCAAAACAACACTGAAGCTCTTTTGCCCACCATCAGGCAGATCCACAACTACTTTTATTGTTGACCCAGGTGCGTATGAACGAATTCTAACGATTGCCCCAATTTGATCGGCAATTTTGACGCCATCAATTGATCGGATGACAGAGCCGACTGGAATCCCTGCCTTTTCAGCACCTTCTCCTGGGCTCAGTTTTGAAATCTTGGCACCAATGCCACTGTAGGAATTATCAAAATAGATACCCAATACCGGTCTTGTAGATTTTCCAGTCGCTATCAACTCATCGATAACGCGTTTTGCTTCATTAATTGGAATGGAAAATCCCAAACCAATACTTCCGCTCGTGCTACCACTTGAAAGCGTTGCAATCGCAGAATTAACTCCAACAATTTTGCCGGCAGAATCAAGCAGAGCTCCACCAGAGTTACCTGGATTTATCGCTGCATCGGTCTGAATTGCATCAACATAAGATTCAGCGCCAGTTGTTCCGGTTGTCACTGGACGGTTAAGTGCAGAAACAATTCCGCTAGTCACAGTGCTTGCAAGTCCCAATGGTGAGCCGATTGCAACGACTGGATCACCTACGCTTAGTTTTGTCGAGTCACCAATAGTAATTACTGGAAGATTTCCTTTATCAACTTTTATAACTGCGATATCGTAAGTGGAATCTCTGCCAACTATGGTGGCAGGGTAAGTATCACCATTGAGAAGCTCAACAGTTATTGTGCCGTTTGTTGCAGCACTTTCTACTACGTGGTTATTGGTAATAATAAATGAGCTAGTTGCACTCGTTTGATAAATTGAACCCGAGCCAGTGCCTGAACCATCTGCCGAAGTTACCTCAATCGATACCACAGAAGGAGTAACTAACGCTGCTATCGTTTTTACATCAATCGACGAGCCGCCTAAAGTAACTAAAGTGCGCGCGGAGCTACATGTTCCATTAGTTGATAAATAAAGCGCCTGTGTGCGTTTATCAGCACACGCCTTGACACCAACCGGATCGGAGTTAGCGGCCGTGGCAACTCCTGCAATAGCAGTAGCCCCTAACAGGAATCCTGCACCAACTTTCGCAAATGTAGATTTCATTTTTCTCCCATTCAATAACTGCACATTGGGTCAAAAATTACTATGGATTTCTGAGAATTTGGTGAATTTTAGGTGGGTGCTCTATGCCAGGACAATCCAATCCCCGTCTATTGCCACCTTGATTGAGGCAAGCGGACTCTGAGCTGGACCTGCAATCACCTTTGCTGCGTTAAATGGATCAAACTCAGCGCCGTGGCAAGGGCATGCCAATACTTTATTTGTCGCTGAATATCCAACCGTGCAACCTTGGTGCGTACAGATGGCCGAATATGCAAAGACGCCTGTTTTAGTTCGAAATAAAATTGCTGGCTCTCCAGATGCCAAAGCAAAATTTGCAGTTGAGCCAATAGGTAAATCGGCTAACTTTTTGACTTTGTTCTTTGGTGCACCGTTGCCCGAACTCGATGTGGTTGTTGCGGGAGTAAATATTTTTCCAAGTGATGATGCGCCAATCGCAAGTGCTCCAATAATGCCGATACGAAGTGCCCCACGTCGGTTAATTGAAATATCAGCTTTGCGACGTTTTCCTAAAATCAAAAGGAAGTAGGAGAGCCACAGCACTGCGTAGGCAGAATCACTTGCAAGAAAATATGGGTGTGCATGGAAACTGCTAGCAAGCCACAACCCAATTGACATCGCAAAGCCACCGAATGCTGCTAACGTTGGTGCAACCCAAAGGAGTGTGGCAAGCCCAATCGCAAATTCACTAATCATTACAAATATGCCGACTTGGACGGAGTGCTCCACCAATTTATTAAATGCAAAGTGTCCAAGTGGAGACTGTGTTGAATATCCACTGAGCTGGCTGCCGATAAAACTCGTTGAGCCACGGGTCAAAAAGCCTGCATCGGTGGCCTTATTCCAGCCAGCATAAATCCAAGTCACCCCAAGCCACAGGCGCATGATTCGAAGAGCGATGCTCTGGCCACGCCACGAGCTAGTAATTGTTCTGAGAAAACTTTGAATAAATGACATGGGGCAGATAGTAAAGGTTTTACCTGTGGATTCGATGAAAAAGAGCTCCCTGACTTGGATTCGAACCAAGAACCTGTCGATTAACAGTCGACTGCTCTGCCGTTGAGCTATCAGGGATCAATACGTACAGCGGCAAACTCTAGCGCACGTGCGCGCTGTTCGAAAATTGGAGGTACTAGAGGCTTCCAAGGGCTAAATCATGCAGAGATCGACGGGTACTTTCTAAGGCAACCAAGGCACCAAAGGCTGCATTGTATTCAATCTCATTTTCGGCTGGATTGAGTCGTTGCAGACTTGATTTTAATTCAGCTATGGAGCGCGAAATTGCAACTTCACGTAGTCGAGCAACAATACTGGCGACGTATATCTGTGAAGCTCTTCCATCTGCACGAATCGGTTCAACTGCAAGTTCAGTAAACAACGCCTTTATCTTCTCGTCAGAAATTGTTTCAATTGTAAGCTGCGCATCCTCATCAATCACCTTTCGCATCTGGCGATACGCCGGATGCGTGAATGCACCCGGTTCAATGTCACTCCAGAGATTCTCAACAAAAAGTTGTGGCTCTTGCAAGCGAGCTTTAAGAACTTCCCGCTCCAAAATTAAACGTGCGTCATTGGCATCTGGTCGCCAATTATTTTCTTCACTCACAACTTCTGTTTGCTCGTCACTTCGTGGACGATTTTTTGTACCTTGAGAAACTGCAGCAGAGACAATCTCTACTTCAACTCCAAGCCATCCAGCAAGCAAACGGGTGTATTCAGGACGAAGAGATTTATCACGAATTTGTGACACCAAAGGTGCGGCTGCATTGAGCGCATTAATTCGCCCTTCGGCAGAATCCAGTTTGTGGTGCGCAAGCTCGTTACGAATAGCAAATTCAAATAATGGAACTCGGCGAGCAATTAAATCGCGCAACGCCAAATCACCTTTTTGTTGGCGCAAATCGCATGGATCTAAACCATCGGGTTCGACTGCCACGAATGTCTGCGTAACAAATTTTTGATCCTCACTAAATGCCCGTAAAGCCGCTTTTTGACCCGCGGCATCACCATCAAAAGTAAAAATCACTTCGCCGCGGAAAGAGTCATCATCCATCAATAATCTGCGGAGGATTCGAATGTGGTCCGCACCAAATGCGGTTCCACATGTGGCAACGGCCGTGGTAATTCCGGCAAGTTGTGCGGCCATGACATCGGTATATCCCTCAACTATGACGGCTTGGCGCTTCTTCGCGATTTCTTTCTTAGCTGCATCTAGACCGTATAGAACTTGGCTTTTCTTATAAATGGGAGTCTCCGGTGTATTTAAATACTTTGGCCCTTGGTCTTCGGTATCACTTGCTAATTTTCGAGCGCCGAAACCAACAACATCGCCTGAAATATCGCGAATAGGCCAGGTTAATCGATTTCTAAATCTATCGATTGGTCCTCGCTGACCCATCTTAGATAATCCTGCAGTCTCTAACTCATCAATTGTGTAATTCATTGCGCGCAAATATTTGGTAAGTGCATCCCATTCATCAGGTGCAAAACCAACTCCGAATTGCATGCATGCAGCTTTATCAAAACCTCGCTTGGTTAATAACTCGCGTCCATGCGCGGCATTAGGGCCATTGAGTTGTTCAGAATAGAACTTAGCTGCTTCAGTGTTTGCAGCGATTAAACGTGATCGCGCGCCGGCAGTAAATGTTGGAGTATTGCTAGAGCCCTCTTCATAGCGAAGGGTGTAACCCAATCGATCAGCTAAGCGTTCGATAGTTTCGGTAAAAGTTAAATGGTCTATCTTCATTAAAAATGCGATGACGTCTCCACCTGTTTGACAGCCAAAACAGTGGAAAAACCCTTTGCTCGGTGTGACTGTAAAGGAGGGTGACTTTTCATCATGGAATGGACAGAGACCTTTTTTTGCCCCGCCACCAGCACTCTTTAACTGAACGTAATCACTAACAATTTCATCGATAGGTGCGCGGTCGCGAATGTAGGCAACATCTTCGTCCTTAATTCGCCCGCTCATGAGGCCACTTTAGCGATTAGCCAGCAGGCGTGCATGCAAGGAATAGGCCCCCGGATCGGTCAAAGCGGCGACTTGGTCGATTATGACGCGCATACAAGCGGTTGCGTCTGCAGCCTCATTCCATGCTTTAACAAAAATAGAGTCAAGTTCGCGAGGTGCACATTGTGTAAGCATCTCAACTAGCTCCACAATTATAACTTGCTGTTTTGCATATCTATCTTGCGAATGTGCAGCGTTAATTAAGTAGTGCCCAGCAAGTGCTTTTAGAAAATCTACCTCTATCTTTTGCTCTCGTGGAATTTCAAGATCTGCGCTGTATCGAGACAAAGGCCCATCGCCATTAATCCTGCGTGTTTCAACTTCTGCTGCTAACACAAATCGACCGATTAACTGTGATGTTGAATCCTTCAACCTAGCTAGCGAGCGGTGTGTTCCATCATAATAATGTGGCCAAGCAGAAAGCGCAGCAAGGCGCGAGTGCGCATCAGCAACTTCTTGCTCAGAAGCATCACTGCCGTAATCATCGGACATCACACTATAAATTTGCGCTAAATCTGACTCAAAGTTTTTAACGGATATTTGATTATTAAATATTGCATCTTCTAGATCATGAACTGAATATGCGCAATCATCTGACCAATCCATAATCTGCGCTTCAATGCATTTTTTATCTGCAGGTGCGCCACTGCGCATCCAATTAAAAGTTTCAACATCATCGTCATAAACACCAAACTTACGCGGGTTTTGCGATCGCGGCCAAGGGTATTTTGTTGCACCATCTAATGATGCACGAGTTAAATTAAGTCCGATACTCATTCCATGTGCATCGACTGTCTTGGCTTCAAGTCGGACTAAAAGTCGAAAACTTTGTGCATTGCCTTCAAATCCACCGAAGTCTTTAGCTATCTCGGCCAGCGCTTCTTCACCGTTATGACCAAAAGGTGGATGTCCTAAATCATGGGACAAACATGCTGTGTCTTGTAAATCCGGGTCAGCTCCAAGTGATTCACCAAGTTCACGACCAATTTGTGCGCACTCTAAAGAGTGAGATAAGCGAGTTCGTGCAAAGTCATTTTCCCAAGGCACTGCAACTTGTGTTTTTGCGGCTAAGCGGCGGAGAGCTGCTGAGTGAATAACCCTTGCTCTATCGCGCATAAACTCAGTACGGCCTGGGCGCTTTGCGGGCTCATCCAGAAATCGCTCTTTGTCGTGGTCGCTATACGTCACGGTGCAACCTTAGTGAGAATATCTGCGCCAGGTAAATGATCGCTAATTTGAATTCCACGGCGGCCAACAGTGATGTACACCAGATAAGCCCCGGCCTCGCGTAATAAATATCTGTAACCTGAATTCGAAATTGTGTTTGGCCCGGTCTGTACAGGTGAACACGTACTCACCACGCCTTGATCATTAGCCATAGTTATCGCACGTTGGCAGTGGTATGGATCAGTAACAATAATGACATCACTGAACATTCGTTTTTTCATGAGCCGGGTATAAGCCTTTGTGCTCACCAAAGTATCCCGGCCTTCTTCGATAGCGAAAATCTTCTTTCTCGATACACCATGCGCAATCAGCCAATTTTTCCCAGAGGCCGCTTCCGTAGTTCTATCTCCCGGTGCACCTGCACCAACAGTAATAATTATTGGAGCTAAACCTAATTCAAAAATCCGCTTTGCTTCCTTTAGTCGCGCTTCAAGCGCTTCGCCTGGTTTGCCGTTGAGCTGGGCAGTTCCAAGCACAACAATGACATCAGCATTTCTTACAATTGGATTATTCGCAGCTCGCCAAACTTTAGAGACTGCATAACCAGGTGCAACCAGAGCGATAATTAAAATGATTGTTATTGTGCGACGTATCCAGCGGAATAAAAACATTTATCCCCCCGAAAACGCATCTTCTAATTCAACGTGAACTAATTCATCAGGATCATTAAGCCAACCATCTGGCAAAGTGGGTGGTCGCCCATGACTAGTACGACCACGGGGCTTATCGCCAACTTCAACGGGATATGGCTGATCTTCAAGCTGATCAAGAAGATTTCGCATTTCAGCGAGTGAACTCACCATTCCTAGGTCGTGCCGAATTTCTCGCGGCACCCGAAAACCTTTTAAGTACCAAGCCATGTGCTTGCGCATATCTCGCATTCCACGATCTTCTGACTCAAGGTATTCAACAATTAAATTTGCGTGCTTGAACATGACTCCACGCACTTGATGCAAAGTTGGAGTCAGCTCTTTTTCTACACCTTTAAGCGCTGATACTAAATCGGTGAACAACCATGGTCGACCTAAACAGCCCCGACCAACAACTACTCCTGCACAACCAGTTTCAGCCACCATATTCACGGCATCATGTCCTGACCAAATATCGCCATTTCCAAGCACCGGTACCCCACTTGGTTTTAAGTGTTCAACCAGCCGTGTGATTGCTGACCAATCAGCTTTGCCTTCATACATTTGGGCTGCTGTGCGCGCATGCAGGGCAACCCAAGCAACGCCCAAATCAGCGGCAGACTGAGCTGCTTCTAAATATGTATGGTGATCGCTATCGATTCCGATGCGCATCTTTACGGTGACAGGAATTCCAAATGGTTTAGCGGCTTCAACGGCTGCACCAACTATGTTGGAGAAAAGTTTGCGTTTGAAAGGAAGTGCTGCTCCCCCACCTTTACGAGTGACTTTTGGTACTGGGCAACCAAAGTTCATATCAATATGATCTGCAAGATTTTCTCTTCCGAGCATTGTTACGGCTGCACGCATTGTTGTTGGATCAACACTATATAACTGCACCGAACGCGGCCATTCATCTTTGCCTGGAACAATCATCCGCATTGTTTCAGGACGGCGCTCGATTAGTGCTCGAGCCGTAACCATCTCAGAAACAAATAAACCAGCTCCTTGTTCGCGGCACAATGTACGAAATGGAGCATTTGTTATTCCGGCCATCGGCGCAAGTACAACCGGCGGATCAATGTAATGATCACCGCTTGCTAAGGGAAGTAAGAGAGGCTTTAGCAACCTAGTAAACGTGGAGCTAACCAGGCTTCGACATTATCAATGCCAATGCGCTCTTGTGCCATCGTGTCGCGGTCGCGAATTGTCACTGCATTATCTTCAAGAGTTTCAAAGTCAATCGTGATGCAGTACGGGGTACCAATTTCATCTTGACGACGGTAGCGTCGACCAATTGCACCGGCATCATCAAAATCAATATTCCAGTTCTTGCGAAGCTGTGCGGCAAGGTCTCGCGCCTTGGGAGATAAATCAGCATTTCTAGAAAGCGGTAAAACCGCAGCTTTAATTGGCGCTAAACGATGATCGAGTTTAAGTACCGCGCGCTTTTCCATTTCGCCCTTGCTATTAGGTGCTTCATCTTCAGCAAATGCATCCATTAAGAATGTGAGTGTGCAACGGTCGACACCTGCGGCAGGTTCAATGACAAATGGAGTCCACCGCTCGCCCTTTTCTTGATCGAAGTAGGAAAGATCTTTACCTGATGCAGCGGAGTGTGCCTTTAAATCAAAATCTGTTCGATTTGCAATTCCTTCAAGTTCGCCCCATTCGGTACCGGCAAACTCAAACTTGTATTCAATATCAGCGGTGCGCTTTGAATAATGTGAGAGTTTTTCCTTTGGGTGATCAAAGAGCCGTAAGCGCTCAGGATTAATACCCAGATCTACATACCAAGCCATACGTGTATCAATCCAGTATTGATGCCACTCTTCATCACTTCCCGGAACAACGAAAAACTCCATCTCCATCTGTTCAAATTCGCGAGTGCGGAAAATAAAGTTTCCGGGAGTAATTTCGTTACGAAATGACTTTCCAATTTGACCAATACCAAATGGTGGTTTTTTTCGCGAAGTTGTCATCACTTGATCAAAGTTGATAAAAATTCCCTGTGCTGTTTCTGGGCGCAAATATGCCAGACCTGACTCATCTTCAACCGGCCCAAGATATGTCTTTAACATTCCCGAAAACTGTTTTGGTTCAGTGAACTGCCCTTTATTTCCACATGCTGGGCAATTTATCTCCGTAAGTGATGTTGCCTCTTTTTTGTGCTTGGCTTCGTAAGCTTCCATTAAATGATCCGCACGATAGCGCTTATGGCATGCCGTGCATTCGGTTAATGGATCACTAAAAGTTGCTACGTGGCCGGATGCTTCCCAAACCTCTTTAGATAAAATCACACATGAATCTAGGCCAACTACATCTTCGCGTCCTGTAACCATGGATTTCCACCACTGGCGTTTTACGTTATTTTTGAGTTCTACTCCGAGTGGGCCGTAATCCCATGATGCCCGAAGCCCACCATAAATTTCAGATGATGGATAAACAAATCCTCGGCGCTTTGCAAGTCCTACGATATTTTCTAAACGGTCCATTGCCATTGTTATCTCCATCCGGCTGGCTGTCGGCGAAAAGCAACTGGTGTTACTTCCGTGAGTTAATTTTACCCACTAAAAGGTGCTTCATATGCACCCGGCTCATCTATGGCTTGGGCCAAAATTGGTATGGCTAACATTTTTACATTGTTATTACTTAAAGCCCTTCGGTAAGAGCCAACATTCTCCCAATGTGTAATGAGGGACCAAAGGCTCGAGTCATCAAGATTTTGCCCATACTCACCGTCTTTAAATCCGGGGCATTCCGCAAGGGCGGCAAGGGCTTGAGATAAGTTGCTCTCGAAAACCGCAGTTTCACCTAGGGAAACGTTGAAACGCGCGACTGCGAACATAAGCCCTAGCCTAATCGCGATACGCTAAAACTATGAACCTCGCCATCATCTTTGCTGTCCTTACGGTAATGGCCACAACTGCGGGTGGCATTTTGGCCTTTAGATCCAAGGATCGATTTCATTTAGTTTTAGGACTTTCAGCCGGTTTATTACTTGGCTTGGTTGGCTTTGATTTATTGCCCGAAGTTTTTGCAATGAATACAGATAATTTTGGTGGCGTACCAATAGTTTCAGTGGCAATTCTGAGTGGATTTTTGCTTCTTCATGTTCTAGAACGTAGCTTCGGTTCGCACGAACCTGTCGAGTCTGATTATGGGCATGACCATGAACACCACTCCATTTCTGGAACCGTCGGAGCACTTGCAATGGGTGGTCACGTTTTCCTTGATGGCGTCGGCTTAGGTGTGGCATTTAGAGTGAGCACATCTCTTGGAATCGCTGTTTTTTTAGCTGTGGTAGTTCATGCGTTCAGTGACGGTCTTAATACCGTTTCAATGCTTGTGAAAAGTGGGCATTGGACAAAGTCTAGTAAGTATCTACTTTTAGTTGATGCTATCGCTCGAATTGGTGGAGCCACACTTGGAACGTACTTAGCCCTCAACGATAAATATCTTGCACTTTATTTAGCGTTGTTTTCCGGTTTTGTTATCTATATTGCCACTTCACATATTTTGCCCGAAGCACACTCCCGACATGCCTCACGATGGACTCTGGTGATGACAGGCTCTGGTGTGTTAATAATGTGGGCGGTAGTAGCTTTTTCTTAAGCTTTTCCAAATCGACGATCACGCAGTGAATACTCTTCGATAGCTTTCCATAAAGTTGTGCGATTTACATCTGGCCACAACACATCCATGAAAACAAGTTCTGCATAGACAGATTGCCACGGCAAGAAATTACTTGTGCGTTGCTCACCTGATGATCTTAAAAATAAATCTACATCGCTCATTGTCGGTTCATCCAAGTACTTTGCGAAAGTTTTTTCAGTTATTGAATCGGCTTTTACTTTCCCACGCTTGACATCACGCGCAAGAGCTGTCGCTGCATCAACTATTTCAGAGCGACCACCATAGTTGACGCACATATTTAGAGTTAGAGTTTTATTCTTTTTCGTTAACTCTTCTGCTGCTTCAAGCTCATTAATAACACTGCTCCACAAGCGTTTCGGACGACCAACCCAGCGAATTCGAACGCCCATGTCGTTCATTTCATCACGGCGACGACGGATCACATCTCGATTAAAACCCATTAAAAACTTAACTTCCTCTGGAGATCTGCGCCAGTTTTCAGTAGAAAAAGCATAAGCGCTAATCTCTTTAACACCGTATTCAATTGCACCACCAATGACGTCAAACAGAGCTGCTTCACCCGCTTCATGGCCGGCAGTTCGTGGTAAACCACGCCGCTTAGCCCAACGGCCATTTCCATCCATTACGAGGGCAACATGGTTAGGAATGTGAATTGTCATACGCGCTCTACCATCGGCAAACTCCTCAAGCCTCTCTCCAGATGCCATTGTAAATATGCGGCAATCAAACCGCTAGCCTCTCGACGATATTTTGCTTCACTCGCAGATGCGACTTCCCAATTACTTTGCAATAGTGCATCCATCAACACCAAAGTCTCTGATGCTGGAGTTGCACAGGCAGATGGACGACAATCCGTACATACCGAGCCACCTCCGACTAAAGAAAAGTAACGATGTGGACCTGGCTTCTCACAGTTTGAACAGATGGTCATAGAAGGTGCATAGCCGGCAATATCTAAGGATCGTAAAAGGAATGCATCGAGAATTAAGAGAGGTGTATAGCGGCTCTCTGCCAAAACTTTCAATGCACCAACCACTAAATTAAATTCTTTTGTAGCTGGTTCATGTTCGTTGGGGCTAAATCGTTCTGACGCTTCCATGATGGCAGCAGCAACTGTCCAACGTTGATAGTCATCAGTTAATGATTCACCGTAATTCATTAATGCTTCAACTTGTGTAATTGTGTCAAAAGTTTTTCCAACGAAGAGCTGCACATCAATGTGACTGCCGGGCTCAAGACGGGCTCCAAATTTCGACATTGTGCGGCGAACGCCTTTTGCGACACCCCGTATGCGCCCATGATCGCGTGTTAATAAAGTGATGATCCGATCAGCTTCGCCGAGTTTTTGGGTGCGCAGCACAATGGCTTCATCCCTATACAAACTCACATGGATAAAGGTAGTGCGTGGTTTAACGAATTGCGCGATTAATGGCAGACACGACAGCCTTTAATGATGCTGTTGTTGTATTTGGATCGATTCCGACTCCCCAAAAAACCTCACCATTTATCGCACATTCAAGGTATGCCGCCGCAGATGCATCGCCGCCGGCAGATAGTGCGTGCTCATAATAATCAAGAACTCGAACATCTACCCCATAACTTTGCAAAATATTACAGAAGGCAGCAATAGGACCGTTGCCCTGTCCCTTGAGTTCGTGCAGTTCGCCTCTGTCTGTAATTGAAACCGTTAAGTGAACATCCTCATCAAGAATCGATGTTTGACTCAATCCTTTCAGGCGGAAACGTCCCCACGGTGCACTCTGTGTTGGTAAGTACTCATCTTCAAAAATTGACCACAGCGCATCAGCTGTGATCTCTCCACCTTCGGCATCGGTTTTTGCTTGAACAACTTTTGAAAACTCAATCTGCAAACGTCTAGGCAGATCTAAGTGGTGCTCATTCTTCATTAAATAGGCAACGCCACCTTTTCCAGATTGTGAATTAACGCGAATCACAGCCTCATAACTTCGACCAATATCTAATGGGTCAATCGGCAGATATGGTACGGCCCATGTGTGATCGCGAACTTCTCGACCAGCAGTTTTTGCATCATTGGCCATATGATCAAAGCCCTTTTTGATCGCATCTTGGTGAGAGCCAGAAAATGCAGTGAAGACTAAATCTCCGCCATATGGGTGACGTTCCGGAACACGAAGTTGATTCGCATACTCAACGGTTCGGCGAACGTCATCGATATTGGAAAAATCAATATGCGGATCAATCCCATGTGTCACTAAGTTGATTCCAAGTGTTACAAGGCATACGTTTCCGGTGCGCTCACCATTGCCAAATAAAGTCCCTTCAATGCGATCAGCGCCAGCTAAATAACCTAATTCAGCCGCAGCAACACCGGTTCCCCGATCATTATGTGGATGAAGAGAGACAATGACACTGTCGCGATTTTCTAAGTTGCGACACATCCACTCAATTGAATCGGCATAGACGTTGGGAGTTGCCATTTCGACAGTCGCCGGCAAATTCATGATTGTCTTCCACACCGGAGTAGGTTTCCAGATTGCATTGACGGCATTACAGACCTCAACGGCAAATTCGAGTTCAGTACCAGTGTATGACTCAGGTGAATATTCGAATGAAACTTTAGTTTCCGGCACCGTTGGTACTAAGTCGAGACAGATTTGTGCGGCATCAGTAGCAATCTTTTTAATACCCTCTTTATCCAACCCAAAAACTACACGACGCTGCAGGGTCGACGTTGAATTATATAAATGCACGATTGCTTGGCGTGATCCCTGAATGGCTTCAAAAGTGCGCTTGATGAGTGGTTCGCGGGCCTGCGTTAAAACTTGAATAATTACATCGTCAGGAATTAATTCTTCGTCAATAATCTTTCGCACAAAATCAAAATCAGTTTGTGATGCACTTGGAAAGCCAACTTCAATTTCTTTATAACCCATGGCTACAAGAAGTTTGAACATCGCCAACTTGCGTGGCGTATCCATTGGATCGATGAGTGCTTGATTTCCGTCTCGAAGATCTACTGAACACCATTTAGGTGCATGAGTTATTTTCTTAGACGGCCAGGTGCGATCTGGCAAATCAATCGGGTGAAAAGGCTCGTAGCGATGCACTGGCATCGTGGACGGTGATTGTTTCGGAAAGTTCATTTACTGCTCCTTATGTACTCGGGGGTTGTCATCTGTGTACCGAAACGACAAACCCCGCGGCGAGGGGATCGGTTATTTGACCCCGCCACGGCAGCTAAGGAGGAGACTGCGCAACATGGCTTAAGGGTAACCCGAAGGCTAAAGAACTGGCAAATATCTATCGAGTTCGTAGGCGCTCACTTGGCGACTGTAATCACGCCATTCAGCACGCTTATTTCTCAGCACATATTCAAAAACATGCTCACCTAGAGTTTCACGAACAAGCGCGCTTTTTTCCATCTGCAGAATCGCATCGTTTAAGTCAGTGGGCAGAGAGATTGGGTCATTAGAGTCACTTAATACATATTTTTCTTCCACACCTTTTAAGCCCGCTGCCAACATCACGGCATATGCCAGGTATGGATTACATGCAGTATCAGGTGATCTAAATTCAATCCGTGTTGAGTTTTCTTTTCCTGGCTTGTACATCGGAAGACGCACAAGTGCCCCACGATTGCTAGGTCCCCAGTTAATGACGGCTGGGGCTTCTCCTCCACCATGCAGACGCTTATAAGAGTTCACCCATTGATTTGTAATTGCAGTGATTTCTGGTGCGTGCTTAAGAATTCCAGCAATAAACGAGCGGCCAACGGTAGATAAGTTAAATTGTGCATTTGCATCATAGAAAGCATTTTCTTCACCTTTAAACAGTGAAACATGCGTATGCATTCCACTACCAGGATGATCAGTAAAAGGTTTTGGCATAAAAGATGCATGGAAGCCTTGATCCATTGCTACTTCTTTTATGACGTGGCGAAATGTCATGATGTTATCTGCCGTCGTTAGTGCGTCGGCATCACGTAAATCAATCTCTTGCTGCCCTGGACCACCTTCGTGGTGAGAAAATTCGACTGATATTCCCATCGCCTCTAACAAAGTAATTGCTTGGCGACGAAAGTCATGTCCAACTACCGCTGGTGTGTGGTCGAAGTATCCACCTTGATCTACCGGAACTGGAACTGAGCCAGTTTCATGTTTTGCTTTAAATAAAAAAAATTCAATTTCCGGGTGGGTGTAACACGTGTAACCCATCGCAGCTGCTTTATCTAACGTCCGTCTTAAAACATTTCGAGGATCCGCTGGCGACGCTGTGCCATCTGGCATGGTGATGTCGCAAAACATTCGAGCCGCACCAGGTGACTCCGTGCGCCATGGCAAAATTGAAAATGTCGTGGGATCTGGTTTAGCTAACATGTCAGACTCGGTCACGCGCGCAAATCCTTCAATGGCCGATCCATCAAATCCGATGCCTTCATCAAAGGCATTTTCCAATTCAGCAGGTGCAATCGCAACAGATTTTAGGAAGCCTAAAACATCCGTAAACCACAGTCGAACAAAGCGAATATTGCGCTCTTCGACAGTGCGAAGAACGAACTCTTGCTGCTTGCTTATTTCAGATGCCATAGGAAACATTGTTCCAAAAGCAGGTTACGGACGTGTTAAATGCCTAAATAACAAAGTTTTCAGCGCTACTGAGCAGGCTTCGTGCAGGTAAGTCCTTACTTATAACTGCGTTAGCGCTGATGCGCGTTCCCTCGCCCACGGTCACATTTCCGAGGACGCGCGCACCAGCGCCAATAACTACCTCATTTTGAATCGTGGGATGGCGTTTTCCGACATCGCCACCTCGTGCCCCCAAAGTTACATCGTGATAAATCATGACATCATCACCTATTACCGTGGTGGCTCCAATTACCACTCCCATTCCGTGATCAATAAAAAATCGTCGACCAATTTTTGCACCGGGATGAATCTCAATTCCAGTTGCACTTCGAATAAAGTTCGAATGGATTCGTGCAACTAATTTGAGATGGCGATTCCACAGAAAATGCGAAACGCGATGTCCCCATACAGCGTGCACACCTGGGTATGCCAATGCAACCTCTAAACGATTTCGCCCAGCTGGATCATGAGCAAGCGCGTTATCGAGATCCTCAATAATTCGATCAAAAAGGAACATCTACTCGGCTAAGTCCTGATAAAGAATTGTTGATAGATATCGCTCACCTGATGAGGCAAGAATGACCGCGATATTTTTTCCGGCAAACTCAGGGCGTTTTGCAACTTCTATTGCTGCCCATAACGTAGCACCCGAAGATATACCAGCCAAGATTCCCTCTTCAGCTGCAGCTCTCCGCGCAAATTTAATTGCATCATCGGCGGTTGCATCCAATATTTCATCATAAACAGTGCGATCGAGAATATTTGGGATGAAGTTAGGCCCAATTCCCTGAAGTGGGTGTGGTCCTGGCGCACCACCATTTAAAATCGGTGACGCTGCTGGTTCAACTCCAAAGACTTTAATGTCAGGGTTCTTCTCTTTTAAAAATCGGCCCGTACCGGTGATAGTTCCACCAGTACCGATACCTGAAACAAATGCATCTACTTTTCCATCTAAATCACGCCAAATCTCTGGACCGGTAGTTGCATAATGAATTGCTGGGCCAGCCTCATTTTCAAATTGGCGTACTAGCACTGCTCCAGATTCACCTAACTTTTCCGCGGCAGCAACTGCGCCTTTCATTCCCTCTGCTGCTGGAGTTAAAACTAGTTCAGCTCCAAAAGCGAGAATCAGTTTGCGACGCTCCTTTGATACGGACTCTGGCATAGTAAAAATTGACTTATATCCACGTGCTGCAGCAACCATAGCTACTGCAATACCAGTATTACCCGAAGTTGCCTCGACAATTGTTCCACCTGGTTTGAGAACACCGCTTGCTTCAGCCGCATCAATCATGGCAATTCCTAAACGATCTTTTATCGAAGATGTTGGATTGTAGAACTCTAACTTTGCGTAAACATTGCCCTGTGCCCCGTCGTTAATTTTGTTAATGCGAACCATTGGGGTATTTGCAAACGCTTCGGTGATGTTGTTATAAATTGTCATAATTCTCCCTAAAAAATAAATGAGTTGGATGTTTAAAAAAAATCATTACGGGTGAAGTAGCTGTAAAATTCAGCAGCTGCAAGAAGTAGACAAGCAGAAATCAACTATTCGGTTCCGTGTAAAAAACCAATTAATTATTGACTTCATGGGGTGAAGTTTACTGCCTTCGTAAATTTAAGCGACTTGCGAATGATTTGCAGAATTAACTCTGCGTCCAACCAGATGTCATGGGCAATCTTCGATCCTTGCCAAAGGCGCGCGCAGAAACTTTTGTGCCAGGCGGATATTGCCTACGCTTATATTCCGCTTTGTCGACTAAAGCGATTACTCGCCTGATGAGCTCCGGATCAAAGCCATCTTGCTTTAAGGTCTCAAAGCCACGATCCTGATCGACATAAAGCCGCAGAATTTGATCTAGGAGTTCGTAATCTGGCAACGAATCACTGTCTTTTTGATCTGGACGAAGTTCAGCACTTGGATCTTTAGTAATTGAACGTGCTGGGATCGGTGGGTTTAATCCATCGGCGATGGCTTTTGCATTGCGCCATCTAGCCAAGGCCCAAACATCAGTTTTGTAAATATCTTTTATTGGGGCAAAGCCGCCTACGGCGTCCCCATAGAGTGTTGAATAACCAACAGCCAACTCGCTCTTGTTTCCAGTTGCTAGAACGATATGACCCTCAGCATTAGAAATGCCCATCAGGGTTGTTCCGCGCACACGGGCTTGCAAGTTTTCCTCTGCAAGTCCAGTTAAATCTAGCTGTGCCATAAAAGAGTCGACCATAGGGGCGATGGATACGATACGAAAATTAATACCCGTTGCATCTGCCAATGCCTGGGCATCTTCAATTGAGTGCGTGGATGAGTATTTACTTGGCAGGGCAACTCCGTAGACGTTTTGAGCCCCCACTGCATCTATCGCAATCGCCGAAACAAGAGCTGAATCTATGCCGCCAGAGAGGCCGAGCACTACAGATGCAAAAGAATTCTTTTTTATGTAATCTCGAAGCCCAACTACGAGTGCTTGCCAAATTTCTGCTTCATCACTTAATTCTTGTGAAATCGTTGAAGTTGCTTTACCTACGGTCTCTACCGGAGTTGCTGTGATGACGACATCGGGTTGTGATGTACCAACTTCACATTCAATATCCACCACCATCACAACATCATCGAACTGTGGGGCACGTGCAATAAGTACGCCAGATTTATCTACAACAATTGTGTCACCATCAAAAACTAAGTCATCTTGCCCACCAGTCATGTTGACGTAAGCAAGCGGTGCGCCTACTTCTTTTGCTCTTTCTTGAACTAGTGCTAATCGCACGTCATCCTTATTTTGCTCATAAGGCGATCCATTAGGAACAACAACTAACCCCGGTCGGCGCACGGCTAAATCCGATAGTGAGTGCCAAATATCTTCACAAATGGCGACGGCCACATCGACTCCTTTGATTCGAACAACCAAGCTCGAACTCCCGGCAGTAAAGTTTCGAAACTCATCAAAAACTCCATAGTTAGGTAAGTGGCGTTTGATGTAGCGGGCCTTGACTTCGCCCTGAAAAATCACGGCGACAGCATTTTGTGGCGCACCTTCCGCAGAGGTATCTAAATATCCTACAAAGGCAACCATGTCTGCTGAAATCTCTGCAGCTATTTTGCTAATCATCTCTTTGCTTGCGGCTTGAAAAGAAGGCCTGAGAGCTAAATCTTCTACTGGATATCCCGTAAGAATCATCTCGGGAAAAACAATGACATGCGCCGCAGATTTCTTTGCTTCCTCAATGCTCGCCGATATGAGTCTGGCATTGCCCAATAGATCTCCCACGGTTGGGTTGACCTGGGCTAGCGCGACTCGCAGCTTCATATTTCAAGCCTAACAGGGGTACCCTTATCCACGTACCCGGGGACTTGTGCTTACAAGCTTCGAGGAGAGGACAACACATGGAAGCCTTATATGGCGGTGCGCAGCACCGACGCGTCACGATTTTAGATTTATTGGCAGCGAAAAAACGTGCTGAAAAGTGGGTAATGTTGACATCCTATGAACAGATGACGGCAGAGATTTTTGATGAAGCCGGAATCCCCGTCCTGCTGGTTGGTGATAGCGCAGGTAATAATTTTCTCGGGTTAGAAAATACAATTCCGGTAACCATTGATGAGCTCATTCCGCTGACTCGAGCGGTGGTTCGCGCCACCAAACAAGCGTTAGTTTTTGCCGACTTACCCTTTGGGAGTTATGAGTCGTCCGCGGAGCAAGCTCTGGCTACGAGTACTCGCTTTTTTAAAGAGGCTGGAGCAATGGGTGTAAAACTTGAGGGTGCACATATTGAGACGATAGAAAAATTAACATCTTCTGGGATTCCGGTAATGGGCCACCTTGGTCTTACTCCTCAGGCACTTCATCAACTAGGTGGATACAGAGTTCAGGGGCGAACCGATGGTGATGCCATCTTGGAGGCTGCTCTGGCAATAGAAAAGGCTGGTGCCTGCGCAATCGTCCTTGAACTCATGTCGGCAGAGCTTGCGAGAGAAATTACTTCAGTCTTAACAATTCCAACTATCGGAATCGGTGCTGGCGTTAACTGCGATGCTCAGGTTTTGGTCTGGACTGACTTGATGGGAATCACGAAAAATCCACCTAAACTTGCAAAGGCTTATCGAAATCTGCGCAGTGAAATGCTGGCGGCAGCGACTGAATTTGCCGCGGACGTTAAATCCGGCAGTTTTCCTGGTCCCCAACAGACATTCAATTAAACTCTCCCCTATGGCAAGTATTGCGATAGATATATCCCCCCTCAAAAATTCCAGGGATTTTCGCAATCTTTGGGCCGCCGGGCTCATCACTTACTTCGGCTCGATGATCACCTATGTTGCGGTGCCTTTTCAGATTAAAGAGATGACCCACTCCTATATCGCAGTGGGTATAAGTGGACTGGTCGAGATTTTGCCATTGATTATCTTTGGGCTTTACGGTGGAGTTTTAGCCGACGCCGTTGACCGCAAGAAAATGGTCTGGGCCACCGAGGCTGCCTCCTTAATTTTGACGGCAATCCTTCTAATTAACGCCTTATTGCCCGAGCCCCATCTGATTTTAATTTATATCGTCTCCGGATTATTTGCGGCAGTAAACGGACTTCAACGACCAAGTGCTGACGCCGCACTTCCACGATTAGTCGAACATAAAGACCTACCTGCAGCAAGTGCTCTCATGAGTCTTCGCTGGCAACTTGGTGTAATCATCGGTCCAACAATTGGTGGCATCATTATTTCAACATTTTCAATACCAATTGGTTACGCCGCTGATGTATTTACATTTATTATCTCGTTAATTTTTTTGTCACGTGTTCGATCAATACCAGCATCAAAAGATGCCCAAAAGCCATCTCTGACAGGCTTATTAGAGGGTATTCGCTATGCGTTTGGGCGACAGGATTTACTTGGTACATATTTAGTGGATCTTGCAGCAATGTTTTTTGCAATGCCAACTGCTTTGATCCCGTTTTGGGCAGACCAATTGGGTACACCGTGGGCACTCGGTTTAATGTATGCCGCCGGAACTTTTGGCTCGGTAATCATCACGCTGACATCTGGATGGACTAAAAACTAT
>Ga0214919_10001321_pt1 | contig 40910 bp, 39 predicted proteins | sample LL1503_MetaG_FD_177994 | JGI IMG/M metagenome (GOLD analysis project Ga0214919, IMG submission 177994) | Freshwater microbial communities from Lake Lanier, Atlanta, Georgia, United States - LL-1503 | ecosystem: Environmental > Aquatic > Freshwater > Lake | place: USA: Georgia | collected...
AGCCTCGCCAGTGGCTGCCTTCCAGGAGTAACACGAAGTTTGCTTATAGAAAACTTCGGCGTACGAGAAGCAGAGATGACTCCGTCAGGTTTAATAGAGGTCCAAGCGTTAGCAATCACTTCGAGCGTCCGCGAAATTGTCCCGGCTGAGAAATATGAGAGCAAACTCTTTGCTCTTTCTAAGCCACTCAATCAACTGAGGGATTCCTTTCACGCATGGGTTTTGGGTAATCTAGAGCCGTGAATATCCGCCAACAGATAAAGAAAACACCCTACGGCTCTCTCGTTTGGCGCGTTTTTATTGGCGTTGTTGGCGGTCTGATAACAATTATTGGAACAGTCTTCCTATTTGCTCCGGGTCCTGGCATGTTGGTGCTGCTGGCTGGACTTGGAATTCTTGCGACGGAGTTCGCATGGGCCTCAAGAGCCATTCTCAAGACCAAATCTCTCGCTGCCTCAGCCGCTGAAAAGGTGGGGATTCCACTCTGGATGAAGTACCTGATTGCTGCGGTCTGTACCTTGATTTCTCTTGTTCTGATCGGTTATCACTTCGCGTAATCTCAAAGCCTCGCGCATAGATCGCGTATCGAATCGCGTTTGGTAACCTCGCCACATGTCGTCGAGCCAAATAACCGTCACCGTTGATGGTTCACTGATCACCGTCGCCTCTGACGCAAAACCGACCTTAATCTTTGAGCAAAAATATCCGGAGCGAGTGAAGCCCGGACCGCAAGCGATTGTTGTCTGCAAGATTAATGGCACGTTGAGAGATCTCTGGACCGATCTTGCCGATGGTGATGTCATTGAATCCATCAGCATTGACTCTGAAGAAGGCTTAATGGTCTTGCGACATTCGACTGCTCACGTCCTCGCCCAGGCGGTACAAGGATTATTTCCGCAAACTCGACTTGGTATTGGTCCGCCAATTAAAGATGGTTTCTATTACGACTTCGATCCGCCAAAGCCATTCACCCCAGAAGATCTCACTGCCCTTGAATCGTCGATGAAGAAAATCATCAAAGATGCACAACGATTCAAACGCCGTCCGGTTTCTGACACCGATGCTCTAAAGGAATTAGCAAATGAGCCATATAAGTGCGAATTGGTGAAGTTGAAATCTTCCGATGCGGCCGAAGGGGCAAGTGTTGAAGTTGGAGCTGGTGAGCTTACGATCTACGACAATTTAGGTAGAGATGGAAAAGCGGTATGGGGCGATCTATGTCGTGGGCCGCACCTTCCTTCAACGAAGTACATCCCAGCGTATAAATTAATGCGGAGCGCTGGGGCATATTGGCGTGGTTCAGAGAAAAATCCGATGTTGCAACGTATTTACGGAACAGCATGGCCATCTCAAGAGGATTTAGATGGCTACTTACATCTATTGGCTGAAGCCGAGAAACGTGATCATCGTCGTTTAGGTGCAGAGTTGGATCTCTTCTCGTTTCCCGAAGAAATAGGTTCTGGTTTAGCGGTTTTCCATCCCAAAGGCGGAATCGTTCGCAGGGCGATGGAAGACTACTCCCGCAAACGCCACGAAGAAGAGGATTATCAATTCGTCTATTCGCCTCATCTGACTAAAGCGGCGCTCTTTGAAACTTCAGGGCACCTTCAGTGGTACGCAGAAGGCATGTATCCGCCAATGGTGATGGATGAAGAGCTTCATGCTGATGGCACAATCAAGAAACCTGGCCAGAAGTACTACATGAAGCCTATGAATTGTCCGTTCCATAACCTCATCTACCAGTCTTCTTCTAAGTCCTATCGCGATCTTCCACTTCGCCTCTTTGAATTCGGAACTGTCTATCGTTACGAGAAATCGGGCGTGGTCCATGGAATCACGCGTGCACGTGGATTCACTCAAGATGACGCACATATTTATTGCACTAAAGAACAGATGGCTGGAGAGCTCGATAGCCTGCTGACTTTCGTCCTAAATTTATTGCGAGACTATGGACTTTCAGATTTCTACCTCGAACTATCTACTCGTAATCCAGAGAAATCAGTGGGATCCGATTCTGATTGGGAAGCGGCAACCGAAGCGCTTCGCCAAGCAGCAGACAAACAAGGACTTGAACTTGTTCTTGATCCTGGTGGAGCAGCTTTTTATGGTCCAAAGATCTCGGTACAAGCAAAAGATGCAATTGGTCGAACCTGGCAGATGTCAACAATTCAAGTTGACTTCCAATTGCCACAAAGATTCGACCTTGGTTACACCGCTGCTGACGGCTCACGCCAACAGCCAGTCATGATTCATCGCGCTCTCTTTGGTTCCATTGAACGATTTTTTGGAGTCCTTACTGAGCACTATGCCGGCGCGTTTCCGCCATGGTTAGCGCCAGTTCAAGTTCGAGCTATTCCGGTTGCGGAAGCTTTCAATGAATATCTTGCAGATATCGTTAAACAATTGCGCAAAGCTGGCATTCGAGCTGATATCGATGCCTCAGATGATCGTATGCAGAAGAAAATTCGAAATGCCCAAACTGAGAAAATTCCATTCATGATGATTGCTGGCGAAGAGGATCAGAACGCAGGGGCAGTTTCTTTCCGTTATCGCAACGGCGAGCAAAAAAATGGAATTCCCATCAACGTTGCAATTAATGAGGTTTTGTCGGCGATTCACAATCGCTCGCAGATTTAATGATGAGCGATCACGAATTCTCCGGAGGCGCAGGGATCCCTGATCGATGGGAGCGTTTGTGGGCGCCGCATCGAATGGCCTATCTGGCGGGAGAGAATCGCCCAAAAGCCGATAACGATGTTCCTTGCCCGTTCTGCACTATTCCGGCAAAGAGTGACGAGGAAGCGCTGATTGTGGCTCGGGGCAAAGAGGTTTATGCAGTTCTCAATTTATATCCCTACAACGCTGGTCACATGTTGATCTGCGCAAATCGTCACGTAGCTGATCTGACCGAACTAAGCGAGAGCGAACGGAATGAGATGCAAGCATTCACTGCTCATGCAATGACAGTGCTGCGTAAAGTTTCTAATTGCGGTGGATTTAACATCGGCCTTAACCAAGGAGCCTTATCGGGAGCAGGCGTTGCCGATCATATTCATCAACATATAGTTCCTCGATGGTTTGGAGATTCAAATTTCATGCCAATCATTGGGCAGACGAAAGTTCTACCAAAGCTCCTGAGTCAAACTCGAGAAGAGATTGCTAACGCCTGGTAAGTAAATCCGCCAGTTTCAAGATCTCCGAACGACCTATCTGTTTCGATGGAATAAACGGAATGGCAGGGACTATCAGACCTTGAGAGTAGGCGGTCTCATCAAATTCAGTTGTTGCAAGATTGAGTTCGTCCCGAAACTCCTTCACCAGGGACTTTAATTCTTCATCGGCTTCATAGGTGGTTAGTTGGCCATTTGAATAATCGTGAACAATGCCATCTGTCAATGAAATGAGACCTGTGGGCTCACCTAGCTCGTCATGAAGGACAAGGAAAGGAGTAATGACATTCTCAAGAACGCGATTAGCGATGAGTACGATGTCATCAAAATCTATCTCTGAGAATTCAAGACCGTTTACGATAATCATTCGTGGAATTTGTCGTTCGGAGATATTCGACCAAAGTTCGATCATTGCCGGAGAAACTCCAGATTTCGCATTGACTAGGAGCGCGCATGCATCCAGGTTCTCAAAATCTTTCGGTATTTGTGAAGAGCTTGTAACGGCTATTACCTGTGAAGTTCCTAAATTGAGGTCATTGGCCACAATTTCTGGCTGTGAACTTGGATGTCCGGCAATAATCCAGCGGGGTTGATTGGGAGTCGCCACGGTGAAAGCCTACGATGTGTCCAATGATTGCGAATCGATTAAAGGCGCCTGTCACCTTGGCGATTACGCCATTGTGCAGATTCTTATTGCGCGTTGGGGTAACTCCAAATGTTTTGACGGTTTTTGGTGCGCTCGGAACGGTGATGGCCGCGCTTTATTTCTTTCCCAATGGTCAATTTTTCGTCGGAACCCTGGTCGTCTCGTTGTTCGCTTTAAGTGATCTCTTCGATGGAACTTTGGCCCGACTCTCGGAAAGTGGTTCGACCAAGTGGGGCGCTCTTATTGATTCGACTTTGGATCGACTTACTGATGCATCTATATGTGCGGGAATCTTGATTTACTTCAATCAAGAGCAAGGCAATTCATTCACTGTCCTTATGTCACTCATAGTTTTGATTACCGGGTCTCTCATTCCTTACATACGCGCACGGGCCGAAAGTCTTGGTATTGACTGCTCAGTAGGAATTGCCGAACGTGCTGAACGGCTGATCGTTCTGCTCGTTGCAACTGGTCTGTACGGACTAGGTGTTTCTGCGGCAATTGATATTGGACTCTCACTACTGAGCGTTCTCGGAGTCATCACGATTGCTCAGCGTTTACGTGTAGTTGCAAGGAATTAGTACATGGCGAGCTGGTTCACATATTTCATCTATACCGCTTTGTGGACATTTGTCCGGCTACTACCTGAAAAATCAGCCTACGGACTCTTCGAGCAGATAGCGAACGTTGCTTACAGGCGAAACGGTAAGCGAGTACAGAGATTGCGCTCGAATTATGAAATTGCTATTTCGGATGTATCGTCAAACGATAGAGAAGTGTTAGTTCGAAAAGGTATTTCCTCTGCGATGCGATACTGGTGCGATACTTTCCGAATCTCCGATTGGTCCACGGAAAAGATTGTGAGCTCCACACACGCGATTAATGAACATTTTCTTTTCGACCCTATCCGCGAGAAAAGAGGCGTTATTGTTGCGGTTCCTCATGCAGGAAATTGGGATCATGCGGGCGCATATTTCTGCGCTAAAGGCGCTCGCGTAAACACTGTGGCGGAACATTTAAAACCAGAACGACTTTTTCGAAAATTCCTGGCTCACCGAGAGCGCATGGGAATGCGAGTTCTTGATTTGAACGCGGGAGTGCTCGACGATCTCAGGAACATTCTTCGCGATGAAAAAGAGCTAGTGGCGCTCGTTGCCGATCGAGATTTGAGTCGTTCGGGAATTGATGTGCGCTTCTTCGGCAAGGTCGCGCGAATGCCGGCAGGGCCAGCAATTCTGGCCTATGAAACAGAGGCAGATCTCATTACAGCGTATGTTGTCTATCGAAAAGATGGAATCGAGGTCTCCTTCACACCACCAATAAAGGTTAATCGCCAGGCGGACCGCTCAACAGAAGTTTCTAGAATTACCCAAGTTATTGCTGGCAGATTCGAAGATGCTATTCGAAATGATCCAACGTCGTGGCATATGCAACAAAGAATATTTATTGATGAGAATTTTGTGGAGCGAGCATGAAGATTGGATTTGTCTCCCCATATGCATGGGATGTTCCCGGGGGAGTGCAAGCACACATTCGCGATCTCGCACATTATTATCAGAACCAAGGACACGCAGTTTCTGTACTTGCTCCAGCAACAGATGAAGGTTTAATCACGGAATCATTTGTAGTGCCGGCAGGTCGTCCAGTAGCAATTCCCTATAACGGGGCAGTTGCTCGAGTGCTTTTTGGCCCCGTAGCCGCTTCACGTGTGAGGCAATGGATTGCAACAGAAGAGTTCGACATCCTTCATCTCCACGAACCAGCGATTCCCTCACTCTCGTTGCTTGCTTGTTCAATCGCCGAAGGACCAATGGTGGGAACTTTCCACGTCGCAGCCCCGCGCCAAAAGGTCGCGTTTGCGATAGCTCCACTTTTGGAACCGGTAATCGAAAAACTTCGTGCTCGAATTGCGGTCAGTGAAGTTGCGAGAGAAACGCTAAGAATCCATCTTGATACTGATGCGGTTGTTATTCCGAACGGAATAGGCGCAAATTTCTTCGCGGATGCGAAGCCAAATCCTGACTGGCGCAAGCCCCGAACAATCGGCTTTATCGGCCGTTTCTCCGAACCAAGGAAGGGGTTAGGCGTGCTTCTCGAAGCTCTGCCAAACATCGCACGAATTTTTCCGGATGTTAAAGTCTTGATCGCGGGTCCAGGTGAGGGAATTGAGGCTATGCAGAGCGTCAATCCCGCACTTCGAAACAAGTTGCAGTTCTTAGGTCGGATCAATGATGATGAAAAAGCATCGTTTCTCAAATCCCTTGATCTCTATGTTGCGCCCAATACCGGCGGGGAATCATTTGGAATCATTCTCGCCGAGGCGATGGCCGCTGGAGTGCCGATTGTTGCGAGCAACATTCCTGCATTTCGTCACTTATTGGAAGAGGGAAAGTACGGATCGCTCTTCGAAAATGAAGATGCCTCAAGTTTGGCTGAAGCGATAATCGATCTATTTAAACATGACGATAAACGTGAGGGATTGAGTGAATCAGGTTTGGAACGTGCCCAGAGGTTTGATTGGTCTCAAGTCAGTGATGAAATCATGAATGTCTTTATGCATGCGCGAGCTCCTGAAGAGAAAGTGAAATTGAATTCCGAGACTCGTTCTTGGACCAGAATCTTTTCGCGAGAGGATGAGATGACATGACATTCACCTGGTTTTGGATTCCTCTAGTTGTACTCCTCTTCATCTGGTACTTGACATTTAGCGCCAACCGACTTGATCGCTTACATCATCGCGCGGAAACGTCTTGGGCAAATTTGGACGCGATTTTGCAACGACGAGCCGCGCTCGCCATTGACATTGCGCATTTACCTGCTGTTGATCCGGCAACGAATTTGCTATTGACAGCAGCAGCGCACCAAGCTCGCGATGCAGATATACGTGATCGTAATGAGGCGGAAACTGGACTCACGCAAGCGCTCTTGATCCTCCGGGCCGAAGTAGAGATAGTAGAAGCCTTTCCGCAAATCTTTTCTGAACTCGACTCACTTACCGAGAGGTTACGAGTTGCAATCGCTCTTCATGTTGAGGCGGTGAATGCGGCACGAGGCCGAAGAGAGAAGCTGATTTATCGAATGTTCAGACTTGCCGGTCATGCACCATTGCCCGTCAAATATGCATTTGAAGATGACTCGTTATTGGAGCCACAGCGATGAAGCGATTTGCATCTTTGGTTCTCTTTGCGGTGATTACATCATGCTCCTTCTTGCCAACGGAGAAAGATGCAACTCCTGGTGTCGAACGGAACATTCTTACCGGTTTACCTGGCAAGAATGGAAAAGTACTAGCTGTAAAGTTTGATGACACGACATATTCGCATCCCCAACAAGGTGTAGAAGCAGCAGATGTTGTTTTTGTGACACAAGTAGAGGCCGGCCTGACTCGATTGATGGGAATCTACTCTTCGCAATACCCAGAGATTCTTGGTCCCGTTCGTTCTGCTCGCATTAGTGATATCGATATTTTGGCGCAATTCGGAAAAGTGGGCTTCCTCTACAGCGGTTCACAGAAGAAGTTACGCCCAGTCTTAACGGCGGCCAGCTTGGTGAATCTCAGTGCAGAGCGAAATCCGCCCACAATCTATTTCAATGATCCGGAGCGAACCCCTCCTTACGCAATGATGGTCAAACCAAATCTGCTCTTGGAAAAAGCTGATCAGGTTTCTTCTGTTCAATCAATCGGCTGGAGTCATGGCCCGCGTTCGCCGAGTGCGAAGGAGATCTCTGCGGTAACTATTCGCTGGCCAAATGCGGTTTATCGAGCCTCGTGGAACAAAACGGAGCGGAGATTTGTTTTGGATCACGACAATAAACCTAACTTGGCTGCAAGTGGATCCCAACTCGGTTCGCCGATGATGGTTATCCAAATGGTGAATATCAAACCTTCAGAATATGGCGATAAATTTGGTGGTATCACCCCTAAAACCACCGTCACTGGAAAGGGAGTTGCGTATCTCCTTCGTAACGGATCTATGACACAAGTGGAGTGGATTCGCGATACCGCTATCTCTCCCACGAAATGGATGTTGGCTGATGGTACGGAAGCAAAATTCCAACGGGGACAAGTCTGGTTCTTTCTCACAGACCAGGAACCAGAATTTGAGTATCCCGTCATCGAACCTTCGAAGTAAGGCTTTTAAGCGGCCAAAAAGAGGCATGATTCGCGGTAATTCCTTTTATAAGTAGAATCAGCGTATGACTCAACAACATGTAACTGGAACCGCGCGCGTAAAACGCGGGATGGCTGAGATGCTCAAGGGTGGCGTCATCATGGACGTCGTCAATGCTGAACAGGCTCGCATCGCAGAAGATGCAGGTGCGGTAGCGGTCATGGCTCTTGAGCGCGTGCCAGCTGATATTCGCGCCCAGGGCGGCGTCGCTCGCATGTCTGATCCGGACATGATTGCGGAGATTCAGAAGAGTGTTTCCATTCCGGTTATGGCTAAAGCTCGCATCGGACATTTTGTCGAAGCTCAAATTCTTCAAGCAATTGGCGTTGATTACATCGATGAATCCGAAGTGCTCACTCCTGCGGATTACACACACCATATTGATAAGTGGAATTTCACGGTGCCATTCGTTTGCGGCGCCACAAATCTCGGAGAGGCGCTACGTCGCATCAATGAGGGCGCGGCGATGATCCGCTCAAAGGGTGAAGCTGGTACTGGCGATGTATCTAATGCCACAACACATATGCGTTCTATTTCAGATGAGATCCGTCGATTGACTTCGATGCGCCAAGATGAGTTATATGTAGCAGCCAAAGAATTGCAAGCTCCTTATGAACTCGTTAAGGAAATCGCCGAAACTGGAAAATTGCCGGTCGTACTCTTTACTGCTGGTGGAATCGCAACTCCTGCTGATGCCGCAATGATGATGCAACTCGGCGCTGATGGAGTATTTGTAGGTTCTGGAATCTTCAAATCTGGTGATCCAGCGAAACGCGCTGCAGCAATCGTAAAAGCAGTCACATTCTTCGATGACCCGAAAATTGTTGCTGAACAATCACGTGGATTGGGCGAGGCAATGGTTGGCATCAATGTTGCTGATATTCCAGTTCCGCATCGTCTTGCGGAACGCGGTTGGTAGATCAAAAAATAGGTCTGGTATTGCAATGAAAGTTGGAGTCTTAGCGCTCCAAGGCGATGTTCGCGAGCACATCAGGTCACTTGGAGATTGCGGGGTGATCGCAACTCCAGTACGACGTCCATCGGAAATTGAAGAGGTAGATGCGCTCGTTATTCCTGGCGGAGAGTCCACAACCATCGCGAAACTTGCTCGATCATTCGGGGTTTTTGATCTCATCGCTCGGCGAATTTCTGAAGGTATGCCTACTTATGGCTCATGTGCAGGAATGATTTTGATAGCGAACACAATCTTAGATGCAATGGAAGGTCAGGAGACTTTTGGCGGTATCAATGCTGTTGTCCGACGAAATGCCTTTGGTCGTCAAGTAGATTCTTTTGAAGCGGACCTGCACTTTGACGGAATTACCGAAGCGCCATTGCGGGCGATCTTCATCCGCGCACCTTGGGTGGAGTCGGTTGGAAACGAAGTAGAAGTTCTTGCAAGCGTTGATGGCCATCCGGTGGCGATCCGTCAAGGAAATCTTCTTGCCACATCATTTCACCCGGAACTTACTGGCGATAACCGAGTTCATCGATATTTCGTAGACACTGTGTGTAAAGAAGCAATGAAGATTGGATCGCGCTGATGTCAGGTCATTCCAAATGGGCAACCATCAAACGGAAAAAAGCGCTCATCGATTCAAAGCGCTCACGAGCCTTTGCTAAATACATCAAGGCAATCGAAGTTTCGGCCCGCAACGGTGGCGCAGATCCTGATGGAAATCCAACTTTGTACGATGCAATTCAAAAAGCAAAGAAGAATTCGGTACCAAGCGACAACATTGAACGCGCGCTCAAGCGGGCATCCGGGCAAGACGAATCAAGTGCCCAATGGGAAACCATCATGTACGAAGGTTATGGTCCAGGTGGCGTTGCAATTTTGATCGAATGTGTTTCTGATAACCGGAATCGCGCAGCATCTGAGGTGCGAGTAGCTGTGACTCGTAATGGCGGAACTATGGCTGATCCAGGATCGGTCGCATACATGTTCAATCGAAAAGGCGTCGTGGTTGTTAAGAAGGTTCAAGCCAATCAGACTCTGACCGAAGATCGCATTCTGGAAACGGTCCTGGAGCACGGCGCTGAAGAGGTCAATGATTTAGGGGAGAACTTTGAAATTGTAAGTGCCGCGACGGATATCGTTGATGTTCGATCCGCGCTGCAAGCCGCAGGCATTGATTATGAGTCGGCCGAAGTTTCATTCCTGCCAACAATGTTGATCCCAGTCGATGCAACCACTGCCGAATCGCTCTTTGAATTAATTGACGCGATTGAAGAATGCGACGATGTTCAAAATGTTTACGGGAACTTTGATGTCTCTGATGAGGTAATGGCGAGCCTAGCCTGATTGAAAAATCGTGCGCATTAGGCTGGGAAGGTGCGCGTTCTTGGTGTGGACCCAGGCTTAACCCGATGCGGTATTGGCATCGTTGAAAAGCGTGGTGCGCGGGACCTCATTCTGGTCTCATGTGGCGTGATTCGAACCGATAGCGATGCTCCTCTGGAAGAACGTTTGCTCAGTCTTCATAATGAATTAGAAAAATGGATTGCCGATTTTAACCCCGACGTAATCGCCGTTGAACGAGTCTTCTCGCAACTCAATGTGAGAACAGCGATGGCCACAGGTCAAGCAGCAGGGGTTGCTCTCGTCATCGCTGCTCGGTCAGGGAAGCCGATTTCTATGCACACTCCGAGTGAAGTAAAAGCTGCAGTCACGGGATCAGGCAGAGCTGATAAGAAACAAGTAGCAACGATGGTCACTAAAATCCTGAAACTCAAAGAAGCTCCAAAACCAGTAGACACTACGGATGCTTTGGCATTGGCAATCTGTCATCATTGGCGAGGCGCAGGCGCGAAGAGAATCGCGGTTGCTGCCGCTAAAGAACGTTCACGAATCAAGGCAATTCGATCGAAGGGCGCGAAGTGATTGCACAACTCACTGGCTCAGTAATCGATGTCAGACTCAACCGTTTAGTTGTCAATGTTTCCGGATTAGGTTACGAAGTGATTGTTGCACCTGAATTGGCTTCGGAAACGAAAATTGGCGACCTTCTTACACTCCATACTTCGCTTGTTGTGCGAGAAGATGCCTGGACACTGTATGGATTCTCATCAACAGATGCGAAAACACTTTTCGAAGAGTTGCAATCAGTTACCGGGATTGGGCCAAAGGTCGCAAGCGCACTTCTCGCTGTTTATTCGCCGGAAGAACTCAAGAGCGCAATTGCAAGTCAGGACAACGCAGCACTGGAGCGGGTACCAGGAATTGGGAAAAAAGTTGCATCACGAATCATCTTGGAATTGAAGGATAAATTCGGAGGCGGGTACCGGACAAAGAGCTCATTGTCGGGCCCGTGGCGAAACCAGGTAATTGGCGCATTGACGGGGCTTGGTTATTCGGCAAAAGAAGCTGAAACTTCACTAGATGAGGTTCTATCTGAGTTTGGTCGAACTCCCTCAAATGAAGATTTGCCGGAAATGTTGAAGATGGCACTTGCTCGATCGCGGCGAAAGAATTGATGGGTCGCCAATATGAGTGAAGAAATTATGCATTCTTCCCTATCGCCGGAGGAGATTACGGCTGAACAAGCGCTCCGTCCTCACTCACTCCAGGAATTCGTTGGACAACAAAGAGTTAAAGATCAGGTAGATCTACTTTTGCGAGCGGCGCGTGAACGCGGCGCGCCTTCCGACCATATCTTGCTCTCTGGGCCACCGGGTCTAGGTAAAACAACGTTAGCCATGATTGTTGCATCTGAGATGGGTGCACCCATAAGAGTTACCAGTGGTCCAGCAATAACTCATGCAGGTGACTTAGCTTCAATTCTTTCCTCGTTAGTAGAAGGTGAAATTCTCTTCCTTGATGAGATACATCGCATGGCTCGTCCAGCCGAAGAAATGCTCTACATGGCGATGGAAGATTTTCGCGTTGATGTCGTCGTCGGAAAAGGACCCGGTGCAACAGCAATTCCCTTAAGCCTCCCGCACTTTACTTTGGTAGGTGCAACCACGAGAGCAGGATTGCTTCCAGCGCCGCTCCGCGATCGATTCGGTTTTACAGCACATTTGGATTTTTACGATAACGACGATATTGCGAAGATTGTTATTCGCAGCGCAGATCTACTTGAAATTTCGATTTCACTAGAGGCTGTCTCAGAATTAGGAAAACGCTCTCGAGGAACTCCACGAATTGCGAATAGATTGCTCAGGCGAGTTCGTGATTACGCTCAGGTTCATGGAAATGGTTCGATTGATATCGAAACAACTCGCGCAGCGCTTCTGATGTATGAAGTTGATCAGATTGGTTTGGATCGTCTTGATAACTCGATTTTGCGCGCTTTAGTCGAGCAATTTGGTGGCGGACCTGTTGGATTGAATACATTAGCTATGGCAGTTGGCGAAGAGCGGGAAACAGTCGAATCTGTTGCCGAGCCTTTCTTGGTTCGAAGTGGATTTATGGTGCGCTCACCACGAGGACGCGCAGCGACTCCAGCAGCGTGGAGACACCTTGGTAAAACACCCCCATCAGAACCGCTCGGGCTTTTCGACAGTCCTGACATCCGCCCCTAGACTTTCGCCCCATGTCTTACGGAAATAATCAACGTTCATCCGGCGCGGCCAAAAAGGCCCGTCCGGGCCGCACTTTGACCTTCACAATCGCGATAACGGCGCTCTTCTATGGTCTGGCATTTGCGATCAGCGCCACGTCAATCAATCTCGGACTTGATCTCCGTGGTGGAACAAGCGTCACTTTGCAACCTCGTATACAAGAGGGTCAATCTGGCCAAGTGACTGCCGAAGCAATCGACCAAGCGGTCTCGATTATTCGTCAGCGTGTTAATTCGTTGGGTGTAGCTGAAGCGGAAGTCACCGCCGAAGGAACAGGTACCAATCGACAGATTGTTATTTCGGTGCCGGGTGAGACTGGCCGACGTGTTGTGGATTTAGTTGGACAGACTGCGGAATTACGATTCCGTCAAGTGCTCGTTGAAACCGGCGCCGTTCCAACTCCAGATGATGAAAAATTGATTGCGAGTTTGTCGCTCAGTGCCGACCAAGTTGCGGCATTCAAGGCGCTTGATTGTACGAAGCCAGAATCAACGTTGGGTAGTGGGGGAGACGATGCGAATGCGGTCATTGTTACGTGCGATCGCAACGGTGGTTCCCGATATGTTCTTGCAGCAGCGCAAGTTGTAGGTCGAGACATTAAGGGTGCAACTGCAGCTCTAGACCAACAGAATGCAAGTGGTTGGTTCGTCTCACTTGATTTCACAGGCGATGGCACCAAGAAGTTCGGAACTCTCACTCAAAGCGTTGTGAATCTCGCAGCCCCACAGAATCAAGTTGCAATCGTGCTTGATGGCGTTGTCGTTTCTGCGCCACGAATCAATGAAGCGATTCTTGGTGGAAGCGCACAGATCACAGGCAGCTTCTCTCAACTCGAGGCTCAAGATCTTGCAAATGTATTGAAGTATGGATCGCTGCCGTTGGCATTTGATCGCGGCGAAGTTCAACAAGTTTCTCCGACGCTCGGCAATGATCAACTCGTTGCAGGTCTTATTGCAGGTGGACTAGGACTCTTACTTGTCGTGCTCTATTCATTGATGTACTACCGTGCTCTCGGTTCGGTAGTTATTGGATCACTACTCCTAGCCGGTCTACACGTCTTGCTAATCTGCTTGTTACTTGGAAAGTGGGTTGGCTTCACGTTAACGCTCGCTGGCATCGCGGGAATGATTGTCGCGATAGGCATTACAGCTGACTCATTTATCGTCTACTTCGAACGTATCCGTGATGAGATGCGTGACGGGAAACCTTTGCGGGTAGCGGTTGAAACTGGTTGGCAACGCGCACGGAGAACCGTGATTGTCGCCGACCTAGTCTCTGTTATCTCATCGGTAGTTTTATACATCGTGTCAGTCGGCAGCGTTCGTGGATTTGCATTCACTCTTGGCTTGACCACTGCGGTTGATTTAATCGTTATCTTCCTCTTTACAAAGCCATTGGTTTCGATCCTCGCAAAGTTAAAGTATTTCCAGAGTGGATCGTCTTGGTCTGGCGTTTCGCCACGAAGCGTGGGAATGTCCACTTCAGTCGTCGATGGAAAGGTTGCTTAAATCATGAACTTATCTGGACTTGGCGGCCGTCTTTACAGAGGCGAGACTTCGATCAACATCATCGGAGCGCGCAAAAAGTGGTACGCACTTTCTGGCGTCTTCGTTGCTCTCTCAATCTTTGCTTTGAGCGTTCAAGGACTTCACCTTGGAATCGAATTCAAAGGTGGTTCGGCTTTCACCGTTACCTCAGCATCTGGGACGGTAGAAGAGGCTCGCAGCGCAGTAACCTCGGCTGGTTACACCGGAAATACCATCGTTCAGACGATTGGAAATGACAAGATCCGAGTTCAAACTGGTGTCCTTGATCCCGCGCAATCAAATGCGATTCAAGATGCACTCGCAGCGAAATTCCGAGTCACTATTGAATCAATTGATACTCAGAACGTAGGACCGTCGTGGGGAGACGAAATTTCTCGCAAAGCTTTCCAAGGACTCATTGCCTTCCTTATCTGCATCATGATTTATCTTGCCCTGGCTTTCGAGCCCAAAATGGCGATTGCGGCGATTGTTGCTGTGATTCACGACGTTTTCATCACAGTAGGCATTTATGCTCTTGTCGGGTTTGAGGTTACTCCATCGACGGTAATTGGCTTCTTAACGATTCTTGGCTATTCCCTCTATGACACCGTTGTTGTATTCGACAAAGTTCGGGAGAACACACGCGCTATCACGAGCACGGGGAAGAGCACTTATTCGCAGGCGACCAATCTCGCGGTTAATCAGACTCTTGTTCGCTCAATCAATACCTCGATTATTGCGCTACTTCCTGTCGCGGCGATTCTTTTCGTGGGAGCGGGTTTGCTTGGTGCAGGAACTCTGAAAGATCTTGCACTTGCGCTATTCATAGGTTTGATTGCCGGTACGTATTCATCAATCTTCATTGCAGCGCCAATTCTTGCCAGCTTGCGTGAGCGCGAACCAGCTATCAAAGCGCTTAATCAACGGGTTGCCGCGAAACATGGTTCGTCCGCGTCGCCAGAAATTTCACGCAAAAAACAGAAGAAGCGCCGCAGATAGCAGTCAAGTAACCTTGGCGCATGAACGCGCTGATTACGCCGGTCGTTAACCGGCTTCGGGAAAACACCAAAGATGGTGATATCGCAGTAGTTGAGCGCGCTTTTGTTGCAGCGGAGTCAGCCCATAGAGGGCAACTTAGAAAAAGTGGCGATCCTTACATCACCCATCCAGTTGCCGTTGCAGAGATTCTGGTTGAGTTTGGACTTGATCCTGCAACGATTGCTGCTGCGTTACTTCACGACACAGTTGAAGATACGAACTATTCCTCCGAGAAACTTCGGGATGATTTTGGCGATGAGGTCGCAAATTTGGTGGAAGGTGTTACCAAACTCGATCGTCTGACGTATGGTCCAACTGCTGAAGCTGAAACGGTTAGAAAAATGGTTGTAGCGATGGCGAAAGATATTCGCGTCCTCGTGATCAAATTGGCTGATCGCTTACACAACGCCCGCACGTGGCAATTTGTAGAACCCGAATCATCTGCTCGTAAGGCGAGAGAAACGCTTGATATTTATGCGCCCCTCGCTCACCGATTGGGTATGAATGCGGTGAAATGGGAGTTGGAAGATCTTTCCTTTAAATTCCTAGAGCCTAAGAAGTTTGAAGAGATTGAACGTTTAGTGATCGAACGTAATCCCTCTCGAGAGAAGTTAACGAATGATGTCATTACGGTAGTGGAAGAGGATCTGACTGCCGAAGGTATCCAAGCGACAGTCACGGGTCGCCAGAAACATCTTTATAGCGTCTATCAAAAGATGGTGGTCAGAGGTCGTGAATTTAATGATATTTATGATCTCGTTGGTATACGAGTATTGGTAAATGACGTACGAGATTGCTATGCAGTGTTGGGAGCAATCCATGCTCGATGGAATCCAGTTCCTGGGAGATTCAAGGATTACATCGCCATGCCAAAATTCAATCTGTACCAGTCTTTGCACACCACAGTCATAGGTCCGACTGGCAAAGCTGTTGAGATTCAGATTCGGACCCACGATATGCATCGGCGCGCTGAATACGGCATTGCGGCGCATTGGAAATACAAATTGGGATCTGCAAAACGCTCGGCGGATTCACCAGATATGTTGTGGCTCAAACAACTACATGAATGGCAACAAGAAACCTCTGATGTGTCAGAATTTCTCGACGCATTGAGATTTGACCTCCGAACACCCGAAGTTTTCGTATTTACGCCCAAGGGGAGCGTTATCGCTTTACCTTCGGGCTCCACTCCCGTTGACTTTGCCTATGCGGTTCATACTGAGGTAGGGAATAGATGTATCGGCGCCAAAGTGAATGGAAAGTTGGTCTCACTTGAAGCGCCCCTTTCCAATGGTGATGTCATTGAAGTTGTGACTAATAAGGGCGACAGTGCGGCGCCAAGTCGAGATTGGTTAAGTTTCGTTAAATCGCCACGTGCGCGATCGAAGATTAAAGCTTGGTTTACTAAGGAACGACGCGAGGAAGCGATTGATGCGGGCAAAGAGTCGATTGCTCGGCAGATGCGTAAAGCAGGATTGCCCATCCAGAAAATTCTTGGAGGTCATACTCTGCTACAGCTCGCGCATGACTTGAATTATCCAGATATTGATGCGTTGTATGCAGCGGTAGGGGATGGTCATATTTCCGCGGCACATGTCATTGAACGCCTCGAGGCATCTCTGGGACTGGAAGAAACGCATGACACGCCACTGCTTGAAACCTTAGTCACGAATGCACCTGGAAGGCCCTCTCGTCGCAGTGCCAGTGGGATCCAAGTTGAAGGCGTCGATGATGTTCTCGTAAAACTTGCACGTTGTTGCACACCAGTTCCGGGCGATGCTGTCACGGGATTCATCACACGAGGTAATGGAGTTTCCATTCATCGTACTGATTGTGTGAATGTTGCCGATCTGAAATTCCACCAAGGTGATCGAATTGTGAAAGTGAAATGGGATCCAAACGCTAAATCTGTCTTCTTAGTGAACATCCAAATTGAAGCTCTCGATCGTGCGCGATTGTTGTCAGATATCACGCGAACTCTCTCCGATCAGCAGGTGAATATTCTCCACGCGGCTGTGAATACGACCAAGGATCAAGTTGCGATTTCTCGGTTTACCTTTGAGATGGCTGATGCCTCACACCTTGATGCGGTTTTATCTGCAGTCAGGCGGATCGAAGGTGTTTACGACGTTTACCGTGTAACGAACAACTAAGCAGTTGTGAAGTCAGCGAGACCTTTTTGGGCTTCGCTCAACCACATACGTCTTGCGGCAGCAGCTTCGCGATGCTCGGCAGCTCTCTTCGAATCTCCAGCAGCTTCTGCTTTTGTTGCTTTCGCTTCGTAATCCGCAACGGCGTTCATCAATTGGTTCACGACATCATTCGCACGAGCTCGAGCGCCTGGGTCGCTGCGACGCCATTTTTCTTGCTCCGCTTCCTTAATCGTCATCTCCACAACATCAACTCGCTTATCAAGCGAAGCGCGCTTCTTCTTGTCGATCATGCCAATTTTCGCCAACTTCGAGCGTAGATCACGGAATTTACGTCGGGCATCATCAAGGTTCTGAATAGGCAGAAGCGCTTCAATTTCAGCGACGATCGCCTCACGCTTCTCAAGATTTGCCGCCATAGATTCGCCGCGTTTCTCCAAATCTGCATTTTTCGCCGCAAAGAACGTGTCCTGTGCAGCCTTGAAGCGATTCCATAACTTGGTGTCATCATTTTTCTTGCCGCGACCGGTGGCTTTCCATTCATCCATCAGAGCTTTGTAACGCCGCGCAGTTGCAACCCAATCAGTCGAAGTAGCAAGTGACTCGGCTTCTGACACGATTCTTTCTTTTGTGCTTTTAACTTGATTCTGTTGTTGAGAGAGCGAGGCGAAGTGAGTTCGACGGCGTTTATCAAACTTGTTTCTTGCGCTGGAGAATCTCTTCCAGAGTTCGCCATCGGTTTTCTTGTCGAGACGAGGCGCTGCCTTCCATTCGTCCAAGAGTGATTTCAATCTTTCACCGGTGGTCTTCCAGCTGGTGGAATCTACGAGACCTTCTGCTTCGGCAACTAGCGTCTCTTTCGCAGAAATGGCAGCCGCCCGCTTGGCCGCTTTTGCTTCAGCTTCAGCGGCTTTCTTTGCTTCGTAAGCTGGTCGATGCTCGTCGATAAGAGGAGGAATCTGCTCAAGAGAGCTTTTGAGCGCTTCTAGATTGCCTACGCCATTGAGGTGTTCAACCTGATTTCGTAATTTCTTGACGGCATCATGAGCATCCTCAGGAACCATCGCTCCGCTGATGATGCGCGCGGCAAGTAAGGCAACCTCAGATGCAACGATTTCAAATTTTCTTACGAAATATGCCAGCGCTTCTTCCGCTGTCTTTCCAGGATATGAACCGACTACCTTTTCGCCATCGTTTGTGCGAACGTAAACCATTCCATTGTCATCTACTCGACCAAATTTTGATGGATCGCCAATGAGTGCAGCTGCGGCAGAGTTTGGGAGTGTTGGATTATCGAGGGATTCCATGGTGGCCTTACTTTCTCGAACGTTGCGCGCCCTGAGATCAGAGCGTTATGGGTTCAGCGGTTGGTGAGGGTCACACGGTACCCCCGAAGCGAAAATCTGTAAAAACTCTTCTTTGGAAGGCCCTAATTGAACGGAAAAAACCCGCCTCTTGGCACAATCGCCCAATGAGAAGGAAGACTCAATGAGCTTGCTGGTGGATCGAGTCATAGCGCCCTACTACCAAACTAATTGCTGGATCATTGCCCCGTCGGCAGGAAGTGAATGCATACTTGTTGATCCAGGAATCGCGATTCCATCTCTCAAGCCAGCAATTGAAGAAGTGTTGGATCGTCATTCATTGCGAGTAGGTGGAGTAGTTATTACCCACGGTCATCTCGACCACACTTTCTCTTTGATATCCAAGATTAAAGATTTTGTTGGGATTGATTGCTATGTGCACGAAGCCGATCGCGATCTTCTTTCCTTCCCGGAGCGAGGAATGGGACCACAAAGCCAAGCTCTCGTTGCGGAACTAAAATCTTCTTCCGCCATATCCGAAGGTTTTCAAGAACCCGAATCGACGTTTTCAATCCGGGATGGCGAGCGAATAAATCTTGGTGAAATGAGCGCTGTATTTCATCATGCTCCTGGCCACACTCCAGGCTCAGTGCTCGTTGTCATCAATGATGAGATTCTGGTCAGCGGTGACGTTCTATTTAAGGGTTCCATAGGACGCACAGACTTGCCGCGCGGTTCATTGTCCGACATGGAGCGCACGCTTCGTGAGAAAATTTCTACGCAACCCACAGATCTGCGCGTCCTCACTGGGCATGGAGATGAGACCACGATTGGTGAAGAGTTGCGATCCAATAGATATCTCAGAGCAGCACAAGAAGGCAGATTGGGGGAGGGCTAAATGACCGGCAAATTTCAAGCCCCCAAAGGCGTTTCGGAGTACTTTCCACCGCGGAGTAGTCATTTTGATTTTGTTTTGAGAACACTCACGGCGCCCGCGTTAGCTGCAGGTTATGAATTAATTGAGTTGCCAATCTTTGAAGATACTGAGCTCTTCACTCGAGGTGTGGGTGAATCTACCGATGTTGTTTCCAAAGAGATGTACACCTTTGAAGATCGTGGCGGCCGATCTATTACTTTGCGTCCCGAAGGAACTGCTGGAGTCATGAGGGCAGTGATTGAACATAATCTTGATCGCGGCCAACTTCCGGTAAAGCTCTTCTATCGCGGCCCATTCTTCAGAGCTGAGCGCCCTCAAGCTGGTCGCTATCGCCAGTTTTATCAATTTGGGATTGAAGCCATTGGGCTCAATGACCCACAACTTGATGCAGAAGTGATCGCGATTGCATTCGAGGGATATCGAAGAATCGGATTAAAGAATTTCTCTTTACATCTTACGTCGCTTGGAGATAGCGAATCTCGCGCATCGCATCGTTCTAGGTTGATGGAGTACATCGACTCTTTGGATCTTGATGAAGAGACTCGAAATCGTGCAAAAAAGAATCCATTGCGACTTTTTGATGATAAACGTCCAGAAATTCAGAAGTTGATGGCTCAAGCACCGCTGCTCCTTGATTTTCTTAATGATGAAAGCAAAAATAATTTTGGAGAAGTTCAAGATGCTCTTTCGTCAATTGATATTCCGTTCGAGATCAATCCGCGAATGGTGCGTGGTTTGGATTATTACACTGGCACAACTTTTGAATTCGTTCACTCTGGATTGGGCGCACAATCGGGAATTGGCGGTGGGGGTCGGTATGACGGATTGATGTCGACGCTTGGCGGCCAGGATCTATCGGGAATTGGTTTCGGCCTTGGGATTGATCGGATTTTGTTGGCCATGGAGGCGGAGAAAATCGAACTTCCAATTGCAAACTACACAGACCTCTTCGTCATCGCACTTGGCGAACCTGCGCGGAAACGCGCTTTTGTCATGATTCAAGAGTTAAGGAATCAAGGTTTTGTAGTCGAGCAAAGTTATGGCGATCGAGGCCTCAAAGGCGCGATGAAGGCGGCCGACAAGTCTGGTGCTCGATTTTCAATAGTTCTAGGCGACGCAGAACTGAGCACAGGCAGCGTTGAACTAAAAGAAATGGCGACTGGCCAAGCCCTTTCGGTTACCCTTAGCGCTCTTGCAAAGACGCTTGCGGAGAAATCTCGCTAGAGATTTCAGGTCCGCGAGGGGTCTCTGCACACACGACAAGGAAGGTTTTTCGTGCTTCGATCTCATGGCGCTGGCGTAATTCGTTCCAGTCACATTGGAGAAACCGTCACGCTTGCTGGTTGGGTTGCGCGTCGGCGTGACCACGGTGGTGTTGCGTTCATTGACCTGCGGGACGCTACTGGCAATGTTCAAGTTGTTATCTCAGACGAGAAAGTCGCTGGAGCACTTCGAGCCGAATGGTGCGTTCTGGTTAAAGGCACAGTGGCCAAGCGCCCATCTGGTAATGAGAATCTGAATATTCCAACTGGAGAGATTGAAATCATCTGCGATGAACTCGAAGTCTTGAGTGAGTCCGCAGCGCTGCCGTTCCCAGTAGATAGCGGAGAAACCGTCAATGTGAGCGAAGAGGTGCGCCTCAAATATCGTTATCTGGATTTACGTCGCGAACTTCCAAGTAAAGCTCTAAGGCTACGCTCGAAAGTGACCTCGGTTATCCGCTCCGTGATGGATGAAGAGGGTTTCCTCGAAATTGAAACTCCTTATCTCACGCGATCTACTCCAGAAGGAGCTCGAGACTTCTTGGTTCCGGTTCGTTTACAGCCAGGTTCCTGGTATGCATTGCCGCAATCACCGCAACTTTTCAAACAGTTATTAATGGTCGCAGGCATGGAAAAGTACTATCAAATTGCTCGTTGTTTCCGTGACGAAGATTTCCGCGCTGATAGACAGCCAGAATTCACCCAATTAGATATCGAACTCTCCTTTGGAAACCAAGATGATGTAATCAAGGTTGGCGAGAAGATTCTTGCCAACGTTTTCTCAAAGGTAGTTGGTTATGAGATTCCGCTACCAATTCCACATATGACCTATCACGAGGCAATGCGCAGATTTGGTTCAGACAAGCCAGATTTGAGATTCGGCAATGAATTGAATGATGTAACGGATTTCTTTAAAGAGACTTCATTTAGAGTTTTTCAAGCTGAATTTGTGGGAGCGGTCGTAATGCCAGGCGGAGCGTCGTCTCCTCGACGTGAACTTGATGCATGGCAGGACTGGGCAAAGGCACGAGGCGCTAAAGGCCTGGCTTATATCTTGGTGGGAGATGACGGAACTCTTTCTGGACCAGTTGCAAAAAATCTTTCAGAGAAAGAAAGCGCAGGTATTGCGGCCCACGTTGGCGCAGCCAATGGAGATGCGATCTTCTTTGCTGCAGGCGAACGTTCGTCATCTCTCAATCTACTTGGAGCTGTTCGTCTTGAAATTGGTGAACGCTGCAATCTCATTGATAAATCAGCATGGAAGTTTCTCTGGATAGTTGACGCGCCGATGTTTGAGAGGACCGATAATGGCGGGTGGACCGCGGTTCATCACCCTTTCACAGGTCCTAAACCCGAGTTTGAATCAACTTTTGAAAAGGATCCGGCTAGCGCTCTGGCGTACGCATACGACATAGTTCTGAATGGAAGTGAAATCGGCGGTGGATCGATTCGTATCCACAAACGCGAAGTTCAGAAAGCCGTTTTCAACGTTATTGGTTTGAGTAAAGAGGAAGCTGAGAGCAAATTCGGCTTCTTGCTTGAAGCATTCAACTATGGACCACCGCCTCATGGTGGTATTGCGCTTGGACTTGATCGTTTGTGCGCTCTTCTTGCGGGCGCTGAATCAATCCGCGAAGTCATCGCATTTCCGAAGACGGCGAGCGGTGGAGATCCACTTACCGGCGCCCCAACTTCAATAACGGATGCGCAAAGAAAAGAATCTGGAGTAGATTTCAAACTGGAGGTAAAGCAATGACGGTTGAGAGCGTTTCACGTCCGAAGGATTCTGATCGCAAGACCCGAGTCCATCTCTCCTTTTACGATCGAATCAAATTCTTACTCTTTTTCGGGATTGTTTTCTTTGTTCTGGTCTGGGCAGATATGGCTGGGGACGAGGCTCTTTCCTTCGAAAAAGCGCTGAGTAACAGCGCTTCTCAACGCTGGTGGATTTTCCCATTGGTGGCCGTTGAAGCGATCCGCCAAACACATTTTCTTATCTCTGAATTGGCGGCGCCGTATCACGGTATTTGGCAGCGATATTTTTCATTTGTCGATCGGCTTGTACACAAGTTAAGTGATTGGACTCGATTCCGACTCTCACGGGTAATTAAGTGGGCATTGATCATCACCTTGCTATCCATTGTCTTAGGCGCCATCTACAAAGAAACGCCAGTGCGTGCTCTCTTCTTGGCGCCAAAAGCGTTATGGAGCGCACTGCCAATCATCGGCCAACTTATGTTCGCCGTGGTGTTTGTCATCATCCAATTTGTAGCAATCTTCTGGTTCTTAAGTCGTGGAGGAATCGACACTTATTTCCCCGATGACATCAAGACTCGGTTCTCGGATGTTTGGGGACAAGATCACGTTCTTGCGCGTATTCGAGAGAATTTGGTCTTCCTGGAAAATCCAGAAAGTATCGAGAAACTTGGCGGATATGTTCCAGGCGGAATTTTGCTGTGGGGACCTCCTGGCACAGGTAAAACCCTCATGGCCGAATCAATGGCCGGTGAAACTGGGAAACCATTCGTATTCGTCGATCCTGGTGCATTTAACAATATGTTCTTTGGCGTAGGTATCCTGAAAGTAAAGGGACTTTTCAGAAAACTTCGCAAACTTGCTCTGCGCTACGGCGGCGTCGTTGTTTTCTTCGATGAAGCTGATGCTTTAGGTAACCGAGGCATCATGACGCAGCGCGGTCCAGGTTCATATTCAGTGAACGATAATTGTCGAGGCGCTACATATCTCAGCGATACTGCAAATTCAGTTCTTACCATGGATCGATTAACGCAACCTTCGACGCCAACACAGAAGCCTGGAATAGTCGAGCGATTTGTCATGGGAGCTGGAGGAGGAGGCGGTGCTGGGACGGGCACATTGCAAGCACTTCTTACTGAACTGAGTGGTTTGAAAAAGCCACGCGGTTTCTTCAATCGTATTGTTCGTCGAACACTCGGCATGCGCCCTAAAAATCCGCCGAAGTATCGAATCCTGGTTGTGATGGCGACGAATATGCCGGAGTCCCTTGATGAAGCCTTGCTACGTCCGGGTCGTATCGATCGCATGTATCGCGTTGGTTATCCCAGCAAGGCGGGACGTATTAGAACGTATGAAGGGTATTTCGCGAAAGTCGCCAACAGTCTTAGTAAAGAAGAGATTGAAAAGTTGGCAATCATCACTCCCTACGCCACGGGTGCAACGATTAAGGATTTAGTGAATGAGTCGTTGATTATGTCGATCAGAAATGGTCGAACAAGCGTCACGTGGACCGATGTTTTGAAGGCAAAACAATTAAAACAACTTGGTCCATCCGAAGATGTGGAATACATTGAACGTGAACGTCATGCCACTGCTGTACATGAAGCCTGTCACGCAGTTATGGCTTACAGAGTTCGTAAGCATATGGATATTGACATTGCCACAATTGAGAAAGGCGCAGAGTATCTAGGCATGGTTGCCTCAATCCCGCCCGACGATCAATTTACCCACTGGAAGAGCGAATACGAAGGTGACATCCTCGTGTCCCTTGCTTCGCTTGCTGGAGAGCGTATGTTCTTTGATGGTGATAATTCTTCAGGAGTTTCCGGCGATCTTGAATCTGCAACAACTGTCGCTGGATTGATGGAAGGTTATTGGGGAATGGGCTCCACAGTTTCGTCCTATGCGTCAAGCCGTCGAATGGAAATCGGTGCGCCTGGGGGAGCAAGACCCAATGAAGCAAAGCAAGAAATGAGACGGGCGCTAGCAGATCGCATTGAAGACAATCTCACTGTTCTTTTAGAGAAAGCCGAAGAACTTTTGACGAAAGATCGGGTACATATTTTGGCAGTAGCACATGCGCTAGAAACTCATAAAACCCTCTCGGGAAATGATGTTCATGCTGTGATTGAGGGCCGAGCTGGAGATGTTGTGGATGGAAGTAAGTACCTCAGCGCCGAAAACATCGCGGCTATTGAGGCCTATCATCTGTCGGCACTTGCGGCGCATAAAGAGCATCGCAAGCCGGACGTCGCTTTACCAGCGCTGGTTTAAGCACAGTTTCGATAGGCTTCGCACATGTCCGCCGGAGGAATTGCAGCAATAATCGCGTCTAGCGCGCTTCTCATCATCAGCTTTGCTATTGCTTATGCCGTCATAAGACTGGGTCGGGCGATCGACGAAGTCGGAACGGCGGTAAAGGAAATTTCAAATGAGACGGCTCCGTTACTTCATGAAGTGACAACGACGGTCGAGTTGGTTAATGGTCCACTACAAAGCATCAATAAGGTCACTAAATCAATGGAAGAGCTGAGTTCGAAGATTTCCTCTAACACTTCTTCCTTCTTGGATAAAAACCAGATGGCGATGAAAGCAGCGGGAGCTGTTCTGACAGCCGCGCAGATGCGAAAGAAGAAAAAGGGAAAATCGGCTAAGAAAAGAAAAAACTCTCGTTATGTTGATGACGAGGAGTTTTAGCAGCTCGTGAACTCCGCCGAGATTCGGTCCCGTTGGCTCTCATTTTTCGAATCTGACAATAGCCTCGGACTTAAACACACAGTAGTTCCATCTGCGTCTCTCATTTTGAATGACCCCAATCTCCTCCTGGTCAATGCCGGTATGGTTCCTTTCAAACCTTTCTTCTTAGGCGAAATGACTCCGCCATATTCAAGAGCTACATCGGTCCAGAAATGCGTTCGAACATTGGATATCGACGAAGTCGGCAAGACAACTCGCCATGCCTCGTTCTTTCAGATGTGCGGAAATTTCTCTTTTGGCGATTACTTCAAAGAAGGTGCGATAGCGCTGGCGTGGGAATTGCTAACCAAGGCCACACATGAAGGCGGGTATGGATTTTCAGAGGATCGACTCTGGGTGACGGTTTATCACGATGATGATGAAGCGGCCGATATTTGGCATCACAAAGTTGGCGTACCAAAGGATCGAATTCAACGTCGCGGCATGGCAGATAATTTTTGGTCGATGGGTGTACCAGGGCCTTGCGGTCCATGTTCGGAGATCTATTTTGACCGCGGGCCAGAATACGGAAGAGAAGGCGGACCCATTGCTGATGAAGATAGATATTTAGAGATATGGAATCTAGTTTTTATGCAAAATATCCGCGGTGATGGTCCAGGTAAAGAGGGATATCCGATTGTCGGAGAATTACCGGCAAAAAATATTGATACGGGATTAGGACTGGAGCGAACTGCAGCTCTTCTGCAGGGCGTGGAAAACATCTATGAAATTGACACCACCAAGCACATTCTTGATCGCGCAAGCACGATCACTGATGTGAAATATGGGAAAGAAAGCAAGAGTGATGTTTCTCTGCGTGTGATCGCAGATCATGCCCGTACCGCCACCATGTTGATCGGCGACGGAGTGACTCCAGGGAATGAAGGACGCGGATATGTTCTGCGTCGCATGATGCGTAGAACTACACGCAATATGAGATTACTGGGATCTCCGGATCACAACATGGTCGAACTGATCAATGCGTCAATTGAAGCGATGGGGCCGCAATACCCTGAGCTCGTTGCTGATCGCGATCGCATTACGAAAGTTGCCGAAGCGGAAGAGTCTGCATTCCTGCAAACACTCAAAAGCGGAACATTAATTTTCGATCAAGCGAGCTCTGATATCAAAAAACATGGCGGCAAAGAACTCTCTGGCAGCGATGTCTTCAAATTGCATGACACTTATGGCTTCCCATTCGACTTGACCTTAGAGATGGCGACCGAACAAGGTTTAGCCATCGATACCGAAGGCTTCACTCGCCTCATGAAGGAACAGCGTGATCGGGCTAAAGCTGATGCAAAAGCCAAGAAGAGCGGTCATACCGATGTATCTGAGTATCGGAAAATCGCGGAGATTGGCAAGAGGTTGGAATTTATTGGTTACAGTCACGTGGAGAGCGAATCCACGCTCCTAGGATTGCTCCGCGATGGCAAATCTGTTGCTGATGCAAATCCGGGCGATGAAATTGAAGTAGTTCTTGATCGCACTCCTTTCTACGCTGAAGGAGGCGGACAGCTTTCTGACGGCGGTGTCATTCGGAATTCTGATGGTGGCGTTATCGAAATTGACGATGTCCAATCACCCATTCCGGGCGTTATTGTTCATCGCGGACGAGTAGTAAAGGGTTCACTACGTAGCGGTTCAACTGTTCACGCAGAGATTGATATTGAAAGACGTCACGGAATTTCGCGAGCACACACCGCAACGCACATGGTTCATAAAGCGTTCCGTGAAATCTTGGGCGAAACAGCAACCCAAGCCGGCTCCGAAAATGCGCCGGGTCGTTTCCGTTTCGATTTCCCGTCGGCTGGTGCAGTCCCTCAATCAGCGTTATCGGATGTCGAAAATCGAGTGAACGCACTTCTTCTAGAAGACTTAGAAGTCACTGCTGCCGAGATGTCCCAAGCTGAAGCGAAAGCGATGGGCGCCATGGCGCTTTTTGGTGAGAAATATGGAGACCGAGTCCGTGTTGTAAGCGTCGGAGATTGGGCTCGAGAATTGTGCGGTGGCACTCACGTTGCGCGCTCGGGTCAACTTGGTGTCGTCAAACTTCTTGGTGAATCTTCGATTGGTGCTGGCGTGCGGCGAGTTGAAGCGCTTGTGGGTGTAGATGCCTATTCGTTCTTGGTTCGCGAACATATCTTACTTAACTCATTAACTGATTTGATTAAAGGTAGCAAGGCTGAAGAATTGCCAGAACGTATATCCGCGATGATTGCGCGCATGAAGGAGTTAGAAAAGGAACTCGCGGGGATTAGAACCAAGCAAGCGCTTGATTCGAGTACCACTCTGATATCTCAAGCCGCAAAGATCGGTGAAATATCAGTTATTGCTCAAGATCTTGGGTCAGGTTTCTCCGGTGATGATTTACGGGCGGTCGCGTTAGACCTTCGTTCCAAATTGAAAAACTCGGTTGTCATTTTGGCTAGCGCAGGTGAAGAAAAAATTACCCTGGTGGTTGCCACCGATGAAGGTGCACGGAACTACGGCGCGAAAGCTGGAGCGCTAGTGAAGATCGGTTCTTCTATTCTCGGTGGTGGCGGCGGCGGAAAAGATGATTTCGCCCAAGGTGGAGGGACTGAGAGAACAAAGATATCTGAAGCGTTCCGCGCCATTACTGCCGCTCTCTCGTAAAAGTATGTTGATAAATGGTCGCCGTTTGGGGCTTGATTACGGCGATCGAAGAATTGGAATTTCTATTAGTGATCCCAACTCCATAATCGTTTCCCCTTTTAAAACTGTAGCTAATGATCAAGATTTCGGTTCTGCTGTAGCTCAAATAGCTTCGATCGCCGAAGAACAAAATGTGGTCGTTGTGTACATCGGACTACCTCTGCATCTTTCGGGCGGTGAAGGTGAATCAGCAGGTAAAGTTCGCGATTTTGCGATGCAATTGAAAGCGAAGGTTTCTGACCAGGTAACGTTGAGGCTGATTGATGAACGGCTATCAACAACCTCCGCCCAGCGCCAAGCCCGAGAAAGCGGGAAGAAACTAAATAAGCAAGAGATAGATCAATGGGCCGCGGTGGCAATTCTTGAAGCCGCGATTGAAGAGGAGAAAATCGGTGGCGAATTGGCAGGAGAAGCGCTATGAAATTGGCAAAGAACAGCGAGTTTCTTCGCCTCGCAATTGCCGGAATCTTTATTGTGGCATTGACGCTTTTGTTACGGAGTTTCGCATCGGGAACTACAGCAGCACCTGATTTTAAACCCGGAAACGCTGGGCCTGAAGTTCTTATAGAGATCCTTCCAGGTGAAACAGGATCAGAAATCGGCGCCAAATTGGAAACTTTTGGCGTGGTGAAATCGTCCTTAGCATTTTTCCGAGTTGCAGTTGCAGATGAGAGGTCGGGACGAATTGCTCCGGGCGAACATTCGGTCCAGACGCGCCTCTCAGCTCAAGAAGCGTTAAACCAGCTCCTTGATCCCGCTCGAATCCCTAATCTCATCGTCATACGTGATGGAGAGCGGCTTACCGAAATTCAAGAATCGATTACTAGATTTGGACTTAGCCTTTCAGAGGTGCGTGAAGCATTTGCAAATCAACTCGCTCCTTCCGGTTTTGAGAGTAAGAGTTTGGAAGGTTTTCTATATCCCGCTCAATATTCTTTTAATAAGGGTGTTTCTGCCGATCAGATCGTAAGAGCAATGATCGACAAATTTGTGTCAACTACAAAAGATCTGTCATGGAAATCCAAAGATTTCTCTCCACATGACTTGTTGACGATCGCATCGTTAGTGCAAACAGAGGGAAGACCTGATGATTTCGGAAATGTCGCGAGGGTTATCTACAACAGGATTGAAAAGGGAATGCCGCTTCAGTTTGATTCGACGGTGCACTATGCGCTCAACAGGCGAGGCGAAATTCGTGTCTCGATCGCTGACACCAAAATCAATCATCCTTACAACACCTTCATCTATCGCGGACTACCGCCGGGACCCATCGGCAGTCCAACGCGCGCAGCCATCGAAGCTACTCTCAATCCTCCTGTTGGTGATTGGCTCTATTTTGTTACCGTTACACCGAAGGAAACCCGATTCACCAGTTCTTACGAAGAGTTTCTGACTTGGAAAGCGGAATACAAACGGAATTTCAAGGCAGGTTTATTCGAATGAAGCGAGCAGCTGTCCTAGGTTCTCCTATTAAACATTCACTCTCGCCAACGATCCATAACGCTGCGTATCAAAAATTGGGCGTCGTTGCCTCCTATGAAGCGCACGAGATAGATAGTGCGAACTTGACTTCTTTTTTGACTGAACACCTTAAAGAGCAAGAATGGAATGGTTTCTCTTTAACAATGCCGCTTAAAGAGAAGATTTGTGAAATAGCCAAGGATCTCGATCTAGTTTTAGATTCACAATCGCTGAGAATTTCGTCCGCCAATACTTTGTATCGCCAGGATGGAAGATGGAAAGGAACCTCCACCGATGTCACAGGATTCTCGTTTCTGCTCAAACCATATTCTTTCGATGAAGTAACCATTATTGGTGCGGGCGGAACTGCCAGAGCAGCGCTCGAAGCGCTCGATGACAAATGCTTAGTTAAAATTGTCCGTCGTGATGAAGGGCGTGATAAGAAAATTCGTGACGCTTTTCCCTATAGAGCAATTACATTTATTGATTGGCGGGAAGTGGAAAAAGCTTGGTCGAGCCCCTTGGTCGTGCTGGCGATTCCGATAGATGCGGAAACTAAACTTGTTCCCTCTTTTACGCCGCCCGATGTCCTTTTAGACGCGGTGTACTCGCCTTGGTTGCCACCTTTATCCAAACTTCAAATTGATTCTGGCAAAGAGCTCATATCGGGCGTTGAGCTGCTCTGCGCACAGGCGTTAGATCAAATTCGCCTCATGACTTCCGCAACCTTTGATTCTCACGATCTATTTGATTTCTTAAAGACCACTGCCGAAAGAGCCCTAACCAAATAAATGTTCTGTTGATAACCCGAAGTGGGTCTATTTCTTTCTTAATCTGCGTGAGTGATCTGGCTTCATCTATTTGTTAGTGCAATCATCTTCTCTGTCACGGATATTCAACACCATAAGATCCGACGCACTCATCTTCTCCTCGCTTGCACTTTTTTCCTCCCGTTCCTTACCTTCAGTAGTGTGCAGCATTCCCTCATCAACTATTGTGGTTATCGACTTCTCTATCACTTAACCCGAGGAGCGATTGGGTATGGAGATGTGCGCCTCGCCGCATTGATTGGTTTGTATTCGGGATCATTGTTCAACTCAACCCACTACTTGATTTTTATCAATCTCATTTCGTTGCTTATCGCCGGTTGTTGTGCCATAACCCTACTTATCATTGATAGAAGAAGCTTTAGGGAGCGAATTCCTTTTGCGCCATTCATGTTCCTTGGTCTCATATTCTCACTTGTACTGTGTAATTAGGGCGAAATCGAATTTCTAGTTGGAAATGGCGCCGCATCAATGGCCATTCATCTGCGATAATGGCGGCATGCGTTGGCTTACTGCAGGAGAGTCACATGGTCCGGCCCTGGTTGGGATTATTGAAGGAATGCCGTCGCACGTTGAAATTTCCACTGCTGATATTGATGATGATTTAAGACGTCGACGTCTTGGTTTTGGTCGAGGTGCTCGACAAAATTTCGAGGCTGACAAAGTTTCTATTATTGGTGGAATCCGACACGGTCAGACTCAAGGCGGTCCTATTGCGATTGAAATTGCCAATTCGGAATGGCCCAAATGGGAAAAAGTTATGGCAGCCAACCCAGTTGCGGTAGAAGAAATTGAAAATCTTGGACGGAACGCGCCTTTAACCCGACCACGCCCTGGACATGCTGATCTGGTTGGAATGCAGAAGTATTCATTCGATGATGCACGACCAATTCTTGAACGAGCATCAGCTCGTGAAACCGCGGCTCGAGTCGCACTTGGTGCAGTAGCCCGTCGTTTTTTGCGACAAGTCGGTGGGATTGAAATTTTGAGTCATGTCGTGTCGATTGGCTCGGCAGAGATTCATCCCGAATATGAATTGCCTGGAGCTTCCGACCGTGAGCGCATTGATGCTGACGAAGTTAGGTGTGCTTTTCCAGAAACAAGCAAGAAAATGATTGCTGAGATCAATGATGCTCACTCTAATGGCGACACCCTTGGTGGAATTGTGGAAGTACTTGCCTTCGGAACCCCGCCAGGTTTGGGATCGCATGTTCATTGGGATCGCCGATTAGATTCCAGGCTCGCTGGTGCGCTGATGGGGATTCAGGCCATCAAGGGAGTTGAAATAGGAGATGGATTCACTACCGCTCGTCGCCGCGGAAGTGCGGCGCACGATGAAATTGAACGTGGCCCCGATGGTTCTATTCGTCGACGTACTGGAAGAGCAGGCGGCACAGAGGGTGGAATGAGTACGGGTGAGGTGCTTCGGGTACGCGCCGCAATGAAGCCAATTTCAACAGTACCTAAGGCGTTAGACACCATTGATACTTCTAATGGTGAGCCGGCAAAAGCAATTAATCAGCGTTCCGACGTTTGCGCTGTTCCAGCTGCAGGCATCGTTGCCGAGGCAATGGTTGCTCTCGTGCTTGCCGAAGCAATGTTGGAGAAATTTGGTGGAGATAGCCTCGGTGAAACGCGTCGAAACTTGCAGTCTTATCTCGCCGCAATGACGATTAGATAACTTGTTTCAGCGATGCACTCAATCATCCTCATGGGCCCTCCTGGTTCCGGAAAATCAACAGTTGGTAAATACTTGTCAAAGGAGTTAGGACTTTCTTTCATTGATACTGATCGCCTCATCGAGGATAAAGAGGGACGGAGCATTTCTGAGATATTCCTCGCGGATGGCGAGGGAGGTTTTCGCGCAATCGAGAAAGAGATCGTTTTAGATGTATTGAAAATGGAAGACTGCGTCATTGCACTTGGTGGTGGATCAGTGCTCGATCTTGATGTTCAGAGAGAATTGTCCGAATGTGCAGATGTAGTGTTTCTCGATGTCTCAATTTCCAATGCAGCGCCACGCGTAGGTTTTAATAAAGAAAGACCTCTCCTAATGGGTAATCCACGACAACAATGGCTACAACTTATGGAAAAACGGCGCGAAATATACGAATCGCTAGCAACTCGCACCGTATCGACCGATAACCGTAAACCGAACGAAGTGGCACATGAGATTGCGCAAGGAGTTCGCAAATGAAGAGCATTGATGTCGCCGCTGAACGACGGTATTCGGTTGACTTTGTGACTGATTGGCAGGGCGCGCTTCTAGATTATGTTGGAGAGAAGCAGGCCATACTTCTGGTGCCAGAATCGCTCATTCAGATTTTGGCTGGATTGCCAAAGGACTTCCGTCGAATCTTGTTGCCTGACGGAGAGCTTCAAAAAGATGCTTCAACCTACATTCGGGTTCTCGAAGAGGTTTCTCAAACAAGTTTGAACCGCACAGGAGTGCTTATCGGTATCGGGGGAGGAGCCACAACGGACCTGACCGGATTTGTAGCAGCCACCTACCTACGCGGAATTGAATGGATTGCAGTTCCGACGTCTTTAGCTGGAATGGTCGACGCTGCTGTTGGTGGAAAAACAGGGATCAATTTGAGAACTGGCAAAAATCTCGCGGGTGTATTCCATTCTCCGGCAAAGGTTATTGTGAACATTGGATTTTTGAAGACTTTGAGTGATCGAGATTTGCGTGCAGGAATGGCAGAAGTTGCCAAATGTGGATTTATTTCCGATCTTAAAATCCTTGATTTGATTAGAGAGGATTGGCAAGCCAATATTCCTGAACTTGTGTCGAGATCGATCGCAGTTAAGGCGCAGGTCGTTTCTCGGGATTTCAAGGAGTCTTTCGAAAGAGAGATTCTTAATTACGGACATACTCTCGGCCATGCGATTGAGAAACATTCCAATTACGCGATGAGACATGGCGAGTGCGTATCTATTGGCCTGATATTTGCGGCTGAACTATCTCGTCTACGGTCGGGATTGTCCGATGCGGCAGCTGAAAAGCATCATCAAATCTTGGCTCAACTTGGCCTTCCTACGAGTTACGCCAAGGATGCTTGGAGTTCTCTTTACGAAATCATGCAAAGCGATAAGAAGAAGAAGTCAAAACTGCGCTTTGTTACCTTGAAGCAACTAGGTGAACCGACAAGATTGGAAGACACGAACGAAGCTGAACTTCAGCACATCTATGAAGGAATGTTAAAGCGGTAGATTATGCAGATGAAGGTAATGGTGATAAATGGCCCCAATCTGGGTCGGTTGGATCTTCGAGAGAAGAACTTCTATGGTGATATCAACTATGCAGATATCGAAAGCGCCATTCAGTCACAAGCGCAATCACTCGGAATTTATGTGGATATACGACAAAGTAACGATGAGGCAGAGATTATCTCCTGGCTTCATGAAGCAGCCGAACAGAAGATGCCACTCATCTTCAATCCCGCAGCATTCACCCATTACTCTTACGCAATTCGAGATGCAGTAGTTATGTTGAAGGCGCCTAGCATTGAGGTCCATCTTTCAAATCCACTTTCACGGGAAGAGTTTCGCCATACCTCAGTTATTTCTGGCGTTGTTAATGGAACTATTGCGGGCTTCGGACTGGATTCCTACCGCCTTGCCCTTACGCAAATCACGAAATTAGTTAAATAGCGCCCTTACGGGTAATCTTCCGCGCCATGGCAACCACTAATGACTTGAAGAACGGCATGACCTTAGATATCGAAGGTCAGTTATGGAACGTGGTCGAGTTTCAGCACGTTAAACCAGGTAAAGGGCCCGCTTTCGTGCGAACCAAGTTGAAGAATGTACTTTCTGGAAAGGTTGTGGAAAGAACTTTCAACGCCGGAGTAAAGGTAGATGTTGCGATCTTGGAAAAGCGCGAAATGCAATTCCTCTATAAGGATCCCTCAGGTTATGTATTTATGGATTCATCAACCTACGATCAGATGACCATCTCTCCGGAAACTGTTGGGGAGGCCGCCAATTACATGTTGGAAAACAGCGAAGCGATTGTTGCTGTACACGAAGGAAATCCCCTATATGTAGAACTTCCTGCCAATGTGCCGCTACGTATTACTTACACGGAGCCAGGTCTTCAAGGAGATCGTTCATCTGCCGGTTCGAAACCAGCCACGCTGGAAACTGGAATCTCTATTCAGGTACCGCTTTTTATCAAGCAGGATGAAGTGGTTCTTGTAGACACTCGAACAGGTGAATATTTAGGACGCGCAAACTAAGTGAGCACCCGCTCAAAAGCACGCAAGGCCGCACTCGACCTTCTTTATGAGGGTGATATTAGGAAAGCTTCGGCATCAGCACTCATGCTGCAGCGCATCACAGATGTCGAGTATGTCATTCGCGACTTTACGAAGGAACTCATTGACGGCGTGGAAGCTAATCGACGAAAGATTGATGAATTAATCACCACCTATTCCCAAGGGTGGGACATGGATCGTATGCCGGTCATAGATCGAAATATCCTTCGTCTTGGAATTTATGAGCTGCTCTGGTCAAAAGAGGTGCCTGAGGCAGTTGCGATAAGTGAAGCTTTAGAGCTTGCGCAAACCCTCTCAACCGAAGAGTCCAGTAAATATATCAATGGTGTTTTGAGCAAGATTCTGGAGATTAAGTCCGATCTCGCTGTATAAGTGTGAAATTTCGATTGACTATCGCTTCTTCGAGCTCGTATTGATTCTTGCGAGTGATAATCGTAATCAAATCTAGGTCAGATTTTCTCAAACTCATCATTTCGCCATTCCAGTCAGAACGTTGAGCGGCAATCCAGCTGACAAAGTCATGGAGTTGGTGCGTGAAGAGATCTGGGTCAGACAGTCTTTGGCGAATCTTGCGCAAATCTAAAACTATGCCTCGTGGGTCGTGCATTGAAGAGTGCACTTTGGGATCCAGAAAGAGTGATTCAGCAGGTACGCCGTAGAAAGCACAGAGTTCCTCTGCCTTTGCGATGCTGAGCGCTCGAACGCCTCTTTCGTATGAACCGACAACAACCGATTTCCATTTCCCGCGAGAGCGGATTTCAACTTGTTTCAAAGTGAGGTTCTGCTGCTGGCGGATGTGACGGAGCCGTTGAGCAACCAAAGTAGTCATGGACATGGAGCTGAGATTAGGTCTGTTGGGCGCCGTCAGCGTGTTCCATCCACAGGCAAGGCCCATGATAAAGTTCGCCGACCTTTAACGATCCGTCCTGTGAGGCGGCGAAGGAGCACTTTGATGAGCGTTATCTTGAACGCCGGCGAAATCAGCCGAGCACTCCGACGCATTTCACACGAAATCCTGGAAAAAAATCATGGATCTTCCGAAGTTCTACTTTTAGGCATTCCAACTCGCGGGGCACTTTTGAGTCAACGGATCAAGGTGCTGATTGAGGAGATTGAGAAATCTCCTGTCCTTGCTGGCACGTTAGACATCACAATGTATCGGGATGACCTACGGATGCGCCCACCACGCACTTTGATGCCAACAGAAATTCCGGGCGGAGGCATCGATGAAAAGCATGTTGTCTTGGTGGATGACGTTTTTTATTCAGGGCGAACAATAAGAGCTGCTTTAGATGCAATTAATGAAGTTGGGCGTCCGCGGTCGGTTCAACTTGCAGTCTTGATTGATCGAGGACATCGAGAATTGCCCATTAGGGCAGACTTTGTTGGCAAGAATATTCCAACCGCAAAAGACGAATCAGTACGCGTTCACTTAACGGAGATTGATGGAGTAGATGAAGTCCTTATTGAAGGAAGGACTTCATCATGAAGAATCTTCTTTCCATCAACGATTTAAGCAAGGATGATGCTCTCGAAATTCTCGATACCGCGGTAGAACTTTCTCGTCTTTCGGAGAACACAGTACGAAAGTTCCCAACTCTTCGTGGTCGCACTGTAGTGAATCTATTCTTTGAAGATTCAACTCGCACTCGTATTTCCTTCGAGGCCGCAGCAAAGCGTCTTTCGGCCGATGTCATTAATTTTTCGGCAAAAGGTTCCAGCCTTAGCAAAGGAGAGAGCCTGAAAGATACTGCGCTCACTCTTCAGGCAATGGGTGCAGATGCGGTCATCATTCGACATTCCGCTTCGGGCGCCGCGCACCAACTTGCACGACAGGAATGGATGAAAGGGTCGGTTATCAATGCCGGTGACGGTACCCATGAGCATCCAACTCAAGCGCTGCTAGATGCATTCACAATTCGCAGAAGGCTTAGAGCTGATTCTGGAGATCTCACAGGTTTAAGCGTTGCAATCGTTGGCGACGTTCTTCACTCTCGAGTTGCGCGAAGCAATGTTCTACTGCTGCAGAAACTAGGTGCGGAGGTAATCCTTGTAGCGCCACCAACATTACTACCAGTAGGAGTCGATTCGTGGGGAGCGCAAGTTAGATACTCTCTCGATGATGTTTTGCCTCTCGTTGACGCCGTGATGATGTTACGAGTCCAACGTGAGCGAATGGAGGATCTGTTCTTTCCGACAGAACGCGAATATTCTCGAAATTTCGGTCTGAACTTAGAACGAATGAATCGCCTGAAAAACACTGCGATTGTCATGCACCCAGGACCTATGAATCGCGGTCTTGAAATATCAGCCGATTCCGCTGACTCGCATCAATCCGTAATCGTGGAACAGGTTGCCAACGGAGTGAGCGTGCGAATGTCGGTGCTGTATCTCCTACTTGGTGGAGCGACCGCTCGAGATTTGAACCTTTCCAGCGCAGGAGGAATGTGATGAATCTTCATGTAGCGAATGCAAAAAACGTAAAAGGTCTCGCAACAGAACTTTGGATTGAATCCGGAAAGATCGTCTCACAACCCACAAACGGTGTTGTTTATGAAGATATTGATGCAAACGGTCTAACGCTAGTTCCGGGACTTGTAGATCTCCACACCCACCTTCGCGAACCGGGAAGAGAAGATGCCGAAACTGTGTTGAGCGGTTCGCAAGCTGCGGTTGCTGGCGGGTACACCGCGATTTCGGCGATGCCGAATACTTTCCCGGTTGCAGATACTGCAGGTGTCGTTGAACAAGTATTTCGTCTAGGCGAGCACCACAATCTCTGCGATGTTTTTCCAATCGGAGCAGTAACTGTCGGTCAAGACGGAAAACACTTAGCCGAACTAGCAGCTATGTATCAATCGGAAGCCAAAGTTCGAATCTTCAGTGATGATGGACATTGCGTTGCCGATCCTCTCGTCATGCGTAGAGCTCTTGAATATGTGAAAACTTTTGACGGAATAATTGCGCAACACGCTCAAGATCCGCGTTTAACTGAGAGCGCACAGATGAATGAAGGTGTCATCTCGGCGAAATTAGGATTGAAAGGTTGGCCCGCAGTCGCAGAAGAAGCCATTATTGCGCGGGATGTTTTGTTAGCTGAGCATGTTGATAGTCGTCTCCATATCTGTCATCTAACTACCGCAGGTGGTGTTGAGATAGTCCGCAATGCAAAGAAGCGCGGGATCAAGGTCACAGCCGAAGTGACGCCTCATCATTTGCTTCTGACTGACGATGTTGTGGAGAGTTATGACCCGGTTTATAAAGTAAATCCTCCATTACGTACATTGAAGGATGTGCATGCCCTTCGAGAAGGACTTGCCGATGGCACGATTGATATCATCGCCACCGATCACGCTCCACATCCGCAAGAAGCTAAAGATTGCGAATGGAACGCAGCAGCATTTGGAATGTTGGGTTTAGAGACAGCCTTCTCAATTGGGTATTTAACGATGGTAAAAAGCGGGTTGATTTCGCTGGAAACTTTGATTGAACGCATGTCTACAAAGCCAGCAGAAATTGCGCAATACCTGTATCACGGGAAGATTGCTGTTGGAACAAAGGCAAATTTCGCGTTAATTGATTTGAAGGCGGAATGGAAGGTAGACCGTGTTCGACTTCACTCGAAGAGTCGAAACACACCTTTTCATGAGATGGTCTTGCCGGGGATGGTCATGAAGACCTTCCATAATGGCGCGCTGGTATTTGATAGAAAGGCGAAGCTATGACGGCATACCTCGTTTTAGACGATGGTCGTATCTTCGAAGGTGAATCCTGGGCTTGCTCCGGAGAAACTTTTGGTGAGGCTGTCTTCTCAACGGGGATGACTGGCTATCAGGAAACCCTCACAGATCCTTCGTATCACAAACAAGTTGTTGTGATGACCGCTCCGCATATCGGAAACACTGGCATGAATAGCGTTGATGAAGAGTCGCGGAGAATCTGGGTAAGTGGTTTTGTTGTACGTAACCCTTCACCGACTGTCTCCAATTGGCGCGCTGAACGTTCGCTCGAGGACGATTTGATTGCTAACGGAGTCGTCGGAATAAGCGGAGTAGATACTCGTGCACTGACGCTACATCTTCGCGATAGAGGGGCGATGAGAGTTGGGATTTTCTCGAACAGCACTCTCTCGCGGGAAGAGATGGTGACCAAGGTTCGGAATAGTTCTCAAATGGCAGGCTCCTATCTGGCCAGCGATGTATCTACTTCAAAGCCTTATGTAGTTCCCGCCATTGGCGATGCTAAATTCAAAGTTGCCGCACTTGATCTAGGAATTAAAGCTGCAACACCGAGGAATATGGCTGAACGCGGAATTGAAGTTCATATGATCCCGGTCTCCACAACATATGCTGATCTTCGTTCGCAAGGATTTGACGGACTTTTCCTCTCGAACGGACCTGGCGATCCAGCAACAATGGATGATGTTGTCGCATTGGTTCGGGAGGGCCTCAATGACAAATTCCCAATCTTTGGCATCTGCTTTGGCCATCAAATCTTGGGCCGCGCTCTCGGTTTCGATACCTACAAACTTCGATTTGGCCATCGCGGAATCAATCAACCCGTTCTCAACAAGGAGAGGAATCGGGTGGAAATCACCGCCCAGAATCATGGGTTTGCTGTGGAAGCCCCGACCGACGGAATTTTCACAACTGTTTACGGACCGGGGTTGGTTACTCATGTCTGCCTCAATGATGGAGTTGTTGAAGGTTTGAAACTCATTGAACGACCAGCATTCTCGGTGCAGTATCACCCTGAAGCAGCGGCTGGCCCGCACGATGCGAACTATCTCTTCGACGATTTTGTGGCTATGTTGGAGAAAAATGCCGCGCGATAATTCAATCAAGAGCGTTCTAGTTATTGGAAGTGGTCCAATTGTTATTGGTCAAGCTTGCGAATTTGATTACTCGGGAACTCAAGCTTGTCGCGTGCTAAAAGCTGAGGGTATCCGAGTCATTTTAGTTAATTCCAACCCAGCCACAATCATGACCGATCCGGAGTTTGCTGATGCGACGTACATCGAACCAATCACTCCAGTCTTTCTCGAACAAGTAATTGCGCTCGAAAAGCCCGATGCAATCCTTGCAACACTGGGAGGTCAAACAGCGCTTAATGCTGCGATTGCACTCCATGAGCACGGAATCTTGGAAAAGTACAACACGAAGTTGATTGGCGCAGATGTTGCTGCCATTCGCAGAGGAGAAAATCGCGAAGAATTCCGCGCGATCGTGGAAAAAGTTGGGGGAGAATCTGCAAAATCAATTATCTGCCATACGATGGAAGATTGCCTTAGCGCGGTAGAGGTTTTGAATTATCCAGTTGTTGTTCGTCCTTCGTTTACCATGGGCGGATTAGGTAGCGGTATCGCATACACGAAATCGGAGTTAGAACAGATTGCTGGTGCAGGACTTCGCTTTAGTCCAGTCACAGAAGTCTTACTAGAAGAGTCCATCATTGGCTGGAAAGAATTCGAATTGGAAGTAATGCGCGATAATCATGACAACGTAGTTATCGTTTGCAGTATCGAGAATTTTGATCCCATGGGAGTTCATACTGGTGACTCGATCACTGTTGCTCCGGCGCTTACCTTAACTGATGTTGAATTTCAAAGACTTCGAGATTTAAGTATTGACATTATCCGCGAAGTTGGAGTTGCTACCGGTGGTTGCAATATCCAATTTGCCATCAATCCTCGCAATGGCCGCATAGTTGTGATCGAAATGAACCCTCGTGTATCTCGCTCTAGTGCGCTGGCGTCGAAGGCGACTGGTTTCCCTATTGCAAAAATCGCAACCAAACTCGCCATTGGTTATTCACTGGATGAAATTCCCAATGACATAACTAAGAAGACGCCTGCTTCTTTTGAACCCACCCTTGACTACATCGTGGTCAAAATCCCACGATTTGCGTTCGAGAAATTTCCGGAAGCTGATCCGCGGTTAACCACGACCATGAAGAGCGTGGGAGAAGCGATGGCTTTTGGTAGATCTTTCCCGGAAGCACTCCAGAAAGCGATGCGCTCGTTAGAGAAGAAGAATGCAACGTTCTCATGGTCAATCCAGGAAGACCTCACCACACTACTCAATGAAATTTCGGTTCCAACTGAAGATCGATTGATCAAGGTCCAACGCGCTCTTGCGCTAGGAGCATCTGTTGACGAAGTGAATAGGCGATGCGGAATTGACCCCTGGTTCCTTACACAAATTAACGAGATCAATGCACTTGCTGTGAAGATTAAAGGCGCCGCTGATTTGAATTTTGAAATCTTGCGAGAAGCGAAACGCTGGGGCTTTTCAGATCAGCAAATCGCGGATCTACGTTCGTCATCGGCAAGCGAAGTTCGTAAAGTGCGCGACCGATTGGATCTCCATCCGGTGTACAAGACAGTCGATACTTGCGCTGGT
>Ga0214919_10001322_pt1 | contig 40902 bp, 44 predicted proteins | sample LL1503_MetaG_FD_177994 | JGI IMG/M metagenome (GOLD analysis project Ga0214919, IMG submission 177994) | Freshwater microbial communities from Lake Lanier, Atlanta, Georgia, United States - LL-1503 | ecosystem: Environmental > Aquatic > Freshwater > Lake | place: USA: Georgia | collected...
AAAATCACAACTTGAATTTTCTGTTATTGTGAATTCGTCAAGTTGTGATTTTGGAACAATTTCCTCATTTATTTCAACCGCAACTTTGTTTACTTGAATGCCTTTTTCTAAAAGAAGCTCAAGAACATTGACGCAAGAAGTTTCAATTTCTTCACCGTTTAGAATAACCTTCATTACTCACAATATCAATTGCATTTGATTTCAGTGTTTTTTTTTAATTGTCAAGAATTATATTGTGCTTGTTGCAAGGCCGATGAAGTCGAATGAAAAGCCGAATCGTGTTTGGAAAACTTGATATTGTGAATCTTTGAGTGCATTAACTTGATTCGCACTAGCGGTTGATTCCGCATTTCTCTTTAAACCAGAGACTGTCATGTAGGTGGTATCAATAAAAACGGAAGTTGACGGCGACATTTTGAATGAAGTGCCAATTCCAAAGAAAGAGTTTTGTGCGGAATATTTGCCAAGAAGGTTGTAAGTTGGTGCGGCTTTGGGATAGTCATATGTCCATGGGTTGGTTGGGTCATCTTTTGAAACGGAATCGTAGAATGAAATATTAGAAAATTGCATTCCTGCAAGCATATAAATTGAAAAGCGACTTAACTTATACGAAAATTTACCGTAAACGGAATTGCTTAGTTGAAGGTTGAAGGTTTGTCGCAATGTTGATGATATCGTATTTTCAAGAATTGATGTTTCAAAATTGTGCGTGGCACCGCCTCCAATTTTAATTCCTCTGCTAAGGGGAATCATAAGTTCAGCACCAACAAGAATATTTCCATTGGAAAGTGAGGCACCTGCAATATTTTGTTTTGATGTGGTTTGTGTGGAATCTTTATATGTTAATGCACTTGATGTTGTTTCGTAACCCGAAAAGCCGGTGTATACTGAAAGCGATGGTAAAACCCACGTCGAACTCTTAACTGCGTTTTTTAAACCTGTTTTCATTCCAGTAAAAAGATGTTGCCTTTCGTTTGGACGCACCATCATTGGCGTATCGTTACGCTCCTCATAAGAACCCGTCGCTTCATTGTAATAAACCTGTGAGGCTTGCGAGGCAAATCCCACAAGCAAAAGCAGAATGTATAACATGGGCTTATATGTTTTGAGAGATTTTATCCAAAATTGCGTTAATAAACCCAATCTCGGGCCCATCAAAGAATGCGTGAGTTAGGTTTGTGTATTCGCTCATAATAATTTTTGCCTCAACTTTGGAATTAAACATTAATTCGTAGGTTCCACAACGCAGAATTGCGGCAATTGTTCCATCAAGAGTCTCCATTTTCCAAGGGTGTTTAAGAAAGCGTTGAATTGTGGCATCAATTGCAGGAATTGTTTCAATTGTGTTTTGAATTACGGAATGAAGGAATTTTTCGTCTAATTTTTGTGTTTTTCGGGTGTCGCCGTAGCGGTCAGCATAGAAAACGGTTTTATAGAAATAAACAATTGTTGCTAAAATGTTTCTGCCAATTGCTTGCGGAGTTTTCCCCTCCGTTTCACCAGAAGCAAGCATTGTGCTGTAAAGAAAAATTGATTGAACGAAAGCAAGGCGGGTGACTCTTTTACGATTGGTAATGAAAGTTTCAAAGCGTGAACGCATTTCTTCGGGTGGAAGTCCGCTTTTTTCCACTTGTTGCTTGATAGACCTAAAAGGATTTGGGTTCATAGTAGTATTGATAAAAAACAGCTTTATTTAAAATAATAACAAACACAATGCCTGAAAAAACAAATGTCAAGGAATTTGTTTATTTGAAATGGGTAATTGTACGTTTTAAGACTTGACATTTGAAAAAGACTATGTTATGCTTATATATAAATAAGGAAAAATATATGTCTAGCTTAATAAAACTCTTTAAAAAGTTTCCTACTGAAGAATCTTGTATTGAATTTCTTGAAAATATTCGTTGGAAAGACGGCGTTATTTGTCCATACTGTGGAAGTAATAAAACTTGCAATCATAACACAAAAGTTAGTGAAACAAGGAATGCTAAGCGTCATCAGTGCCAAGATTGCCACAAATCATTTTCAGTAACGGTTGGAACTATATTTCATCACACGCATTTAGACCTCCGCAAATGGTTTTGGATGATTTCAATGATGTTGAATGCTAAAAAGGGAATTAGTGCTTGCCAAGTAGCTCGTGAGCTTGAAATGCGTCGTCCTACGGTATGGTTAAAGATGCATCATATTAGAAGTGCAATGAATACTGAGCAAAAAGAACTTCTTGCAGGTATTTTTGAAATGGATGAGACTTATGTCAAAACTACAAAAGATGATGATAAAAATGACAAGGGTGGATTCGGTGGCGGTCGCTCAACTAAAAACAACACGCCAGTTGTTGGAATCAAACAAAAGAACGGCAACATTAAAGCATTTGCGACTAACGATACAAAATATCACACTCTTGCTGAAATTGCAATGAATACCGCAGAGCATGGTTCGGAGTTTCACACAGACCAATACTCTTCTTACCGCAACTTCAAACTATACTATAAGCACAAAACCGTAAATCACTCTATGGAATATGTTACTCACGATAAAATCCATTGCAATTCAGTAGAAGGGTTTTGAATGCCATCTTTTATTTTTAAAAACTTTTCACTTATAAAATAGAAAAAAGAATAAATTTGATAACATAAATATGTTCCAATGATTATTAACCAAAATATACTACTCATAATTGCGATAAATGTACTCTATTTTTTAGAGAAATTGTATTTTTAAAGTCAATGTTAATCTCAAAAAATAACATAACACCACTTTTTCCTTGACATTGCAAAAACGAGGAAAATATTACTTCAATACTTATTAATGTTCGTATGAATATTGCCGTTTTTAATCCTGTTGGAATAATTGCATCGCAGGAAAAAAGTTTATTGATATTCTCGTTTTTATTAATGCTCATTGTTGTCATTCCTGTAATGATTATGATTATCGCATTTGCATATCGTTACCGCGCTTCAAACACAAAAGCAAAATATTCTCCGAATTGGTCGCACAGCACAATTCTTGAAATAATTTGGTGGGGAATCCCAACAATTTTAATTATTGTCCTTGGAACAATTACTTGGAAAACCACACATGAGCTTGACCCATACAAACCACTCAACCACACCACAAAACCAATTGAAATTCAGGCAATTGCCCTTGATTGGAAATGGCTTTTTATTTATCCTGATTACAACATTGCAACAGTCAATTTTATTCAATTTCCGATTGATACTCCGCTTAATTTTAAAATAACGGCGGATGCTCCAATGAACGCACTTGCAATTCCACAACTTGGCGGACAAATTTACGCAATGCAGGGAATGGAGACCCAAATTCACTGGATATCAGAAAAAGAAGGTGAATTTAATGGTTATTCTTCAAATTATTCAGGTCGCGGTTTTTCAGGAATGAACTTCATTGCAAAGGCGACAAGCATGGAAGAGTTTGAAAAATGGGTGGAATATGTAAGAACTGAAGGCGGTAACTTAACGCAAAGTTATTACGATGAAAAACTTTTCCCGCAAACTGTAAATGAGCCTGTGCAAATTTTTTCATCAGTTGAAAAAAATCTTTACCGCGGCGTTGTTGATAAATTTATGATGTCCCACGGTTCGCACGGGCACGCTGCAGAGTCAAAATCCGAAAAAGTTCACAACAAATCTCATGATGAAAATCATATTGAACACCATGAGCACTCCGGTCATTAACTTATAATTAGTTTTTAGAAATAATATGAATATATTTGGAAAACTTGGCCTTGATGCCATTCCACACGACCCAATCGTTCAAGTAACGGGTTGTTTTATCGCAATTGGTGCAATTGGAATTTTGTCATTAATTACATATTTCAAAAAATGGACTTGGCTTTGGAAAGAATGGCTTACAACCGTTGACCACAAAAAAATTGGAGTAATGTATTTAATTATCACATTCATAATGCTTGTACGTGGTTTTGCCGATGCCGTTCTTATGCGAACTCATCAGGCAATGGCATTTGGCGAAGGTGCGGGCTATCTTCCAGCCGAACACTATGACCAAATATTCACTGCTCACGGCGTCATTATGATCTTTTTCATGGCAATGCCTTTCTTGTTTGGTCTTGCGAATTTTGTGATTCCGCTTCAAATTGGTGCAAGAGATGTCGCCTATCCATTCTTGAACTCTCTTTCCCTTTGGCTTTTGATAGCCTCCGCAATGCTTGTAAATGCTTCACTTTTAATTGGTGAATTTGCCGCAACCGGTTGGCTTGCGTATCCGCCCTTATCAGGAATAACTTATTCCCCCGGCGTTGGTGTTGATTATTACATTTGGGCATTGCAAATTTCAGGAATTGGAACACTTATTTCCGCGATAAACTTTTTTGTGACGATTCTGAAGATGCGCGCTCCGGGAATGAAGCTTATGCAAATGCCAATTTTCACTTGGACGGTTCTCTCTTCAATGATTATAATCATTGCGGTTTTCCCCGTTCTAACAGCAACGCTTGCAATGCTTTCATTTGATAGACTATTCGACATGCACTTTTTTACTCCTGAACTTGGTGGAAATGCAATGATGTACATTAATCTTATTTGGATATGGGGACACCCCGAAGTGTATATTCTTGTTCTGCCTGCTTTTGGAATTTTTTCCGAAGTTGTTGCAACATTTTCGAAAAAGAAACTTTTTGGTTATGCAAGTATGGTGTGGGCAATTCTTGTAATTGTATTTCTTTCAATGATAGTCTGGCTTCACCACTTTTTCACAATGGGTTCGGGGGCAAATGTTAACGCATTTTTTGGAATTACAACAATGATTATCTCAATTCCAACGGGAATTAAAATCTTCAACTGGTTGTTCACAATGTTCAGGGGAAGAATCACATTTTCCGTTCCAATGCTTTGGACTATGGGCTTTTTAGTGACATTCACATTCGGCGGAATGACAGGCGTTATGATGTCAATCCCAGGTGTGGATTTCCAAGTTCACAACTCACTTTTCTTAATTGCTCACTTCCATAATACCATCATCGGTGGTGTTGTTTTTGGTTATCTTGCCGGTTTGATTTACTGGTTTCCAAAAATTACGGGGTTCAAACTTCACGAAAGACTTGGAAAGGGTGCATTTTGGTGCTGGAACATTGGTTTTTATATAACATTTGTTCCGTTATACATCCTTGGCTTAATGGGAATGACACGCCGCTTAAATTATTACACAAACCCTGAATGGACTCCGTTTCTTTTGGTTTCAGTTGCTGGTGTTGCACTTATCGCAGCAGGAATTGGGTGTCAAGTTCTTCAGTTAATTGTAAGCATTATTCAACGCAAGAAACTTGCGGATACAAACGGTGACCCTTGGGGTGCAAGAACGCTTGAATGGTCAATGCCGTCACCTCCTCCGCTTTATAACTTTGCCGTTGTGCCACATGTTCACGACCGCGACGCCTTTTGGGATATGAAGGAAAAAGGTCAAAATTCGAACAATCAAATTACGCATAAAGGCGAGGTGAAGTATGAAGATATTCATATGCCAAGAAATACGGCGATTGGTGTTTTTGCGGGTGGAATAACATTTTTCATTGGTTTTGGAATTATTTGGCACATTTGGTGGCTTGCAGGAATTTCAACCGTTCTTTGTGTTGCATTTTTAATTTACAGAGCCTTCGACCAAAATATCGATTATTACATCAAAGCTTCGGAAGTTGAAGCAATTGAAAAAGCTTATGCAAGGTAATTTATGAATTGCGACAGAACGAAGGAAGAAATTGGGTATTTGAAGATGTTCACAACTCTTATGTATGCAACACTTGTTTCATTGGCATCGTGGACTGTTAATAATATTAATTTTACTATGGCGACATTCTGGATTTCAATTCTTGCACTTCTTATTTTACTTGCAATAATAGTAATACTTAATATATCAACTTACAAACTAATAAAAACATTATGACAATGCACGATATTACTGTCATTCTACTTTCTCTTCCATTGTTTATCGTTATTGGTATGGTGTGGTGGACGGCACACAAAATGGTTAAATCGCATAAAAATTCGTAATATGATTATCTAATTTTTTTAAAAATATATGTCACACAGTTCTGAAGTTGCACATCACGGGCACGAACATCACGAAAAAGAAGCTTTTGAGAGAAACACCTTTGGCTTTTGGGTTTATATCATGAGCGACTGCATCCTATTTTCCGCATTATTCGTAACATTCGCGGTTTTAAGGAATTCAACGGGTGGAACTCAATCCCTTGATGGACTTTTTTCAATGCCATTTGTTCTTGCAGAAACAATGTTGCTTTTAACAAGTAGTTTCACCTACGGGCTTTCACTTCTTTTTGCACGCGATGGTAAAAAAATTCCAATGTTCAGCATGCTTATAGCAACATTCTTGCTTGGGATTTCATTTATTGGAATGGAATTTTATGAATTTCATCACTTAATAACGCACGGTTATACTCCAAGCACAAATGCAGCATTTTCTTCGTTTTTTACTTTAGTTGGAACCCACGGATTACATGTAATTTCGGGCTTGGTTTGGATGCTTCTCGTTATGATTCAGCTTGCTATTCGTGGTATTACGCCGAAAAATCAAAGTAAGCTTTATTGTTTGGGGCTTTTTTGGCACTTTTTGGATGTCATTTGGGTTTGTGTATTCACAATTGTCTATCTTTTCAATGCAATATAATTTTTCATTAATAATATGATTGACCACACAAGTTATAAATCCTATTTTATAGGCTTTTTTATTTCAATAATTTTAACACTTGCTTCGTATTACATCGTTACGCAAAAGTTTTTGGGGGAAGGTAATACATATATTTCAATCGTAACATTGGCAGTTGCTCAGCTTTTTATTCAAATTGTCTACTTCCTACACATCAACTCCGAAGGTAAGCCCCACTGGAATTTAATTTCAATGATGGCAGCAATTGTGATGGTTGTAATTGTTGTTGCGGGTTCTGTTTGGGTTATGTACAACATGAACGCAAACATGATTGTATGAACTCAATAAGACTTTCAACCCTTCTGAAAAAAGAATGCGTACGCTTTTTAAAAGTTTACAACCAAACAATAATTTCGCCTGTAATTAATGCTTTAATATTTTTCGCAATTTTTACAACCGCATTTAAAAGCTCTTCAGTTGGATCGGGTTCCTATTCTGCAATTGTTGCGACTGGTTTAATAATAATGTCCGCATTGCAAGCGGCCTATCAAAATACGCAGGCAACAATTACCGTTGCAAAACTTATGGGCTTTATTAAAGATTACACAATGACACCCCTCACCAACGCTGAAATTATTATAGCAATGACCCTTGCCTCCCTAATTCGTGCGTTAATTGTTGCAGCAATAACATATATTGCAATCATGCCATTTGTTGTAATTCACCCGCACAGCATTTGGATTTCACTTTACTATTTGTGTGTTGGTTCTGTTGTTTTCTCGTTTGTTGGCATTCTTATTGGCTTTGCATGTTCAGATTTCGACAAAGCACATGCCTATACATCATACATAATTACTCCGCTAACAATGCTTTCCGGAACATTTTACTCCATAACATCAATGCCACCAGCTTGGCAAAAATTCGTGCTTTTGAACCCTGTTTTTTATATAATTGAAGGTTTCAGATTTGGAATGACGGGCGTTGGGGGTGATCACATTTATGGTGCATTGGCAATTTTTGCACTAATTCCAATTTTTGGCATTTGGGCAACTAAATCCATCAGGAAGGGTTTGAGGGTATGAAAATAAGGTTTGAAAGACTCAAAAAACTGAAAAATTATTGCAAGAAATACTTTTGGCTGTGGATAGCGTATCAATGCATTAAGGGAATTATTACAATGTCGTTTATTTGGATTCCCTTAATTTGGGCGACCTTTTTCCGAAAATAAACTAACTTTCAAACAATTTGCGTTTTGCGATTAATCTTTCGTGAAAATCTTCGTGCTTAAATGCTTCAAAAATGAAATTTCCTGCGACGAAGTGGGTTGCTCCCGCTTGTTTTACCTTTGGAAGAGTGATATCCGTAATTCCGCCGTCCACTTGAAGAGCAATGTCTCTTCCTGATTCTTGAATCATTTGTGAGATTGCTTGAATTTTTGGAAGTTGGCTTTCAATAAATGATTGCCCGCCAAAACCCGGATTCACTGTCATTACAAGAATTAAATCTACAAGTTCAAGCAAATTTTCCACCGAAGAAAAATGCGTTGCAGGGTTAAGGGAAATTCCAACTTTGCAACCGAAAGATTTTAGATATTGGGCAAGTCTGTGCGCGTTTTTTGTTGCTTCAATGTGGAATGTTATACACCAAAGTGGAAGATTTTTGAACTTGTCGACGAAAATTTCAGGATTTTCCACCATTAAGTGGCAGTCCATCGTCATTTTTGTTTTGAGCGATGCCAAAACCCCAGCACCAAATGTTAAATTGTGAACGAAATGCCCGTCCATAACATCGCAATGAATGGTTTTGTATTCTGCGGATTCTAAAGCTTTGAGTTGAAAACCCAAATTTGTGAAATCTGCAGAAAGAATGGAGGGGAGTATCATGATTTTGTTAATTCTGCATTAGATTCGTTTTTGCGTTTTTGTTTGATTGTTTGTAATGCTGGAGTTTTTGTTCTTAAGACCGTCAGAATCAGACATTGTTATAACTCCTTTATCTATGCCTTTCCTTGCTTCTGCTGCGTTGGGTTGATTGGTTGGAATTTTGTTGTTGTTCTTAAGATCGTCATTTGTATTAATTATTATACCTTCTCCTTGAGTTGTCTTTTTCCCTATTTTTTTCACTTCTTGTAAAATTTCATTATGATCAATCGTATATTGCGATGAATTCGTCTTCATATCCAGTCTCAAGCTTGTAAGTTCTGCATTTGCTTTCTTTACTTTATCCTTTGCGGTTAAACCACGCAATTTATTGTCATAGATTTCCCCAAGTAATTTCTTTTTGTCCTCGTATTTTTGCATCTTAATTACAACATCATTTAATCTCTCCTGAGTTGGTTGAGTAGAAAGTTTGTTCACAAAATTATTATTCCATCTTTCTATACTTTTGTTCCCAAAATTAGCAAACTTCTTAAATGTTGTACCAATTGGCTTATCATTTAATGCATCGTGAAGCATTGTGAATGGAGCCGAAACAATTGTAAATACAAACTTAATGATTTTTAATGGAGAAACAAAAGGAAGTAAAACCAAAGTAAATAATGCACTAAGTGATGCTCGCCAAACATGGTTCATTTCTTTCTTGATGTTTTTTCCTAAATCTTTAATACCATAACCAAGTTTAAAAAAAAAAGCCTTTAATTTACCAGAAATTCCTGTGTACTTCAGCGCATCTACGTAATTGTTTTCTGCGTCAATTAAGTTTTTATTGGCAAGAGCTTTCTTTTCCATTTTCTTTATTAACTCTTCAATACCTTCTTTTCTCAAAAAGTTAATCTTTTCATCATACCTCAAAGTATTGTCTTTATTTTCTTTTTCTAAATTCTCTAAAATCAGTAACGCTGTGTCATAGCGTATTTTTAAATTTTTTGAAAGACTCTCCATAATTTGTTTAGAATCCTGTTTAGAACCCAACATTTTCTCATCTAAAAGTATCTGATCAACTTCCACATAATCATCTGGTGCTTCTTGTGAATTATTGTTAAGGGATTCGTTCTTTAGGATTTGTGGTTTCACACCTTTTACCGGACCATTTTGAATATTATCATTTACTTTTTCTTCTTCTTTAATAAGATTTTGATTTTGTTGTATGCCTTCTTGATTTTCGACTCCTCCCTGCATAATATTTTTCTTTAAAATTTAATAAATAAATTTGCTTGAAAAAACAGATTTATTTATTACCCCTTGAACCGCAGCCCAAAGGGTAAAATTGTGTAATATTACGCAAGAATTTTTCCTACAACTCCGGCACCAACGGTTCTGCCACCTTCACGAATAGCAAAGCGAAGACCTTCTGTCATAGCAATTGGCGAAATAAGTTCAACTGTAATTTTAACATTATCGCCAGGCATTACCATTTCAACGCCTTCAGGAAGAGTAACAGAACCTGTTACATCTGTTGTTCTGAAGTAAAATTGTGGACGGTAACCAGCGAAGAATGGGCTGTGACGACCACCTTCCTCTTTGGAAAGAACATAAATTTCAGCTTCGAATTTTGTGTGAGGAGTAACAGTACCTGGTTTCACGATAACTTGACCGCGTTCCAAATCGTCTTTTTTCACACCGCGAAGAAGAATGCCGACATTATCCCCAGCTTGACCTTGATCAAGAAGTTTACGGAACATTTCCACACCTGTAACAGTTGTTGTTTGAGTTGGACGAAGACCAATGATTTCAACAGTTTCACCAACTTTGATGATACCAGTTTCAACACGACCCGTAGCAACAGTACCACGACCGGAAATTGAGAATACATCTTCAACCGGCATAAGGAATGGTTTGTCAAGTTCACGAACAGGCATTTCAACGAATGTGTCAAGTGCGTCCATCAATTTTTTGATAGCTTGTGTTCCAAGTTCAGAATCTTCGCCGTTAAGAGCTTTCAAGGCTGAACCTCTGATAATTGGAGTGTCATCACCTGGGAAGTTGTATAGTGAAAGAAGTTCGCGAACCTCCATTTCTACAAGTTCAAGAAGTTCTAGGTCGTCAACCATGTCGCATTTGTTAAGGAATACAACGAGTTTAGGTACACCAACTTGGCGTGAAAGAAGAATGTGTTCACGAGTTTGTGGCATTGGACCATCAACCGCAGAAACGACAAGAATACCTGCATCCATTTGGGCAGCACCTGTAATCATGTTTTTTACATAATCGGCGTGTCCGGGACAGTCTACGTGTGCGTAGTGACGGTTTTCAGATTCATATTCAACATGTGCTGTTGAAATTGTAATACCACGAGCTTTCTCTTCAGGGGCTTTGTCGATGTCGTCGTAATTTTGAACTGCACCACCGAAAAGTTTAGCTTGTACTTTTGTAATAGCAGCTGTTAATGTTGTTTTACCGTGATCGACGTGACCAATGGTACCAACGTTCATATGAGGTTTATTCCTCTCAAAAGCTTCAGCCATATGTTTGTATAAAAATAGTTAAAATGAATTTTTTTAAAAAAAGAACATAGTTTTTTTGCTTGTCAAGTATTTTTTATCGTTTTACATTTGAAATGTTTTATTAATTTCCATTTGACAATACCCAAAATTGAATTTCTGCTTTCATATATTAATAATACGATTATGGTTGAGAATGAAGGTGTTAAGATTAGTGAAGCAAAAGTTGAAAGTGCAAAGTTGTGTAATGTGCATTTAGTCTCCGATTCCACGGGCGATACTTTGCTCACAATGGCATCTTCAATTACGGCACAATTTCCAAAGGTGGATTTCAAGAAATTCACTTGGTTTTTAACAAGAACGGAAAGTGAAATGAAGGGAATTTTGGAGGGAATTAAGAAAAACAAGGGAATTGTTATGTACACAATTGTTTCTCCGAAATTTGAAGAAATGCTTCAAACTCTCTGTTCAGATCTCAATATTCCATGTATTCCAATTCTTTCAAAAATTACGCGAACATTTCAACGATATTTAGGCGAAGACAGCCTTGGAACTTCAAACGAAATATCAAACGATATCCCTGCTGGTTACGCAAACAGAATTGAAGCAATTAATTACACAATATCGCACGATGACGGCGGACTGTTGGAAGATTTAGACGAAGCTGATATTATTATCATCGGTGCGTCGCGAACATCAAAAACACCTGTGAGTATTTACCTTTCGTATAGGGGATACAAAGTTGTCAACATTCCATTTGTTACAACTGAAACATTTCCATCTATTATTTTTTCAATCAAAAAACCGCTCATTGTGGGATTAGTTGCCGACGCCGAACGCCTTGAAGCAATTCGTAAATCAAGGCTGTCATCGCTCAGTGGTGATTCTGAAAAATCGCAGTATACCGACCTTGATAAAATTCGTGAAGAAATTGTGGAATCGCGAAAGCTTTTCACAAAACTTGCCTGTCCTGTAATTAATATAACGGAAAAATCGATTGAAGAAACTTCGGTTTATATTATGAAGCAACTGACGAAAAAGATTGCACTGGAAGGGGTGGATTAGGGTTTTGCTTGAAATTAAATTTTATTGCTACTATGTAATATTTTTAATTATTTTTAGACAAATGTCGGCATCACTTTATCGAGTAATCAACGTTTTTAAACACCTTGGCACAACAAATTCCGATCTTGATGATTTGCGTAGAATGTTTGGTTGTGAAACTGATGAGCAATTTTATTTTTTTGTGCAACTTTTCTATAAATAATTAAAATTGATGAAGGAGCAGGGGTCGGAAAACCCCGATCAAGCAAATGTGCTGTATATTGAATATAAACAAAGTTTTGACAGTGTTATGAGTGGCAGGTCATTTATCAAGCCACTTTATCATAACACACAAAAAAACTTGAGGCAGTGTGGTGGTGATAACTGAATTTTCAAGAAATTTGAAAAAAAGCTTGATTTTTATTTTTGTGTGAATTTATATGGGAAATGAAATGGGTGCGTAGCTCAGTTGGTTAGAGCGCGTCTCTGATAAGGACGAGGTCGGAGGTTCAAGTCCTCCCGCACCCACCATTTCTTTCAATTATCATAACGACCTTAAATCTTTCTTTGTTGGAACAATTCCCTTAAATGAGCTGTTGTTTGTTGTGGAATCGCAGTTGTCTTGCAAAATTGCAAGAACTTGAGGAAATTCCGATATGTCGTAGAAATCGATTGAATATGAGTAATTTTCACCTTCAGAACGAATCATCATTCTGTTGGAATCAATAAGGTTTTGTAAAATTTCTGCATCTTGGTTTGCATTGTTCGTTATTGCATATTCGCCAGATGTACTCAATTTGTGTTGAATGGAATCAATGCTAACATTCACACTGCGTCTTCCTAGAAGTTCGTAGCCAATGTACGCTCCAAATCTTGTTGCTCCTTCGGAAAAGTAATTAATGGTGATGTATGGTTTTTTGCTGGAATTATCGCTTAAATTTTTTTTGATATTACCTTTGGTTTTTTCGGCGTAAAGGATTGCATAGCAAACAATGTTTGAATTTGGATTAGCCTTAAGCACCGTCCATTTTCCAACTTTTCCGATGATTGTTTTGTGGAATTCTTTGTCTGTGAATTTTATGGCCTCCATATTTGATGGTTTAATTCTTGGTTTTTTGCGTGGAATACGCTCCTGTGTTTTGGATTGCGGAGCAAGGGGGTCGTCTGGAAGTGAGAGCTCGCAAAAGGCGTTGAATGATATTGCGATGAAAATTATGAGCAGGAGTTTCATATCTGAAGCATGGCATCAAGTGGTTTTTTGGCTTGAAGTCGTAACTCTTCAGGAATGATTATTTCGTTTGAATTGTTTTCAAGGCAATCAAGAATTTTTTCCATAGTATTCATTTTCATAAAATGACACGCGTTACAGTTTATGCAAGAAATTCCGTCCCTTTCTAAATATGGAACTGTTATGAACCGAGCATTCGGATTTGCCTTTTGCATTTGATGAATAATTCCGTGTTCGGTTAAAACAATAAACTTACCATTGCTATTTGTTGAAAATTCCAAAAGCTTTGAAGTTGAGCCAATGAAGTGAGCATATTTCAAAAGTGATTCAGGGCATTCAGGGTGAGCGATGATTTGTGCATCGGGATTTTGAGTTTTCAACTGAACAAGGTTTTTTTCCGAAAACCGTTCGTGCACAATGCAAGAACCTTGCCATAAAGTCATTTTTCTTCCTGTGATTTTTTGAAGATAGTTGCCAAGGTGGCGGTCGGGTGCAAAAAGAATCTGTTTGTTTTCAGGAATGGATTTAATAATTCTTTCCGCATTGGATGATGTGCAGATGATATCCGAAAGTGCCTTAACTTGCGTTGAACAATTTATGTAGCTTACAACGATATGTTCTGGGTTTTGCTCCTTGAATTTTGCCAAGTCTTCTGCCTTACAGGAATCTTCAAGGGAACAGCCGGCGTTGGAATCTGGAATTAAAACCGTTGCATTTGGGTTAAGAATTTTTGCAACTTCGGACATAAACCTCACCCCCGCAAAAACGATAACATTAGCACTTGATGCCGCAGCTTTTTTTGAAAGCTCTAACGAATCCCCAATGAAATCCGCGATATCTTGAATTTCGGAATCTTGGTAATAGTGTGCAAGAATTATTGCATTTCTTTGTTTTTTAATTCTAAAATTCTTGCTTCCACATTAAGCATTCTTTCGTTAAAAACTTTGATAACCTAAATTGTTTATTATTATTTTTAATAAGTCAATTTATTTTGAAGGGGGGGAATGTGGTTGAATTATAAATAATACACTTTATTGCATAACGAAGTTTTTATTTTGTTGATGGAATATTGTTTAATGTCCCTGTTATATTCCCTGCCTGCCGTTGCGAGCGATTCTACTTTAACACAGGCAGCAAGTTGGGCGACGATTGCTGGGTTGATTGCCTCAATTGTTGCTATTGGCTTGGCGTGGTCGGCGTTTAAAAAACAAAACGAAGCACTTGAACTTCAACAGGTTCTTGGGGCGTGGTCGCTTTTGGCACAAAAAGGAACGGGAGATTTAGGCAGAAAGTACGCTCTGGAATTTTTGCACTCAAAGGGGAAATCCTTAAATGGCGTGGATTTAACTGGTGCGTATTTTTTTGGTTTGGAGTTAAGTGGAGCAGATTTGTGTGGTGCACATTTTGAAGGTGCGAAATTGATAAATGCTCACTTTGAAGGTGCGGATTTGCGTGAAGCCCATTTTGAAGGTGCGAATTTGCTTGGTGCATATTTTGAAGGAGCGAATTTAAGTTACACGCATTTTGAAGGTGCGAGCTTGCTTAGTGCAGATTTTGAAGGAGCGAATTTAACTCACACGCATTTTGAAGGTGCGAAGGATATTTGTCCTGCATACTTTAAGGATTGCTATGTTTCCCAATATTCAAAAAACCACCCAACTGCCCCAGAAGGTTATGAATTCATTTTTGAAACAAACGAGGACGGCACACCACGAACAAAAATTGTTCGTGGGTTGAGACACTACTCCTACATAGAACTCATACAACTGGAAACAAAAAACCCTTGACAACCATAAACGAAGAATTGTAAATAAATTTATAATTTATGCGTGAAAAATGCCAAATGCTTCCATTAAATCGCTTGAAAATGCAAAATTCCCGTTTTCCTTGCCAGAACTTCCATTCAGCGACGATTCCCTTTCGCCAATTCTAACCAAGGAATCGTTTGATTTCCACCACAAAAAACACCACAATGCTTATGTTGTGAAACTTAACGAACTTGTTGAAGGAATGGAGTATCAAGTCCTTACATTGAAGGAAATAATTGTGAAATCTGAAGCAGATAGCAAAGCGGCAATTTTTAACAATGCGGCTCAAATTTGGAACCACGCCTTTTTATGGCATTCAATGCAAAAAAACGGAGGAACAAAACACATTTCTTCGCCTGCTAAAAAATTAATCGAAAACTCATTTACAACAATTGAAGAATTTCAAGCGAAATTGATTGATGCTGGCACAACGCAATTTGGTTCTGGTTGGGCTTGGGTTGTTTTGAATAAAAAAACGGGAGGTCTTGAAATTACAAAAACGGGAAACGCACAAACTCCATTAACAAACAAAAACCTTGTGCCGGTTATTACAATTGATGTCTGGGAGCATGCGTATTACATCGATTACCGAAACAAGCGTCCGGATTACCTGAAAACCTTTGTTGAAGAACTTATCAACTGGAATTTCTTTGAGGCAAACATTCAACACTGATTAATTATTATTTAAAGGAGTATATGCAAAAAATTGACGAGAAAATTGACAAAATGAAAGTCATTTACGGTAATAAAGAACTTGAACTTCCTGTTCTTCACGGAACGGAAGGTGCGGACTGCGTTGATATTGGCACCTTTGAAAAGGAGTTGAATCTTTATACATTCGACCCAGCCTTTGTTTCAACAGCATCTTGCCATTCTAATATTACATTTATTGACGGCGACAAAGGAATTTTAGCACACAGAGGCTACACCATTGAAGAACTTGCAGGGCACAGAACCTTTCTTGAAACTTTTTTCCTTTTGTTTACAGGAAAAAACCACAGTGATTCACTTGAAGAATTTGAACAGTTTAAAAAAACAGCACTTGATAACATGAAAATTGACGATGTTACGAAATCTATAATATCATCATTCAAGAAGACTGACCACCCAATGGCAATTGTTATGGCGGCATTTTCAAATGTTGCTGCGAAGAATTGTTCGAATTGGAATCCGATAGATTCCACCCTTGTTCGCCAAACTTTAATTAAGCTTGTTGGGGAATTTCTTGCCTGCGTAATTATTACATATCGCTTTATTAAAGGGAAAGGCTTGGAAATTAAAATGACACCACACTTCACCGAAACAATTTGTTTGAACTTATTTGACGAAGAGCACTTCCGTTCAAATAAAAAACTTGTGGAATCCGTATTCAACACGCTTTTCGTTCTTCATGCAGACCACGAACAAAATGCTTCAACTTCAACAGTTAGAATGGTTGCTTCAACTGAAGTAAACCCTTATGCTTCCGTTGTTGCTGGCGTTGCTGCATTGTGGGGTCCCCTTCACGGTGGTGCAAACGAAGCCGTTGTGAATATGCTTGAAGGAATACAGTCGGCTGAAGAAGTTCCTGCGTTTCTTGAGAAAGTTAAAAACAAAGAAGGAAAACTTATGGGCTTTGGGCATAGGGTTTATAAAAATTACGACCCTCGCGCCAAGTTAATTAAAAACACTTGCGATGTCGTTCTTGAAACATTTCAACATGTGGGCGATAAAGACAAGCTGTTTATTGCTCGTGAACTTGAAAAACAAGCAATGGCAGATGAATATTTCACCTCTCGCAAACTTTTCCCAAATGTTGATTTCTATTCCGGAATTATTTACAAAGCGCTTGATGTTCCAACACAATTTTTTACGGTAATGTTTGCTGCGGCAAGGGTTGCTGGGTGGTCTGCTCAAATGTTTGAATTTTACAGTGAATCAAGAAAAATTTCGCGTCCAAGGCAACTTTATACCGGCTTGAAGGTTGGAAGTCGTTCTACGAATTTGTAAAATGATCAAAGCCATCGGAATCAAAAATAAACGGGCAGTTCTTTAAAATAACGCCCGTTCCGTTTGTTATCGTTCCAATTTTTGTGAAATTTGGCAGCAATTCTTCTTGCGATGTTGCTAGAATATTATAATCATCGCCAAAAGAAATTGCTTCCTTGGAAATATTTTGTGAGTACGATAGTAGTGAGAAATTAATTTCAAGGCAACAATTGGAAGCTTTTGCCATTTTTTTGGAATCTGAAATGATGCCGTCAGAAATATCCATACTTGCGTTAATTTTAGAAAAATCTGAAATTTGCACAAGAGAAGGGCAAAGATATTCCTGAACTTGTGGGTCATCAAAATTAATTTTTTTTTTATTTTTCTGAAATTCAAGAATTTTGGAATATCCAAAAAAAGCTTGACCAATTTTTTTTGTTATGAAAATTCCATCGCCAATTTTTGCATCACTTCTTTTTGGTGAATTTTCAGATTTTGCCAAAACTGTCACAACAATAATTATATTTTCCGCGTTGTGCGTGGAGGTGTCTCCACCAAGAAGGTCAATTTGGTACTGCTTGTTGAAATTGGAAAAACCTTGCATCAACTCTTCAAAGTGTTGAAATGTTTTAGGTAGAATAATGTTTAAAAAATATCCGATTGGTTTTCCATTTTTGGCGAAAATATCCGAAACGCTTCTTGCCATTGCTTTATATGCAATAAAATTTGCAGGCAGATTTTCCAAAATGTGAATTCCTTCGATTGTGGTATCGGTATTTACAATCATATTTCCAATTTGGGAAATGTCATCGGTTAAGTTTCGTGCAAATTTATTCCCGTTTGTAAGAGGGTGTAAATAGTTCTGAATGAAATCCACTTCCTTCATTTAATGCTTAATAGTTGAATTATCAATTGACATTTGAATCTTCATAAGTTTTCAAGAAGATATTTTCTTTTTTATTTTGATGGGTAGGGCGTTGTTTTTCAACATAATGGCATCGTTTTTTAATGTGATACTGGTTGTTGTGATAAAACTGATGGTGAATGAGGAAATTATTACACCTGAAATTGCTTCGTTTTTTCGTCATATTTCAGCATTAATTATAATTCTGCCGTTTATTTTGCTTACATTAAAAACAGAACCAAGTCATTTTGTGGAAAATGCGCCACAGTGGGTGATGATTTTGCGTGCGGTTTGTTTTACGGTTGGAACATTTTTATGGCCAATAGTATTCACCCATATACCAATGCACATTGCAATGACGATTGGGTTTTTGGCACCTTTCGTTTCAAATATTTTGCTTGTGGTGTTCTTGAAGGAGAAAATTCCAAAACATGCGTGGATTGCCAAACTTTTTGCCGTTATTGGTGTTGTGGTGATTTTAGAGCCATACATTCACGATTTTAATAGATATTATATTTTAGCCGTTGTGTGCGTAATGTTTTGGGGAATTGCTTCTACATTAAATAAGTTTATTGCACAAAGAAAGGTGAGAATTAATATTTCGCTTTATTATGTCACAATTTATTCGGTAATATTCACGGGAATGATTGTTTATTTTGGCAAAATTGAGTTTCCAAATAATGTTTTGAAGCCGATATTGTATCTTGGTTTGCTTTCGGTTGCGTCGCAATATTTTTCAATGAAGGCTTATCAGGTTAGTAAGGGATACTTAGTGAACGCAATGGAATTTGTGCGTTTTTTAATGTATCTTGCGATGGATATTATTGTTTTTGGTGCGGATATCAAAATTCTAACGATGGTTGGTGCGGTGATTATTGGTGTAAGTGTTTATTCGGTTGTAAAAAGGCACGAATATTGAAATTGATTTATTGTAATTTATAAGTCGCTTTAAATTGTTTCAAGTCAAACATCTGCCAATACAAAAGTGAATTAATTGCCATGTTTTTAATGGAAAAAGCCTTTTTGGTGGTTGATTGGGTCTGTCTAATATTTGGTATAGTAATATTTATTCACTTTTCACTTGTTTTATATGTAAATTTATGTTATAATTTATTTCAATAAATTAATTTATATAAAAAGTATGAATAGCAATAACAGTGATAAAATAACATATTCATTTGATATGAGTGATATTATATATATCAAAAAAGATGATTATGAAAAATTTGAATTTTTTACACCAAATGTATGTGAATGCGCTGTTGGTGTAATTGTTGGTGAAACTGGAGCAATTATGACTCACACCTTTAAACAGGATTCCGCAGAAAAGATTGGCGAATTTATTAAACAACACCTTCCTGACCAAGATCTAAAATTCTACACTTATGGTGGGAATATTAACGATACAATCGTACCAAGAACACAAGATTTTCAAGATAAAGATTGTCCCGATCGTCAAGACTATAAAAAAAAATACTATAGTAGGGATCAGAATTGGATAGGCTATACTATTCCTATTAAATACCGTGACTTTTTGAAAGAACTTCTTAATAAAGAAATTCAAGAAGGTTTTTTTACCCTTAATGCAGACGAGAAATCTGCAATCAATGCTCAACTGGAGAATAGAAAAATTGATTTTCCAGATCACGATACTCACCCTTCGCATTTTTCTAAGGATTTCATATTTAAGCATGAAAATTTCATAGGAGAGAAAAATATCAGTGTTATTGAACACGGTGTAAAAAAAGGGTGTGATAAAAATAAAACACCAAAGCGTGGTAATGAACACCAATATACGCTACCAGGATCGAATTTACAACTCTCCTTAACAGAAGATGGCAAGTTAGACATAAAAATAGATCCTAAGTCATATTATTGGAGGACGAAGTCTTCTAAAGACCCACTCATACAAAAAGCAAATGTATCGGGTTATACAAAGCATTGAATATTCAACATTACAACTGGCGGGCAGAGAGGGATTCGAACCCTCGATACAGTTTTACCCATATACTTTCTTAGCAGGAAAGCGCTTTCGGCCACTCAGCCATCTGCCCCGTTGATGGAATTTTTATTCCTATGATTTAAAAAGTCAAGTTTAAATATATTTCCTTGTGAGGAAATCTTCGCGAATTGTTTTTTCGGTTCCATCAGAAAACTTAACTGTTATAAGAGTGCCCGCCGTTTTTATAACATTACCATTGCCAAATTTTGCGTGAGAAACCAAATTTCCAACAAAAAAGGATTTATCAGAAGTGTAAGCTTGTGGCTGGGGAGAATTCTGCGTTGAAGTTCCTGAATAACTTTTTGCGTAATTTTTGGAATAATTGCTTCCTTGGTAGGATTTCTGGTGCGAAGAATATTCGTTGTTGAAGGAGGATGATTTATCGTTATATTCAACGGAGCTTTCAGCGTGCTGAAGAATTTCATCCAAAAACATAGATTTTTCCGTTGAAAGGGAAAAGCCTTGTTTCACGAAGGAAAGTTTTGTGTTGGAAATGTAAAGTTGTTCCATTGCACGAGTAATTGCCACATATGCAAGTCTTCGCTCTTCTTCAATTCCGGCATTTCCAAGCTCTTCAATTGTTCTGTCAGAAGGAAATGTTCCTTGGTTCCAACCTGGTAAAAACACGAATGGAAATTCCAGACCTTTCGAGGCGTGAACGGTCATAATGCTAACGGAATCTGCACTTGAATCGGAATCGTCAACGGATGTTGCAAGGGAAACGTAATCCAAAAATTCACCTGCCGATTGAAAAGATTCAAGTGTTGCAAGCAATTCGTTAATGTTGTCAATTCTGGCATCAAAAGTTGTTTCGTCATCTTTTTTAAGGTATTCTTCATAATCAATTTCTTTAAGAATATTCTTCAAAACGGTTGTGAGCGGTGTTTCAACCAATGCTTCACGCCATTTAAGAATTTGCGTTCCAACTTGAAGCAGTCCTGAATATGCACGGTTTGGAATGGCAATTTCACCGCCAAATCCGGAGGCTAAAGATGTGAGCATTGTGAGCAGATTTGTGCCATTTTCACGGGCTTGAACATAAAGTTTTTGAATTGTTGTGTCGCCAAGTCCTCGTTTTGGAGTAGTCAAAACCCGTTCGGTTGCAAGGTCATCTTCCGATGATATCAAAACCTTGATATACGCAAGAATATCTTTAACCTCTTTTCGTTCGTAAAAGCGAAGACCTCCGATGATTTTGTATGAAATTCCTGCAAAAACCATGGCTTCTTCCACAGCTCTTGTTTGGCGAATGGTTCGAACCAGAATTGCGAAATCTTTGCAATTATAGCGGTGTTTGAAGCTTTGGATGATTCCCGTAATGTGTTTTGCTTCGGATTTTGCATCAAAGTGAGTATCAATTTTAATAATATCGCTTATTGGGTTTTCTGTCCACAATGTTTTGCCGTGTCTTCCACCGTTAAGTTGAATAAGCTTTGATGCAACATTCAAAATATCCTTAGTTGAGCGATAATTTTGCTCCAGTTTCACAATTTTTGCTTCGGAATTTGCTTTTTTAAAGCCTAGAATGTAGGAAATATCCGAACCACGCCAGCCGTAAATTGATTGGTCGTCGTCCCCAACGCAAGTAATGTTTGGGTTATTTCCCGCAATCAATTTCACCCAGCGTTGTTGAAGCCCGTTGATATCCTGATATTCATCAATTAGTATATATTTAAAAAGGTTTTGGTATGATGTTCTAATTTCTTCGTGTTTTTCTAAAATATCAACGCAGTTGAAAATTATGTCGTCAAAATCCATTGAATCAAGGCGTTTAAGTTCCTTTTGATATTGTTCGTAAATTGTTGTTATTTCAATTTGGGAATATTGCGGTGGAAAATTGTGAAGTGCAGATTCCAGTTCAAATGTTTTGATAAACTTTTCCTTAATGTTTGAAACGAAATTTATTGCAACCTGCGGTGTAACTTCGCCAAGGGTTAGTCTTTTGAGTAAATCTGACATAACTTTTTTTTGATCGGAAGAGTCCAGAATTGTGAAGTTTTTTGTGTAACCGATTAAATCGGCATATCTTCTTAAAACCTTAAGGGCAATTCTGTGAAATGTTCCAATGTTAAGGTATTTTCCATCAATTTGTGTAATTTTACAAACGCGTTCAAGCATTTCATTTGCCGCTTTGTTTGTGAATGTTACTGCTAAAATTTGGCTTGGCATAGCAAGGCCTTCCTGCAAAATTTTCGCAATTTTTGCGGTAATAACACGAGTCTTCCCCGAACCCGCACCGGCAAGGACTAATAGTGGTGAACCGAAATGATTAACTGCGTCTTGCTGTTCTTGGTTGTTGTTCATACCTGTATCATATTATTAATGCTTCCTGTTCCTTCTTTTCTTCCTTTTTGCCCATCGCTTTATAAATCTGCCCTCCATTGATTCGTATTTCTGATATTTTACCTTCCTTTGTGAAGCCAATATTGGAAGATCCTATATTATTGTGCAAATATTGTAATATTCCTTGATTCTTTTGATGATTAGGAATGTATACGCGGTCTTCCATTTTGACGATTCGCATCGCTTCTTCCATTTTTGCCTCTTCCTCCTTCATTTGCATTTTCTGTGCCATTTTTTTGTCTTGCTGTATTTGCTGTTCAACCTTTTGTTTGCGTTCAAGTTCTTTTCCTTCTGCAAGCATTACAGTTGTTACAACAATTCCACCCCATATTCTCCATTCTTTGTAAGGATTATTCCTATTATTCATTGCGTATATCAACAAGTTGATGTTCGTGAATTTGAAGAATTCGATTGCATTTTTTGGCAATTTCCATGTTGTGAGTAATTAGGAATACTGCGATGTTTTGCTCATTGGCAAGGGATATTAATAAATTTGAGGAAACTTCTGCGGATGTGGGGTCAAGATTACCTGTGGGTTCATCTGCAAAAAGAATTTTTGGCTTGCAAGCAATGGCACGAATAATTGACGCGCGCTGTTTTTGTCCGCCGGAAAGTTCGGAGGGTTTTTTGTCCTTATGTTCAATAATGCCAATTTTTTCAAGAAGATGAAGCGTGAGTTCTTCGTTGTAGACTTCTTTCATTCTTGCAATAATTGAAATGTTTTCAAGAATGGTGAATTCTGGCATAAGGTTGTGCTGTTGGTACACAAAGCTTATGAATTTTTTACGATATTTCGTGTAATTTTCTTGCGAAATTTTTTCACCAAAGTAATAAACTTCGCCAGAAGTTGGAACATCAAGAAGGGAAGCGATGTTAAGAAGTGTTGTTTTCCCTGTGCCAGATGCACCAATAATTGCAGTTGTTGAACCTTGTGATATTAAAAGGTTTGTATTATGAAGAATTGTGACATTGCCGTACTGTTTGCTGATGTTTCTTAATTCCAGCATAGGGTTTAGTATCATAAATAATATTGCACATTTGAAATGTTATGTGAAAAACTTAAAATCAAGGGTTTCCTTTTATTTTGGTAGATAATTTTTAAGATGTTGGCATTTGATGAAAAATATTTTTTAAAAAAATGCTTGAATTTTATTTTTTTACTTGGAAAGCCTATTTTTAGCACTAACTTAAATTATGTGATATGTCCGAAATCGAACAAAAAGTAAAAACTATTGTTGCAAAACAATTAAACATTCAAGACGAAATCAAATCTAGCAATTCTTTCGTTGATGACCTTGGGGCAGACAGCCTTGATGTTGTTGAACTTGTAATGGCATTTGAAGAAGAATTTGGTATTGATATTCCAGATGACAAAGCGGAATCTATCAAAACAGTTGCTGATGCGGTTAAATACATTGAAGAAAACAAATGAATTTAGGCACTTCCTCCATTTTGGAGCGTATACAAAATGATATCTCACAAAATGATGTCGTTTTGTATATGAAAGGTACAAAATTATTTCCACAATGTGGCTTTTCCGCAACAGTTATTGCAATTTTGCAGAAACTCAACATTGAATTTCTTGATGTCAACATTCTTACTGATGGCGAACTTCGTCAAGGAATTAAGGATTTTTCCAATTGGCCAACAATTCCGCAATTGTATTATAAAGGTGAATTTATTGGCGGATGCGACATTGTTCGCGAAATGTATACAACTGGTGAACTTCATTCCCTTTTTGGAATTGAGAAATAAACAATAAATATGAATATTCTACTATGCGTTTGTGCATCAGTTGCAATATACAAATCCTGCGAACTTGTTCGTATTCTTAAAAAATCCGGTCATAATATTAAAATAATACTTTCCGATTCCGCAAGTAAAATGATTTCACAAGAATTGTTCGAAGCAATTTCCGGAAATGAAGTTTTTGTGCGTGATTCAGGAAAAATGGAACATATTTCACTTGCTAGGTGGTGTGAAGTTTTGGTGGTTTGTCCTGCAACGGCATCAACAATTGGTAAAATTGCGAATGGCATTGGTGGCACTCTTTTGCTTGATGCCATCCTAGCAAAGGGAAATGTTCCAACAATTATTGCACCAGCAATGAATGTTGAAATGTGGAATAATGCTTTTGTGCGGGAGAATATCTTGAAGTTAAAAAACCACGAATTTGAAATTGTTGAACCGGAATCTGGCGTTCTTGCGTGCGGCGAAGAAGGCGTTGGCAAGCTTGCAAATATTCAAGAAATTGCTGAATACATTTCAAAAAAAACCAAAAAAAATGGTAAAACTGTTTTAATTACCGCAGGTGGAACAATTGAAAAAATGGACGACATTCGCTACCTAACAAACATTTCAAGCGGAAAGCAAGCGTTGGCGTTGGCACAATGTTTTTATAATCAAGGCTTTGATGTGAAAATTATTAAGGCAAAAACCGATGTTTCGTTTCCAAGATGTTTTGAAATTCTTTGCGTTGAATCGGCATCTGAGATGCTGACTTGCGTGCTGAATGAAGTATCAAGCTGTGATGTCTTTATTTCAGCAGCAGCAGTTGCAGATTTCACATTCAACAAAGTTTTTGGCAAAATTAAAAAAACTGAAATTGGGAAATTGGAATTGGTTCCAAATCCGGATATTTTACAAACAGTGTGTGGTTGTGAATTTCGCCCAAAATGCGTTGTTGGCTTTGCCGCCGAAAGTGAGAATTTGGAAATTAATGCAAAGAATAAACTGAAAAGAAAGGGATGTGATATTATTGTGGGAAATTCACTTGTTTTTGGGAAGAATTCCACAAATGGAGTCATTATTACGCAAAAAACTCAAACGGCGTTTGAATGTTCAAAGGAAGAGCTTTCTCAGTTAATTTTTGAAAAAGTGCAAGAATTTCTTAGCGAACAGTAACGGGAAATTCGCCTGAAAAATCGATAATTGTTGAAGGTGTGTTTAGCATTGTTGATGACACTTCTTTGTTTTGTAGAAAAAACTCAACGCAATTTGCAATTTCCTGTGGAATACTTTCTTCTTTTGCAAAGTTTTCACCTGAAACATTAACACTAGTTCCGCAAACGATAATTTCCTTTGTAAGTTGCAAAATGTCCGCATTGTTTGGAATTCTAATTCCAATTGTGCCATCGCTTGAAATTAGAAGGGGTGAAAGGTGTTGTTTTGCAAAATTTGTTGCTTTCAGAAGAATTGTGTAGGCACCAGGTAATTTATTTTTTGCAAACGCGCGCGATTCCTCACTCTCAATGCCATATTTTCCAATTTCTGAAACATTTGGCAGAAATATTGCAAGAGGCTTGTTCAAACTTCGTTTTTTTGTGGAAAAAACTTTTTCAACTGCAAAATGATTTGTTGAAGAAAATAGACCAAGGATTGTATCGGTTGGTAAAATACATAAATTTCCATTTTGTAATGATTCCTTGATTTTTTCTAAAGACCCTGTAATATTCATAGCTTATTTTGAAAAATATGAATGTAATTTTGGCAATACTATTTGTTATGTCAATAATTTTTTGCGTAATTTTATGCCTTTGCGTTGTTGGATTTGCATTGAATAGAAAGGAGATTGTATACCGAAAACGAACGCTGTTTATGAATGAAAAATATTACGATTACACATTTTTTAGGGAAAATTCGCAAATATTTCACAATTTTGAAACAAAACCTTGGGACGACATTAAAGATAATTCTTAACATTTTTTTTATATAAATGTTGACATTCCACCTTGCCAACATTTAGCTGATATGCTATAATATTTTTTTAAGTAGGCAATGAAGAAGATAATGAAAACATTTTTTAGAACACTCACAATTGTTTCCTTAATTTTGGTCGCATCTTGTTCAAACAAGGAAGAGCTTACAGGGAAAACTAAGAAGGGCGATTTGAAGTCTCCGTGTGTAAGCAATGAAGGCGGGCCGTGTTCAAACAGAATTAACCCAAATTTTATTAATATTTCAAGCAAAGATTTAATCTCATAAACATGATAAAACAACACACACTAAAAAACGGACTTCGCATAATTGTTGATGAAATGAAGGATGTTCAATCCTGTACAGTTTCAATTGGTGCGGGAACTGGAAGCTTCAACGAGACAAAAGAACAAAATGGCATTTCGCACTTTCTTGAACACATGGCGTTTAAGGGAACGGAAAAAAGAACCGCATTTGAAATTGCAAATGAAGTTGATTGTTTTGGTGGCTCAATGAACGCCTTTACAAGTAATGATAAAACCGTGTACTACATAAAATCGCTTAATACTCATCTTGAAAAATCGGTTGATATTCTTGCTGATATTTTACTTAATTCAACATTTGATGAAGTTGAGCTTGAACGCGAACGCGGGGTAATTTTGCAGGAACTTGCTGCAACTTTGGATACCCCAGACGATGTAGTTTTTGATTATTACAAAGAACAAGCATTTGGTGATACTCCATTTGGAAGAACGATTTTAGGAACGGAAGAAAACATTAAATCATTTCAAAAGAAAGATTTACAGCACTATGTTCATTCGCAATATGTTCCGGAAAATCTTGTTTTTTCTGTTGCAGGAAATGTTGATTCACAAAAAGTTTTTGATTTAGGCGAAAAATATTTTTCCACAATGCAAGTTCGCAATGTTTCGCAAAATGTTCTTGAACCAAAATACATTGGTGGTGAAAATATTATTTCCAAAAATTCACTGACTCAAGTTCAATTCGTTATGGGCTTTGAAACAATTCCGTTTAATCACCCAAATTATTACATCGCATCAGTTGCGTCAGCAGTTCTTGGAAGGGGAATGTCTTCGCGTTTATTCCAGGAAATTCGTGAAAAAATGGGACTTTGCTACACAATTGCCTGTTTTTATGAAGCATACCAATTTTCAGGTATGTTTTCAATTTATTCAGGAACTTCACCCGAAAATGTACATAAATTAGAAGAAGCACTTCCGCGTGAACTTGCACGGGCAACGCAGGATATTTCTCAATTTGAACTTGCAAAAGTTTTGGAACAGTATAAGTCCTCAATTTTATTTGCGAATGAAAGCACAAGCTCAAGGTCGCAAAAAGGAATTTCAAATCTTCTTTCGTTTGGGAAATACATTAACAGTGATGAAATTATTTCAAAGGTGGAGGGTATCACAATTGAAAATGTTCAAAGTTACCTGGCAAACCTTCTTCAGGGGAAAGCAACAAAAGTTGTTTATGGGAATGTATAAGATAGAAAATTTGTAGGAAGTGCCGTGAAGCACTTCCAAAAACAGCTTTATGAAGCATTAACTAGTTGTTAATGTAAGTAACTATACACCAAAATTTGAGTGGTGTCAAGTCTTTTTAAAAATAAATTTTAAGTTGTGAATAAAATAGCACTTCTTTAAAGTTCTTTGTTGACAACGCAGCATTTTTACACTATAATTCCCATATAACTTAACATCACACAATGGATATATTCAACATTCTTGGTCTTGTTGGTACAATCATTACAATTATTGCTTATTTATTTTCAAGTTTTGGAATTTTAAAAGTTGGAATTTTGTATCAAATTTTAAATGGAGTTGGTTCAATGTTGCTTGTTTTGTCGTTGACATCTCACTTTAACTTGCCGGCATTGGTTTTGGAATCTACTTGGTGTTTAATTAGTGTTGCGGCAATTGTTCGCATTTTATTACTTAAAAAGAAGTAAAAAATTTCTGGTGAAGAATGAAATTGTACATTGATGTGGAAAAAGAAAAATTGGAAAAGCAAAAAAAACTTGATTTCATATTTATTTAATATGATGCCTTTGAAAACACGACCCCATTTATTTATGTTGCGCACAATAATTCTTTCCGCTTTTGTTTTACTTGCATTTGTGAAGCATTCACATGCGGGAATAGATGAAAGTGCACAACCTACATTTGTAGACTCTGCCTGTACAGCAGGAATGTCAAATAACGCAGCAAAAAAGCTTGCTACTGACAACGGAAGGTTTAGGTCTCCAACATTTTTTGATCTTAAAGTTCAAATTCAAAAAGAGCTTTCGAAGTTTTTTTCGACACGCATTACTGCTCTTTATATTCCTAATGATAATTCAGCACCTCCTCCATCGACAACTTGCGATAACCCACTTGCTAATTCAAAATGTACTGTTGTTACCTATCAAAATCCTGATGGAACACCCATAACCGTTGATGGAATTTATCAATTTGTTGTCTACAGGTCGCTATACAATTATATTGATGATGCAAAGCTTGATAGCGGACAGCTTGAAACCGTTCGTGCAGAATTTTTGAAGGGATATTCGCAAGTTAACGAAAAACTTGCTAAGAAAAAATACGAAGAAATTCTGCAGGAGAAACTTTCAACTCAACTTCTTAGTGCTCTACCACAAGTGAACGCGGCTCGTATTGGTATAGTTGCTGATGCACTGATGCGTTATGTAAAAGAGGCCAACGATAATCAAGCTTTTGCCCCTGGTGCTATTTCCGTATTAAACCCTCTACAATTCTTTATAGATAAAGTAATTTTCGAGTTAAAAAAATCCACTGCTAATGATGTATTGGTTACTGCCCTTGAGGTGAATAGGACTCTGTTGAATGTTATGCTTAAAGAAATTGATGACGAGATTAAACGTGAGATTGCTAATAACCAATTAGGATTAGACAAGAGAAATTTTGATGTGATTATGAAAGAATTAATTACATCTCTTAAAATGACGAGTGGTTTGAACAATAAACCAATTTCAGATGTCCTTGCATTAATTGATTCAGCTTCAACAGAAATTGCGGGAAAAATGATTGCAGATGGTTTGTTTGCGCAAAAGACTGGTCTTTCTTCGCTTGTTGCATTTCCAATTACTTCTCGCTTAATAGAATGTCTTGATGGAACATTTCGTAATTTATTTATGAAAGATGTTAGTCTAAAAATGCGCAGAACTCCTTTTGGAATTGCACAGGATTACTTCAAGCCCGCGGTAATTTTGGCGTTAATTTTATATTTCATTGCGTATGGTTATAAAATTGTTATGGCAAATGGAATGGGTAAGCAATCTGAAATTATTATGTTTGCAATTAAGTTTGGCTTAGTCTTTTATTTTTCAATTGGTGAAGCTTGGAAGGATTTTGCATTTGATATGCTTAAATCAATTCCTGCGACTGTTTCGCAAATTGTGTTTGAAGCTTTGCCGGGTTCGGCTGATGGTTGTTCTGCATTTAAGCCTTCAATGTACCCGCAGGGTAAGGGTATGCTTTCATTTTTTGATACTATTGATTGTAAATATGCGCACTATATTGGTCTTCCTTCTGGCCAAACAATTCCTACGTTATTCTCTGTAATAGTATTTCCACTATTAGTTCCGGTTCCTATTTTGGGCTTTCTTGTGACAGGTATTGGATGGTTGTACTTAGAAATTATATCATTTGGAATTCTTACTTCTATTGAAGTCTATATTTCATCAATATTATTTCTAACATTCTATCTATTCCTTGCACCGCTTGTTGTGCCAATGGCATTATTTTCAAAAACGGAGGACATTTGCAAGAAGTATCAAACCAAAATTATGGGTACTGTTGTGCAGGCGGTTATGGCAGTTGTTATGATGTCTATGTCTTTTGCATTAATGGATGCTGTAATTTATGGCAATGCTCCAACATCACCAGAGCATAATTTATTCCCAACGACGCCCCAGCCATATGTAAATGGCGTGCCACAACCGCGTCAAATAAACAAAGATTGTTATGGAGGCAGAATGAGTTATGGTTTAGATAGAGACGTGAGCAAAGATAATTTCTCGGACCAAGTCAAGGGTGTGGTTCCAATGGCTTGTATGCTTGCAAAAATAGAATCCCCAAGGTGGACAATTTTTCCAATTCCAGAAGTGCTAGAATTTTTCAGTATTATTCTGCCCACTTCATTTTGGGAGGTTTATACTCACATAATAATTCCAGGTGCAATCTCTGTTATGCTCCTATTTGTCGTGAAGACATTAACGGGGCAATTTACGGCAATTATTGATAAAATTTCCCTTGCAACAAATACTGGTGCTTTTGGTGCTGGTAAATATGAGGTTATGAACGGATTTGGAGGGGAGGCTATGAAGAAAGCATTTGGTGATATACCTGGTGCAACGGCTGCGGTTGACAAGATAAAAGAAACTTTCTCTGGCAAGGGTGGTGACAAAGGCGGTGACAAAGGCGGTGGTGACAAAGGTGCAGGTGGTGCAGGTGGTGGTGCAGGTGGCGGTGCAGGTGGCGGTGCATAATTTAACTGAAACAAATATTAATGAAAAATTTTATCCACTTTGGAAATGTATCAAAAACACATGGAGTTTTTGGCAATGTTGTTATTAATGCAAATTCATTTGAAGAACCTAAGAATTTCGTTGACATATTGTTTATTCAGAAAAATGGGATATTTGTAGAATTTGCCGTTGAACTGAAGGGTGTGCTAAATGAAGGAAATATTATTGTTTTAAGTGAAAATCACAAAACAATTGAAGAGGCACAAACTTTAATTGGCACTGAAATTTTTATTGACCGCAACACTCTTCCGCCGCTTGCAGAAGGTGAATATTACCCGTGTGATATTTTTGGCTTTGTTGTGATTGATGAAAACACCAACAAAGTGGGTATTGTTTGCGATGTTGTAGACTTTGGCTCAGGTGTGAATGTTGAAGTGAAAAATGATAAAGAAAAGCTTGAATATTATCTTCTTGGTGGCAATGCTAAGATTGACTTTGAACATAAAACTATTTCAATAATTTTACCGCGGTATGACTAACATGAAAAAAATTTCATCAACAATATTTTACCTAGCAATTTTTATTGCCGTTGTACTTTTTGCTTACGATTTCACAACGCGACACTCTCTCAATATGAGATTTGTTCCGCAGAATGTTGTTGAAAATGGTGTAAAAATTGATAATTCAGAAATTATATCGTTACAAGAAACTGTAAAAATACATGAGGCAAAAATCATAGAATTGCAATCTTTGGTTGAAAATTTAAATAAAAATGCTGTTAATTCTGAAAGGTATTCAAAGTTTTTCTTGATCGCCTCCAATATTGAAAAATCAATGAATGATGAAGAAAGCGTTGATATTAGCTTTGATATCAAAGCGTTGCAAAGCTTTGCCGTAAATGATGCGCAGCTTTTAAAAATTGTTGGAGATATTGTCGAAATTCAAACTGTTTATGGGGCAAAATATTTTGAGTTAAAATTCAGCAAAGTTGTTCGAGGAATTATGAGGCAGTACTACGAAAATTCTCAAGATCATCCACTTGTTTCATACTTAAAAAGTCACATTATGCCTTACTTTGCCTACATCACGCCTGAGGGCAACCACACTTCTTATGTTTTGTATCAGGCTCATCAACGCCTTGAGGCAGGAAATATGGTGGAAGTTTATAACCTTATGCTTGGAATTTCCAACGATAGCGTGCATTTTAAAGATTTTATGGAAAAGCTTGAAAAGCATGTGCGTGTTTCTGTTGCGATGGAGAAATCTCGCAAACATGTTGAAAGGATGCTTGTTGAAAATACAGACGCAAATTAGCAGTGAATTTCGCCTTCAAAAAAAGCGGAATTTGTGAATTCAACCGTATTTTCTTTTAGCACAACCCTCATTGGCGTCACACCTGAACCATATATGAACGAACCCGCCATCGTTATTTCAATTTGCTTTTGAGGATTTGCAAGTCCGTTTTTTACACAAGCAAATGCAACGGCACAAGCACCGGTTCCACAGGCGAAAGTTCTGCCGGTACCTCGCTCCCAAACGAAGCAGTCGAATTTATTTTCACCGGTTTGCGTTACAAATTCAACATTTGTGCGGTTTGGAAAAATGTGCGTGAGGTTTTCGATTTCTTTACCATATTCCGAAAATAATTGAATAGATGATGGGATATCTAGCGACCATCTGGTATCTATAAAGTTTACAATCACGCAATGTGGATTTCCGACAGAAATATGATTGATGAATTTACCTGCCTTACGCTTTCCCCCGATATGCTCCGTTTCAAATTCACTCAACCCCAAATCGCGTGGCATATCAAGTTCAATTGTGACTTCATTTTCGTTGATTTTTACATCAACAACTTGCATATCAGTTTGAATTGCAACTGCATTTTTGCCCAAAAACTTGCTTGCATAAACGCCCGCCGCAACTGTTCCATTTCCGCAGGCCTCCGCACGAGAGCCATCTGCGTTATAAAACACGATTTTGCAGTCCGCAATTTGTGAATTTTCCATTACGATGAATTGATCGCAACCAATGCGGCGGCGGTCAGATTTCTTCACGACGAAGTCTAAAAAAGCGGTATTTTCCAGAAAATATTGGTTTTCGGGGTAATTTATGCAATCAAAAATGAGGAAATCGTTGCCAAGAGCTTGATATTTATGAATGATCATAGCTAATTTTGTTTTTGAGGTGAATCATTGCATCAAGTGCCTCCATTGCTTTGAAACCAAGATTTTTGCCGTTTGAAGAAATGCGTGCGATAGCATCTTTTTCCGTGTAGGCGGTGATAATTCCGTTTGCAATTGGTGTGCTGAATTTTAACGCCAGCTTAGCAATTCCATTAATTGCAACTTGCGAAACATGTTCAAAATGTGAGGTTTCGCCCTTGATAACACACCCAAGAACAAGAATTCCTGCGTATTGGTTTTTTTCTAAAAGCCATTTTGTCACTTGTGGAATTTCCATTGCTCCGGCAACTTTTGCGATTGAAACTTGTGAATAAATCGAGTTGAAGTTGTTTGGAAGGGCGTTTGTTATGAAATTTTCAGTTTCAAGTTTTTGTAAATTTTCTTGAATTGTTGTTTCTGTTCCGGGGCTGTGTGTTGTAAAAAATGAAAGTGCATTTTTTAAAAGTTCAAGTTCATGATTGAGATAGAACGATGAATAAACAACGGCAATTTTCATAAATTAGTGATGAGATAGTGCGTCGTTGATGTATATACAAGCAAGCATAGAGAATATATAAGCTTGCAAACCTGCAACGAAAAATTCAAAACCAACCAATGCACTGTTGAAAAGCACGGGAATTAAGCCAAATGCTCCCATTGATGCAACAAAACCTGCGATAACCTTCATCATTGTGTGGCCGGCAACCATGTTTACGGCAAGTCGAACCGCTAATGTAACGGGGCGGGCAAGGTATGCGAAGAACTCAATTATTAACATTAATGGTGCGAATGCTTTGGGAACACCGCTTGGAACCAATGCCGTAAAGAAGCCGATTGGTCCGTTTTTGTAGAATCCAATAATAACATTCATCAAGAATATTATGCAAGCAAGTGCGGCTGTGACTGCGATGTGGCTTGTAATAGTGAAGGAATAGGGTAGAAGTCCGAATGCGTTGGCGGCAAATATGAAGAAAAATAGGGAGAAAACTAACGGTGTAAATTTTGTTCCACCGGATGGTATATTATTTGAAACAAGAGATTTTATGAAGTTGTACATCACTTCAGCGGTGGATTGTCTTTTGTTTGGAATAACGCTAAGTTTTGAAACTAAAAGTGAAAGACCAACAATTAATAATGTGGTTATTCCAAGCATTGTTAATGTTGCATTTGTGATAGAAATATCAAAGCCAAGCAAACTGAACTCAAAACCTTCCAATTTGTGAATTTCAAACTGGTGCATAGGGTCGTGACTATTATGCGGATTGTGCGTTTCAAATTGGTGTGGCAATGCTAATTGTTCTTGAATTTGATGATTTTCGATGTTGTTGTTTGCAATGTTTTGATGCTGGGACATTTTTTAGCTTTCTACAACTTCGTATTTAATTAGGTGTGAAACTTTTCCAACAAGACCTTCAGACGCCGGAAGTTTTTTGATTACAGATTTTGAACCAATTTTTTTAAGACCAAGGGACTTTAAATGTTGTTTAACTTCTTCACGAATGCCAATTGTGCTTTTTATTTGTGTAATAATGTAGTTTGCCATAAATATATTGATGCGAATTTTTCACTTTTTGAATATGTAATATTTTATTTGTCAAGTTCTTTGTTTAATAGTTGCCGTTTTTATGTTGTTTTTTAAAATTATTTTTCCACTTGACATTTAAATTTATTGATTGTTGTTTTGTGTAATATATTTTTTTTATAAGATGATCTCGGCACAACCTAGAAATTTATTTGGAACTTTAAAATCAAAAGCGTTAAGAAAAGAAGCATTGATTCCAAGCACAATTTATTCTAAAGATGGCACAGTTGTGCATATTGCCCTTTCTGAAAAAGAGTTCACAAAATTAATTCAGGATTACAAATTCCTCAACACAAAATTGGAACTATCACTTGAAGGTAAAACATTTACAGTTCTTCCAAGAACTATTGATTTTCACCCAATTACAGAAAGAATCCTGCATATTGAATTCAAACAAGTTCCGTCTGAAGGCATTATTGAAGTTCTTGTTCCCGTTGATGTTATTAACCGTGCGAAATCTGTTGGCGTTAAAGGTGGTGGCAAATTAAATATTGCCGCTCATAACATTCTTATTCAATGTGAATCTTCTGCTATTCCTGAAAAAATTACAATTGATATTGAAAAATTTGGTATTGGAAGAACAATTTTCACAACATCGTTGCCTGAAAATCCATCTTATTCATTCCCAAAAAAAACTTTTATCTTAAGTATCCTCGGTCGTGGTCGTAAGGATAAAGGCGAAACTGAAGAGCAAAAGTAATATTTTTCCTCCATGCAATTCATTCTCGATGAACTTTCTCAAACAAAAGCTTTAATAGAAGCAATTCTTCTTGATAATAAATTTCAGAAAAATGTTTTGAAAATTGCGAATATTTGTATTAAGTCCCTAAATTCTGGTGGAAAAATAATCTTTTGTGGAAATGGTGGTTCCGCTGCGGATTCCCAACATCTTGCCGCGGAACTTGTTAGCCGTTTCAACTTTGATAGACCAGGGCTTGCCGCAATTGCATTAACAACCGATACCTCTGCCCTTACAGCAATTGGAAATGACTACGGTTACGAAAGAGTTTTCTCAAGACAACTCGAGGCAATTGGTCGCCAAGGCGATGTTCTTTTCGGTTTTTCAACTTCCGGTAAGAGTAAAAACATTCTGTTAGCGTTCGAGCAAGCGAAAAAAATGAAAATCACAACCGTTGGCATGCTTGGAATTGATGGGCGTGATATCGGTCAAATTGCCGATCAACAAATCAATATTCCATCAAGCCATACTCCAAAAATTCAAGAAGGTCACATTTGCGTTGGTCACATAATTTGCGGAGTCATTGAAGATCTTATGTTTTCCTCTTTTAAAAAGTAGGTAAATTTTCTTGGATATCTCAAATTTTCAACATGCTTTAATCACTTTTCGTAAGAAGTTCCCATTGCAATATTAAAGTTTTTCAATCCACTTCAGAACATCGTGCGTTTTTTGAAGAAAGTTTTCACCTTCTTTGACGCATAAAATTGAAGAAGAACTTTTCAGCTGCACAAATTTTGGTTGCTTTTGAATTGCCAGCAGTATTGCGTCAAATTTTTCAAACTTTGGTGAAAATCCAAGAACAACGCCCCTGCTTCCAACTTCAACTTTTGTAATACCCCGTCTTTTTGCGTTAATTTTCACTTTTATAATTTCCAAAAGATTTGAAATTGGCTCAGGAATTTTACCGAATCTATCAAGAATTTCATCTTGAATAATGGCAAGTTCTTCGGTGGATGAGGCATCGGAAATTTGGCGATAAACTTGCATACGAATTGAAAAATCCGGAATGTATTCTTCGGGAATGAAAAACGGAATGTTAATTTTAATTTCACATTCTTCTTCTTGAATTGCGACTTCATTTTTAACTTCCATCACTGCTTCTTTAAGCATTTGTTCGTAAAGTTCCACCCCAACATCGTTCATTTTTCCGCTTTGTTCCTTGCCAACAATGTTGCCCGAACCCCTGATATCAAGGTCGCTCAACGATATTTTCATTCCTTCACCAAGGCTTGAAATTGAAGAAATTGCTTTAAGGCGTTGCTTTGCGTTTTCGGTCATACGGTCAATATCCTTTACAACAAAATAGACAAAACTTTGAACCTTCCCTCTGCCAACCCTTCCGCGAAGCTGATATAGTGCAGCAAGTCCAAACATTTCCGAGCGGTAAAGAATCATAGTATTTGCAAATGAAATATCAATTCCAGATTCCACAATGCTTGTTGTGACAAGAACATCGTAAATTCCCGTGTAGAATTTATCCATTACATTTTCCAAATCTTCCGGAGGCATTCCCCCGTGTGCAATTCCAACGCTGATGCTTCCGCCGGTAATGCCTAAAATTCGTGTTTTTTGCTCTTCAAGGTCGGCAACTCGCGGGCAAACGAAAAATGTTCTGCCGCCTCGTTCTCTTTCACGAACAATGGCACTTGCAATAACCATTGAATCAAAAACCATAACTTGAGTTTGTGGAAGGATTCTATCAAACGGTGGTGTTGCAATGATGGAAATATCCTTAATTCCTGAAAGTCCCATTTGAAGGGTTCGTGGAATTGGTGTTGCGGAAAGTAACAACACATGGCAGGCGAATCGCTCTTTCATTTTTTCTTTTTGAGCAACCCCAAAATGTTGTTCTTCGTCAATAATTAAAAGTTCAAGGTTTTTGAATTTAATTTCTTCGCTAAAGCCTGCATGTGTTGCAATTAGAATATCAATTTCCCCGCAATTTATTTGCTGAATTATTAATTTTCGTTCTTTTGTGGTTGTTGTGCGGGTAATTTTCGCAATTTTAACATTAAAGCCGTGGAAGCGTGCTTCAAACGACTTAAAATGCTGCTGTGCCAAAAGCGTTGTCGGGCAAATAACGCAAACTTGCCCTTTATAACTTTCATTCAAAGTGACCAACGCACAAGCACGCATTGCAACTTCAGTTTTCCCAAAACCAACATCTCCACAAATTAGCCTTTCCATCAATCGATTTGCGAAAAGATCTGATTTGCAATCTTCAATTGCAAGGGATTGATCGTCCGTTAGGGTAAAAAGGAATTGGTCGTCGAACTTTTTCGTTAATTCATTTTCGTAAAATACCGAACCTTCGGTTGATTTCCTTTTTGCGGCTTCTTCAACTAATTTGTGGGCAATTTCTAAAAGATTCTTACGAACTTTTTCTCTTCTTGTGCCAAAATTTCCACCGGTAAGTTTATCAAGAAGCGATTCAATGCTTGCACCATCGGGAACGGTTCCGTATTTTGCAAGAATATCAATGTTGAAAATTGGAACATAAAGAATGTCTCCGCCTGCATAAACAAGGCGGGCGGTGTCGTATTGGCGGTCTTGAGTTTTAATTAAAACCAGTCCTTCGAATTTTGCAACTCCGTGTTTTTTATGAACGACGAGGTCTCCCTTTTCAAAGCCGTTTGCTAAAAGCATTTGTTTTTTGATAGCAACATCCTTCCGTTTTTTTGCAGAAACAACAACTTTCCCAAAAATTGACTCTTCTGTGAAGAAAAAGCTTTTTTTATATGAAAACGATTTTTTCGTGAAATACTTGCAAATGTTCACTTTTCCGCTTTTTGCTTGGGAAAGCTTCTCAATTACTTCAGTATTCAGGCTGTATTCTTCCAAAATTCGCTGAATTGGTTTAAGTGAAAGTTCGGAATGTGAGCAAAGAAAAACCTCATTTCCGTGTGAAAGCGTGGTTCTTATGTGGTTAATTGCGGAAAAAATATCTTTAAAATTTGTTGCAATTTGTGTGTGATTTCCTTGATTTTGCATTATTTCACAATTTTCTTGCCGTATAAATCAAGCCTGTGATACACAAGTTCGTAGCCCATTTCTTCTGCAATCTTGTGTTTGAGCTTCTCAATTTCTTCGTTGAAAAATTCATGAACTTCATTTGTATCAACATCGATTAGATGGTCGTGATGATGGCAAGTTGCCGATTCTTCATAGCGAGCCTTGCCGTCTTTGAAATCAAGTTTTTCAATAACGCTTGTTTCAACAAGGGCGGAAACTGTCCGGTACACTGTTGCAATTCCAATTTTTTGGTCAACTTTTCTTGAACGAAGGTAAATTTCGTCAATGTCGGGGTGGTCATCGGAATCATAAATTGTGCGAAGAATTATTTCGCGTTGAGTGGTCATTGTAAATTTCTTTTCTTTGAAGGATTTTTGAATTTTTTCAACAAATTCTTCGTAAGTCAGGTTTTTCATAAATTACAGAACAACTTTTGCACAAATGGTTGCTTCTGCAACTTTTTTGCCATCAACCAAAGCTTCGCATTCAAACTTGCAAATTGATGATTTATTTGTCAAAATTTTTGAGTGAATTTCCAGAACATCCCCAGGTTCAACAGGTTTTCTGAATTTCGCGTTTTCAATTGAAAGAAAGTAAACAAGGGCATTTTCGGTAACATCGTCCCCCATTGTGTCAAGGGCAAGAAGTCCCGAAGCTTGTGCCATTGCTTCAACAATTAACACACCCGGCATAACAGGTTTGGAGGGGAAGTGTCCGTTGAAAAATTCCTCGTTTACTGTAACATTCTTAATTGCAACAATGCTTTTGCCACGAACGATGTCTTTGACTCTATCAATTAAAAGCATTGGATAGCGATGCGGAAGAAGTTTTTTTATTTTTTCAATTCCAAAAGCGTAAGACATTCCCTTTTAATAAGTTAATCAACCATTTTCATTCCAATTACATGGTAACCGGAATCAACGTGAAGAACTTCCCCCGTAACACCAGCTGAAAGTTCGGAAAGTAAGTATGTAGCAGTTCCGCCAACTTCTTCAATTGTTGTGTTGCGTTTAAGCGGTGTGTTTTCCTCCATCCAGTTGAATATGAGCTTGAAATCGCCAATTCCTGATGCTGCCAATGTTTTGATTGGACCAGCTGAAATTGCGTTAACCCTCATTCCATTTTTACCGTAATCAACGGCAAGATAACGAACCGAAGCTTCCAAAGCGGCCTTTGCAACACCCATTACATTATAATGCGGAATGTATTTTTCAGCACCGTAATAGGAAAGTGTAAGCATTGAAGCATTTGGGTTAAGATACGGTTGTGCATATTTACACACGGAAATGAATGAATAGCACGAAATTTCCATTGTCATTGTAAAGTTGTCGCGGGTGGTATCGTAAAAATTTCCACGAAGTTGGTTTTTGTCTGAAAATCCGATTGAATGAACGACGAAATCAATATTACCTTCCTTTTTGTGAATTAATTTGAATGTTTCGGCAATTTTTTCGTCTGTTGAAACATCGCATTCAATGACATTTGTAATTCCAAGTTCTTCAGCAATTGGCATTACGCGTTTGTAAAGTGCTTCCCCTTGATATGTTAAAATCACTTCTGCACCATTTTCAACCAAAGATTTCGCAATGCCATAAGCAATTGACATTTTATTTGCAAGGCCCATAATTACACCTTTTTTTCCTTTCATAAGGTTTGACATATCTCAAAAAAAATTAGTTTCTAACTCAATAGAAAAATTTTTGAAGGGTAAAAGTGAGATTGTCAAGATTTTATTTTTTTGAAAATTTTTCTTGCAATTTGATTTTATATAATTAATGAAGATTTATTCGTAATTTACGATTTAAATTTTAAAGTGAAAAAAGGTATATGCTAGCCAAAAAAGAGCAAACCGCAAAAACAAAAAAAATAGCGGCAATAATTGCAAATGTAAATGTCGTACAAAAAAAGTATAGAGAAAACGTCGAAACATTAAACAAAGAATCAGAAGCATTAAACGAAGAATTAGAAGAATTAAAATTAAGCCAACAAGAAATCATAACAATTAATAAATTAATCGAATCACATAAGAAATTAATCGCATCACATGACGCAAAGAAAAATTTGGGCGACTCAAAGCAAGCTCTGGAAGACATAAAGCAACATGTGAAAGAAATCAAAGAAGTGGTGGATAAACAAAAGAAAGCAAACATAGAAGCGGTGAATAAACAAAAGGCAGAAAACACAGGGAAAGACATCGACAATGATTTTGATATTCTAAAAAAAGAAAATACTAAGCATCAAGATAAGCATCAAGATAAGCATCAAGATAAAGCAAGCCTGAAGAAACCAAAAAACACGTATGATTTGTCGAAGTATAAAGAAATTGAAATCATAGAAGAAGAACAATATGATGGATTGTACGCCATAAAAGAAGAAGAAGCAGAGAATGAGAGTTGTTCTTTTGTAATAAATCAAATTCAACAAAACCTTGGACTCCATGGAGTCTTACTTGGAAAGGTTCAAGACGATTTAAATTTTAATTCTCTTATTGAAGTAATAAAAGATGAAGATAAAAAAGTAGATAAAAAAATTAAAGAACCAGATACCGTTTATCAACAAGTCTTAAAAACACAACACAAAGAAGACAGAAAAGATGCTAATCACGACAATGATTTTGATACTCTAAAAAAAGAAAATACTAAGCATCAAGATAAAGCAAGCCTGAAGAACCCAAAAAACACGGATGATTTGTCGAAGTATAAAGAAATTGAAATCATAGAAGAAGCAGAGAATGAGAGTTGTTCTTTTGTAATAAATCGAATTCAACAAAACCTTGGACTCTTACTTGGAAAGGTTCAAGACGATTTAAATTTTAATTCTCTTATTGAAGTAATAAAAGATGAAGATAAAAAAGTAGATAAAAAAATTAAAGAACCAGATA
>Ga0214919_10001323_pt1 | contig 40884 bp, 26 predicted proteins | sample LL1503_MetaG_FD_177994 | JGI IMG/M metagenome (GOLD analysis project Ga0214919, IMG submission 177994) | Freshwater microbial communities from Lake Lanier, Atlanta, Georgia, United States - LL-1503 | ecosystem: Environmental > Aquatic > Freshwater > Lake | place: USA: Georgia | collected...
TGCTGCTGCTGCTGCAAAAAAAAAAGCTGCAGATGATGCTGTAAGAGCAGCAATAAAACCACTAACACTAACACAATCACTAGCACTAACGCCACAAGCAAAAGCACCACCACCACCACCACCACCACCACCATCACCACCACCACAACAAGCACCGGTAATTTCAAATAATAAAGTTGCACCACCATCTTCAAACTATAAATATTTAGGTTGTTTTAAAGATAAAGCAGAAAAACCTGCATTTCCAAAATATTATGATGGAGTCGTCACTAATAGTGTTGATGAATGTTATAATTTAATGAAAGATGAATATAAATATGATTTATTTGCATTACAATTTGGTGGAGAATGTTGGGCTGGTAATAAAACAAATGATTCATATAATAAATATGGAAAAATAGATTCTGGATGTCAGCTTTTAGGAGAAGCATCGTCAAATCAAGTTTATGAAGTTGTAAGAATGCCTACAAAACCTCCAAAAACTACACAACCAAGGGTTTTTAAATCACAAATTAAAAATACAATACCATTAGTTACAATTGCTGCAATAGATATTTTACCAGATATTGCGGCAAATTTAATAAATTCACAAAGTATATTAAATCAAATTAATAAATAATATAAATTTTAATTATAAATAATATAAATTTTAATTATAAATAATATAATAATAATATAATAATAATATATAATTTTAATAAGTAAAATAATATATTATTATTATAGTAATAGAATAATAGAATAATAGAATAATAATAATAATAATATAATATGGATACACAAAAAGAAAATTTTAGTAGTTTTAACACTTTTATGTCAAATGCATTACAACAAATAAAAAATGTATTAGAAGCAAAATCTGCCCCAGGAGATTCAGCATCATTAGTACGAGATTCAGGTGTTGATTATTTAGGATGTTATGCAGATTCGCCAAATCGAGCACTACCAATACTACTTCGTAGTGTAAGTAATGTTGGTGATTGTATTGCTCAAGGACGAGCAGGTAATCATAGGGATATTGGATTACAATTTGGAGGTGAATGTTGGGGTAGTGGTACTGGTGCTAGAATTGGTAATTATGCAAAACATGGTCTAAAAAATGATTATAGTAGGTGCATTCAACCTTTAGGTGCTGATTGGATGAATCATGTTTATAGATTACGTAATACACAAGGAGATATAGATGAAATGAATGAAAAAGAAAGAAGAGAAAAAGAACGTCAAGAACTAATTGCATTATTTAATAAGATTTTCAATGATTTTACAGTAATATATAATATTACTATTGCACAAAAGAGTATTATTACTAATGTAATGAATCAAGTTAAAACATTTACTGATAATGCAAAAACAAATAGAACAAATTCTGAATCATCTTTGACAAGTGCTCAATCGAGTTTAAGTTCTGCAAATACTAATATAGTAAAATTAGAAGAATTAATAAATGCAGCAAAACAATTAGAATCAAAATCTGGAACATCTCTATCAGATTCAGCAAATATAAATAATGCAATTGGCAATGCAAATAATGCATTAAATAGCATATCTCTAGTTAATCAAAATATATCAAATTTTAATTCAGCAATAATATCAGTATCAAATTCTCAAAAATCAACATTATCTGCATACAATTCTCTACTAAATATTAAATTAACTGCATTTAATGCTTATACTTTATCACATGATAGATACTATAGTTATGTAAATAATGCTAATAATCAAACTAATAGACGAGAAGTTTTAGATAATAAACCTATTAGTGATTTAAAAAAGAATATTATAAAGACAATTGATGAATCAAATACTATGATAGCCAGTATTGATAATTCTATTAAATTATCATTAGTAGAATTAAATTTAGCAAGCACTGCTTTAACAACTTCCAACAATTTAAAAATAGATTCAATTATTGAAAGAATTACAACTGTACAAAAAAATGCAAACTTAGTTGTAACAAATGCAAATAATAAAAATACACAAATTGCTGTTGCATTGGCAGCAAGGAATAAATTAAATGAAGAAGCAGCAGCTGAAAGAGCACGTTTAGCAAAATTAGCAAAAGAAAGAGCAGATTTACAACTTAAAACTGAAAATTTACAAAACTCTATAATGAAAAAATTATCTTTAGATGCAAAAAATCTTAATGATGTAACAACACTTAAAGATATAACAACATCAATAGAAGCTTTTACTAATCAAAAAGCAATTACATTTCCAAAAAATAATAATCAAGAACTTAATAATTATGCAAGTGCATTTAATGCTTCAGTTGCTCTTCTTGATGATCCAAATCAAATGAATAAAGTAGCATTTGATACTTATATATATATGCAGAATAGAAAAATCGCAAATTTAAATAAAAATATAGAAAATATTAGAAATAATATAAATACTGAAATAGTACCACCTCCTGTAAAAAGCATAAGAAGTATGAATAATTCTCAAATTTTAAATGTAGAAGAATATCCAGCAGCACCATATAATACTATTCCTAATGTAATTGATACATATAATGGTAATAATGGATCATTTCGTAAAAATTATTTGATTTATGGAAATAATGGTTGCATACAATATGAACCTAATAGTGATAATGATAATAATGCACCAACTTGGGATTTTAAACCATGCAATTCAAATGAAAAAAAACAACAATTTATTATAAATAAAATAAATGATTTAGAACAATATAATAATCCTATTAATGATAATAATAAAAATTATAGAATAAAAAATGCTACTAATGTTAAATTTGGATTTAATACTGTTAGTCCAGATATCGACTCATCTCAGTGTCTTCAATTAAATAATGATGGATTAAGCGTTATGCCTTGTACAATGCAATCATCGCAAAAGTTTAGTACAAGTTATCATTCAGTATTATAAAAAAAAATGTATTAAATATGTGTAATTATTTATACATATTTTTCATATTTCTTATATTTCTTATATTTATTATATTTTTATATATTTTTATAACTTAAACATTTATGAATAATAAAATATAAAGTTAATAATTATAATTTATAAATAATTATAAATAATTAATTATAATAAATCAAAAAGAAAATGTGTGGTATTTTTGGATTTATTACTAATCCAATTATTAAACCTACTAATAAATTCAAATATAAATATTATACATTAGGATGCATTAATCAAATAGAACATAGAGGTCCTGATGGCACTGGTTTTTATGAAAATAATAATATATATCTGGGTCATAAACGATTGGCTATTATTGATCCAAAATCAGGAAATCAGCCTATAATTAGTAATGATAGTAATTTAATTCTTTGTGTAAATGGAGAAATATTTAATTATAAAGAATTAAGAAAACAATATTCAACATATAATTATAAAACAAACAGTGATTGTGAATCAATTATTGCATTATATGAACATTATATTTCTAGTAATTCTACGAAATCGTCTAAAATATTAACTCATACACAAATTGTATCGCTTTTAGAACAATTAGATGGTCAATTTAGTTTTATTCTTTATGATAAAATTAACAATATGATTTTAACTGCTAGAGACCCTTTTGGTATTACACAATTATATTATGGTTTAGATTCTAATGGTAATATACATATTGCAAGTGAATTAAAAGCTTTAATTAAATGTAATATTGTAAATATATTTCCAAGTGGTAATTATATGTATTTAAATACAAATGAACCTAAGGTTAATATTGTTACATATTTTTCAGAAACAAAAGATGGAAGTTGGCTGAGACCTTCTAAAGAACAAATAGAAGAAAATTATTTTTCAAAAGAACAAGTTTTTTATAGTCCTCAAAAATTATTAGATAATGATGAACAACAAATATTAATGATAAAAATTAAAGAGTCATTTGAAAATGCAGTTATTAAAAGATTAATGTCTGATGTTCCATTTGGTATTTTATTAAGTGGTGGTCTAGATAGTTCATTAGTAGCGAGTGTTGCAGTAAAATATATAAGAAATCATCCTGAAATTTATGGTGAAAATCCTATTATACATACATTTAGTATTGGTGATAAGGATAGTACAGATTTACCATATGCTAGAAAAGTTGCAGATTTTTTGAATACACAACATCATGAAATAAGTTTTACAGTAGAAGATGGTTTGAATGCAATTGAAAATGTTATATATCATTTAGAAACTTACGATATAACAACGATTCGTGCATCAACACCTCATTATTTACTTGCTCAAAAAATTCAATCAATGGGTATTAAAATGGTTTTAAGTGGTGAAGGGTCTGATGAATTATTGGGTGGTTATTTATATTTTCATAATGCACCAACAGATGAAGAACATCAAATAGAATGTAAAAAAAGAGTTCTGGATTTGGGTTATTTTGATTGCCTACGTGCAGATAAAAGTACTATGGCTAATTCAGTTGAAGGTAGATATCCATTTCTAGATACAGAATTTATTAAATTATGTATTAATATTCATAAAGATGTAAAAGCGCAAAAAGGTATTGAAAAATATATCTTACGTGCAGCTTTTGGTAAAAGCCGCGCCAAAACTCTTGAGGGGCTAAAGCCCCTCAGTTCTGACATAGATTCTATCGATAGGATGGATGGTAGTGGTGTTGGTGTTGGTGGTAGTAGTGATCTTGAACAACCATCGCTACCTGATGAAATATTATGGAGACAAAAAGAACAATTTAGTGATTCAATTACTTATAGATGGATTGATACATTAAAAGCAGATACAGAAAAACATGTAATTGAAAATTCTTTAGTAGCATATAATCATAGGGAATTAATGTATCCTTATAATACACCACAAACTTATGAAGCATTTTACTATAGACAAATATTTGAAAAACTTTATCCTAATAGAGAAAAAACAGTTAAATGTTGGTATCCTAACACACGTTGGAAGGGTATTACATCAAGTGATCCTAGTGGTAGAGCACAATCATGCCATATAAATACTACAAATAGTTCATAATTTTATATATCACCTTTTTGTATTAAATCAATATCAACTTCATTTTTTAAGTCATTTTTTTTAATTTGTATTCTTTGTGATTTTTTTAAATGAATTTGTTTTTGTCTAAAAATATTCTGATTAAATATTTTTTGTTCTTTTGCACATATTATTTTATCACATTCTTTAGATTTATTATATAATTCTTTCATATTATTATCTTTATATATTTTTTTAATTGTTTTAGATACACATTTTTTATTTTTTTTATTTATTATTTTTTCATCTTCATCTTCATCTTCATCTATTACATTTTTATTACATTCTTCATTTATTTTATTAAAAATAATTTTATTATAATTGAAACCAATATTTTTTTGTTTTGCTAGAAGCATTTTAAAATCTATATCTTTACATTTATATTTTCTACAATATTTGTTTATTTTACAAGAATTATAAAGCTTTTTATTTAATTTACCATTAATATCAGTTTTATAATAACTACAGTATTTATTAATTGATTTATTTGATTTTTTAGATTTTTTTGATTGTTTAGATTTTTTTGATTGTTTAGATTTTTTTGATTGTTTAGATTTTTTTGATTGTTTTATTTTTGAAATCATTCTTATTATCTTTAATAGTATTTATTATATTAGATATTAGATTTTTATTTACAATTGCGTCATATTTTTTTAAATAAAAAAAAATTAAAATATAATAAATAAGAATAATAATTTAAAGAAACTATTATATTATAATATAATACTTAATTTTATTTATAATCTAATAATTATAATTTTAATTAAAATATAAATTTATTATACATTATAATTAAAAAATGCCTCGTAACCGTCGAGATGATAATGATTTATCATCTAAAATTTCCAATGACATTGAAGAAGATTATCTTGATGTAGATAAACCTCTATCTGGACAAAATTATTATTGCATTTCTTTTGTAAGTCCTGAGAAAGTTTTGGAACAAAAAGATAAGTTCATGTTTTATCATTATGAACGTGCAGTTTATAAAAAAATTTCACAATTAGTTGATGATTCTTTAACTAAAATTATTGATAATAGTACTGATGGTAATGTTGATGTTGCTGATATTATTAGTATGAAGAAGTCAATTGGTAATTCTTATAAAGAATATGATGTAACATTTGATAAATTTAAAGATATGTTTGAAGATTTTAAATTTCAAAATGAAGAAAAAATTGGCGAAGACTTTGATAAATCTAATAGTTATCGTACAAGTATTAGAGGTGTTAAAGTGCGCGGTGTTTTTGATACTAAACGCGAGGCTGATATTCGTGCAGCAGTACTTCAACGTCAAGATGCTTTATTTGATGTCTTTGTTGGTCAGATTGGTTATTGGTGTCCATGGGATCCTAATCCTCAAAAAATTAGTGATATTGAATATTTGAATAATGATTTGAATAAATTAGTTAAGGAATATAAGGCTAACGAAGTTAAAAAAGATATGTTTTATCAAGAACAGAAAACCCAACGTCAAAAAGAATCTCTTAATCCTGAAGATAGATTAAAGCATCAAGAAGGTATTGCTAAAATGCAAGAGTATAGAGATATGTTACAAAAACAATCTGATGAAGCTAAAGCTTCCAAAGCTCTACAAGAATCTTCAGTTGAATCTTCTCAAGAATATCAAAAAATACAAGTAACTCAAAATGAATCTAGTTTAATTGATAATACTATTACAACTGGATCAACTTTTGATAGTTTGCTAAATATTTCTGAATCTTTAGAATCTTCAACTAATGAATTAAGTGATCTTGATTCTACTAAACCTCAGGCTATTACTCAGAGTCTTGAACTTGGTGGTGAAAATTCAAAAGAAATTACTCTCGAAGATGAAACTGCTCAACTTATGTCTGATGACCCTTGGATGCAAAGAAAAATGGCAGAACAAAAAGAAAAAACTCAATAAAATTTATAATTTATTTTTTACATATTTATTTTTTACATATTTATTTTATTAGTATATAGTAAATCATATAATTATGAATAATAATAATATATTAGGTAAAGGTTCTTTTGGAACAATTAGAAAAGCTAAGAATGTTAAATATAAAAAAATTAATAATAATACTTTAACTAATAATCAATCTGTTTTTAAATTTTTCAACACAAAAGCAAGTATGAATACAAAAGCCTCTGGTAAAAATTATTTAGATAAAGAATATAATAAATATAATAAACTAGAATTAAAAAAAATAGATCCGAAACAAAAACATTTTATTGGTATATCATATAAATATCAAATATTAAATAATAATCAAATAAATAATAATAATATTAAAAAAACTAAAAAATATGGATTAAAATATTTATATGGTGGTAAAAGTTTAAAAAAATTACTTACAAATGAGTATAATGATGAATTATATAAAGATTATTTGAATAAATTACAAAATATTTTTGAAGGTGTTAAAATATTACATGAAAATGGAATATATCATTTTGATATTAAACCAGATAATATAGTATATGATGGTAAATTAATGAGATTAATTGATTTTGATGGAAGTATAAAATTTACAGATAATTTTTATACTAATAATAATAATAGTAATAATAGTAATAATAATATAAAAAGAATTAAAAAAAATCAAATTTCAAAACCAAAAACATTAATGGATGCATTAAAATTTGTTGGTGAATATGCTAGAACTTCATATCCAAATTATTGTCCACCAGAATTTTATTGCCAAAATGAAAAATATAATCAACTAAGAGAAGAAGATAAAGAAAATATAGAAAAAAATGATAAAAAAACATATGATAAAAATAATTATGATATAGGTTCATTTGATATATGGTGTTTAGGATTAGTTTTATTTGAAATATATAATCAAATAACAATTGATAATTATATAAAAAAAAAATTATTAACAGTAATTCTAACATTATTAAATAATAATTATAATACACGTCCTAAAGCTGAACAATCTTTAAAATTATATAATACATTTTTATTGAATATGAATGACCCATAGTTTTTAACATCATATAAGGTTTAATTTATTCTATATCATTCTAAAAAATACATCTTGTTTTTCAAACATATCTTGAAATGAACTTTCAAGTTTAACAGGACCAAATTGATCTTCATATATACTTCGTGGTATAAATCTATATTCAACTACAGTTTTTGTTTCCATATTTTTTAATAATTTTTTTTGATATCCCAATGCCATCATTATTAAACCTAATACTAAAAGAACTAATACTAAACTTTGCATTTTATATTATTTATTTTATTTTTATTTAATTTTATACTTATCTATATTAAGAAAAGAAAATAAATAGTTGTTTTACACAATAATAATAATAATTATATTATATTATTATAAAAATAAAAAGGTGTAAAAATATGTAAAAATTATAATTATATAAAAACAGTCTTTATTTCAGAAAGCATTCCTGGATGTTTGCATACTCTATAATGAACATGTGTTTTTATTGTCTTGTTAAATACACCTACATTATAAGAACTAGGTGATCTAAAATGTAAGATTGCTTTACCAGTCGAATCTGATTTAACTACTCCCGAATTTTCGTAATTTGCATATGCTTCCCAAGGGTCAGCAATTGGTTGATCTTCTTTATTAGAAGGCTCACTAGCCCAATAAATTACATTAACATTAGGTTGAACTTGAATAGTAACATTAGTATTAGCATTTAGTGGAACTTTTTCAGCTAAAGAGCCGCAAGGATATACAGCCCAACCTAGAAATGGAAGATAAAAATTGCGATCAAATAAATAATAGATTATACTAGCAACTACTAATAAAATTATAATAAAACTTAATGCTTTGTATTTTAGTAAATATTTAGCTGGATTATATCCACCAAGCTCTGATGCAAAACATAGAGCACTAGCCATTAAAACAATACGTGCAATAAAACGCAAATACATTGCTGCAATTTGATATGTAGAATAATGCCATGGCGATTCAACTGACTGTGACATTTTATATATAAAAATTTACAATAGATTTATAAAATAGTATTGTTAAGATTTATAATTATAATTTTATCTTATACTATAATAACAAAAAAAAATTATTGAATAAAAAATAAAATAATGTTAATTAATAATAGAGGTAATAAATTATAATATTATTAATAAAAATACATTAATTATAAATTCATTCTAAATTAATTATAAATTAATTATAAATCTAGAAATATAAATATAAAATATAAATTAAAATGGCACGTTCATCTGCTTCATCGTCTCGTAAAACGTGCCCACCTAATAAATTTGGTTTTATGTCTGGATGTATGGCTTGGTCATCTATTCTATCAATATTATCTTTAAGTGCTCTATTTATTGTTTGTGTTCTTATTATGTTATCGCATAGTAATAATTATAATAAAAAATATAAAAAAGGTGATATAATTGAAGAACAAAAAACAATGAATTCTAATATTACTATTAATGGACAAAATCCTAAAAATCAAATAAATTTCGATAGAGTTAGTGATAAATTTGAAGGTATAGATCCTTATTATGATAATCATGATAATACTGGTACGCCTTCATCTAATCGTATTAAATATGATATAAATGTTAATATACGTGATATTAATCCAGAAAGACAAAATAGTAATACAATTTCATATGCACAATATGATGCTAATAAAAGTATGGAACGTATTGTTAATCCATTACTACCACCCGAACGTTCTTATCAAAATACATATGGTGTTCCAATTAATATACCTTCACGCGGACCTAATTTATCATATCAACAAGTAGGTATTCTATATAAAGAAAATATAGAAAATCCAGATAAAATACCAGGTAATAATAATGATTCTAATATTTTACCATTATTTGGAAGACCCACTTTCAATGGTTCTAATAAATGGAATTATTATACATCTAGTGACAAATTTCAAAATTTCAAATTACCTATTAAAATAGATGGGCGAAAATGCGATGATGATTTAGGATGTAATGAATTACGAGATGGTGATATGATTTCTATACCATCTTATAATGGGCGTTTTAAAGTGGAAATTTATAATTACGATAAACCTAGTTATATACCATTTGTCTATTAGATAACGAAGGAACCAAGGTTCCCTCGAGCTCCCTCCTTTTTAATAAAAAAATAGTATCAAACATATATTTTATAAATCATTCCTGAACTGAGAGGCTAAAGCCTCTCAATAGTTTTGGAGCTGCTTTTCGTATTCTGAAGTAGGATCATTTTTCAATCTATCGTATTCGACCATAGCTATATCAATAAATTTATTTTTCTGATATTTATCAAATTTCGAAAGATAATAGTCTTTCAAACTTTTTTTTTGAGCTTCATATTTTTCAGAATCAATACTTTTTAGATACGTGATTCTTATCCTGAAAAAAGCATATTCTTTTGCATATTTTATAAAATCAGGCATTTTTGCAAGTTCGTCTGCAGATTTTTTCAAACTACTTTTAATAGATTTATCAAAAGCACTGGTCATCCAACTCATATCAGAGCTAGCCATAATGATAATGTGATCGATATTTTATATAGATTAACATTATAATTTAATTATTATAAATTAAAAAATCAATTTTTGTAAAAATAAATAATTTTGCTAAAAATATTAATGTATTATTTATATTATTTATATTATTAAAATTATAAAAAATCATTTTTTAATTTAAAAAAATTTATTTATATAAAAAAAATTGATATAAAAATAATTATAAATGATATAAATAATAAAGACTATTTATATTTTTGTTAATAAATATTAGTATATCTAGAAATATAAATATTAGTATATCTAGAAATATAATAATATCTAGAAAAATATATAATACAATATAATACAATATAAAAATGAATATTAATAGTCAAGAAAAAGAAAGTATTCTAGATGCAATAAGTTATTCAATAGATAATCCTAATTTTGAATTAGAATGTCTCATTAATAATTCACCTACACCTTTTAGACCAAATATAAAGCATGAAAATTTCATTTCTATTATAAAACGTTATAAAGGAAGAACTGATTTTGAAACAAGTGAAAATGTTCGTCTTGCTATCAGTTTTCCAGAAAATTCAAAATACAGTAATATTCGTGTATTAGTAAAAGGTAATGGTCCAATTAATAATTATTGTAATAATGAAAATCTTAATCTAATTAGAAATAATATAGATTTTGAAGAAAAAACAAGAGTAAAAACAAAAAATTCAAGTATTCTTGTTAATAGTTATGGAATAAAATTCAATTTAAAAAAAGAAATAAATTTCAATAATGATGAATCTAGAATAAGTGAATTAATCCGTGATTGGAATACTGAAATGAAAACATATCGTTATAAAAAAACATTTTCTTTCGAAAAAAAAACAAAGGATTTTCAAATAGATATTAGTATTGTTAAAAATAGTACATTAATTGATAATAGATATATTTCAGTTAAAGAAGTTAAAGATAATAATTTAGTTAGATTAGTTATGAAACCACAAGAAATAAAAGATAGTTTTTCAGCATGGTGGAAATCTATTGAAAATAAACCAGACGAAAAAGTAAAAGTTAGAGGTGTATCTAATTCATATAAAACTATAAAAGATAGTGATGTATTTACTAATATACCTACATATGAAGCTGAAGTAGAATATATTAAAAATAAAAAATTAGTCAAACCTAAGTTTAAAAATGTTATTGACCGTAAAGAGTATATTCAAAATGATTATGTAAATTTTTTCAAAATTATTGGAAGTATTTTACAATGTGTTCAAGGTTCATTATATATAATAAGTAAAGATGAAATGATTGATGTGAAAAATAAAGTTATTAAAGTTATTGAAAATAGTATTACAGAAACAATGCTTTTTAATAAAAGCAATACCAAAAGCAGATCCAAAAATTATGCTAATCCAAAACCTAATTATGGTAAAAATAAATTTTATCAAAAAGGTGGTGTTTCTAATACTATAGAATCACAAGTATTAGATTCTGATAATGAAATACAATACAATAAAGAAGATAATGATGATAATGAATCTGAAACTAAACTAATAGAAGGTATTATGGAAAATGACAATGAAGACGAAGACGAAGACGAAGACAAATACAAAATATCTCAAGAGGGAGGAGGTCAAAAAGAGGGTGGTTCAAAAGAACCAGAAATTTCTACACAAAGACTTATTGCAAAACTTAAAAATGAAATTGTAGAAACTCTTAATAAAAAAAGTATTTTCTTTGGTCCTATGATTATTGATTTAACACAAAATAATTCAGTTAAACTAGACCCACAAGCTATTCCAGATATTAAATCTAATACTAATATTCATATTAATTATCTAGTAACCGATAAAACAGATGGTGACCGTAATTTACTATTCTTTGATGAAAAAGGTAAAATATATGGAATTGATCGTGAAGAAAATATTAAATCATATGGTGTAACAATTCCATCATTAGCAAACAGTATTCTAGATGGTGAGCATGTTACTCGTAGTGAAGATGATAAGATTTTGAATAATTTCTATATATTTGATGCATATATTTACAAAGGTGAAAATATTATAATTAAACCATTTAATTATAGTAAAACAGGTTCTATTGATGGGCGACATAAATGCATTATAAATGCAGCAAAATTAGCAAATGAAGATACAAATATTCAATTAAATTTAAGTTTACCATTTAAATTATATAAAAAAGATTATTATCCAAGTGATTCTCCAGAAACATATGAAAAATTATCAAAAGATGATAAACCATTAATATCAATAAATAGTGAATTTCTATTAAATAAAATGAATATTAAATATGGTGGATACTTAGAAGTTGGGCATTTATTTACATATAAAACAGATGGTCTTGTATATCTACCAAATAATTTGTCAGTTTATCAAAAATATGAAGACGATTATGATAGTATAAAAAATCCATTTAAAATGGGTAGCTGGATGAATAATTATAAATGGAAACCTACAGATCATCTTACTATCGATTTTAAAATAGAATTTATTAAAGAAATGACTAGTGGAAAACTTGATTATAAATATTTTGATAACAAAAAATATTTGAAAGTAAATCTATTATCATCTGTCTGGCAACCAAAAGACCCTAGAAGTACAGTAAATAATAAGTTAAATTTTTATCTATTAAATTCTGGTATAAAAATACAATCAATACCAGAAGAATTTAAATTCTTTGCAACAAACCCATTTATTGGTTCTTATGACGATGAAGGTAATTTACAAAATAATATGGGTGAAGCATATTTTATAGTTGATGAAAATGATAATATAGTATGTACAAACGGAAGTTTCATTACGAATGGTGTTATATGCGAATGCTCTTATGATAATAAAATTAAAGATGAAACTATGCGCTGGAAACCTGAAAAAGTTAGAGCTGATAAATCAAAACCCAATTCATATAATACAGCTGTTACAGCATGGGAATTAATAAATAACCCAATTACAAAAGATATGCTTAGTGATAAAAAATTATTTACTATAGATGGTGAAAATAAAGTAGCCGAAATCAGTTTAGAAAAAGTTGCATATTATAGCAGTAATAAAGTAACTGAATATATAACTGCACCATATAATGCATTCGCTAATTTTGTAAAACGTTATATTATCAATAGAGGTCTTACTGGATATGTTAAACCTAAAGTATTAGATCTAGCTGTTGGTAAATTAGGAGAACTTGATAAATATGCAAGAGCCGGTGTTCATACCTTAGTAGGTATAGATATAAATGAAGATAGTATTAATAATCAAGAAGATGGAGCATCTACCCGAATAATGAATAAATCTAAAATAATGCCTGCAATTGCAAAATTAGCAGAAAAGACTATGCTTATAGTTGGTACAGGTACTAAAAATATTACTAACGGTGAGTGTGTTCGCGATAATATTAATAAATATTATATAGATGTTTTGTATGGTCGTGCAAAGGGTAATACACCAAAATTACGCAAAATGGAAGGAGTTGGATTAGATGGATTTGATATGATATCTTGTATGTATGCAATTCACTATATGATGAATAATGAAGATGATTTAGATAATTTCTTAATAAATATTAGTGAAAATTTACTAGACCAAGGATATTTTATAGGTACTTGTTTAAATGGTGATTCTATATTAAGTGAAATGGGTAGTAAAGATGAATTAAAAGGAGTTATTGATGATAAAACAGTTTTTCTGATAAAGAAAGTTTATGATGATAATGATAATGATAAAAATCATAACAATCGTAATAATCATAATAGTACTAAAAAAAATAATTATAAAAATATAACAGTAGGCAATAAAATAAATGTATATTATGAGACATTTGGTAGTGCATTTAATGAAAATCTTGTAAGCATTCAATATCTAAAAGAAAAAGCAAAAAAACATGGATTAAAACTTATTGATTATAAATCATTTCTAGAAGAACCTGGAAACTTATTATCAATGTATGAAGCTACTACAGAAGAATGGGTAAAAAATCCAAAAGGTAACACTAAAGAAATCAGAAATTCAAATGCATTAATGACATGGGCTAAATTTAATTGCTATTTTATGTTCCAAAAAGTTAGGAAAGCTGATTAATTATATTTGATTTTGCATAAAATACTTCATTATATCATTGGGAAAGAATTTTACTGACATATATTTAACATTTAGTTTATCCATTTCTAATAATGGCATATCTAGACTAATTAAATTTTTTTTATTTTCAAATGTTTCTAAAAGTTTTAAAGTATTCATTTTGTTTATAGAAATAACATTTTTTTTTATTAAATTATTTAATAGTTCTATATTCTTATAATCTTTATTAAAACCTAATATTATTCTAGATACATTATTACTATTTTCACTATTTCCACTATTATCACTATTTCCACTATTTTCACTATTTCCACTATTTCCACATTCTTTTATCTTATCATAATATTTCAAAAATCTAATAACTTGTTCAATAAAATCAATACCATCACTATTAATTGGTTTAATTTCCAGTAATGCATTATAAAAGGTTGAAGTATATTCTAAATCTTTAGCAATTGTAGTAATATAAGTAGTTGGTAAAAAATTATTTCTAAATTCTGGATATTGTTTTAAAATCATTAAACGTAGTATTTCTATTTGCTTTAATTCATATTCTTGTGATTTTTTCAAAGAAGCAATATTATTTAAAAATTTAGTATTATTAGCATTTTTATACTTACCATTTTTATCTTTTAATTTATCATTATTATTTATATTATCTCTAGCAATTGTTTCTAATTTATCTTTTTCTAAATTTTTAATAATTGTATATCTTTCAATATAAAGTGGTTGTATAATTTTATCTTGTAATAATAAATCTAAAAGTATATATGATGATGATATATCGCCATTCCAGAATATATAATTAATATTTAATAAATTTTTTGAAGAATTTACATTATTACTAAAAACATTAATATTTTGCAAAGTTTCAAATGGTTTATAATAAGTTTGGTTAGTTGTTAATTCTGTATTTTTAATATATCTATTTGTTAAATATGTTAATCCAGCTAATCCTAATACTGATACAGCAGACCATAAGTGATTTTTAGTTAATGTTAAAGTTATTAAATCCATATATTAAATTGTTGAATTTTTGAATTATTTGTTATTAGTTATCTAGAATTATATTCAAAAAAATAAAACATATTTATAATTATTCTAGAAACAAAAATTATTTTAAAATATAAAATATAATATATATATAATAATATATCAAATATATAATAAATATATAATAAATATATAATAAAATACAAAAATACAAATAAAAATAATAAATAAAATAAAATTATAATCAGATGGAACGTAATAACAGTTCATATAGTATAAATCCAGTAAAACAACCTATTGATGATAAAAATGTATTTTATACAAGTAAAAATACAATACATGAAAATTATTGGTTTCAAGACTTAAATAATTCAATATTTAATCTTGATAATGCTCTTAAAATATTTCCTAATAATGATATGACATATGCAGAAAAAATTAATACATTAGTGCGTTTAAGTATTTATATGGGACTAATACTAAGTCTCTTTTATAAAAACTATTTATTTTTATATATACCAATAATTACAATGATTATTACATATTTATTATATACATTTAGAATTGAACAACTTGAAGTATTAAGAGAAAATCAAGGACCAAATTCAAAATTATATGATATAAATAATCAAAATGCAAATGATCTTATGAAACGTAATATGGCAAGTGGTTATAATTATGGTAAAGAAGGTAATGATAATTTTAAAGATATTTTAAATATTAAAACTTGTTCTAAACCTAGCACTTTAAACCCTTTTATGAATCCATTGTTATTTGACAGCCGTTTGCGAGATAATGCTTGTGATTCTATTAAAGAAGAAAATCAACTACAGATAGAAAAAGAATATAATAAATATTGTATTAAAGATATTAGTGATATATACAATCATAATAGCGGACGTCGTCAATTTTATACAGTAGCATCTACAACATATCCTAATAATCAGGGTGGCTTTGCAAATTGGTTATATAAAACACCACCAACTTGCAAAGAAGGCAATGGAGCACAATGTGTTGCTAATTATTATACACCATTGAATGGTAACTTACTTACACCTGGTTATGGCTCTGGTAAATAATCTATTTTAGTTATTATTTTTTAAGAATTTTATTATTTATTAAGAATTATTAATTTTTTAAGAATTTAAAAAATCAAAAAATATTAAAAATTAAAACTTTATTTTTGTCTAACTATATATTAAGAGTTAAATAAATATTTAACCATTTTAAAAGTAGTCAAGTAATGATAAAAAATGAATGTTATTGAAAAATCTGTTACCAATATATTAATTAATACATTAGAAAAAATTAAACTAGAATTTATGCCACATTTTAATTCTGGAAATGCACTAATTAATCATAAACTTCTTTATTGTAATAAATGGAAAGAAAACAAATATGAATATTTAGTTGATTTATTGAAAAATGAATCGCCTTATTTAAAGGAAACTTTTGAAAAAAATACTTTACTTCAAATAAATTTTATAAATGCACCACCAGATTGTAATGATCAGTTATTTCATATTGACTATCTTGGTGATAGTATTAGTTTTTTTATTCCTTTGGTTGAATTGAGTGACTTAAATGGTACTGAATACTTATTTTTTTACAATAATGAAAATTATATGAAATATTTTCCTCTAATGCTAGAAATGAGTGATAAATATTTTAGCAAACCAGAAGCAAGAAATTTTATGGATTCTAAAGGTTTCATTTATGGAACAGATTATGAATTTAGATGTGCAAATTCTGATAAATATGCATTAATTGAAATGCCAAATTATGTATATCATAGAGGGCAAAAAAATAAAACTAATCATAATAGAATTATGTTAAATATTCTATTATCTATAAATAATGCGTATGATTATCCTACTGATGAAATAATAACTGATTCAGAAGTAGATGAAGCACAACGCTATGAATATATATTAAAAAAAAGAATGGTTGTTACTTTTTAAGAATTAGAAATCTTTTACATTTTTTATTTATAAATAATTATATATATATATATATATAATTTAAGATATAATATTGTAATTTTATAATTTTATAAAATGAGTAAAACTTCCAAACAGACTAAGTCAATAAATAATACTAATAAAAAATATAAAAATAAAAAAACTAAAAAACTTAAAAAAAATGTTAAGAATTATTCAAGTAATAATAAAATAAATAAAATGAGAGGTGGTGTAATAACAGAACAAATAAAAAATATTATTAGAAAATTACAAAGTTTTAAAATACTTGATATTAGTTGGAATAAAATTGATTATGAAGGAGCAACAGCTTTAGCAGAAGCATTAAAAGTTAATACTACACTTACAACACTTAATATTAGTTATAATAATATTGATGATGAAGGAGCAACAGCTTTAGCAGCAGCATTAGGTAAAGATGGTAATAAAACACTTACAACACTTAATATTACTTATAATAATATTGGTGATGAAGGTGCAACAGCTTTAGCAGAAGCATTAAAAGAAAATAAAACACTTACAACACTTGATATTAGTGGTAATGATATTGGTGTTGAAGGTGCAACAGCTTTAGCAGCAGCATTAAAAGTTAATAAAACACTTATAACCCTTAATATTATTCTTTGTAAAATTGGTGCCGAAGGAGCAAAAGCTTTTGCAAAAGCATTAGGTAAAGATGGTAATAGAATACTTACAACACTTAATATTGATGATAATAATATTACAGATGCAGGAATATCAGCTTTAGCAGAAGCATTAGGTGTAGGTGGTAATACATCACTTAAATACCTTTATATTAGTAGGAATGATATAGGTGTTGAAGGAGGAACAGCTTTAGCAGCAGCATTAGGTAAAGATGGTAATACAACACTTACAACACTTAATATTTATTATAATAATATTGGAGATGAAGGAGCAACAGCTTTTGCTGAAGCATTAGGTGTAGGTGGTAATACAGCACTTACAACACTTGATATTAGTCGTAATAATATTACAGATGCAGGAATATCAGCTTTAGCAGAAGGATTAAAAGTGAATACAGCACTTACAAATATTAATATTAGTTATAATAGAATTGGCCACGCTGGAGCAGCAGCTTTAGCAGAAGCAGTAGGTGGTAATACATCACTTAAAGAACTTAATATTAGTAATAATATAATTAGCGACGTTGGAACAAAAGCTTTTGCTGAAGCATTAGGTGTAGGTGGTAATAGAGCACTTACAACACTTGATATTAGTCGTAATAATATTACAGATGCAGGAATATCAGCTTTAGCAGAAGCATTAAAAGTGAATACAGCACTTACAACACTTGATATTATTCGTAATAATATTACAGATGCAGGAATATCAGCTTTAGCAGAAGCAATAAAAGTGAATACATCACTTACAACACTTGATATTAGTTATAATAGAATTGGCGACGATGGAGCATTATTTATAGCAGAAGCATTAAAAGTGAATACAACACTTACAACACTTAATATTATTATGACTGATATTAGCAGAGATTTAATAAGATCTTTAAATATTAAATTGAGTAACAGAAAAATATTTAATCCTAGTTTAATACCTCTAAAGGTGCCTCTAGATAATAGTATAACTCAAACTTTAAATTTTATAAAAAAAAAAATGAAATATAAAAACTTATCTGATTCTAATACTCCTGAAAAAATATTTGATGAATATGTAAATAATTTAACTATATCAGATGAATACTTTAATACATTAATTAAATCTAATTATGATGCTGGATATAAAGCAACTCAAAATATACTAGGGAGTGAAAAATATATGGTAGATTTACATGGTTCAGTTGTAAATAGTATATTTAAATTACCTGATAATATTACTATTGTATTTTTCAGTCCACTACGTTATTTGACATGTATTAATATATTATCTAATAAATCTAAAATTGAAAAATATTTTGATGAATATTTAAAAGATCCATATTGTTTTAAAAATTCAGAACTATATAAACTATTTAAGGAAGCAATAATATATTACGGCGGTCAATATTGTATAGATTTAAATTTAAGTCGTAGTGCTGAAAAAAAAGAACATGTTACAGGATTACATTATATGGAAAAAAAAGATGGAAACTATATACTTAATATACCATATAAATATAATGAAGGTAATTATAGTGATTCATTAAGTAATTTTGTAAAAACTGAAATTAATGTATCTGGAACACAATTTATTAATCCAGAAAAACAATATACACTATTATTAACATCTTGTAGAGAATCAGACCATTTAGATTATTTACATGAAGATATATTAGTATTTTATGAACAAATTTTAAAAAGATTAAATTTTAAAGTTAATTATGATAATAATAAAACAGAAGATAATAAATTAGAAGATAATAAATTAGAAGATAAATTAAATAGTAAGTATAAAGAATGTAATTATGAAAAAGAAAAAGATATGGATAAAAATATAAATCATTTTCAATACAAAAGAAATAATCTAACAAAAAAAAAAGGTAAAATACAATCAAGACGTAATACACATAATAATAATAGTACTGTAATTATGAGTAAAACCGCTATGAGTGATTTCATAGAAGAAGTTAAAAACGATATACAAAGTATAAAAGATCCAAATGATGACAAATTGATTGATCTTTTTATTAAGTTATTTAAGATATTAAACATAAAATTCATAAAAGTATTAAACAAAATTGCTATATCTTTAGAAACTAAAGAAAAAATTAAAATGATACAAAAAATATTTGGTGATAACTATTTATTAATGTTTAAGTTTTTAATTTATTGTCAAATGAATATTATGAAAACTTATGATTCAAGTAATAATAATAGTCAAACAAATTTATTTTTTTTAGAGTATGTATTTGATAATATAAAAAAATTACGAACATTAGATTTAAGTAAAGTTCACATTAATATAAATTTACAAATATTTAACTATATAGATAAATTATTTAAAGATGAAAAAGCACTTACAACACTTGATATTAGTGATAATAATATTGGCCTTGAAGCAATATTAGTTTTAGCAGAAGCATTAAAAGATAATACTACACTTACAACACTTGATATTAGTAATAATTATATTGATGATGAAGCAGCAACAGTTTTAGCAGTAGCATTAAAAGATAATACTACACTTACAACACTTGATATTAGTAATAATTATATTGGTGATGAAGGAGCAATAGCTTTAGCAGAAGCAGTAGGTGTAGGTGGTAATAGAACACTTACAACAATTAATATTAGTAAAAATATATTTATCAAAAATGGAGAAAAAAATTTAGCAGAAGCATTAAAAGTAAATCAAAAGTCCAAGATGATGTTAGAAGGAGATTAGAAAATTATAATCAGAGTATGACAACAACAACTTTTATATTGTTCAGTTTTATATAATTCACTTTTTAATTTTATTTTTATGTAAAATTATTTTATAATTATTAATATAAAAATGTTTTTAAGTTATAATTTTGTCCCATTTTAAATTTTCAAGGGTTTAAATCTTCAATGGTGTAAATGTTGATGGCATTTGTTGTATTACTTGTGATGATATATTTTGCATTGTAGGTTTTATTTGCATTGTAGGTGTTATTTGCATTGTAGGTGTTATTTGCATTGTAGGTGTTATTTGCATTGTAGGTATAATTTGCATTGTAGGTATATTTTGCATTGTAGGTATGATTTGCATTGTAGGTATATTTTGCATTGTAGGTGTGATTTGCATTGTAGGTATATTTTGCATTGTAGGTGTGATTTGCATTGTAGGTATATTTTGCATTGTAGGTTTAATTTGCATTGTAGGTTGTATTATGTTTGGTCTTGTAGTTGTGATTATGTTAGTTATTATTTTAGGTTTTGTAGGCATGATTGTTCTAGATGCTAATATATTTCTAATAATATTATTTTCATTTGCATGAAATCTGTCAGCATTCGAAATGCTCATTAAAGCTGTTTGATTATCTTTTATAAATTTTTCATAAGAATTTCTTGCATCTTTAATTTTATTATTTACATTTACATTATATTGATTATTTAATCTATTATATGTGTTATTATCGTTATTAAATTGTGCCATATCTTGATTACGTTTATTAGTATTTTCTTTTAATATCCTTAATAATTCGTTACGTTGAATAGTATTGACACCAATTTGAATTTTATTTTTAGCTTCATTTTTAATTAAACTATAATAATTAGCTAAAGAATTATTATAATTAGTTAAAGAAATATCATATTGTTTCCGTGATTTTTGAAATTTATCATGAGACTCAATTGTTTTGTTTTTTGCAGCATCTACTTGTAATTTTAGTAATTTTAATGGTTCTTCATTTACTATTTTAGCCACTATATTATCATATTCTGTTTTTTTATTTATATTTAGATCTGTTGCAATAATAAACAAATTGTCTTTTACATTTTTATAATTAGTAGTGGCATTATTTAAAGATTTTTCTATATATCTTAAAGAATTATCTGCTTTAAAAAAATTATTTCTTGCATCATTAAAAATATTTTGTGTGATTGATGGTGTTTGTACTGGATTTTGTAAATTTTGTACTGGTGATGAAAATGGTGATGTTGGATATGGTGATTGTTTTATAAATTCACGAAAATTAGGATTATTAACTATATAAGAAGTTATTTCTGTAATAGTTTTGTTATTTTCATAATATTGGTTTTTAAAATCAGCATATTCTTTTGTATTTCCTTTTCCTGAATTATTTAATTGTTGGATATTATTATATGCAGTCATTGACAAATCAATGACTTTTTGTAATTTTTGTACGGCATGATCGTATTCTGCTCTATTTGCTGTATTAAATGTATTCATTGGTATTTGTTGTTGATATGTTGTTTGTGATATACTATTTATTGGGATTTGTAATGGACTTTGCGATTGTGGTATAGGTTGGATTGGCGATATTACATCTAATGGTATATTTGGTTTTAATATATTTGGTAAAGTATTAAAACCAACACCTGATGTCGTAATACTTGGATTTTGTTGCATAATCATATTTATATTTGGTAAAGTATTAAAACCAACACCTGATGTCGTAATACTTGGATTTTTTTCCATAATCATATTTATATTTGGTAAAGTATTAAATCCAACACCTGATGTCAAACTTGGGTTTGGTAAATCAGCAAATGGTTCTTCATTATGATAAAAAAAATTATTAATAAAATAAAAACTAATTGCGAATACCAAAGAATGTATTAATGCAATATATTTTTTATTACTTTTAGGAGGACTATTTACTAAAATATTAGGTGTAAGTATATAAAATAATACAGTACTAAATATGAACATACATAAATAAAACATTTTTAATTTTTATATTTATTATAAATAATATTATTAATTAATACAAATGTTTTTATTTAGAATTTTAAAAAAATATAAAAAAATATAAAAAAAATATAAAAAAATATAAAAAAATATAAAAAAATATAAAAAAATATAAAAAAATATAAAAAAAATATAAAAAAATATAAAAAAATATAAAAAAATATAAAAAAAAATATAAAAAATTATTCAACTATGAAATATTTTGATTTAATAATAACATTATTAATTTCCAACGCAGAAAATGCACCAATAATTTGAGCTGATATATATACTATAAGCATTAAACCTGTAAATACTTTAGGATTTTTAATAAACATAGTAAAACTAACTATAGGATTAAAATGTCCTCCGGTTATATCACCAAATATTAAAATAGATATTGCTAAAGCCAACCCTATAGGTAATGCAACATTTACAGCTTCTGTATTTTTACTAGTAACTAGTAATATAAGAATAATAAAAATAAATGTTCCTACCATTTCTGAAAAAAATTTTACTAGTAATGATGACATATCCATTTTATATAAATATAAATATAAATGTAAAGATAATTTATTATATTTTTTATTTAAAAATTTGTAATATATTATATATTATAAATATTTTAATTTTTTAATTTTATAATTTATTATATATTTAGAATATTTTTTATTTGTTGTATTGTATATTGAATATTTTTAAGTATCTGTACATTTACAATTACAATCTATTTTACCATTTTTACCTCTAACACCTTCTTGACCACGAGGACCTTGAGCTCCTGCACGACCTTCTTTCCCTTCAGGACCTTCTCTTCCATCAGGACCTGTTATACCACAATCGCCCTGTATTCCTTGAGGACCCTGATATCCAGTAGGACCCTGAAATCCTGATATACCCATAACACCATCGCGTCCTTTTAACCCTGTAGGGCCAGTATTTCCAATTGGTCCTATTGAACCGATAGGACCCTGTTCGCCCTGAATACCTTGTTTTCCATCTACACCTTTTATTCCTTCTTTCCCTTGTTTTCCTTCTGAACCAGTAGGACCAGTCATTCCATTAGGACCTATACATCCAGTATCTCCTATAATACCTTTATCACCTTGAACTCCTTTTTCGCCGGTAGCTCCGCGAGGTCCTACAGGTCCGAGATTATTAGGATTTTCTCTACATATTTTAATCATAAGAGTTTCTAGTTTAATATAATCTATTGCATTTTCAGGATTTACATATGTTTCAATATTGATTATACGATTTTCTAAATTTGATATAGTTTTACAAGATTCGATGTATTTATTTGCTAGATTAATATGTGATGTTTTTAATTTATTTAATTCATTATTTAAATTATTTATATTTTCAAGAGCTTTATTTAATAATGTTGCTAGAGTATCCATATCGAGGGCTTCAGCCCCTCGAGCTCCCTTGTAGTAGTATAAAATATATTAAAGTGTATTAAAATTATTAATATATAGGAATTATAAATCCTATAATATTATTAATTTTTAAGTTTATATAAATATAAAATATATAAAAATAATATATTTTTAACTCATCTTCTATAAGTGTAAAATACTATTAAATTTTATAAAACACTACTATTTTCTTGAATATATTCGAATAGTTTATTTTCTTTCATAGAACAATAACTCATTATGTTAGAATAAATATTATCACGTTCATAACCTTTTTGTTTTGATTCCATTTCTTTATATAAATTTATAACAATTCCTATTTCACGAGGATTCCATATTTCAAAAAGAAATTTATGCATATCTTTAATATGATTTTTTGTATTATCATTAATATTATCATTATCATTATTTTTATTTTTTGTTTGAGATAATACTATTGAATCTCTAATATCTTTTGCATTAAAAGTATTTGCATTTACATTTACATTTACATTTATATTACTATCATCTTCTTCATTTATATTCTGTATAGTATCTGTTTTTTTATTTTTTTTATAAATGACATTTTGCTTATCATTTTGCTTATCATTTTGCTTATTATTCTTAATAGAATTTTCACCAATAATATTTTTTTTATTATCATTATCCTTATTTTTATTACATTCTATCATACAATCAGTAATTTTATCAATATCTAATAAATTAATACCTATTTTTGATATTAGTTGTGTATTTTTTTGCATCATAATAATTATATAATAGTCAATGGTATGTTGTATTGTAGCATATTCATTATATGCATGTTTCAACATTTTTAAACCAATTATAGCATTATTAAACATATATGTTATATCATCATTATTTTCATCCCAAAACCATTCTACACTTTTCTGTATAGGTAAATACAAATTATGTAAATGTTCTCTATTATCACCATACATAAATCTAATAAAACCTTGTATATAAGAAGGTGAATTAAAATGAATACGATTCTGATAAATACTTATTTTAGTACCTGTATCTAAATACCGTAAAAGAGATAATTTTATTAAACAACTAAACGGATCGATTATTACATTTCTTTCTATTTTTTTTTGGAAAAGCAATTTTATTGATTGTATTGTTCCAGATGCAATTATATCATTCATTTTATAAAAAATATATATATATTTATATTTATATTAAAAATTTTATTATTATTTTTATAATAATAAATTGTTTTTATATATTATTTATTATTGTTATATAAAAAATTGAATTTTAAATATTAATTAATAAATATTAAATATTAAATAACAAAACAAATTTTTAATTTTACAATTATATCAGTAATTTAATTATATAAAATGTCAAAATCTAATACTAAATCTAATAGTAAAGTAAATGGTAAATCTAAAAAAAATATTAAACATAATGAAGTAAATTTACAAAATCCTTATAATCCAATGATGATGCAGAATCCTTATAATCCAATGATGATTCAGAATCCTTATAATCCAATGATGATGCAGAATCCTTATAATTCGATGATGCTTCAAAATCAATTTAATCCTATGGTAATGCAAATGCAAATGCAAAACCAGATGATGATGCAAATGCAAAATCCTATGATGATGCAAATGCAAAATCAATTTAATCCTATTATGCAAATGCAAAATCCACCTATACAACAAATAAAAACTAAAAATATTATTAAAGATATTATTATTGACGAAAATGAAACTGATAATGATTTAGAATATGATTTAACTTCAACTGAAAATGATTCAGATAGTGCTGAAAAAATTCCAATAAAACAAATAGAAAAAGTAAATTCAAAAAAGAGAAAAATTGTATTAGAAGAGAATCATGAAAATGATGAGAATCAAGAGAATCATATTAATAATGACATTTCTATAAATGAAAAAGAAATTACTAAAGAAATTAATAAAGAAATTACTAAAGAAATAAATAATAAAGATGGAAATATTTTAGCAAATTTATTTGATAATGCTTTAGATAATAGAAATCTTAATAAAAGACAAAAAAAAGATAAAGATGTATCATTTTTACCATATAAAGATGGTAGAAATATAATAAACCATATTAAACCATTAGATAATGCTAATTTTAATAGTGAAACACATCCAGAAGAAAAATATTATGTACAGTTTTTAGATGGTCATAATGAAACTATACAAGCAAAAGATATTAATAGTAGTGCATTAGAAACACAAAAAATTACATCTGAACATAATCAAAAAATTAAAACAAGTATAAATACACCAATTTTTGCAGATACTGTTATTTATGTTCGATGTAGTAAAGAAAATGATACTAGTATAGATACACAAACACAAGCATGTTTTGATTATGCATTAAAAAATAAAATGAAAGTATTACCATTTGGTTATTTAAAAGATAACGGTATTAGTGCAAGAAATGGTAAAAATTTTAAAGTGGGAGAATTATCTGTTTGGTTATCTCATTTACCTGATGAGAGTAATATTATTGTATATTCACCAGATAGATGGAGTCGTCATACATTAAAAGGATTACAAGAATTAGATAATCTTATATTAAAAAAACATATTACAATTCATTTTGTTAATAATGATATTAAATATAATAGAACTACTTCATCTGCACATAAAGCAATGATTCAATCAGAATTAATGACTGCAGAAAAACAAAGCAATGATACCAGTGAAAAAATTAAAGGGACACTTAATAGATTAAAAGCTGAAGGTCATATAATTGGTAAAGCACCTTATGGTTTTAAAAATAGTGTTGTTGAAGGAATTCGAAAAAGATTAGTAAATAGCGAAGAGAAAAATACAATACAAAAAATTAAAGATTTATATTTAGATATAAATAAAAATTTTAATAAATATGTAAATGATATATCATCAAAAACTAAAATTAATATTATTAAGTATATTATTCGATGGTGTATTCGAAATAGTATAAAAAATAGAAATGGATTATCATTTTCAATATCACAGATTAGAACTATGATAAAATTATGATAAAACTATGATAAAATTATAAATTATATTTTACAAAAGTAATTATTTTTATTTTTTTATATTATTATAAATTAGATAATAATATTTTATAAATTAGATAATAATATTTTATAAAATAATAATAAAATAAATTATAATAATAATAATTAATAAAAAATGAAAAGTGAAATTGAAACAGCATGTGTAGTATTTTCTTTAGTAATAATAATAATATTTATATTAGCATTTTCATATAATAAAAATATAGAAAATGAACAATTTTTAAATTATCAAGATACAAAAACAAAAACAATGAATTGGTGTAATAAAATGAAAGGCGTAGGTTTATTAACAAATGATCAGCTTAATTCATGTTTATCAACATATAATGACGCTACAACAGGAGTTATGCCAAAAGCTGTTAAACCACCAAGTACAGGTATGGAAAGAGGTTTTTCATTATATAATTCACGTTTAACAACTCTATCACCTAGTATTTTAGAACAAGATAATACAAATAATATTATGTTAATAAATAATGATGGATATTATTTAGGATGTAGATCAGATAATAATGTTTATTTTGCAAAAAATATAAATGATACTTCTATTAATCAAAAAGAACTGATATTTAATTTAGTAGCCATGAATAATAATGTTTATGCTATAATGTCATCATATGGTAAATATTTAATAATAAATCCTAGTACAAATACTCAAAATGATCCTTCAATACCTAAATCTACATCTTCGTCATCAAATTCATGGTGTGCATCTTTTACAGGAACTAAAATAGGTCCTATGGTATCATGGACAATTCACAAATATGATTCTGAATCTGAAAATGCTGGAGGAGGTAATGGTAGTAGTTCTGCTCGCGATACAGCAAATGGTGAAAGTGATGTAGGTTATGTAGGTAATATAGTTAAAATGAGTTTTGAATCTGTAAAACTAACTAATTTTTATTTATCAACAAGTATAAATGGTATAGATAATACATTAATTATAAATTATGGAAATGATGATTCAAATATATGGAAATCTATACCTAAAATAAATAAAACAACTGATATATCATATTATAATCAAAAAAAAGAATTTGATGATAAAAAAATTAAAGTAATGGATAAAATAATAAATGCAAAAACAAAAATAATGGGTATAAATGCATTAATTGATATACTAAATAGATTAATAAATATTATAAATGTAAATTATACAAGTATTAAAGCTTCTACAACCAATTCTTTAAATGTTATAAATAATAAAAATAATTTAGAATTAGAAAAATCTATAAGTGAATTAGAAAATACTATAAAAAGTATGACTTTACCTACTATACCAAATATTGATAGTTCTAATGATGATGATAGTGTTAGTTATGGCAGCGGTAGTTTTTTTAAAAGTCTTATGAAACAAGTTCAGAAAAAAAAGGCTGAAGAACAAATGAAAGAACAACTGCTGCTTATTAAAGACAGACAAGGAGAAATACTAAACCTAGAAGAAGATCAACAAAAACTGAAACAAAAATTAAAAGAGAAACAAATAAAACAAGAAAATGATAAAACAATAATATTAAAAACTATATCAGATATGCAAACTTATTATATAGATAAAATTACTTCTGATATAAATAGTATATCTTCTTTAACACTTGATGCAAGAAAAATTGAATCTGACAGTGAAACTGAATATAATAGTTTTTTAAATACTTTAACTGATTATTCAAATTCAAAAGATATAATAATAAAAAATAATATTACTATTATTAATAATATTCAATATGATTTTAATAAATTAAATGGCGATTATGCATATTATTATAAAGAAAAAAATAAAATTAAAGAAATTGATAAAACATCAAATTTAAATATTGATCTTATTACCAAATATAGTAATAATAATTCTACGCTTACTAAAATATATCCAGTTGTAATATTTATTATAACATTAATCTTATTATATTTATTATATATAACTTATAAAACATTTATGCAAAATGTTTATTATGATTATTATACATAATAATTATTATACATAATATTCATTATTATGCATGTTTTACATGTTTTTTCATGTTTTTTGCATGTTTTTATATATTTTTCTTTAATTCATGAATATTGATAAATTGACCAAAATGGTGTGAATTAATTTCTGAAACAATATTTAATTTAGAACCTTTGAGACCCATATCTTTATTTATAGTAAAGTCATTGTAAATAATAAAATCAGGTTTTTTATTTAGAAAATCAAATGAAGATGAATCAATACTACCTTGTTTAGAACTAAATTTAACATTATATTTATTGTTATTACCAGAATAACAAGCAATATTATTACTGAATCCAAAAAATAATGCTGATAAAATTCTATCAATTAAAGACTCTGGTGGTTTTATATTATGATTTTCTAAATTTGGTATATTTAATAATTCTAGAATTTTTTGTCTTTTTTTATTTTTTATAATAGATTGAGTATCTGAACCACCACTAAAATTATTTATACTATTTATACTATTTATACTATTTATACTATTTATACTATTTATACTATTTATACTATTTATACTATTTATACTATTTATACTATTTATATTTTTTCTTGTATATTTGGAATTACTTTTTTTGTCTGAATTATTTGTAATAGTAAGTCTTCTATTATTTGTAAAACTTCTATTAAATGAGTCATCACTTGAGTTATTAATGATATTAGTATTTTGAAAGATTTCTTGACTAATATTGCTATTATTTCTGGTTCCACCATTTATTATATTATTATTAATACTATTATCAATACTATTACTTTTACTTTTAATATTCTTCTTATAATTATTATATTCGATATTTATTTTATTTATATCAATGTCATTAAAATTATCAAAATCATTTTCACTATCTATTTCATTTTCAAAAATATCTTCATCTAAATCTTCATCACTATCTTCACTTTCATTATCATTATCATTATCATTATCATTATTAGTGCCACCGCCTTTTAAACTTGACATAAAATTATTAAAATTATTTTCTTCATCTTCAGTATCTTCATCATCATCATCATATTCACTATCTTCTTCACTATAATCTTCAATGTAATCTTCACCTTCATTATTGACGACTATATTTTCATTTATATTTTCATTTACATTATTAATAGATTTATCATTTCGATTACCTCCAAAAATTAGTATTTCTTGTGGTACATTTAATAAATTTAAATTTTTAATATATGGAATTAATTGTTTAGTAGTATTTACTAAATCATCATATTCTTTTTGAATATTTAATAATATAAAATGATCTAAACCATTTGATTTTGCATATTCAATTCTATTTTCATATGGAACAGAAATAAAATCATTAAATATACTTAATAATGTTATGTGATCGCCATGTATATTTGAAAAACGTTTTATAGTATTTTTATATTCTTGATCTATTTTAGGATCATCATCAATATTTGCTGGTTTTTTAAATATTTTTTCAAAACTATCACATGCAATTAAGATTGCACCTAACATAATACACCAATTCATACATCCAAAATAATAACTACCTATAATCATTTTACCAATTTTAATATCATTGAATTTTTTACATAAAGTACCTAAATTAGTTACATTACCAGATGTATCTATTAAATGCATATTTACTAAATTGTAATATGCTCTTGAAATATTATCTGCATAAGCTGAAGTTTCTTCAATCATTTTAGACATAAATTTAAATGCATTTTGTATATTACCATTAATGATTGCTAGACCCAATAATTCATTTGTAAAATCTTCAACCAATATTTTAGGTGTTGTATAAACACTTAATTTATTATATTGGTCGGTTGTATATAACTGAATACAATAACCATCACAATTACGACCTGTTCTACCACATCTTTGGTTTATACTTGCTTGTGATACTAAGTTTTTGCCAGATTGATAGCAGTAATTCTTTGCATCGTAATTTTTTTCAAAAGCCAATCCAGTATCTATAACATATACCATAGGCTCTTTAAATGTAATACTGCTTTCAACTGCATTAGTTGCAATTATTACTTTTCGCGAATATCCTTGTGGTGCTTCCTGTGTAGGTTTTAAATCTTTAAGAAGCACTTTACCAACAGCAATATTTTTTATATCATCCTTAATATTTGCTGGAAATCCTATTACAAAAGGTTTATTATTTACTGGATAGTTTGATATATTTTTAGCCATTTTTTTTTCTATTTTCGATATTTCAGATTCACTTGTCACAAATGCTAAAATATTACCAATAGGTAATTTTGGATCTAGAATAATTTCATTAATTTTTTTATAAACTTCATCTACTATATTACCTGAATTTACATTTTTCATCGTGGGTTGTTTTGTAATTTTAAAAGTTGTTTTTTCTTCATCTAAATCAAAAGTTGAATATTTATTACCTAATCCGATTCTTTTAAAATAATCAGTAAATATTGATTTTTTTATAGTAGCACTCATAATAATAACTTTAAAGTCTGGACGCCTTTCAATAATATCCATAACTAATGCAATTAATACATCTATATTTAAATTGCGTTCATGGGCTTCATCAATTATAATTCCACCAAAATTGCTGAGGTCTTTATCACCAGTAACAATTGATTGTTTAATATTACCATCTGTAGTAAATAATAATTTTGTATTTTTATCACCAAATTTAGTTCCAGTAGAGCTAAATTTATATCCTACAATTTTATTATTAGTTAGATAACGATTTTCTTCCTTATCTTTTACATTTGGATTTTTTATATATTGAGCATTATCATCTGTTTGATAAAGCGGTACATCTAAACATAATGCAGCATATTCACCTGCTTCTGCACCAACAGCTAATCGTGGCACAGTTACAACTACACGTTTTTTATAGTCAAAATAATGAAGCAATAATTTAGGTATAATAACTGTTTTGCCAACACCAGTAGGTAATACTAAAAGCAATATTTGATTTTGATGTATTTTTTTAATTATATCGACTCTATGTTTCCATGCTGTATATTCTGACCAGCCTTTTCTATTTTGTGATGGGTTATTATTGTTTTTTAATCCTAATGAAAGAAGTTTATATGATTTTGAGTATGGTTGCCCCGTTAGTGGATTGGGATATTTACCTTCTGGGTCAAAAATACCATTTTTTTGAATAGTGAATGACATTTATATTATTTATGTTTTATTGTTATGTTATGTTTTTATGTTGTGTTTTTATGTTATGTTTTTTATGTTTTTATGTTTTTTATGTTTTTTATGTTTTTATTGTTATAATATACTTATATTTTATAAAATGATTATTATATGATTATTATATTTATAAAATGAATATTATATTTATTATAAAGTTAAAATAGTTAAAATTAAAAATAGATTAAAAATATGATTAAAATAAACATAATTTATTCTATAAAATCTAATTATTAGTTTGCTTTCTAACATTAATACTTAATGTATTTTTCTTTTTAATTTGACTAATATCGATTTCATCATCATCTTCACCAGTACCTTTTTCAGAATAATTATTACTGTGATGTTGCCAAAATTCTGGCGCACCCATTTTAAAAGGTGGATGTGTATCGGCTTTATACCAGAAAACCATATCTTCGATTTTATTACTTTTACATGTATTATCGATGACTAAACATTCATAGTTCTCAGTACATTGATTCATGACTTGACAAAATATTTCAAATGTAGGAAACATACCAGCATAATGTTCGTATAAACGTTTGCGATTACTGACGTAATTTTCACGAAGAATAAATACATAATCTACATTACCACGTAGAGCCGGAGGAATACCTAATGAAAACTGCATAGTTATTAAGAATAGAAGTTTAAAATGGCGACCATTCATAAATATCTGTTTAATAGTAATATCTTTAATCCATTTAGGATCATACATTAAATCATCTAGAATTAAATATGCATGTGGATCTATATTACTTTTACCATACATTGATTCTTGTTGTTTCATTTTACTGACAACTATTTTTTGTCTTTTAACTAGATTACCTACTATTTCTGGACTAAATTCTTCATGTATAAAAAGACTAGGCATAAGATCACCGTAAAAACGATTTGAACCTTCAGTTGCAGATATAACAGTTCCAATTGGAATATCACGTTTGTAATATAGCAAATCTTTTACCAAAAAACTTTTACCTGTATTACGCTTACCAATCATTACTACAATACTACCATTGCCTATTTTACTCATATCAAATTTTTTTAAATTTAAATTTGCCATTTTATTAAAATTTTAATATTAATTTTTTAATAAAAGTAGATTTACGTAATATTTAAATTATATTTAAATTATATTTATTTTATTATTTAATATAGATATATTATTATTGTATTATATACTATTATTTTTCAATATTGTTTGTATTTATTATTAAACGAAATTATAAAATTTATATAAAATTTATTTATTATACAATAATATTTTGAAAAATATAAAAAAATGGAATAAATTGTGTAAATTACAAAAATTGATTTTTTTATAATTTTATATTTTTATTAGGAAACTCACAATACAGCACTTGTTCGTAAGCGCAAATGGCGACTAATGCTTTCAAAGCTTTTAAAATTAATGACAAAGTGAAAGTGCAAGGATTGAAATATTCTGCACAAAAATATAATACCAATACCGGTAAAATATCTAAAATTGAAGGTAACAAATATTATGTTGATTTTGATGATAAAAGTTTATCAGATGAAATATTGTATTTTTATCGGATAAACCTAGTTCTACTAGAAGCAGATGCAGAAGAGGAATGTATTCCTGAATCTGAACCTGCACCTATGTTTTCACAGGCGTCTGTGCAAGTGCATGCACCTGCACCTGCACATATGTTTTCACAGGTGCCTGTGTTTCCATGTGTGCCTGCAAATATAGTCGACTCTCTTATTCAAAAAAACACATGGTTGGCATCAAATCTGCGTCGTGCAGAAGATCATATCAGACAAATACAAAATGAAGAGAGTTCTCAGGTACAACAAGATAATCAACCCGTTGGCGAAAACCAAATTGTTATCGAAAAAGAAGTTCTTGATATCATGAAACAAGATATGAGAGCATGTTTTAACGATAATAATTCTCTTACGGAACAGCTTGCTGCTCTTAGGGAAAAGCTTGCTGCTCTTACGTCTGATTTGGAAAAAGCTAACGCTGAAACCAAAATCCAGTCAGATTTAGCTAACGCTCGATGGGAAATGAATAAAATATCAAAAAAAGAAGGTGATAAGCATGCTTATGCAACTAAGAAATTAGAAGCGAAATCAAATGCTATTGATGCTAAGATTGAAAAATCTGAAGCTCGTGCTGATGCTGCAGAAGCTCGTGCTGATGCTGCAGAAGCTCGTGCTATTGCTGCCGAAGTTCGTGCCGATGCTGCTGAAGCTACTGTTGAGGCTCGTGCTGCTTCTGCAGAGGCTGCTGTTAAGGATCGTCTTGATGCTGCTGAAGCTCGCGCTGCCGAAGCAAAGGCTGATGCTGATGAGAAATTCATGAAGTATATGAATGGTAAAGCAGCTGCCGTAGAAGCAGGATTTGAGAAGGAAAGATTTGCAATTAAATCTTCAATATTAGATGACAAAATAAGGGCTGTTGATAAAAAGGTTGCTGCAGCAGAGGCTCGTGCTACTAAAGCTGAGACTTTTGTTGATGAAGCTAAGGCTAAAGCTGATGCTGCTTTTAAGTATTATTCTGACCTTGTGGATGCGGCTAATGAAATGGATGCGAAACGCGCTGAAGAACAAGCTTATTTAGCAGAAGCATATAATTATATGAAGTTTTCTATAAATTATCATTGGGAACAATTGGATCTGTCAAATAAAGCTGCATTCGAAGCTGAATCCACCTATTGGGATATGTTGAAAGAATACGATGAATATATCAAAAGCAATACAATTGGCGATTCTGGTAAAGTTCATTTAGATTTATTTGATGCAAAACACACAATTCTTCAATTAAAAGAGGAAATCGCGAGATCGAAAATTAAGATTGCAAAACGAGCTGAAACTCTTTTATCATTTAAAGGAATTAAGCACGGAGATTGTATTGATGGAGGTGAAACCTGTAACCGCGCTTTTGTAATTGATTTCTTAAGCAATCAAGGTATTACGAATAAAGATGTCGTAACATTAAGATCTGGGTTTAACATCATTTTACACAATCCTGCGGACTTGATTGAGCTTCAAAGAATTGCTAGTAAATGCAGTAAATTTGCTATCAATTTGATGACACTTCATGATCCTTATCTAGAAATGACGAAAAATTCTGTCCTTACGAATTAAAGATTCTTGATACAGATTTTTTTTATATTATTTATAAAATATATAAAAATAAAAAATTATAAAAATAAAAAATAAATTTAGTATTACAAATATAAACTATAGTAAATTATCTTGTATTATACACATTATTCATAATTTTCATTAATTATACTAGATAAATCTGGAATACTAGTATTTAATTCTATTAATGGTAAATAATCTTTAGTAGAACTATTTTGTTTTATTTTAGAATTTGAATTTGTATTGACATGACCCTGTTTATATTTTGAAACTTTATTATAATATTTAGTATGAGTGTTTTTTATATCATCGCTTAGAACAGGATTATCACTATACATTTCTTGTAATTTATTACAATAATTATCTTCTTGTTGTTCATATGATATTTTGCTCATTTGTTTTTCACAAGAAAGACATATACCTTTTTTCTTTCTACTATTATGAAATGCAACTAATGGAAAATTGCATATATCACAATTGAATATAATTTTTTTTTTCTTTTTTATAAATAAATCTAACCCATTTTTAATCATAAAACAATTAGCACATATTAATTCTAGATTACTAACAGATAAATCGTGTTGAATATTATTTTTTCTATTCAAAATAAGTTGTAATGGTTTATCAATCCATATTTTACCCACTTTGCATTTTGGTATATTACAATGATAATCTTTTATTATACCTATTTTTAATAACAAACAAATTATTTTAGTATCATTAATTTTTTCTAGAATTGATGCATTTGGATTATGTTTGATAAATATTTTTTTTGCATCTAAATCTTTTATAAAGAAATTAATTGTTTCTTCATTAAATTCAAAATTTTCTTCTATTAAAGACTTAGTATTTTTTTTATTTTTGGTATTTGTTTCATTTAAAATTTTTGAAATTTTTTTTGGTTTAACATTTGTAGTATCTATATTACTTTTATCTTGATTATCTTCATTAGCTTGATTAGCTTCATTAGATTCATTAGCTTCATAATCTTCATTTATTAAATTTGCAATGTTAGTTTCTGTATTTGATATGGTTTGTTTTAATTTTAATGATATTTTTTGTTTTATTAATGGTTGTATTTTTAATTGTGGCTTAGGTTTTTCATTTTGAATAGGTATAGATATAATTATAGAGTCATTTTCATCTTCGTCTTCGTCATCATTATTATTATGATTATGATTGTCGTCATCAACAAAATCATCATCGCTAGTATTACAAGGAATATCATAATCAAATATATCTGACATTTTTAGTAAAAATATTATTATAATTTATAATACTAGTTATTATATTTTATAATATTATTTATAATCTTTTTAAATAAAATATTCTTCAATTTTTTATAATTTTTATAATTTTAATATTTTTCAATTTAATATTATTGTATTAAATATATAGAAAAAACGGAAAAAAATGCAAAAAATACAAAAATTGATTTTTTTATAATTTTATATTTTTATTAGGAAACTCACAATACAGCACTTGTTCGTAAGCGCAAATGGCGACTAACGCGACTAACGCGACTAAATCTTCTTCAGCTTCAGCTTCTTCAAAATCTACGGGTCCCAAACCCAAAAAGAGTAAAAGAAATCCCAAACCTAATCCTGCAAAGGAGAAGGAGGGTAAAGATGCAGCATTTAGCTGGATTGTGTCGAAAAGGAAACCTACGATGGTAAATATAATTACCTCGAAGGAACTTGACGATATATCACCAGCTCACACTGAATGTTTTGAATGTATTCCTTTTTTAATTGAAGAAGTAAATGCATGGAAAATATTAAATTTACAGTCAATGGAGGAAACTCTTGACTTTTTATCTGAGATGATTTCCGGAATGGATAGTTTAGTTGCAAAAGCAGCTCGTGAATTGAGTACTGCTCATACTTGCAAAGATCGGTTGTGTAAATGCGATGTCTGTTCTGAAAGAGATAAAACCTCTGAAGAAATGCATTTCGCTTATAATACAGCTGGTTTTAAAGCTTTGTTTGACGTGCAAAATCCAAATGCTAAATGTGTAACTATTGACAGGTTTAAAGAGTTTTGCATAGATAAAATTTACGATTATAAGCGTAAGTTGGTTATCGTTTCACGATATTCTGTTTTTGCAAAATTACAACCTCAAGTGCTTGGTCAAAGAGTTGCTGATACGAAACAAATTAAAACTCTCGATGTCATGCGTGATATTATGAGACGCGGCAATAACGATAGTTAGTAAGTATTCTTTCATTCCACTTCACCCACCACCACCTGCGCAATACCACCGCGCCAAAGTACGTAGTAACTATGCTTAAATAATTGTTCATAACCACACATAAAGCTCTATCCAAAACCAACGGATACCTTTATTTAGTTCAATTATACTTATCTTTACTATATACTTCCCCCCCCCAAAAAAAAGTCCTGAAAGATGGCACTTTTTTTTTACTAGATAATAAATAAAAAAATATAAAATATAAATTATATAAAAATAAAATTTAATTATAAATTAATTATTAACTATTTTACCAGTAAAATAAGGATGACTTAAGCATTGAATTATATTATAACGTTTATCGGAATCCATATCTATCATATGTAATAATAAATCATATAATATTTTATATTCATCATTTTTTTTTATATTTATTTCACTATATTTATATAAAGTTTCATATATTGATATACCTAATGCATATACATCTGCTTTTTGTAAATATCCATTGAATTTATTATTATCACTACCAAAATATGCTAAAAGTAATTTATCTTTATCATAAAGATATTTAATTTTTTTATAAAGTAAATTAATAGTAGAATTTAATTTTGCAATTATTTGATTTTCACCAAAAATAGATAATGTTTTTTCAACATATTTTGTAATATATTGCATTATTTTATTTTTTTGATAAATTTCAGAATGATCTTTATATTTATTAATAAATGCGCAAATAAATAATTCTGGTGATAAATAATAAGGTGTTCCTTTTAATTCTATATTATTTATATTTTCACAAAATTCTTTTGTAAGTAATTCTGATAAACCAAAATCAATATATCTAATTGCCATTATTTCATCAGATTTTACAGTTTTATCATTCATTTTTTCATTTGTATTTTTATTTTCATTTTTCATAAGTAACATAATATTTCTTAGTTTAATATCTTTATTAACAATTCGATTATTGTGCATTTTAATTACACCAATAATTAGATGTTTGAAATATATTTTCAAATTATCAATAAACATTTGATGCATTTTGCTTTTTATATTATCACTTTTTAAATTGGTTTTCATTATACTTGATAAACTTATACCAGCATATGGCATAATTAGATTTACTGGTTTTAAATCTAAATCTATATCACAAAATTGTTTATCTATTTTTTTCTTTTTACCGTATTTATTAATTAATTTATCAGTATTAATACTGTATTTTTTTAAATTATCATTTTTATATTTAACATTAGTTAAATCTGTTCTATTTTCTGGTATTTCATTAATAAAACAATATTTATCAATTGTTATAAAAAAATTATGTTCTGGATCTAATTTATTTAAAATATTGGAAAGTTTTATTTCTTTTTTTAATGAATCAGTTTCATGTTTAATTATTTTGCTTACAGATTTATTTAGATTTTTATCAGTTCTAGAACACGGTATTGCAGGCGATAAAACACAACCAAAACCACCTTTATCAATATATTTACCACCTTTTAATTTCATAGATGAAGGTGTATATTGAAATTTAAGAAAATCACTTTTTCTATCATAAAATTTATGTTGAAAATGTAATGAATTAGAATGATATATATTATGGTTTTTATGTTTGTGTGTTTTATTATTTTTTGGTAATTTCTTTGTTTTATGTAATTTCTTTGTTTTTGTTTTATAATTTGTGTTAATTTTTGTTTTTGATTTATAATTTGTGTTTATTTTTGTTTTTGATTTACTTTCAGTCTTATTTACTTTCATTTTCATTTTTAATAGTAATTGTAATAATACTTAATATAAACTAACATAATAAAAATAAACTAAATATAAAATTAAAAAGATAAATTAGAAAGATAAATTATAAAAAATATTTATGTTTTAAACATTGTATAACATTAAATCTTTTTTCTGGGTCTGGATGAATCATATTTTGTAATAAATCATGCATTATATGATTGCATACAATTTTATATTTATGTTTTTTATTATAATAATTTAAGAAATTAATAATTGTTATTCCTAATGAATATATATCACCTTTTTGTAAATAACCATTAAATTTACCAGAATTTATAGTTGTATCAACACCAAAGTATTTATCAAAAATTGTGTTATTTTCAAAATCCTTTTGTATTTTTGAATATAATTCTTTAATTAAAGTATTAAAACCCTTTATTAAAATATTATAATCTTTAAGAGATTTTATAACATTTTTAATATTTTTAACAATATTTTTCATAGTATTTTTATAACTTTCTCCAGCATTAATATCAAATGAAATGATAATTTCTGGAGCTAACATTCCTTCCGAACCACGATAATCTATATATTTTAATTTTTTATAATTTAATGGTATTAATGTTGATAATCCAAAATCAATAAATCTCATATCCGTTTTTTGAGTATTTTCATTATAATTTACCATAATATTTTCATTTTTTATATCGCGATTTACAATTCTGATATTATGCATTTTAAGTAATCCAATTAGTAAATTTTTAAAACATAATTTGAAATTTTTTACTAACATTTTTTTAGTTAAAATATAATGTTCTAAATCTTGTTTATGAGATTTATTTTTAATTATATTTAATAAATCATATCCGGCATATGGCATTATAAGATTTACTGGTTTTAATTTTAAATCAATAGGACAATATTTTTTATCGTATATTTTATCACCTATTATTTCATGACTATCTAATGAGTTATCAATATAATCTACACTAACTGTATTACTTCGATTGCTTGGTATTTTTTTTATATTACAATAAGACTCAAATGTTATAAAATGGTCTTGATTAGAATCAACTTCTTTTAACTTATTTGATATAATAAATTCATCTTTTTCATCATCTTGTGATGGATCAATTATTATTTTACTAACATATGATTTAAATTTTTTAGTATTATTTTTACTATTTATACAAGGTAATGCAGGTTTAACTACACAACCATAACTACCTTTACCTATAAAAACACCACCTTTTAACGATTTATTTTTTTTATTTATCTTAATTTTATTTTTTTGTGTATTTTTTATGTGTATTTTGCTTTTATTTACTTTTTCATTTTTTTTATTTTCATTTATTTTTTTTTTATATGTTTTATTTTCATATGTTTTATTTTTATTTGTATGTTTTTTTTTG
>Ga0214919_10001324_pt1 | contig 40866 bp, 33 predicted proteins | sample LL1503_MetaG_FD_177994 | JGI IMG/M metagenome (GOLD analysis project Ga0214919, IMG submission 177994) | Freshwater microbial communities from Lake Lanier, Atlanta, Georgia, United States - LL-1503 | ecosystem: Environmental > Aquatic > Freshwater > Lake | place: USA: Georgia | collected...
TCGAGCACAAGGTGATACAGGAGCCACAGGATCTGTAGGGGCCACTGGAGCTACTGGAGCACAAGGCGATACAGGAGCCACAGGATCTGTAGGGGCCACAGGAGCCACAGGATCTGTAGGAGCTACTGGAGCACAAGGTGATACAGGAGCCACAGGATCTGTAGGAGCCACTGGAGCACAAGGTGATACAGGAGCCACAGGATCGGTAGGAGCCACTGGAGCTACTGGAGCACAAGGCGATACAGGAGCCACAGGATCTGTAGGGGCCACTGGAGCTACTGGAGCACAAGGTGATACAGGAGCCACAGGATCTGTAGGAGCCACTGGAGCTACTGGAGCACAAGGTGATACAGGAGCCACTGGATCTGTAGGAGCTACTGGAGCCACTGGAGCTCAGGGCGATACAGGAGCTACTGGATCTGTTGGAAGTACAGGAGCCACTGGATCAGTGGGTGACACAGGAGCCACAGGAGCTGTTGGAGTCACAGGAGCTCAGGGTGATACAGGAGCCACTGGATCAGTGGGTGATACAGGAGCCACAGGAGCTGTTGGAGTCACAGGAGCTCAGGGTGACACAGGAGCCACAGGAGCTGTTGGAGCCACAGGAGCTCAGGGTGATACAGGAGCCACTGGATCTGTAGGAGCTACTGGAGCCACTGGAGCTCAGGGTGATACAGGAGCCACAGGATCAGTAGGTGATACAGGAGCCACAGGAGCTCAGGGTGATACAGGAGCTACTGGATCTGTTGGAGCTACTGGAGCCACTGGAGCTCAGGGTGACACAGGAGCTACAGGATCAGTAGGTGACACAGGAGCCACTGGAGTTCAGGGTGATACAGGGGCTACTGGATCTGTAGGAGCTACTGGAGCCACTGGAGCTCAGGGTGACACTGGAGCTACAGGATCAGTAGGTGATACTGGAGTTCAGGGTGATACAGGGGCTACTGGATCTGTAGGAGCTACTGGAGCCACAGGAGCTACTGGCTCTCAGGGTGACACAGGACCTACTGGATCTGTAGGGGCTACTGGAGCCACTGGAGCAACAGGAGCTCAGGGTGACACAGGAGCTACTGGATCTGTAGCAGCTACTGGAGCCACAGGAGCTACTGGCTCTCAGGGTGACACAGGAGCCACTGGATCAGTGGGTGATACAGGAGCTACTGGCTCTCAAGGTGACACAGGAGCCACTGGATCAGTGGGTGATACCGGCGCCACGGGTTCTGCTGGTGAAACAGGAGCCACAGGATCGGTAGGTGAGACGGGTGCCACTGGATCAGTAGGTGATACTGGCGCTACAGGTATAGCAGGAGAAACAGGAGCTACTGGCTCTCAAGGCGAGACGGGTGCCACTGGATCAGTAGGGAACACGGGAGCTACTGGCCCTCAAGGTGACACGGGTGCTACCGGCTCTCAAGGTGACACGGGAGCTACAGGATCTGTAGGTGATACGGGACCTACAGGTGAAATCGGAGGTACAGGACCGACAGGTGAACCAGGTGCCACAGGCGATACAGGACTGACAGGTGAACCAGGCGCCACAGGCGACACAGGCGCCACAGGTGAAATTGGAGCCACAGGCGACACAGGCGCCACAGGTGAAATTGGAGCCACTGGTGAAACAGGAGCGACAGGAGCCCAAGGCGACACAGGAGCCCCTGGCCCCATTGGAGGAGCCAATACACAAGTTCTCTATAATTCAGGTGGAGCTGCAACAGGTTCTGATAATTTAGTATTTAATGGTTCTACATTAACAGCCTACAATGTCAGCGTAAACAATACATTTGATTTAAGTGGTGAAATCTTCTATCCTTTCGGAGCCGATGGATTCAGTGTAAATGAGAATTTTCCTGCTGGAAACGCAACAACCACCGCCTATCATTTTTCATCAGGAGATGCTAATCGTGATGTTATCATTAGTATCGCAAAAGAAACCATCTTTACAAATCTCTTTGGCGCCTATGGCACTGGAGGTGCGAACACCTTTGTGATCGGTTCTGAAGCGGCAGGCACTACTGCCTTTGAGTTTCGTTCAGGGGTAGGAATTGCTGGAAGCTTAAATTTAGCAGGGGGCACTCTGCTCTACCAGATTGGAAGCGATGGTCAACTCTACGCACCTGGTTTACAGTCCAATACAACAAGTAATATATTGTTTTTTGATCCTACGAATGGTCTCATAACTTATGGAGGATTTAGCGTAACAGGGCCCACGGGTGAAATAGGACCTACGGGGGAAATAGGATTTACAGGCGAAATAGGTGCTACAGGTGACACAGGACCCACAGGTGAAATAGGAGCCACAGGTCCTGAAGGATTTGCAACAAATACAGGTGCTACAGGACCTACAGGAGAACCAGGCCCCGTTCCTTATCAATTTGTTGGCATTTACAATGATAGTGGTCAGTATGCCCTTGGCATGGTAGTATCGTATTATGGCGCATTTTATGAACGAACAGCGGATGCATTGAATCAAGGATACCCTCCTCCTGGCTACCCCTGGACTCTATTCTTAGACGGTCCTACAGGATTTACAGGTGAAATAGGACCCACAGGCCCCACAGGTTATACAGGGCCTCAGGGAACACCTGGAACTTCCACTACGACAGGCGCCACAGGACCGACAGGAATCACTGGACCAACAGGAATCACAGGACCTACAGGCCGCACTGGCCCAACTGGTCTGGCAGGATCCATAGGAGAAACAGGAACCCTTATTTACGGAGCTACAGGAGAGCCAAATACATATGCCCCTGTCTACGCTAGAATTGGTGATTTCTATATAGATTATTTAACAGGTATCATGTATCAGTACCAAGAAATACCTCCTACACCCCCTTAAATACAGGTATGAATCATTTATATTAAATAATAGAAGTAGGTATAGAATGGCATGGAATTCAGTTTTAAATATGATTGGGCCCACAGGAGGAATAGGCAACACAGGTCCCACAGGAGAAATAGGACCTACAGGTGATAAAACCTTCATCATAGATCATCCGACTGATCCTACACGGTATCTCATCCATGGCTGTATAGAAGGACCCGAGATAGGTGTCTATTACAGGGGCGAAGCAACTATTAAGGAAGGCGCCACCAGCACTCTCATTCAGTTGCCGAGCTACGTGGCTGTATTTGCGACAGAGTTTACGGTCCAGATCACGCCAATTTACGAGCCTGGTAGGCCCATTCATATCTACGCCAGTACCAAGGTCCTACAGGGCGCCTTTGAGGTCTATGGACCTCCTGGATCTTTCTATTGGCACGTAAATGGGAGTCGCCGCTCCCTTGTAACGGAACCCCTGAAGTCTGAAGTCACGGTCCGCGGTGACGGTCCTTACAAGTACATTGTGTAGGTCTAAACCAACCTAAACATAGCCCATATTCTTAATAACAGTGTTATGTCAGATACTGTTGTTACGATTGTCTCAGAGCCAGAAAAAACACAAGACCCCTACAAAGTCATCGTGCTCCTCATGATCAAGAATGAATCCCGAATTATTCGCCGATCCATCCAGGCCGCCCTCAAGATCGCCGACGCCGTCTGTATCTCCGACACGGGCTCCACCGATGACACCGTCCAACTCCTGACCGACTACTATCCGTCTCTCTCCATTCCCGCAAAAACGTATCAGCACCAATGGACCAACTTCGGTCACAATCGCACTCTGTCCTTTGAGGATGCCAAGGCGTTCTGTCAAGAACTCAAGTGGGACCCCTCCAGAACGTATGCCTTGGCCATTGATGCCGATATGGAGTTTGTGGTGGAGCCCTCCTTTAACAAGCAGAAAGACTTTGGCGCCAAAGGATATTCCCTGACCCAGAAGGCTGGCTCCCTCCACTACATCAATGCGCGACTCCTTCGCTTAGATCAACCCTTTAAGTGTGTGGGGGCCACCCATGAGTACTGGGACGGACCGAATGACGGTTCCCCGATCCCTGATACCAAGCTCTGGATCAATGACAAGAACGACGGTGGCTGCAAGGCTGACAAGTTCACCAGGGATCTCAAGATGCTCCAGGAGGAGCTTATAGAACAACCCACGAATGTGCGAACCCATTTCTATCTCGCCCAGACATTTAAGTGCCTCGGGCAAAAAGAGGAGTCCATTGAGATGTATAAGCGCCGCATAGCGTTGGGCGGCTGGTTTGAGGAGGTCTGGTATTCCCACTATATGATTGCGAATCAGTATCTGGAATTGAAGAAGCCCGAAGAGGCGGAACTCTGGATTCTCAAGGCACAGGCTTTCAACAACTATAGGGCGGAGGGTTTGTATATCCTCGTCAAGCACTTTCGTATTGTGGGGCAGCAATGGAAGGCCATGCACTATTACTTGGAGGCCAAGAAGATCCGGCGGCCCCAAATCGCTCTGTTCCAGGAATCCGAGGTCTACGATCACCTCCTGGACTATGAGTATTCCGTGCTCCAATACTACGTCAATGCCGCGGATCGCCGTGAAGGCCTCCGTGCCTGTGTGAAATACCTCCAGAATCCGCTGTCCACAGGATATCTGGAGAATGTGTTTTCCAATATTGAGTTCTATGTCCAGCCGCTTCTCAAGGAGACCCAGATTCCTATTACTCTTCCCCTTCCCTCCCAAGGCGACTACTATCCCTCTTCGTGTTCTATTACAAAGCACAAGGGCACCCTCGTTCTCAATGTGCGTTACGTGAACTATGAGACATCCGATCAGGGCGTCTATACAGTTCGGTCCTCTGATAAGATTGTCAGAACGCAGAATGCGTTTCTACCTGCCATCCCTGGTGCCTATCCGCCTATCCAGTCCCTCCCTTTCTTAACCGAGGATGTCCCCTCGTTCCCTACGAATATCATGGGCCAAGAGGATGTCCGGATCACGAGCCACAAGGGCAGCCTGTTCTATACGGCAGCCTCTAAGTCCTCTACCCCAGATCACAAATACCGAATCGTTCTGGGATCCTATGACGCAACCAGAGGACTTAAAGACACGAGAGTTCTGGAATCTCCAACGAATTCTGAGTGTGAGAAGAACTGGTTGGCGATTCCTGATCTGGACCTGACGAGCGACTATCCTCTGTTTGTCCATAAGTGGTTTCCCTTTGAAGTCGGAAGGGTGGAGGGGACTACGTTGGAGATCACAAGCCGGTTTTCAACGAGCCCCTATTTCATGAAGATGCGGGGCTCCGCCAATGCTGTCAAATACAAGAACGAGTTCTGGTGCCTCACCCATGTGGTCAAGTATGGGGCACCTCGGAAATACTATCATCATATTGTAGTCCTGGACGGCTCCACGCTCAGACCGATTCGTTTGTCTATGCCATTCTATTTCAAGACACACGGCATAGAATACTGTTTGGGGTTTCATGTGGAAGAGGACAGGGCCCAGTTTATCTATTCCACTTTTGACGCCAGTCCCCGATCCGTTACGACCCCTCTGGGCCAGTTTGAGTTCTTAACCTTGTAGGGCGGGAAGTGACCCATCTGAGACCGAAAGAAGAGACGGAGAGGATGAGAACACCAGCGTCTATAGGCTCTCCGATAACGCCAAGTCCGCTGCAGTTCCACAACCCTATCCGTCAAATCAAGGGATGGATTGGGATAGAAGCGAACAATCTTGTAGGCCCAGAGTTCATGGATATCCAGAATGGAAATGCCTCTCGCATAGCACGTAAAGTGATTGCTATAGTGGCGTATTAAAAAATACACCGGATTTGCGTTCATAGTTTAAATACCTTCCAGGAGTTTAAACTAATAACAGATTATTTAATTCTATTTTAATTATAGAATGTCAGCTGTAAGGGATGTGCTTAGATCAAATAATGAAGCAGCAGCTCGTGTTACTTCAGCAAGACGAGCTGCTTTGAAAGCTGAAACAGCCCGACTACGTTCAGCTTTGGTTTCTCCTGCCCAAGCTGCCGCAGCACAAGTGCAGGCAGATGCTGCACGTAAAAATACAGCTCCCCCACAGCCCCTTCTCAGGGGGTTTCGGAATGCTCCAATGCCAAATAATATAAGACCAATTGTAGTAGCACCGGCAACACGAGGAAGACGACCCAATGTAAGGAATAGAGGAAATTATCAAAATCAAATAAGACAGATTCCTATAAGAGAACTTACAAGTCTTGATGTAACTGCTGCCAATATACCAAGAATGATACCGTTAGTAACTGAAAATATTGACAATAAAACACTATGTGAGCTATTTTTATCAAAAATACACAGTAAATTAGATAGGAGCCTTTCTAATAGTAACGATGATGCTATACTAATATCCCTTTCTAACAGCTTGGGTGAAATTTATATTAGTTTAACATTTCAATTATTAGAACGATATATAGAAGATCGTAAAATTTGTGATCTGGGTTGTTCTATACTAGGATTACTAAACCAAATTATGTTTTTTACACAGAATATTAATAAGTATATCAATTCCTTTTTAACAGATGAACGATGCCATTTACTTTTTCGTATTGTAGAATTACAATTTGATGAGTCATATTATGTATTAAGCACTATTAATATTATTAGTATCTATGTCGCTTCATACACGTCAGTTTTGACTGAATCTATTGCTATTAGTTTTATAAATAGCATACGTAAACTCCCCAGTACCCCAGGATCAAAACTTGAAAGATATGAAAATATACAACTCGGTCTATGTAATATAGTATATCTACTAAGAATATGTCTTGCTATGAAAAATCCTGCTGTTATTTCTAAATTTATTGAAATAAATGGTATTCGCCACGTATGGGAGCTAAAAGAATTTGTAACTGAGGGGTTTGGGGCGCAATATGTGAATATACTTTTTGAACTATTGTGTATTATTGCATCAGATCCTGAACGTCTACCTCTTCTAGAAGCAGAACCAGATATTTTTACATTTATGAAAACCACTATTCTTTTATCAAAAAATAAAATAACTCCAGATATAGCATTAGCAATTACGAATATACTATTAATGGATAAACCACCGCAGATTGCTTTTTTTGATAAGCTTTTTAGTGATAATAAATTAACAATTATCTTGAATACTTTAAATAATAGTGATGAAATGCCATTACCTATATTTCGTAATTTATTTATTGTAATTAGGGGTCTATTAGGTAAACCCGGTGTTACTCGTTTAGCAGAGACATACGGTAAATTACTAATGATAATTTCATCTATATTTATAGCATCTAATGCTGAAAAAAAGGAGATGATTCGTCAATTAATTCTAAATTTTTATGATGATATACTATCAAATGTAATAACAAATCCAGAGGCGGCGGTAGCTATGGGTATTAAACTTATGCACAAAAAAATTATAATAGAACCAATAACAGATACAGTAATTATTAAGTATTTATTTAATTGTCAATTGCAGTGGGATGGTATCCCTGGTCAATCACTTAATTCTGGGGGTATGTGGATTAAATGTGCTATTCGGATAAAAGCATGGAAATATATATCACAATTACCAAAAATAATGGGTCAGTTATTGTTTGGATTATTAATATCATCCTCTGAAGAGATAAAACTTGATATTCCTGAGGGGTATTCTGATGTAATTAGCACAGACATAATAAAACAAGGCGATATAGTTGTTCGTATTGAAAATAGATTAGACAATGGAACTATTCAACCTATGTTTTTAACTCTTGACTCTTGGAATGGCTTATTTACACGGTTAACAGCCGACGCTATTACAGAAAATCCTCGGTTAGCTCCACTATTTGGGGGAAAAACATGGGATCAGTATGTGAATAGTATGAATGAAGTTCGTGGTCCAGATGTTATAGATGCCAGGGGTAATTGGATTGGATTTCCTCTAATAACAAGATTAACAGGTCCTCTTACAATTATATCACCGCTCTCTGTTATAATAGGGGTTGCTAATCCTGTTTCTGGAGAAATCCCTCTTAGAATGCTGGGTGGACGCCGCCGAACAATACGCCGCCGGACATCTAAACGAAAAACACGTCGTCATAGATAGAACAACACTATGCCAGAGAAACTGAAGGAAGACCGGCTCAAGGAAGGGATCTCTCTTTTGAAACAGATGAATGATATGATTAAGGATATGGAACATCCTGGAATGGTGGAGCTCAAGAAGGTCATTACGACGTGGGTGAATGACGGAAAGGCGTATGATGGGAAGATTGACTTTTATGATCATGACCGATTTGCTGAGGTCTCGCTGCCCAGAACGGCGAACAGAGCGGCGACGGTGGCGTTTAAAAATAAGTAGGGGTGGGGGACATCACCCCTCCGCCTTTGGCGGAGGGGTGCCTCCCCCATACCCCCTGTTTTCTTATGTTTGAAGGGCTGGCTTAGAGTCTACTGGTGTTGTTTCAGGAACAGGGGTAGGCGTAGGAGCAGGAGCCGCCAATTCTACAGGCGGTATCAATGGTTCCCATGCCCCATTAAGGGCAGACCGGTCTCTATTGGAATTGGAGAAGGGAGGGGGGATCCGAGTCTTCATATAGACATAGACGATGGTTCCCACGCTCATCAAGAGAACGGACGGCACGAAGAAGTAGTTATAAGCGATAAGAACAACAATGCTCACACTAAAGATCTTGATCCAGTGGGAGTAGTGTTCAATGGAAGCATTCAGTGTCTCAAGAAAGTTCTCAAGGCGCATCTCAAGTATTTTTGACTATATTGCCGCAATATAGTCAAATAGACCTGTCAAATTTTTAATACGCAAAGAGAAGCCCCGCGCGTCCACCATAGACGCGAAGGATATTATAGGTCGCCGCCCATACATAGACCACATAGCTCGGATAGATTCCTACGCATCCACGGCTCGGCGTAAATTCCAAGCTGAGCTGCCGATTGGTGATCTTATCCAGATTGGCCTCTCCCTTCGGTCTGGACCACGGTGTATAGCCATTGTATAAACCAAAGGACCAGTTATAGTAATACCGATTGACCCATGGGCTCTTCTTCTGTTCCCAAGACGGAAGGATAGAACGGAACAGGGCCGGTGTCTGGGTTCGGAAGCGGACCAGGGTGCCTTCATACAGAAGAGCGACCGCCGACAGGGGTTCCGAGTCGGACAGAGCAAAGGCCGGTTCCAAAAACCCAGGTTGTTGGAGGGCGAGCCCTTGGGCATTGGGCCACCAAATGGAGGCCGAGGAGTCATAGATACCATACAGATCCCGTGTGGCCAAGAAATGGGCATTGTAACTCGGGGCCTCTACGCGTTGTGCCATCCAGAATAGATCTCGGCAGGGATTGGGAATGTCCAGAGGAATCGTGGCGCGTGCCATGCCCTGGGTTTGCCAAGGCTGAATGGCATAATGCTGAACAATGGGAATCTGAAGATCGGCAAGGCGGAAGCGATTGGCCTCCGGCTGATCCAAATACACATATTCGGCCATAATATACGTGTCCCCTGGCATAAACAGGGAGGGCATGGTCACTCCTGGAATAGGAATAGCCGGCACCTGTGATTCTAAGCCAGAAATGACGGAACCCGAGGGATCGGCCTGGTAGAACTTGCTGCTGATGAGGGGCCACAGGTTTGCCCCGTCTGTTCCTATAGCTCCTGGCGCAGGATTCCTACTGTCCGTGTAGTATAATCCGCCAATGCCCCGAAAGGTGATCCCGATGCGCACATCTTCTGATAAAATCGCATCAATGGGAAAGGCACATCCCGAGTCCCCCCGAGAAAACCAAAAGGGCAACGGTGTGACGGCGGTGGTCACGCCAACAGAGCCAAAGCTCTGTTGTGTGAATCCATGGTCCAGGCGTTTGAGAAGCCGATTGGCTACCGTAGTTTTCTCCAGGGGCACCGTGTATTCGTCCAGCATTTCCATAAGGCGGGAGTCCAGGGTCTCTATGATATTATTGCCAACTGCAATCTGGGCCTGGACCACCAGGGCATGTCCGAGGCTGTTCGTCCAGCCGAAGCGGGGGCCCAAGAAGGCGGCCCCTGAGGCATCGGCAGCAGCCCGAGCGGCTGCCTGTGGAGTCGCGATATTGGGCATGGTTGTCACCAGAAACAGACGTGTGACGAGCTGGCCTTTGCGGACTAAACGAAAATAGGCGGTGGATCCGAAGACGGGGGGGTTGTCAAAATCCAGGCGGACCATCTGGGTCGTAAACCGTCCTGTGGTGTTCCACAGCTTGACAAAGGGCGCAAAGGTGGGTTTAAAATAGATGCGGACATCCTGGATGCCCGTGGTCAATGGCTTTAGAAGGCTACTGACCATTCCCTGCTCTAACGCTCGTTATTTAACCTTAGGTCTGCCGAAAGGGATTCCGACTGAGGTTCTCATAGTTCCAGGGCTTCTGCCCAAGGTTTGCCACCATGGCCACGGTCAGGGACCGGTTGTCGCTTAACGCGGACCAGTCCCACACAATATTGGCATGCCGAATATCCTGTTCTGTAATCACCAGATTCTTGGATAGACCAGACCAGTTCCATGGACAATCACTGTTCTCCAGAACTTCCCGAATGGTGATATGGGGATTAAAGCTCATCTTATTCCAGTCCCACGGAATTCCCGGCACATTTCGGAGTCTCTTGAGCTCCGACCAGTGCATAGAATAGAACAGAAGATCCCAGTCCCAGGGCTTCTCCAAGTGGCACAGGACATAGGCAATGTCCAGATTGGGATTCTGACTGACACGGGTCCAGCTCCAGTCCCTGTGTCCAAAGTTCTCAATCATATTCATGGTCACATGCTTATTAAGACTCAGGGCCTCGTAGTTCCAGTGGAGAGCAGGATTCGCGATGTGGGCCGAGGTCACCGGCATCGTATGGCTCAGCCGAATCCAGTCCCAATTGAAGTCGGGATGGGCCACGACATCCTCCAGCGTATAGGCCTGTTCGTTGTGTGTGAGATAATTCAGGTCCCAGGCCAGATCCCTATGCGTTACTACATGCTGAAAGCGGACATTGGGGTTCTTGGCCAGGAACACCATGTTCCAGGGTAGTTCAGGATGCGCCACAATCTCCTCTACTGAAATGTTCTTATGAAACGTTAATACATGAAAGTCCCACGGAATATTCTGATGCGCCAACACATAGTCCAGGGTCAATCTCGGATTCTCCGAGAGAGCCCTCCAGTCCCAATCCCAGCTGGGATTTCTTACCGCAAAGTCAGGGTCCAGGGAGGGATTTCCCGAGGCCGCTCTCCAGTTCCACGGAAAGTCCGAATAGTTCTCAAAGTCCTCCTGGTCAATCGCCGGATTGGCACTCAGCAAGTTCCAGTCCCACGGTTGTTCCAGCGTCTGAATGACGAGGTAGATGAGTTTGGTGCCCGACATATCTACCCACATAATACCCTTTTTGTCGTTCAAATTTACCCCCGGAAAAAATTGAAGATCCCAGAGGACTTAAAGAAGGGGCTGGAGGACACCCTGACGTCCTTTCCAAATCAATCCATAGTCTACGATCAAAATGTCTGTCAAGTCTTTGATCGTGGAAGCGTTCACCCTTCTCCTCCAGATTGAGAAGGGGAACAAGGGCGCCGCGGCCGCTGCGAAGCGCAAGGCCTATCAGAAGGGTCTGGATGCGATGACCCTGATCCCCTCTGTGACGACCGAGGAGGACTTAAAGCCCCTCTGGGGCTCCAATGCAAAAACGCCATCCTCCCTGTATCTCAGGGCCCACGAGATCCTTCACACGGGCACCTGTGAAGTGTTAGAGGAGGCCAAGGGCTCCAAGGCCGTCTGGGCCGCCTATGAGGTCTTCCTGGAGATCCATGGGATCGGCCCGTCCTTTGCCCACGATCTGGCCGACCGGGGCTACCGGACCCTGGAGGACTTAAAGACGGCTGTGGCGGCTGGCACCCTGACCCTGAACAGGACGCAGACGATCGGCCTGACCTACCACGACTCCATCAGAGAGCGGATCCCTCGGCCCGAAATGGTGGAACACGAAAAGGTGTTGAAGGAAACAAGTCCCTGTTCGTGTGACATCGTGGGCTCGTATCGGCGAGGACTTAAAGACTCGGGCGACATTGACATGCTCCTGTGTTCCAGCGACTCGGGCATGCTGGACACCATGGTCAAAGCCCTTACGGATCGCCATTATATCAGAGAGACCCTCGCGTATGGCAAGCACAAGTTCATGGGCATTGTCAAGCTGGGGAAGCTCCCCTTTCGGCGCCTGGACATTCTGCTGACACCGCCAGAGGCCTATGGCTATGCCCTGCTGTATTTCACGGGATCACAGCGCTTCAACATCCTCGTGCGGCAGCATGCACTGACAAAAGGGTATTCCTTGAACGAACACACCCTTTCAGTTGATCCGAAGTGGAAGGGGCCCAAGCCTCCTGCCATTCCCGTTCTCAAAACAGAAGCAGAGATTCTGGCGTTTCTGGGAATCAAATGGGTGTCGCCGACAGACCGAGAGGATGTGGCGGCTCTGACGCTTCTTTAGTTCTATAGAATAGAGATGGTTAGTTTGGACTGGGTCAATGGCTCTGTAGCCTATCCTGATAAAACGGGAATTCTACTGACAAAAATAGATGGTTCTACTGTAAAATTAAAATACAATGATTGTTTTCAATTTGGCCCTAAGAAACAGATTGTCCGATACACGGGTTCCTCTTTTAGTGGTCGCCAACCGGCTCTTTTTACACGGTTCGGCTATGCAAGTGCGCCTACAGATATTATGTATATTACAGCCAAACATTTAAATGGCAAGCCACCCTTTAAGAGTGGCCAGATTACACTGAAAAATACAAAACTCCTGGATTCTATTATAAAAGTGAACTGTTCGCATGAGGTTCCGAAAGGATGGGCCCGTGGAGGCACGAGGAGGAAGAGGCGAGTCCCTATCGTCTAGCGCCGCCCCCTTTCAACTCTGTAAGTGCTTTCTCAAGACGGGCCCTCTCATGTTCAAGTGCCAGCTTCTCTGCCAGAGCATGCTCATGAAGGGACGGATAGATCTTTCGCAGGAGCGCAAGGCGAAACTTGGCGCGTTCTCGGATCAACGAATGGGGCATAATGACGTTCACGACGTCGGGGATAAGTCCCATTTGAACCGCATCCAGTGCCTCGGCAAGGCTGAGCTCATCCTTGAGGACTGTGGATTTCTCTACTAATTGCCTATATACACGTGGATGTATTATGAATCCACCATACCCTCTCCCACCACTTGACTGAAAGAGTTCCATATGCCTCTTAAATCCAGGCTCATGCCGACCAACGATGCGAACTACCGGCGGCGGCATCTCCTCCGTCGCCATGCCTGGGCTCACGGGCTGCCGCCTCCCCCTATGTTCACCTGTATGATATTCATTCATTTTCCGCACATTCTCCGCCATATCATGTTCTGGCCATGCCTCCAAGGGCAAGGCCAGAATATCTACCGATGGACCCTTTCCGTCTTCCAGGCCCATTAGAATCTCCACTTCCCACTCTATTTTTCCTTTTTCAATTGCGAGACGTAAGGCCTCCGCCTCTGCCTCGGCTTTTGCCATTCGCTCTGCCTTAATAGCCCCTATGCGTTCCTGAACGGCCTCCGAAGGACAATAGTTCCACAGAGGGCTACAAGAATCTTTAGACATGATGAACGGAAGAAGTATGGATAGGAATAGGCACAAGAGGCGCATACCCTGTCTATAGAGGGCCCCGTCTCAATTTTTAGAAGACTAAAAATAGTCTACTTCTTCTTCTTTTTCTTCACAGGTTCCGCGAACGGCGCCTTTACATACACGGCATCGTATTGCCGCGCATGTTTTGACGAGGGCATCCCCACCTTCTCCTTGGCCTTGTCGCTCTTCTTGAAACGCTTCACTTTCGGATCACAGTCCATGGTGAATGCGTAAATATGGATGGGGGCGGCGCATACACCTTTCCGTGCCCTGGATCTTCAATTTTTTCCGCGTAAAAGTGCCTTTACTTTCTTTTGGAAGAACGGCAACTGCGATTCCTGCGATTCTTACGATTGTTGCGTTTTACTCGGGTGCGCCGGCCTCCGCGAGAGGGGCCGCCTGTGCTCCCAAATTCAGCCAATGTCCGCGCGGTCTTTGCTGCTTTTGCTGCTGCATTTGCTGCTGCATTTGCTGCTGCATTTGCGGCCTCTGTCTCTGCCTTCTTTGCTGCTCTTCCCGCCGCATTTGCTGCTCTTTCCGCCGCATTTGCTGCTCTTCCCGCTGCATTTGCTCTTGCTACATTTGCCGCTACTTCTTCAGGTCTTGCTGGGATTGGAGCGTTGGGCGGGGGCGGACCAGGCGGCGGACCAGGCGGCGGACCGGGCAGCGGATCTGGCACTCCAGCAGGGATGTCAGGGGCATCAACCGCGTAGAAATTATTCCCTTCGGGGTTTATCGCCCGCCCCCCCCTCCGCCCAAGATCAAATGTTAGTGCGCCATCCGGACGCGTTCCTGTATATCTATAGGGACCTTCAAGCGGATTTATTCTTGAACCAATACGATCAGGTCTATGCACCATGTAGATTGCGCCACGAACAAGTTCTGCGGCAGGAATTGGCGGCATTCTATAATGACCTATTAATTTAAACTGATGGACATTTTAAACATATTCTTAATACTATGTTTAAAAAAAAATTAAGCCCCCACCCATAATGGGTAGGGGCTTAATTTTATAGTAGGAGGTATGATTGTTATTTTTTCTAAGCACAGTTATCCGCATTCATAACTGCTGTCCGTAGAGCGGTTGCCAATACCGAATCGTGAAAACAAAACGCAGAGCCGCCGCGTTGATACTGGGTTGTCATGCGATTGATATCGGACGCGCAGACCAGGTCACGACCAATGGCCCATTTGCTATGATCATTGTATTCTGTAAAGGCCAGGCCAAACGGATAGGAGAGATTCTGGACGTCCAGAACATCTACAGAACCACACGATGGCCCCTCGGCCGAACCGCGGATCCAGGATTCCACCAAAAGACTCTCATTCTCAGAAGGCGCAATACAGTTCGCATACAACTCGTTGTTCCATTGGCTACTCTTTGCGTAATATGTGACTACTTGGCCTCCTGTGGTGGTCACAACGGTCTGAGAACAGGTGGCGTTCTCACTGTAAGCACCAGATGCCAGAGCCTGTAGAGAGGAAGGGGCGGACGGAGATACTCTTGAATCATAGATGGAAGGAATTGTCAGAACAGTTTGTTCTGCTAACAAAGCCAAGGACGCCACAGAGAACGAAAAGCAGGCCAGATGCTGTCCGTACATCCAGGCGTTCCCGCCGAGCCCCTTATAGGCGGAAGTTTGCTGAGGACCTAAAGGAAAGAGGGGCACGGAATGCTGGACCACAATGGCCGCATCCTGCTCCACATTCCAGGCCCAAACCCCCTTGGTGTGCCCCACGGTAAAATTATAGTCCGTGGAACCAGCCGGCTCATCATTAAAAATAATGTAATCCGTGGTGGATTCCGACCACAACTGATTTAAAGTAGCAGCAAGCGCTCCCACTTTCGTCCCGTTCAGATCATGGGCCGGTTCTACAAAGCCCCCCGTTGTCCCGTCATAATACAGGGACTCTGTGCCCCTCGGTCCCTTGACCTGGAACCATGTGTCCACGGCTGCTCCCTGTTCGTTCTTACAAAGAGGATAGGAAGCAGCAGATAAAACCAAGGACATACACAAGGCAACAAGCATGGTTCTATTCGGAGCCCGGAAATACCCACCCCTCCAAATTTGAGCTCAGAGGACTTAAAGAAAGAGGCGGCGACTGATCCTCGCCTATACGTTTCTCATCAGTATCCATAATGTCCCTGCGTGTTCGTGAGCTCTTAAAGGCCATGGATGGGGAAGGCCGCAAGGCCCTGAAGAAACTGTTGCCCAAGGTGATTGTCCCCCCGTTTGAAACGAGGGGATACCCTGGGGCTCTCCTCAAGATCTTCCCCAAGGAAGAGGCCTATTCCCTTCTGGGATGTGTGGCCGAGGAACTCCTCCGACTCAAGCCCATCAACCTGGACACCCTGTTCGTCGCTATAAAGGTCTGGTTCCCTGCGTTCTCGGAAGCCAATAAGGCCGCCCTGACCAAGTCCAAGACCACCGAGCCCTTCCTGGCCCTTCTGAGAACGACCCAAGGTCTCTTGGACGGCGTCGTCAAGGGCCCCATGGCCTATGACACCGTGGTGAGCTACAAGAACGTGGAGGGGCATCCTGACGGCCAGACACCGACGCAGATCTTTGAAGTCAAGTTGACGGGCCAGCCCGAAAAGAACTGGCTGGAGTTTCTCTTCCAGGTCTACGCCTATGCAGCCCTGGTCCCCGAAGCCACCGACATCTACCTCGTCCTCCCGCTCCAACAGACGGTTTGGCACGCCTCCGTGACTGGCTGGGGCCAACGGATCCAATACCGCGACTTCCTCCAGGCCCTGTCCATCAAACTCCAGGATCCCGAGGACTCCAAGTCGCCTATTCCAGGGCTCCTCCTCAAGTCCGCCTATGGCATCGGCCACCACATTGAAAAAGGAAAACTCGTGGAGACCCTCAGAGGACTTAAAGACAGCAAGACTCCCGTCCAGCTGTTCCTGGGTTCCACGTTGTCGGCCAAGCTGACTATCAAGGATGAGGACTTGGCTCTGTGTGCCGCGGCCATGGCCTCGGTGACGTGTGGGGTCTATGTCCACAGCCCCTATATTATCAATCTGGCCATGGAGCCGGGCTCCAAGGATGATTATGGGCCCAATCTATTGATCAAGAACTTGGACTATGCCAAGACGATTGGCCTCAAGGGCGTGGTGGTTCATGTAGGGAAGGCGGTCGCCAGGGACCCGAAGGAGGCTCTGGAGAACATGAGGGTAAATCTCCTCAAGGCCATGGAATCTGCCACACCAGCCTGTCCGATCCTTCTGGAGACGCCGGCGGGTCAGGGCACGGAGCTCCTGACGGACTATGACGAGTTCCTGGATTTCGCAGAGTCCTTCAAGGACGAGAGACTGAGAGTCTGTGTGGACACCTGCCACGTCTACGCGACGGGCTATTGTCCCTATGAGTATTTAAAGGGGTGTGTGGCAGATCATCTGCCTCTCTTGAAGCTGGTCCACTTTAATGACAGCCACGGGCTCTGTGATTCCTGTGTGGACCGGCATGCGTTCATAGGGACGGGGCATATTGGCATAGAGGTTATGAGTAGGATTGCGGTGTTGTGTAAAGAAAAGGGGATTGATATGGTGGTGGAGTAGGTGGTTAGTATTTTATTGGGTCCAAGTAGAGATGGCGGCTGCTGGCACACGCAGACGGTCACGAAGTGAATCGCCGCTTGGAATGGGGATTCCTACTCTATTAAAATCGGTATGGGCAATCCATAAGGAAATGAATAATGAATGGGACCCAGAGATCCAAGCCGAGTTTAAGCGTATTCCCGAGTATATTGGAACGATCTGTGATCCGATTGGATTCCAACAACATTGTGGAGAATGCGCAACAGATACGCTCCAACAGATACTTCTTTTTGCGGATAATTGGAAGGCCAAAACACAGCCTCTTGTCTACACGATGACGCCCGAAATCTTTGCACACCAGCTTCACCAAGGGTTTGAGCTTCCCTCCTTTGTGATTACACTCCTGGAGGATTTTATGAAAAATCTTCAAATGCGCTTCCGTCTCCACTACAATCTCATTGGCACAACAAAACACGCACTCAATGAGAGCACATGCATACAACCCTTTGCGTACAGGAAATTTATAAAAGAGCTTCTACAGGGGGAAGAGGAGGAAGAACTGACAGAGGCCATGATATTACGAAAGCGCCGTTTATCGGTTAATTTAGGGATGGGGGCTTCCATGGCTATAAAACAAATGAAACGCGCAGAATACCGAACAAGTGACTGGTTTAATATTGTGTGGAATTTTTGTGGTCTACATCAATATGAGATACTGTATCGGAAACGTCATACACTCCCTTCTAAATATCATGATATACGACCAGGATATAATCACGTTGCCTTCTACTTGAGATCCAGTATTATTGATACGCGAGCACCTCTTGCTTACTGGAATATCGCAGTTGATCGTGAATATAAAGGTCATGCAACAGGCATCTATAGTTGCAATGATAAATGGGTCTATTATGATGATAATCGCGGAATAATGGAACTACATCCAAAGCTTATGGATGACCTTATCAATGAAGTGGATCAGTTCTATATATTCTGGGCCTATCAGAAAAATGCTATTCTATTCTATAAAGTGGATGTGAAAACACGAGACAAATGGGCTCTGTCGCATTGGTATGAAAATAAATGGCGTAAATTGCCACTAGAGACACTGGAAGACTATAGGATAGGGGAAGATGAGACGAGAGCAACGCGAACAAAGCCTACATTACATTCAGTGAATAGTATTATACATATTACAACGAAAGATTGGTCCAGTCCAGGGTTCAATGGACGTCATTTTATAGATGATCATACAGAGGAAGATCTGGGCTGGACAGTTGTAGAAAATTCTCCAAGTCCTGTGATCGGCTCCGTTCCTCCTACCCCCCCTTCTAGTCCCCATGTTGATCCTGTGATACGACGCGTATCCCCGTCTGGTCCTACTGTTCGTCGCACGAAGAGCGCTCATTCAGCCTCTCCTCTCAAAGCTACAAAGAGGCGAGCCAGGCGAGCGAGCCATGGATAATCTTGGGTAACCCTAATACTGTTAAGAATCTAATTACGCCTCCTCAATAGAGAAGGCGTAATTAGATTCTTAACGGTAAAGTAGGAATGTCGGCCTCTGTTCGGACACGGGAGGCCAATGAGGCTATAGTAGGGGATCTCTTGAAGCTTCCGTTCTCAGAACAGGCAACTGAACTTGGGACATATCCTAAGGTCAAACGAGATCAAATAGGAAAACGGTTAGCAAGGGAAATACTTATCAATGATTCTTATATAACAAAATCAGTAGAAGAGGCAGCAGCGTATCGGGCTACGCTCCCTGATATTCTCCAACACTATGTAGCTTCCGTATTACGAAAAGGGGTTGTTCTTACAAAGAAGAAATCAGCATCGTCCTCTGGTTCGCCAACACGAAAGAAGTCATCTTCTGGCTCTAAATCTCCCCCTCCTGCTGCTTTTGGTTCTGCTTCTAAAGCACATGCTTTCCGACGGAGAGCTTTCGTATCACCAGCAGCAAGATCAGCTCCCGTTATAAGTCCCTATGAGAGACGCCTGAAAGCGTTTCGCTTACAGGGTCTTCCCCTTGGGTATTTAGCAGAAATTACAGAAGACGCAGAGGATACGGCAGCTGTGAGTCGCTACGAAAATATCAACCTTGTAAAAGATTTCTATACAAGGGACTTTCCGATATTAACCGAGGAAGATAGTCAGCTTGTAGCAGATCTATTCAGCCTTGACAGGGGAATTGCGGGAGCCGCAAGAGACGCTGCGATCCGTCGGATCCGCGCCCAGTTCTTACGGAAAAAGGCGGCCCATCTTGAAACCGTGAAAAACGATTATGTAGGCCCCTATCCGTTAGATCGGATTGTAGACCATATAAAAGACAGTCCTATGGGAGGTGTTCTGGGAGATGTTCTATTAGAGTCCTTAGACGATCGTATGCCTGTTAAAAAATATGCCACGCCAGCAGAACTCCAACAACTAACAGAACTCTATGCCCAAGCAGACTATGCGAAGCCAGAGCACTATCCTGCGATCAAAGCCGATCTTGTGCCCCTTTTTGAACGCCTTGGCAAACGGGTATCGGCTCGTAAAATCCACAATACGACACGTAAAACACAATATGGCCTGCCGCCATCCAAGAGTGGCTCGCCGAATGTTGAGGGAGCTGAGGAGGTCTACCTGGCCAAACAAAAGAAGGTGCTAGGGAACGGAACTCTGTCCTGGGCCCAGAAGGATAATGCGCTTCGTGCCCTTAGAAACGCACGAAAAAACTATTTTAAGGCTGTGCCCTTTACAGGGCCGATTCATGACAGTCGTGGATATACACAGCATTTAGGAGAGTGTTCTACCGATGCGATTTTACAGACTCTTCAACAAGGGACTCCTTGGGCCTCTACCGTTCAAGAGACCCTTTATAATGGAACCCTTGCGTCATTTACAGCACTGTATGAGAAAGCCATAGAATGCCCTGGATTTCATCCTGAACAAGAGGATATGATGACATTGATTCTAAACATGCAAGAACGATTTAAACTACACTATACCGCAAAGAAGCATGAGGAAGTCTGTATTCTCCCAGTGGACTTTAGCTACATTGCTCCTATTATGAAACGAAAACTCAGGAAATCGGCAGAACTGGGACCTGCTATAATGCTGAATGCGGCGATTGCTATAAAATCGTCCTATTCAGCGTTTACCATTTACATTCCCCATATTTTTCAACTTCTCTTGAACTTCTTTAAGCTCCCCTTTCAGTGCTATGTTCGGGATACCAGCTATCACTATAAGAAAAATCATAACGCCCTTCTAAATCACAATATTCAATACAAGGGATACGAACATCATGCATTTATACTTCGGAGCGATGTCCACACCCCTTCTCAAATAACATTACGAGCACGGCCAGCCCAGGTAAAACCAGGCCACTTCACCTCCATCTATAAGTCGCTTGATAAAAAATGGAGCTATTATGATAACAATGTAGGAATTATGGCCCTTCATGATACGCTTATGAGGGATATCTTGAACGAAACCGATCCTGGATATGTAGTTGGATTTACATATACAATAGCGGGCTCCACACCCACCATCACCTTCTATAAAATACCCTATTACAACCTATCAGATGAGGCGGAGTTAGAAACAAAGCCTATAGAAAAATGGACAGGGGCCGCGTGGACAGTAGATGGCTTTGGAGCTTTTTTTGATGAAACGGATGAGATCTTCTTGTTTACGAATACAGTCCATGTGATCACAAAGGGAGGCGCACCAGGCTATAAGGGGCGATTTGTGGATGATCTTATATAAATATCAGGAAGAGTAGGGATGGCATCTGCCTCTGTAAAGGCACTGGCAACTAAAGAGGCCAATCGGGCCTTGGTAGCGGAACTCTTAGCGCTTCCATTCGCAGAACAGGCAGAACGCATTGCGGCCTTACGACCCACTACACGAATACGGCAAGTGGGAAAACAGTTGATGAAGGCTCTCCTTATAAAAGTGGATTATTTGGATAGAACGGCAGTAGAACGCGAGGCATTTCGCATGTCCCTCCCCCCACTTCATCGGAATTATATTCAAATGGCATTGGAAGGGGGTATTCCCTCTTCTTCGGTAACAAAGAAAAAGTCGCGTTCACCTTCTGCAGAATGGGGAAAAGGAAAAAAGTCGGCGGCAGCAGCTAACAATAACTCTCCGAGAGCAGCGGCAGAAGCCGAGCCCAGTGAATTAGACAAGCGCGTAAGGGCCTTCAGGAATAAGAGCATACCCTTTTCGTTTCTATATGAACTAACAAAGGACGAACAGGATCGGCAATCCGCTCAGGATTTTGGGAAATTTAGAATTACAGCAACGGAGACTGAAGCGGATGATGCCTTAATTACGGCGATAATGGCTGTAGAAGCAGAAGCAGGGGACAAGGACTCAGCAAAGATTGTTCGTGACGTTTTCAACAGGAAGCTCCAGCAGTTTATTGCAATCGGACAAGACGGATTCAAAAACGGGAAGCAAACTCTCAAAGGGATTGTAACAATACTTAAGGAATTACTGGGTCCCATTGATATAGATGCTGAATTAGATAATACACTTTATCTTGGCTCATACATGAGTGATAAGGAATGCGAAACACTTTCTATAATAACTGATAAGGCCGAATACGGTACCGACGCCATTAAGCCAGCCGTCCTGGCATCCCTGGTAGAATTTCTCGGACCCATTATCAAACGACTCGCATTACGGAAAAATCACAGTACAACACGGAAAGCCCGATATGGACTGCGCTCCAAGAGCGCAAGTGCCAATGCCAATGCGGCTGAGAAGGTCTATCTGAAGAAACAGATGGCTATTCTAGGGAATAACCTTCTAACCCACGCCCAGAAGCAGAATGCGCTTCGTGTTATTGGGAACGAACGAAAGGCCTATTTTGGACCTGTGCCCTTCACAGGCCCTATTTCTGATTCAAAGGGCTATACGCAACACAATGGTGAGTGCTCCACGGATGTTATTACACAAGTGCTTCAGCAGGGCTTTCCCTGGGCTGCCGCTGTCCAAGAACGTCTGTATAATGGCACAGCTGCCGACTTTAGTGCCATGTATGATAGGACATTGGCTTGTTCGGGAGTTCATCCTGATCGTGAAGATATGATGGCCCTCCTTCTAAATATGCAGGAACGATTCAAACTTCACTATACGTCTGCTAAAAAACTGGGAGAAGCGGCTGTCTGTATTCAGCCGTTTGACTATAGTAAGATTGGGCCTATTCTGACACGAAAAGTCCGAAAGTCAGCAGAACTGGGCCCTGCCATTTTAAAGAATGTTAAAAAGCTGACAAAGTCCCCATTGTATTCCACGATAGTATCGTATGTTAAACATATATTTCAATTACTCTTTCAGTTTTTCGGATTGTCCGATATTCAGTGTTATATAAGGGAAGTTGGATATCTGTTTAAGACACTACCTACTTCATATTTAGTATCTGATATTCAATATAGGGGCTATAAGCATCTGGCCTTTGCTCTTCGGATTAATCACTACCCCCCCAATCACATAACACTCCATCAACGTCCAAAAGCGAGTGTCACAGGTCATTATACAGCTATCTATAAGTCACTGGAGGGCTCATGGGTCTATTATGATAATGAAGTAGGAGTATTGCCTCTTCATAGGACCCTTATGGGAGATATCTTAAATGAGAGAACGCATGCCTGGTTTATTGCGTATGTCTATACAGAAGAAGGGCCCACTACGATAACCTTCTATAAAATACCCTATTGGAATTCATCCTATATGGCAGAAATGAAGAATAGGAAAATAGCAGTGTGGAGAGAGGATTCATGGAATGAAGTGGATTTTCAGGAAATAGCGGACATTCCAAGGATCAGCGCCATTGATCAACACTATCATATTGTCTCCAAGACAAGTGAAGAACCAGGGTTTGATGGCTTGTATATGGATGATGCATAATTTTCTTAACATTAATAGAGATGTCGGCTGCTGCTTCTGCTGCTTCTTCTGGTTCTGCAAAGCCAAAGGGGAGCAACACGCTCAAAGCCAATCGGCGTATTTTAATGGTAGCACTGGAGAAACCTACAATTGCTGAAAGATTGGCTATTATAGAAGTAGCTCTCCGTGAGGAACTGGATGTCTTGGTGCCCGGCTCTAAAGAATTTAATCAGCGTCTAAAAGACAGGGGGCGGCAAATTATACATCTCATGCCGACTAAGCCCTCTAACGAGGATATACGATCCCTACCTGAAAAATATAGAATACTGTTTCCTCCCAGTAGTCTTCCTGAAGAACTCCGGTCTCCTGCCAGTAGGTCTCAAACACGGCGAAAAAGGACACGCCCTCCGAGTCCTGAAGCGCCCAGTCCTCCAAGATCGGGAAGTCCCAATTCAGGATTAGGGATTTCGTGGCAGTTGTATCCAACACACAAGTATGAGAATAATAAATATGGCAACGATGTGAAAGCTGAGTTTAAAACGAAGCCTTTTATTGGGACCTTCTGTGATCCGATTGGATTTAGTCAGCATACAGGGGAATGTACTACTGATTCTTTTTTACAGATACTCATGTTTGCTGATCATTGGAAGGCAAAAACGCAGCCCCTTCTATATAATATGACACCAGAACAGTTCCGAGAACGTTCTGCAGAAGTGAGCAGCCTACTCCCAGTAACAGAAGGCAGAGTGCTTTAAAGGATATTCTTAAAAATATGCAAATGCGATTTAGACTTCACTATTCTATGATCGGAACTTTGAAAAACACGTTAAATGAGGCAGAATGTATGGTTCCATTTGCGTATCGGACGGAGCTTGCGAATCTATTTGATGATAGTAGTTTAACAGGGATACTGGCACAACGGAAACGGCGCTTATCGGCCAATTTAGGCACGGGAATCTTCGCGTCTTTAAAACAATTAACTAAAACCGACGAGATAAACACAATGCTGATATATTTCCAAGTGTTATTACCATTTTTAGGTATAATGGACTATACACCTATTTCACGGTGGCGTCATAACTCTACCTCAAGCTATAAGGATTTAAAACCAAATTATAGTCATGTGGCCTTCTATTTGGTATCTTCCCCTATAGATCCTAAAACAGATCCTAAAACTATTAAGCGGAGCGCAGGTGCTCATCACGCAACCGCTATCTATATGTGTGATGACAAATGGGTCTATTATGACGATAATAGAGGTGTCATGGAAATACAACCGGTACTTATGGATGATATTTTAAATGACGTGGAACCGTTTAATATATACTTTTCGTATGTTGGAGATATAATTGAATTCTATAAAATGAATATAGAAACGGCTGCAGACAGGAAACGCCGATTACGTAGAGAAAAGAGTAGAGGTATGATAGGCAGATCCCTGCTTAAATGGACGCAGATCGGGAGTGACTGGGAATGGAGCGCATACGATGGACATAATTTTATTCATACAGATAAATTATATATGTTTTATAATGTGATTCATATAGTCACAGCAAATCGGTCCGTTCCTCATTTTGCTGGAACTCATTTTATAGACAATCAAGGGCTGGTTCCTGCTCTTCCTGCTCCTTCTGCTGCTCTTCCTGCTCCTTCTGCTGCTCTTCCTGCTCCTTCTGCTGCTCTTCCTGCTCCTTCTGCTGCTCTTCCTGCTCTTCCTGCACCTCCTCCTTCTGCCCTTCCTGCTCTTTCTGCTTCAATCAATAGTTTAAGGGAGCCGCGTAAAGCCTTTGAGAACGCTCTGGGAAATGCGATGAACAGAGGACAAAGGCGTGTTAACAATACGACACGGCGCCTTGAGAACCGAATTAAGAACTTGGGTCTGAATCGGCAAAAAAATGTCAACAATACCACACGGGCTCTTGAGAAGCGTATTTTAGAGCTGGCGTCAGGGTCCGCTACACGGAACTGATAGTTACTAAGCAAGTACCATTAAAAAGTAGACCTTAGAGGCCCTCTTTTTAATTAGACAATGAAGGCGGCGAGATCGGCTATAGAACGGATAGGGGTCAGGTAGGGAAGGACGGCGGACTTCTTCGTCCACCAGCCCTGCTTGCCCTGGAAGGTTACGACCTTTTTGTCGCGGCACTCCCCCATGAGCAGGGACTTCTTGATGCCCCAGACATTCCAGCCGTGAAAGTCCAGGAGGGCAAAGAGGGCGTATTCGTAGTCGTGGTCGGGCTCCAGGTGCTGCCAGACGCAGTCATCCTTGCCGGCCCAGAAGCGCGCGGCCTTGATCTCAATCTTCTTGGCGCCCAAGGTGGCGTCGTTCTGGGTGCTCGTTCTGGGCCCGAGACCGAGGATTTCCACGAGAATCTTCTCGGCCTCGGAGCCAAAGGGCTTGGAGTCCAGGGCCACGAGCTGGAGCACTTCCTCATCAGCACCCCTGTCCGTGTAATAGGAGAGCTGCGTGACTTTTTCCTTGATGGCCTTGAAGGCCTTGGAGGTTTTCCAGGAGGCGGAGCTCAGGATGGAGTCAGGTGCACCAGCCCCACCAACAGCAGCAGTCGCAGCAGGAGTTCCCTTCCTCTTAGGAGCAGCAGAAGCCATCTTGTTAGAATATGGATTGAAACGGATAGGCTATGATAGCTACCGACTCTCCTGAGGAGTCCCTGGATCTTCAATTTTTTCTGGGATGAGTAAATAACCTATGGAACGGTAGGGATGCCGTCCGCCTCGGCGAATACGCGAAAATTAAACTTGGCCTTTGTGGCGGAACTGATAGCAGAAGGGGCCACGGAAGCCACGTTCTCTACGGCACTTGCGAAGATCCGTGATAGATATCCTGTTGTTCCTGGCGGGGATAAGGCGACCAATAAACTCCATAGCACACGGCAACGACAGGTCGCCATTCAGTTGAGGCGCGCGTTAAAGATTGAGGACCGATTGAAGGCCAAACTTTCGGCAGCTGCTGAAGGTTCTAATGATAATTCGCCAGAACCTGCTGCGTCTGCTGCTTCTGCTGCTGCTCCTCCTGCTGCTTCTGCTGCTGCGCCTCCTGCTGCTGCCCCTATGAGCCCAGAGGAGGCCTATATAGCAAGAACACGGCTTTCATCTATGCATCTTGAAGAGATAGCACGACTCTATCGGTTTGAAGATATTATAGCATTAGCAACAGGAAAGCGCATAACAACAATACCACAGTGGCGCCAACATACTTATGCCAGATTAGCAATGGCTTATGAATCGGCCTCCTCTGAAGCTGAAAAAGTGAGAGCCTCAGAAAGAATCCATGACTTTTTAATGGAAATTGTTCGGGATGAGTTCCTTCAAAGTTGGATCCTTTTTTGGGCGACGTCTATGTTCTCACTAAAAGATAAAATAGAGAGAGACTTAAAATTATCTGGGTTGCCAACCATTGATGAGGCGCGTGATCGTGAAGTTATGATAATCATAGCACCATTTATGACACCCGCTGTTCGTGCCCAATTTGCTGATGTAGAGACACGATATAAAATAGCAATGGTTACAGCAGCAGATACGGCTCCGATTGTAAAAGAGCTCCATAAACTCATCTTAGACTTGTATGAAGAGGCCGTTCCCGCCTATAGTAGGCGCCTACGCGCAGAAAAGTATGGAAATCCACAGGTAGGTCCCCGTATTCTGAAAAACGTCAATGAACTCTATGCCAAGAGGCTTGCAGAGATTGAGGAGAGCTCCGCCTCTCCTGGAACGAAGCAGCGAAGGGCCAGTGCCCTCCTTCAAGGGCAGAAAACCCACTTTCAGGCTCCACGATGGGCTGGGACAAAGTGCGACAAGATGCTTGGATTTGAACAACATGCGGGAGAGTGCGCAACCGATGCGATTCAACAGATTGTTCTGTTTGCGGATCCGTGGAAAAATAAGATCCAGCCCTTGGTCTATAATCTGACGGATGCGAATATAGCGGACCTGTATGCTGCGTTTATAGTAGGACCAGTAATCCATCCTGATAGGGCGGTCTTTCAGTCCCTTCTTCTAAATATACAGAGGCGATTCCAGAATCACTATAACGCGCTTCAGTTGTTGAGCCACGAAGAGGACTGTGTGCCCCCGTTTGACTATAGAGAGCTTCTGACAGAGGCCGCGACCGAGGGTTCCTTTGCGGGGCTCTCTCTGAAACAGAAGAAGAAGCTCTCGGGGGAATTAGGCCCTTCTCTAAAGCGGGAACTAACCACCCTTTGGCCCGCGGCTGCACAAACCGCCACAACCTCCACAGCGAATATACTGTCCATTTTAAGAATAATGTTTCGGTTGTTTGGGATATCCTATGTTATTTGTGACATGGTATATTATTCTATAATAGAAACAAGGGTATTTCATTCTGATCATAGAGCAGCACACGACAAAAGGCGGCCGGCGGAGGAGCGGGACGCTATACATTTAAAATTAAACAGCTATAAAGGCCATACACATCTCGCATTCTGGCTTGCATTAGATTCCTATCATCCGCTACGACCTATGACACGAGAAGGACGGGCTGGTCATGCGACTGCTATCTATTGTTGTGAGTCTATTTGGTATTACTACGATAACAATATTGGTATAGTTAAACTACATTCTCACTTGATGGAAGATCTCTTAAATGAAGTGACTGAAAAGTGGTATATTGGGACGGGATATACTGCGGATGAATTGGTATTTTATAAAATACCTCATTTTGATGCTGCTGTGGGTGTAGAGGCGCTCCCTACAAAAGAGATTCACTATTGGGACTATACTACACAGTCATGGACACCATGTTTATATAGACTCATTATAGACAGACATAGTGACCAATTTTTTCATTTTGGCGAATGTATTCATATCATGACGGCGGATCACAGGCATACAGGCTATACGAGCCCCTATCTAAGATATCAGTATGTGTATGAAAGTTCCACAGAACGTCCTGAGCCCAAATCGCCCTCAAAGTCCAAGTCCCCGCCTAAGCCCAAGTCCCCCTCTATGACACGGAAAAGTCCTACATTCGCTGAGAAGGCTCTTCTCAAACGGATCGCAAATCTCAAGAACGTCAATAACACGGAACGGGCCTTGACAAAGAGGATTCAGAATCTCAAGAACGTCAATAACACGGAAAAGGCCCTTCTGAAGCGGCTTCGCAGCCTAACGCACAAAAAAAGTAGATCCGCTTCTTAATTTCATTCTTACCAGTAGAGATGCCCTCTTCCACAGGCCCCATGGGGCCTATAGAGACATGGATCTATAGAGATATGGATAAAACGCAATGACTTTCTAACTTTTTATGATATAGGGGTTGAATATGAATTACCAGATATCAAAGCACTTGGTCTGGCACCCGCGTTAGGACTGTTTCGTGTTCTTACAAAAGAGGAACAGAGGGCCTTTGCCCAATTAGCACTCGCCTATGAAGCAGAAGAAGAAGCAGACGCAGAGGCAGAGGCAGACGCCATCTTGTTAGAATATGGATATAAGACGGATAGGCTATGATCAGTAGCTACCGACTCTCCTGAGGAGTCCCTGGATCTTCAATTTTTTCTGGGATGAGTAAATAACCTATGGAACTGTAGGGATGCCATCGGCTTCGTCGGATACGCGAAAGCTCAATTTGGCCTTTGTGGCGGAGCTGATAGCAGAAGGGGCCACGGAAGCCACGTTACCTACGGCACTTGCGAAGATCCGTGATAGATACCCTGTTGTTCCTGGCGGGGATAAGGCGACCAATAAACTCCATAGCACGCGGCGACAACAGGTTACCGTTCAGTTGATTCTTGCGTTAAAGATTAAGGACCGATATATACTCGGTGCCCTGTATCCTGAGTTCAGCAGCTTTTTACCGAAGCTGATGAAGGCCAAACCTTCTGCTGCAGCAGAAGGTTCTAATAATAATTCACCAGACCCTGCTACGGCTCTCCGTGCTCCTCCTGAAAAGTACGGAAATCCGAATGTAAATAGTCTTACTCTGAAAAAGGTCAACGTAGTCTATGGGAAGAGGCTTGCCGAGATTGAGGAGAGCTCCGCCTCTCCTGAAACACGAAAACGAAGGACCAATGCTCTTCTTCAAGGGCAGAAAACTCACTTTCAGGCTCCCCGATGGGTTGGCACGAAATGCGACAAAATGCTGGGATTCACACAACATAGCGGAGAATGCGCGACCGATGCGGTCCAACAGATTGTTCTATTTGCGGATCCGTGGAAAAATAAGATCCAACCCTTGGTCTATAATCTGACCGATGCAAATATAGCAGATCTATATGCTACGCTTATAGCGAGCTCCTCGGGTCCCCATCCTGATAGGGCGGCCCTTCGGTCCCTTCTTCGGAACCTACAGAGGCGATTCCAGAATCACTATACTACGCTTCAGCTCTTGAGCCACGAAGAGGAGTGCGTGCCCCAGTTTGACTATAGACGACTTCTAACAGAGGCCGCCACCGAGCTCTCTTTTGCGGGCATTTCCCTTCAACAGAAGAAGAAGCTCTCGGGTGAACTGGGGCCTTCCCTCCTTAGGGAACTAACCACCCTTTTGCCAACTACCCTCCGCCGCACTTCCGTTGATAACATGCCCTTCATTTTAAAAATGATGTTTCAGTTGTTTAGAATATCCTATGTGGAATGTACCAATGTAGACACGCACATAGAAGTTAAAAAATGGTTTCATACGACAAAACAGGGTCCAAGTCCTTACAAGGGGTATACACATCTTGCCTTCTGGTTGTATTTAGATCCCTACCCGCCGCTAACACCAAGTGAACCAAGGAGGGGCGCGCCCGGCCACGCGACGGCTATCTATTCTTGTGAGTCCATTTGGTATTACTATGATAATGAGAGGGGTATAGTTAAACTACATCCTCACTTGATGGAAGATCTCTTAAATGAAGTGACTCTACAATGGTATATTGGAGTGGGATATATTGCGAGCGAATTTATATTCTATAAAATACCTTATTTTGATGCTGCTGTGGATATAAAGGCTCTCCCTACAAAACAAATTCACTATTGGGACTTTACTACACAATCATGGAAACAGTGTCTCTACAGACAGATTGTAGAGAGACATAGTCTTATTTTTCATTTAAGAGGGAGTATCCATATTATGACGGCCGATCATAGACATACAGGGTACACGAGCCCCTATCTACAGGATGAATACGTCCATAGAAGTCCCACAGAACGCCCTGAGCCCAAATCAGCGTCTCCGCCCAAGCCCAAGTCCAAATCAGCGTCCCCCTCTATGACACGGAAACGTTCAAGTAGCACAGAGAGGGCTCTTCTGAAACGAATTGCGGACCTCAAGAACGTGAACAACACGGAACGGGCCTTGACAAAGAGGATTCAGAATCTCAAGAACGTCAATAACACGGAAAAGGCGCTGTTGGCCCGTATTCGTAGTATGACACGGAAAAAAAGTAGATCCGCATCTTAATTTCATTCTTACCAGTAGAGATGCCCTCTTCTACAGGCCCCATGGGGCCTATAGAGATGTGGATAAAACGCAATGACTTTCTAACTTTTTATGATATAGGGGTTGAATATGAATTACCAGATATCAAAGCACTTGGTCTGGCACCCGCATTAGGACTGTTCCGCGTTCTTACGAAGGAGGAACAGAGGACCTTTGCCCGATTAGCACTTGACTATGAAGCAGCAAAGGATCTACGGGATAGGTCCGAAATTACAAAGTCCATTCGTTCTTTTTTATTGCCAATTCTTGAAAGGGAATTTCGCAAGTATTGGAGAGTAAAACGCTTGGATACAATGCGCACCCTTAAGCATTTTTTACAAACACAGTTGGGCCTGTCTGACTTACCTGTAAGTAGGGCTGATAATTCATCTATTAACATAAAGCCTTTTATGACAGAGAAGGTGCGTGATATGTTTGCGGATGCTGATAGGGTATATCGCATGGAAAAGGCTACTAATAAAGATCTCACCAATATTAAAAATGTTGTAGATAAACTACTTGTATATTTGTATGAAATGGCAGTTCCTGGCTCTGAGAAGGAATTTCTTCGGTATCACTATGGAAATCCGAATGCATCCAAGAATAACATTGAGAAGGTCAATGCCATCTATACGAAGAGGCTTAATGAGATTGGGGAGGGCTCAGGCTCTCCTGGAACGAAGAAACGAAGGGCAAATGCTCTGCTTGAAGGCCAAGCAACCCACTTTCAGGCTCCGCGATGGGCTGGCACGAAGTGTGACAAGATGCTGGGATTCTCACAGCACAGAGGAGAGTGTGCGACCGATGCGGTTCAACAGATTGTTCTGTTTGCGGATCCGTGGAAAAATAAGATCCAACCCTTGGTCTATAATCTGACGGATGCGACTATAGACGATCTGTATGCTGCGTTTATAGCAGGACCAGCTCCCCATCCTAGTAGTTTGCGCTTGGAGTTGCTCCTTCTACACATGAAAAAGCGATTTCAGAATCACTATAACGCACTTCAGCTATTAAGCCACGAAGAGGAGTGTTTGCCCCCGTTTGACTACCGAAAGCTTCTGACAGAGGCGGCAGGCGAGGCTTCTTTTGCGGGGGTCTCCCTTGAACGGAAGAAGAGGCTCTCGGGGGAACTGGGACCTTTCCTAAAGCATGGCCTAATAGCCCTTTTGCCTGGCCAAGACCGTTCTTCCTCCTCCTCTAACATGCTTTCCGTTTTAAGAATGATGTTTCGGTTGTTTGGAATATCCTATGTTGAATGTGATATTGTAAGGCATGACATGGCGGATAGAAAGTGGTTTTATAGAAATAAATTAGGTCCAAGCCGCTATAAGGGGTATACATATCTTGCCTTCTGGCTTGGGTTAACCGCTTGTAATCCACTAAAACCTTGGGCTACTATGATAGGGGTAGGCCATGCAACTGCCATCTATTGTTGTGAATCCACGTGGTATTACTATGATAATAATAGTGGTATAATTAAACTACACCCTCGTTTAATGGAAGATCTCTTAAATGAAGTGACTCTCAAGTGGTATATTGGAATAGGATATATAGAGACTGAAGTAGTATTCTATAAAATATTCCGCTTTAATAGAATAGATACAAGGGCATTACCTGGACAAAGGGCGTATTATTGGAACTTTACTACACAGTCCTGGACACCGTGTTTGTATAAATTGATTATAGAGAGACATGGTGACCTTTTTTTGCGTTTAGATGATTGTGTTCATATCATGACGCGCGATCATAGACATACAGGCTACACGAGTCCCTATCTACAGTATGAGTATGTTCGTGGAACTGCCATGGAACCCCCCACCCCGAAATCAGGATCAAAGTCCAAGTCACGAAAAAGTCCCAGCCCTACTGCAGAACCATCAGGCAGTCCTCGCAGCCTAACGCGCAAAAAAAGTAGATCCGCTTAGACCAAGCACCTGTGGTCAAAGAACTTCACCAGCATTTTTCTTTTTAGTTCGGCGGCATCATTCGCCATTGTATCTATATTGACGGTCTCCTCCTCCTTCAGGAGGAAGTGAAAGACCTTGACAACCTCTTTCTGTCCCATGCGCACCGCCCTGGCAATCGCCTGGTCCATGAGGGCACTCGTCCACCACGGGCTCATGAAGACGACCCGTGTAAACTCTTGGAGATTCAGACCCACCCCTCCCGACTGGAGCTGAATCAGCAAGACCTGGCAACTGTCTTCTTTGGCCCTCGCAAGCACCTCGCGGCGCTGTGTGCCGTTCAGGCCGCCATGATACAGCTCACAGCCCGTGTCCAGGAACTCGGCCAGGAGCTCCATCTCCTCATGAAAGGAGCAGAAGATGATGAACTTGTGTTCGGGCTCTTTCGCCACAAGCTCTTTGAGGGCATCCATCTTGGACGAGGACTGAGGCCAGCTCTCATCCAGGAGCTGGGGGCTCACAGAGGCTTGCTTCAGGCGCAAGAGGATGGTCAGGGCGAGCTCGTTATCCCCCACCTTATAGGCAAAGTCGTATTCGCTCTTGAGCCCCTGGAGCTCGTGATAGAAGGCCTTTTCCCACTCGTCCTTGAAGTCAATGATGCGCTTCTCAATGATGGGGACAGGCGGACAGGAGGCCAAGACCGATCGCATCTCCTCCATGGATCGGTGGATACACATTTCCGTGATGAGGGGCTCGTAGTAAGTGGGGATCCAGGTCATGGCGTCGGTGGCGGGGACACCGAGGAACGCGAACAGGGTGACAGCATCCTTTTGCGTGTTGACAATGGGCGTGCCCGTGACGGCCCACTTAATGGGAATCTTTTGGGCGAGGCCCATGAGCAGCTCGGTCTTCTTGCTCTTAAACGACCGAATGGCATGGGCCTCATCCAAGACCAGGCGGTCCCAGGGCTCATCCAAGAGCTCGTAGAAGCTCAGGATGGTCTCGTAATTGGTGACGTAGACTTCGGGGCCTTTCTCCACGTCCGAGTCCAGTTCGTCCCAGTCGTCGGCGCCTTTGACAAAGACACGGAAGCCGCCTTTGAGGGCGTTGTCCGTCCAGTTGTCAATGAGAGCCACGGGACACAGGAGGAGCGTCTTGGGCTTGGGATTCGTCTTCATGGTGGCCAGGATCTGGATGGTCTTGCCGAGGCCCATGTCGTCGCATTGGAGACCGCCATAGACCTTGCCGGCTCCGACGGTCTCGCTGAAGACCGGGAACTCGGTCCCGACCGTTTCAAGGGCCAGCATCTTCTTGATGCCGGCCACTTGGTGTTCAAAGTAGGTCAGGCCGGCCCAGAGGGGCTTGATCTTCTTCTCTTTCAGTGGAAAGGAAGCACTCATTTTGAAGAATGGATATGAATAGGCACTGGGGTGCGCGACGCCTTTTGCAAAAAAGAGGGGGTCAAATTTCGCTTGTCTCAATTTTGTATGCAGAACATAGTTTGATAAAAAAGGGAATTTACCCATAAGCCTCATCGCTTTTATTTATGTTTTGTGTTTTAGGCAGCCGGTCCCTCCGACTTCTCGGTCTTTTCCTTGCCATCCTCCCCGACCTTTAGGATGCCATACCAAGCGCCGATACCGCCGTCCTCGCCCACCTGCCAGATCTGATTTTTGTCGTTCTTCAGATACTGCTTCTTGCGGTATTCCCAGGGAATGGGCGGATCCGCTTCGGCTGCTGCTGCGGCTCGTGCCGCGAATGCTTCCTTCTCCTTGGCCTTATCGGCCTTGGGGGCGGGCTTGGGCTTAGCAGCTGCCTTTGCTGCCGCTGCCTTTGGCGGTGGAGGCGTAGCCTTGGGGAGCCCGCTCTTCTTGGAGGCCGAGGAGAGTTCGCCGTCAGAGGCCGAGGAGGAAGAGGAGGCAAAGGGGGCCTCTTCAGGAGGTGCGCCAGCGCCGCCCATAGCCTTTACGGCCTTCACGGCCTTTGGCTTAGGCGCAGCCTTTGCTGCTGCTTTCGGCTCTTTGGCAGGCTTCTCAGGCTTTTCGGCCTTCGGATGCTCTTCCTTCCACTTGGCCTCAAACTCGTTCCACTCGTCCACGTGAAGGGACGCGCGGCACTTCTTTGCGAAGCCCATGGGATCGTTCTTTGGCTGAACCCCCTTGGCGTTCGGGGGGAGGCCGGCGAGGTGCTCGGCGTATTCTTCGGGGAAGAGGGTTTTGGCCTGGCTGGTCCAGGAGGTCCAGGCGGACCCAGGACCAGGAGGGCCAGGAGCGCGGGTCTTCTTCGCACCGAGTGCCTTGGCCAGCTGCTTGAGCAGGGCCTTTTGGCGGTCGGCGCCCGCGAGGGCCTCGGCGAAGAGCTCGGACGTTTCAGAGGAGTGGCTTGCGACGGACATTTTGTTCGTAGGAAGTATGGATAGATCTGAAATGGGTTATCTCCAGGGACAACCACACCTCCCAACTTAGAGGCCCTGGGACTTCAATTTTTTTTTGGGAGGGGGCGATTCACTTAAAGAGGGAATTTCCTTGATGGTGTCCAAGAAAAATAAAATACACATGGGCCAGGCTACAGTCATTCTCTTGTTCTTTTAATTTTACATTCGTGTCTGGATAAGGGCCTGAAGACGAGCAGCCTCGGCCTTCATCTGTTCCAGCTGGCGGGCCTCCTCCTCCTTGATGCTGGCTCTGAGCGCAGCCAAGGCTGACTCCTGTTCGTCTCTCGCAGCTTTTAGCGCAGACTCCTGTGCCTCTCGGGCAGCCTTCAAGGCCAGTTCCTGTTCGTCCTTGGCGGCCTTCAGAGCGGCCTCCTGTTCCTCTCGGATCGCTTTGAGGGAAGCCTCTTGCGCAGCCTTCCGTTCCGCAAAGGAGCGCTCCTCTGCCTCTTTTGTGGCACTCAAAGAGGCCACCGCGCCCTCCAGGAACGCCAAGGTGTTTTGCTCAGACAGACGAAGGGCTGTGAGTCTCTCGGTCTCTTCACGGAGACGAGTTGTTTCGGCCAGTTGTTTAGCATGGTGCGTTTCTGCCTCTTCCAAGTCTAAGGAGCGCGTCCAAGCAACACGAGCCTCTCGGCGGATTCGCATAGCATCTATGGGAATAGGCTCTCGCCGTAAGATCTCCTTGGCCTTTGCCTCTGCTACAAGACTCGCTGAGGCCATATCCAGCGCGTCGCGCGTAGCGAAGCGCTGAAGAGCCTTAAGGGCTGAGCGGAGCTTGTCCGCATCCAAGGAGGGACTGTTAACTCGTTCCCCCAGCTTCAGATGACCGAAGACGTGGAGGGCTTCCTCATCCGAGGATAACAGGAATCTGCCGAGGGCACTACAGGCTTCTGTTTGCCAGAGGCGAACGGTAATCGTTCGTTCTCGTCGTTCCGCTTCCTCCTCAGCATCGTGGAGGATTTGCTCACGACGAGAACGGACCTTGGAGGGCTCCCGCTTTGACGGAGGAAGCAGGGGGCTTTCCCAGATAGCTTCAACCGCTGCTGTTGCGGCAGCATCGGCAGCGACTCCACATGACCTCGGATGACCTGGACTGGCCCGCGTGGCTGCCGCAAACGCAGCAGCTCTCGCAGTCGCGATCAGAGGAGCTTGAAGAGCAGCTTGCGTAGACATCCTGTTCGTTGAAATATGGATAAATGTCTAACCGTCTCAGGGGAGGCGGCACCTAACTCAAGGAGCCCAGGGGCTTCAGATTTTACGCGACTCAAGAAATGCAAAAAGAATACGCGCATTTCCCCTTCCCACTTATGGAGACACCCGACTCGCAACCACAGTCACGGCCTTCGCAGCAGCGGCCTTGTAGGCAGTCAAGGAGCCGCGAAGCTCAGCGTGGGCTGTTCGCAGGGCACCTAAAGAGGCATCGGGACTTTTCAGGGTCGCCGCGACGCCGGCTGCGGCCACGGTGACCTTCGTAGCCGAAGCCAAAGCAGCCAGACGAGCGGCCAAGACGGCCTTTTCGGCCTTAGAGCGGGCCGCTGTAGCGGCCCTGATCTCGGTGGCAGTCATCGGTTTAGCCTTAGCCGACATGCTGAATATGGATGAACGAGGCTCCTCGGGCCTGAGGGGCACCCCCTTTTGGACCCTCGGACCCCTCAAATTGGGTCCCATTACGAAAAATGCGGAAAAAGGGCTTAGGCCCAGGCCCCCTCCGTCAATTTTTAATAAAATTTGAGGCATTTCAGGCCCAAAACGGTCTTTGGGGCCCCCTCTTAGAGCCTTATTTCAATTTTTTTACAGGTTTGAAGGTGCCTCCAGGCCCGCCTGGAGGCGGGCCCAGGCGCCTGTACGAAACCGTCAAATTTTACTAAAATTTGACGATGGGACCCCTAAAGGCCCCCGAGGGCCCCCAGGCCTTTCGGGCCTGACCGTCAACTTTTAAAAAAAATTGAAGTTGAGGGGACCCCCAAAAACCTTTGGGGACACTGCCACGGTTCCCCTCCCAGTTGACCACTGAGGACTAGCAAATCCATAATTTCACGTCTCCGCAAGGGGATCGCGACCAGATTAGCAAAATGTCTTACACCAAGGTTGACTTCGGAAGCGGGGGTGGCAAGCGCCGCCACACCCGCGAAGTGGGAAATGCGAAGGCCATGGGCCCTTCGGAGTTTGGCCGTCTCAACGGCCCTATGACCGGTCCTGCCTACGGGATTCGGTCATCAGCAATTCTCGCCCACCACGGGCGAACCCCCCAGCAGCAGGTCCTGTGGCGTAACAACGTCACGGCCCGTGCCCGCATGCTGGGGGTCATCAAGACCGACGACCCCTTCACCGAAGCCAAGCGGCTGCGGGAGGAGGCCGAGACGGCCAGCGGTTCGGCTCGCGACGAGCTGCTGCGGCGGGCGGCGAAGATTGAGGCGGTTCCGGATACCAGCATGTCTCTTGAGGCGTGCCTGGCGTTCTCCGCCCTGGGTGCTCGCGTCCCCGACTCCTACCTCGGTGCCTTCGCCCGCGCCCACGTGGGGGGCAAGCTTGCCGCCCACTGCTACGTGGAGGCCTCGCTTCCCAAGCACAACGTGGTCCGCTTCCTCACCGAGGAGGAGAACGCCCGCCTCGTTTCCCCCGCCCAGCTCCTTGCGAGCGGCGCAGCTCTCCCAGGGCTGTTGGGGGGGGCAAGATGGGGGGCCATCGCGGCCATCCACGCCAAGGCTGCCCCCGCCCCTCGGGCGGCGGCCTCGGCGGAGAAGCCCCTCTCTCAGCGGGAGCTTCACCAGATCGCCGGCGCGAAGCTCTCCCTTAAGAGCAAGCTCCGCTGGACGCGTCGCATCTTCTCCCACCTCCACCCCAACTGGACCAACCGGTGGTGGGGGCAGGGCGATTACTCGGCCCGTGAGGCTGCGGAAGAGCACTTCCGCGATCTCGCGAATGAGGCCCGCGACGATGCGATCTTCGCACGCACGACCCCCATTCGTCTCTGGCTCGGTGCCAGCACGGATGTCGCGCCCTCCTGGGCCGAGTGCGAGCAGCGCCGCCTGGCGAAGCGTGCGGCGCGGGAGGATGCGGAGGTTGCCCTTCGGTCTGCCGAGTTCGCCGAGGCTCTCGCCAAGCGCTTCCCCACCTTCGTCGCCATCCTTCAGTGGGGGCGCGGCACCCTGGAGCATCCCTCCGTCACGGCGAAGAAGGCCGCGGCGAAGAAGGCGCACCAGAAGCAGCGTCGCGCCAACGGGAAGGAGCGCGCTGCGGCGGAGAGGGCGGCAGCGGCGGCGATCCGCGCTCTCCCCGACTACATCGCCCCTACCCCGGCCTCCGCCTACACGCAGCCGATGGAGCAGATCCAGACGCTCCGCCTCGGCAACCTCCCCCTCGCCTCTACGATAGAGGAGCAGCGGGCTCTCCGCGAGGCGATGGCCGCGCTGGTCACCCGGTTGGGCGGTTCCGTTGCGAAGGAGCACGGAGCCACCTTCACGCCTCTGCGCAACCGCGTGACCGCCGGCTACGGCTTCGTCAAGTGCTCGTCCCCTGCGAACGCCCAGCGCGTCCTCAAGGAATCCCTCCTCCTCCCGGGGGCGGGCCGCGATGAGGAGGATCGCTGCTTCGCGCCGATGGTGTTTGCGGGTGTGACCAGCATGGTGATCGTGGAGCTGGCCGCTTCCGAGCGCCAGACCAAGGTCCAGATGGAGGCGCGGAAGGCCAAGGAGGCCGCCGAGCGCGAGGCTGCCCAGGCCAAGTGCCGCGCCCTCGTGCTCGCCACGGTTCGCCCCGCCACCAAGGTGGAGCTCGCCGTGGAAGTCTCTGTGGCCCCTGCCGCGGAGGCGCCGGTCCTCGCCAAGGTCTGCCTGGGTGCCACGGTGAAGGCGCGCAGGGAGGCCAAGGCCGCCGAGGAGGCCGCGGCGCTCAAGGCAGAGGTGGAGGCCATGTTCTCCGCTCCTCTGGGAGGCGTGGTCCGCGCCGCCCCGAAGGCCCCCAAGTTCAAGCAGTCCTTCGCCGCCTCGGCAAAGAAGGGCGCGACGGCGGCCAAGATGGAGGTCGTAGACGAGTTCACCATCAAGGTGGACGGCCGCGTCCTTGCGGTCGTTGCTGCGCCCAGCTCGGAGCTCGGTGCGGCCCAGTCCATGATGCGCAAGATCATGGCGGAGTCGGAGGCCAAGGCCAAGAAGGCCGCGCGGGACAAAGCCCGCGCCCAGTGGGAGAAGGACGCGGCGGAGGCGGAGGCGGATGGGTGGTTCGTGGAGGGGTGGGTGGAGCCCGAATAGAAAGCCAAAATAGAAAGAGCATCGCATATACATATAAACACAAAGAGCATCGCAAAAAAAGACAAAAACAAAAGAAAAAAAGGCCCTAAAAAGCTTTTTTTTTTATGATGCGCCCGTGCTCCCAAAACTTGAGGCTCCCCTCCTGGCCTAAGCCCCTGTGGCCCTCCTGGCAGTGTCACGATAGTTCCATCCATATTTACTCCTCCCACCATGTCGCTCGTATCACTGATCCGATCGGCAGGCACCATGGGGGAGCAGGAACTGGGCGCGGCCCTGTTGGGCCAGCAGCTCTTCGGATCCGTCACGGAGGATCACCTCTTGGCTACGGTCGCGACCGTGATCCCCTGGGCCACCCTTTCCAATAGGGAGGGCACGGCTCGCCTGAGCGCCTTCATTCGCCAAGGCCGCCACATGCCTGGGTGGCGTAAGGTTGTGGCGGAGCAGCTGGACCCTGAGGTCTATGAGCGTCTCTGGAAGCCCGCCACGGATCTGGCCTCCTTGCCGCTTGAGTCCAGGGGCTCTTGGCTGTGGAACCGCCTCCTTGACTCGGCGGACGAAGAGGAGCGGAAGCATGAGGTCCATCGGGCCAAGGCCGCTTGGATGGCGCCTCTCTTGGCTAAGGGACCCGACTGCTATGCCATTGACTACCTCACGTCCAACTGGCATTGTGATGAGTGCGGGGCCTTGTCCATGAGTCAGCTCCCTAAGGAGCGGCATGACTTCATTCTGGACCAGGTAACATGGGCCCATGCCATCGCGGAGGAGGACTACATGGAACGCTTAGAGGCTCGCTGTCGCGGCGGAGACTACTGAGTCCCACAGAACACAACAAGCAAATACAAAATACAAAATACATTCGCTTGGGAAGAGAAGGACATCTCTTTTTTAAGTAAAATTGACTCCATGAGTAACGGAAAGGGAATCATACGAATGTTCGCCTGTTTCTGTTCTCCCAAAGTCACCCCTCTTATTCCCTATCCGTCTGTCTCGGCTGAGCCCTATCAGGGCGCAGGAATCCTCTTTCTGGAGGGCCCCGTGGCCCTGGCCGGTATCCAGAAGCACCGTCAGGTGCTCAAGGGGTCCATGGAGCCCCTCCTCTCAGGCTTCGGAGGGCGCCGAGAGGACCAAGACATAGACTGGGTCCACACGGCGTTCCGTGAGACTCTGGAAGAACTCTTTGGCGTAGAGGAGGTCTCGGTGTCCCTCGTTCAGCTCCTGAGGTCCAAGGTGCCCTATCGCGCCTCCTTCAAGACGGGCGAATACTGGGTCCTCCAGTCCACTTTTGAGGACTTAAAGACGCTGCTCCTGATCGCGAGCAAGCATCTACAGTCCCCGTTATATTCCAGGATGCCGCTAACCTTGGAGGAGCTCATTACGCGGCGAGCCCCTCAATCTATTAGTGAAATCGGGGCCTTAGCCCTGGTCCCCCTGTCCAGTCCCGACGTGGACGTGAACTTCACAGAGGACTTAAAGAAGGCAACAGCATAACGCTAAAACCCCCTTATTTTTCTAATGGCCCAAAATTTGATCTTGGAGCCTCCTCCAAGACCCCTGTGGACGCCCTCTTGCGCATTCACATCAGTTCAAATCCATATTTCACCGCTCAAAATGTCTTCTCTGACACTTCGTGCTGTGATCTTCCACGGGAACTGCTGCGACGGACTCGGTGCTGCCCATCTCCTGGCCCAGGGTTCCACGCCCGACTCCCTCTACTTTCCTGTCAGTCCTTCCGACTCTCGGACGTGGCCCGATCCGGCGTCCCTCGTCGGCCACGAAATCATCTTCGCGGACGTCTGCTTTCCCGCGGGCGACATGAAGCGGTATCAGGAGGTTGCGGCGGCTTTTAGCCAGTCCGTGCTCGTCCTGGACCATCATCCGCTCGCAGCCTCGGCAACCACCGA
>Ga0214919_10001325_pt1 | contig 40858 bp, 40 predicted proteins | sample LL1503_MetaG_FD_177994 | JGI IMG/M metagenome (GOLD analysis project Ga0214919, IMG submission 177994) | Freshwater microbial communities from Lake Lanier, Atlanta, Georgia, United States - LL-1503 | ecosystem: Environmental > Aquatic > Freshwater > Lake | place: USA: Georgia | collected...
GCCGGTCGGCGACCTGACCGCCTGCTATAGCGCGCTGACGGGGGTCGAGGTGCCTGCCGAGCGCGCGCCCGCCATGATCGATGAATATCCGATCCTCGCCGTGGCGGCGGCCTTTGCGACCGGCACCACCATCATGCGCGGCATTGGCGAGATGCGGGTCAAGGAGAGCGACCGCATCGCCCTGATGGCCAATGGGCTCAAGGCCTGCGGCGTCAATATAGAAGAAGAGCCCGAAGGCATGATCGTTCACGGCTCGGGTGAGGCTCCCAAGGGCGGGGCGCGGATCACGACCAAGGGCGATCACCGCATTGCCATGTCCCATCTGGTGCTCGGTCTGGCTGCTCAGACGGCCGTGACGGTCGATGAGCCGGAGATGATCGCCACCAGCTTCCCGACCTTCCACAGCCTGATGGCCGAGCTTGGGGCTGATATCAGCACATGAGCCAGCCTCTGGTCATCGCCGTTGATGGGCCTGCCGCGTCGGGCAAGGGCACCATCGCGGCGGGCCTCGCCGCCCTCTATGGCCTGCCCCATCTGGATACGGGCCTGCTTTACCGGGCCGTTGGCGTGGCGGTGCTGGCCGCTGGCGGGCGGTTGGATGATGAGGCGGGGGCCGCCAAGATCGCCGCAGAGCTTGATCTGGCAAGGCTGGACCAGCCTGAATACCGCACCCGCCAGGCCGGAGAGGCCGCGAGCCAAGTCGCCGTCCATCCCGCCGTGCGCCTTGCGCTTCTAAAGATGCAGCAGGATTTCGCCCGTCGCCCGGGCGGCGCGGTGATTGATGGGCGCGATATTGGCACCGTCATTGCGCCTGATGCCGTCGCCAAGCTCTTTGTCACCGCGACGCCAGAGGTGCGGGCCGAACGACGCTGGAAACAGCTCAGCGGCCAAGGCGAGAGCGTCTCGATGGCCGAGGTCCTCGAGGATATCCGCCTGCGTGATGCCCGCGATTCTGGACGCGGTGCTGCGCCCCTGACCCAAGCGAACGACGCGGTCTTGCTCGATACGTCTCAGGAGAGTATAGAGTCCGTCGCCGATGCAGCCCGCCGCATCGTCGAGGCTGCGCGCATCCGTTCCAACGGATAATCCCATCGCGATTTTGCTTCGTACGGCCGCGAGCATGACAGATGCGACAGAGACTCCCAGCAAGCCCTCATCAGGTCGCGCCGTAAGCCTCTGCCAGCCTTAAGCATTTGATCCTGACCTCGGCTTAACCCCTAACCGAACGATCGACGCCGTTGATCAAGGACCGCAAGCCTGCGGTTTGGCATCCGATCGTTCATAACCAAGATGAAAGACAGCATGGCTGATACTATGAGCATGAACCCCTCGCGCGACGATTTCGCCGCGCTACTGGACGAGGTCCTGGGTGGCCGCGACTTCGCCGAAGGCACCGTGGTACAGGGCAAGGTCGTTGGAATCGAAAAGGACTTCGCCATTGTCGACGTCGGTCTGAAGACCGAAGGTCGTATCCAGGTGAAGGAGTTCGGTGTTGACGCTGCGGGCAAGCCCACCGTCAAGATCGGCGATACGGTTGAAGTGTTCCTTGAGCGCGTTGAAAATGCTCTGGGCGAAGCCGTCATCAGCCGCGATAAGGCCCGCCGCGAAGAGGCTTGGACCCGTCTTGAAGGCGTGTTCGCCCGTCAAGAGCCTGTGGTCGGTGCCATTGTTGGCCGCGTCAAGGGTGGCTTCACCGTTGATCTGGGCGGCGCTTCTGCGTTCCTGCCCGGCAGCCAAGTCGATATCCGTCCTGTGCGCGACGTTGGTCCGCTCATGGGTAAGGAGCAGCCCTTCTCGATCCTCAAGATGGACCGTCCCCGTGGCAACATCGTTGTCTCGCGCCGCGCCATTCTGGAAGAGGCCCGTGCTGAACAGCGCACCGAACTGGTTTCGCAACTGCTCGAAGGCGAAATCCGCGACGGCGTGGTCAAGAACATCACCGATTATGGCGCATTCGTGGATCTGGGCGGCATCGATGGCCTGCTGCACGTCACCGATATGAGCTGGAAGCGCGTGTCTCACCCAAGCCAAGTTCTGGCCGTGGGCGATACCGTCAAGGTTCAGATCGTCAAGATCAACCCAGACACCCAGCGCATCAGCCTCGGCATGAAGCAACTGCAGTCCGATCCTTGGGATGGCGTCGAAGCCAAGTACCCCATGGGTGCCAAGTTCATGGGCCGCATCACCAACATCACCGATTACGGCGCATTTGTTGAGCTGGAAGCCGGCGTTGAAGGTCTGGTCCACGTGTCCGAAATGTCCTGGACCAAGAAGAACGTCCATCCGGGCAAGATCGTCTCCACCAGCCAAGAAGTCGAAGTCGTGGTTCTCGACGTCGATCCTTCGAAGCGCCGGGTTTCGCTGGGCCTCAAGCAGGCCATGCCTAATCCTTGGGAGCAGTTCATCGAAACCCATCCCGTGGGCTCGACCGTCGAAGGCGAAGTCAAGAACGCCACCGAGTTCGGTCTGTTCATCGGTCTGGAAAACGACATCGATGGCATGGTCCACCTGTCCGACATCGACTGGACGGCAGCGGGCGAAGAAGCCATTCAGCGCTACAAGAAGGGCGACGTCGTCAAGGCCAAGGTTCTGGACGTTGACGTCGAGAAGGAACGTATCTCGCTCGGTATCAAGCAACTGGCCGGTGATCCAATGGCTGGCGACACCCACCGTAAGGGTCAGACCGTCACCGTGATCGTCGTTGACGTCACCACCGGTGGCCTTGAAGTGAAGTTCGGCGACGAAAATGCGCCGATGACTGCCTTCATCCGCAAGTCCGACCTGAGCCGCGATCGTTCGGAGCAGCGCCCAGAGCGCTTCGCCATCAACGACCGCCTCGACGCCCAGATCACCAACATCGACAAGGCCGCACGTCGCGTCTCCCTGTCGGTCAAGGCTCTGGAAATGGCCGAAGAGAAGGAAGCCATCGAGCAGTTCGGGTCTTCGGACTCCGGCGCTTCGCTGGGTGACATTCTCGGCGCGGCTCTGCGTGAGAAAGCCTCGAAGGAATAGTCTAACACCCCTTAGGGTTAGGACCGTGGCGGCTTGGGAAACCAAGCCGCCATTTCTTTGTTTACACCAGGGCTAGAGCTCAAATTAAACGAACTTTACATTTCTCTTCCTGCAACCCCTTGAAACCCTTTCGATTATCGACCATGGTCAAATCCATAGAGACGGGGGCCTCTCGATGATTAAGTCTGAACTGATCGCCAAGTTGGCGACCGAAAATCCGCACCTGACCCAAAAGGACGTTGAACGCGTCGTTGGCGTGATCTTCGACCAGATGATCGAGGCCCTTGAAGGTGGCGGTCGGGTTGAATTGCGCGGCTTTGGGGCCTTCTCTGTTCGCTCGCGCCCCGCACGCGGTGGCCGCAACCCTCGCACCGGCGATGCCGTGTCGGTCAAGGCCAAGCATGTCCCCTTCTTCAAAAGTGGCAAAGAACTGCGCGAGCGTCTGAACGCCGACGAATAGTCTGGCACGACGCGGCCTTTTAATCGGCAAGCTCTGACGCTCCGCCCTTGCCAAGCAGCCCATCGCCCGCCATCTCCTTATCCATGAACAGTGCCGACCCCCATCTGGCCAAGTTGCGCGGCTTGGCTCCAGTCAAGATCTGCGGCCTGACGACGGCTGAGACCGTGGCAGCGGCGCTTGAGGGCAAGGCTGCCTATCTGGGCTTCATGTTCTTTGCCAAAAGCCCCCGCAACCTGACCGTTCAACGCGCCGCCGAATTGGCTGCGCCCGTGCGCACGCGTTCCAGCATCGTTGCCGTCACGGTCGATCCCGATGATCAGAGCCTTGATCAGATCATGACGGGACTAAAGCCAGATTTCATTCAACTCCACGGCAAGGAAACCCCGGCCCGTGCAGCGGCTATCGCGCAGCGCACGGGCGCGGGGATCATCAAGGCCATTTCGGTGCGCGAAACCAGCGACCTCGAGGCGGCAAAGCCGTTTGACGGACTGGTCAGCCACCTGCTGTTCGACGCAAAGCCCCCGAAAGACAGCGACCTGCCCGGCGGTGTCGGCGCGCGCTTTGACTGGACCATCATGCAGGGGCGGCGCTATGAGCGACCCTGGTTTTTGGCCGGGGGTCTTGATCCTTGGAACCTGGAAGAGGCGATGGGCCAGTCTGGCGCACCCTTGATCGACGTTTCTTCTGGCGTGGAACGCGGGCCGGGCGTAAAGGACCCTGCTCTGATTTCAGCCTTTTTGTCAGCCGCTCGCCGCGTCCATGGCGCGTATGGTCTTTAGTTACAAACCGCTTGGCAGGTCCGCGTGAACGCTCCAACTCCGAATAACTACTCCGCCTATCCCGATGCCAATGGCCGCTTTGGCGACTATGGCGGGCGCTACGTGGCTGAGACCCTGATGCCTCTCGTGCTCGACCTTGGTCAGGCCTATGAGGATGCCAAGAACGATCCGGCCTTCCACGCAGAGATGAGCGGCTACATGACCCACTATGTGGGACGCCCCAGCCCGCTCTATTTCGCCGAACGGCTGACCCAGCATTTCGGCGGAGCCAAGATCTATTTCAAGCGCGATGAGCTGAACCACACCGGCGCGCACAAGATCAATAACTGCATCGGCCAGATCCTGCTGGCCCGCCGCATGGGCAAGACACGGATCATTGCTGAGACCGGTGCCGGTCAGCACGGCGTGGCCACCGCGACCGTTTGCGCGCGTTTCGGCTATCCTTGCATCGTCTATATGGGCGCAACCGACGTTGAGCGGCAAAAGCCCAACGTGTTCCGCATGAACCTACTCGGCGCAGAGGTCCGTCCCGTCACCAGCGGCACCGGCACCCTCAAGGACGCCATGAACGAGGCCATGCGCGACTGGGTAACCAATGTCGATGACACCTATTACATCATCGGCACGGCGGCTGGCCCTCACCCCTATCCCGCCATGGTCCGCGATTTCCAGTCGGTGATCGGCACCGAAGCCCGCGCCCAGATGTTAGAGCGCGAAGGTCGGCTGCCCGATGCGATCGTTGCCTGTATCGGCGGCGGCTCCAACGCCATTGGCCTGTTCCATCCGTTCCTCGCCGACGAGAATGTCCGCCTAATCGGGGTTGAGGCGGCTGGCCATGGCCTGTCCACCGGCATGCACGCCGCCTCCTTGACCGGCGGTCGCCCCGGCGTCCTGCACGGTAACAAGACCTATCTGCTGCAAGACGATGATGGCCAGATCATCGACGCCCACTCCATCTCCGCCGGTCTCGACTATCCCGGCATCGGTCCGGAACATTCGTGGCTCCATGATGTTGGTCGGGCGCAATATGTCTCGGCCACCGACCAAGAGGCGCTGGATGCCTTCCAGCTTTGCTCACAGCTCGAAGGGATTATTCCTGCCCTAGAGCCCGCCCACGCCCTCGCTCGCGTTGGCGATGTGGCCAAGGAGCTAGGCAAGGATGGCATCGTTCTGATGAATCTCTGCGGACGCGGCGACAAGGATATCTTCACCGTGGCGGAAGCCCTGGGCAGCCGACTTTAGACTGAAAGAATGACCCGGATGCGCCAGAACCGAATCACTTCGCGCTTTGAAGCCCTTAAGACCGAGGGCCGAGCAGGCCTGATCACCTATGTCATGGCCGGTGATCCCGACGTGGAAACCGCTTTTGAAATTCTCAAGGGCCTGCCCGCCGCTGGGGCCGATCTGATCGAGTTGGGCTTTCCCTTTTCCGATCCCATGGCCGAGGGTCCGCCGATCCAGCGCGCAGCCTTGCGGGCGCTCAAGGCGGGCATGACTTTGCGCGGAACCTTGGATCTGGTCCGCCGTTTCCGGGTCAATGACCAGACCACGCCGATCATTCTGATGGGCTATACAAACCCGGTTCTGTCCTATGGGTTTGGGCCCTTTGCCGCCGATGCGGCCGCCGCCGGTGTCGATGGCCTGATCATCGTTGATAGCCCGCCGGAAGAGGCCGCTGAACTGTCAGATGCCCTTGATGTTGCAGGCATTTCCCTGATCCGCCTGACCGCTCCGACCACCGATGACAAGCGCCTCGAGACCGTGGTGAAGCGGACCTCTGGCTTTGTCTACTATGTCTCGGTTGCCGGGGTGACCGGGGTCAAGGAGGCCGATGCCGCCACCGTCGCCCCGGCCGTCGCGCGGGTTCGCAAGGCCTCGAACCTTCCCGTCGCGGTCGGCTTTGGGATCAAGACCCCTGAGAGGGCCGCCGCCGTGGCCCGGGTGGCTGATGCGGTCGTTGTCGGCTCAGCTCTGGTCGAAGAAATTGCCTCTGCTGCCGCAACGGATGGTTTAGCAGCACCGAAAGTTCTGGCGTCCGTCGCCGCCTTGGCCCAAGCTGTTCGCATGGCAAGGCTTGACGTGAGCGTCACTTAAAGCTGAAAGTCCGGGCATGAGTATGGCTGAGACGAAAGACCCAGCGGGTTCCAATACCCCCCCGGTCGCCCCCTCCTCCGGCGGTAAGTCCGCGCGAGAGCGTGGTGGCTGGTTGGCGAAGATTGCCCCGGGCATCCGCAATCTGGTCACCAAGCGTGACACCCCAGAAAATCTTTGGGTCAAATGCCCCGATACAGGGGAAATGATCTATCGCCCTGACTTGGAGGCCGCCCTTTGGGTGACCCCGGCAGGACGTCACATGCGCATTGGCCCAGCCCTGCGCTTTGCCTTTACCTTTGATGAGGGCCAATACGAAGAACTGCCTGCGCCCACCGCGCCCGACGATCCGCTGCATTTCTCCGACGGCAAGTCCTATGTCGACCGCCTAGCCGCTGCTCGTAAATCGACGGGCGAGCAAGACGCGATGGCCATCGCCACCGGCCTGATCGGCGGCACGAAGGCCGTGGTTCTGGTGCAAGATTTCGCCTTTATGGGCGGCTCGCTCGGTATGGCTGCCGGTGAAGGCTTCATCGCCGCCGCCCATGCTGCACTGGAACGTCAGTGCCCTCTGGTGGCCTACACGGCGGCTGGCGGCGCGCGCATGCAGGAAGGGGCCCTGTCCCTGATGCAGATGGCCCGCACGACCTTGGCCATCCAAGAGCTGAAAGATGTCGGTCTGCCCTATATCGTCGTCCTGACCGACCCCACCACCGGCGGCGTCACCGCCTCCTATGCGATGCTGGGCGATGTTCATCTGGCTGAGCCGGGTGCCTTGATCGGCTTTGCAGGCCAGCGTGTGATCGAACAGACCATTCGCGAGACCCTGCCCCCCGGGTTCCAACGTTCGGAATATCTGGTTGAAAAGGGCATGGTTGATCGGGTCACGCCTCGCAACGAGTTGGCCGCTGTTTTGGGCTCGATACTCAAGACCCTGATGATGGGCCGCGCCCTGCGCTAACCGCACGTATCCAACCTCACGCGAGGGCGACCATGAGCGACCATCTTCGGCCTCACGACGCCGCGTTAGAGCGCCTGCGGGCCCTCCATCCCCTGCGCATCGACCTGTCACTGGACAGAATGTTGCGGCTTTGTGCGGCGCTGGGCAATCCTCAGGATCATCTGCCGCCGGTCATTCACGTGGCTGGAACCAACGGCAAGGGCTCGACGGTCGCGACATTGCGGGCCATTGCCGAGGCAGCGGGCCTGAAGGTTCACGTCTTTACCTCGCCCCATCTGGTCAGGTTTGTCGAACGTATTCGGCTCGCAGGCGACCTGATCACCGAAGAACATTTGGCAAGGGTGCTGGAACGGGTCGAAGCGGCCAATGCGGGCCTGCCCATCACGTTTTTTGAGATCACAGCGGCGGCTGCCCTAGCGGCCTTTGCTGAGGTTCCCGCCGACCTTTGCATTATCGAGGTTGGCCTCGGCGGCGTGCTGGATGCCACCAACGTGGTCACCCGCCCGGCGGTCTGCGTCATAACCCCCGTCGACATGGACCACCGCGAGTTTCTGGGTGACACCATCGCCCAGATCGCCACTGAGAAGGCTGGTATTCTAAAGCCCGGCGTTCCGGCCATCATCGCGCGCCAGAACGACGAGGCCATGGCGGTCATCGAACGCACAGCCACCAAGACCCGCTCGCCCCTGACCATACTGGGCCAACAGGCCGATGGCTGGCGTGATCAGGACCGGCTCTTGGTCCAGACTGAAACAGCCTTGCATGACCTGCCCCTGCCCTCGCTGTTTGGGGCCCATCAGATCGGCAATGCCGCCCTCGCCGTGCTTGCCATCTTGACCCTCAAGGACGCGCGGATCACCGAGGCGGCGCTGGCCAAGGGCGTGTCCAGCGTCGTCTGGCCTGCAAGGTTCCAGCGCCTGACCTCTGGCCCCTTGGCTGAGCAGGCGGCCAAGGCTGGTTCTGACCTATGGCTGGATGGCGGCCACAATCCCCATGCCGCTCGTGCGCTAGCCACAGCCTTGAGCGAGCTTCAGGCCCGCGATGGTCGGCCGCTGACCCTAATCTGCGGGATGCTCGGCAATAAGGATGCGGCGGGGTTCTTTGAGGCCTTCGCATCTCTGGGACCCAAGATCTTCACCGTCGGCTTCGACGCCGATGCCGCCGCATCGCCTGTGGCTCTGGCGCAGGTGGCCACCGAGGCGGGCCTTTCGGCCAAGGCCTGCGGGGATATCCATCAGGCGCTCGACCTTGCCCTGAGCGAGGGCGCGCCCCGCGTAATGATTTGCGGCTCGCTCTATCTGGCGGGTGAGGTCCTCGGGCTCGATCCCAGCACCTGGCCGAACTGACACCCGACATCGACAGGCTTGGGCGTCGGTGCGGAATATTCTATAGGCTGCACCCCATGAGTGAGCGTCACCCCCGTCGGCCCCAGCGTCCCATCGCCTATGTCTGCCTGATTGTGCTGGTGGCCCTTGTCGCCATGGGTACGATGCGGCAATTAGACAGGGCCGCAGACCCAAAACCCGCCGCCAATTTGGAAATGATCCGATGAACAGGCCTACAACCCTCATAGCCGCCCTTGTGGTCGTCGTCTTGATCGCGGCCGGAGCCTATGTCTGGAACACGGAGCTCAAATGGCGTCCCCACACCATCACCAAACATCAGGCCGAGATCACTAAGATCGTCGAAAGCGCTGGCTGGGTCTCCCCAGGCAATACGGGCCCGACCCTCTATATGGTGGGCTTCCGGTCCTGCCCTGACTGCATGCGTTTCAAGGCCGAGGAGTTTCCGGGCCTGCACGCCGTCGGCGTCGACACCCGCGTGATCGAGGTCGCACGGGCTGAAGTCAATGGCGTGGCCAAATCAACACCCGTCGAGCGGGCCACTGTGGCTGAGCTTTGGACCAACCGGTCATGGGCGCTGTTCGAAGATTGGAACAGGGTTCCGGTCGAGGCATGGACTGCCCCCGGCATCGTTCCTGCTGATGGCGACACAGGCCGAACCGCCGTGGTCGAAGCTGGCCGCAAGATGGTGGCTGACCTTCGCCCCCTTCTGAAGGACAATGGCGTGAACTTCGCCTATCCGACTCTGATCTGGTGGACCAAGGACGGCAAGATGCGAGCCTGCGCCTGCGAAAAGCGTGAGACCTACCGCTTTGTGCGGGCTGAACTGGGTGTCAAAGACCCGGCATCTTAAGACCTCGATGCCGGTTTCACTCCAAACCGCCTATGCCCAGCGCCTCGAAGCCGGAACGATCCGCCTCGACGTGGCGCAACAGGCTGCCATTGCGACCCTGTCGAGGCTCGAAGCCGAGCTCAAGGCGGCGCAGGAACCTCAGGGCTTTTCGCTGTTTCGCAAGCCAAGGTCCGTTAGCGGCATCAAGGGCGTCTATCTTTGGGGTCCGGTCGGACGGGGCAAATCCATGCTCATGGACCTGTTCTTCGACACGGCCCCCATTCGTCGCAAGCGCCGCGCCCATTTCCACGCCTTCATGGCCGAGGTCCATGGCCTGATCGATCAATGGCGAAAGGGCACCCCCGCCCAGCGCAAGGCCCGCTTTGGCCAGAACCGGGGAGATGACCCCATCGTACCCGTCGCCGACCTGATCGCCGAGCAGGCGCAGCTCCTATGCTTTGACGAGCTACAGGTCACCGACATTGCCGACGCCATGATCTTGGGCCGTCTGTTTGAAGCCCTGTTCGCCAAGGGCGTGGTTTTGGTCGCCACCTCCAATCGCCCGCCGCATGACCTCTATAAGGACGGCATCAATCGGCCGCTCTTTACGCCCTTCATCGACATGCTGGGCTCACGGATGAACCTTGTTGCGGTTAGGGGCCCGACGGACTTTAGGCTGGACCGGCTCAAGGGCGCACGGGTCTATTTCTCACCTCTCACGACCGATCAGGGCCAAGCCTTTGACGCCCTCTGGTCAGACCTGACCGATGCCGCCCCCGAAACGGGCGCGACCCTAGAGGTGCTTGGCCGTCAAATTCGCCTGCCGCGAACCTGCGGCGGCTTTGTACGCACATCCTTCGCCAGCCTCTGTGATCAAGCCCTCGGTGCCCAAGACTATCTGGCGCTAGCGGCGCGGTTTCATACGGTATTCTTGGACGATATTCCGCGCCTCGATATGTCCCGCCGCAATGAGGCCAAGCGGTTCGTGACCCTAATCGACGCCCTCTATGAGGCAGGGACCAAGCTTATCGCTCTGGCCGAGGCGGAACCGGACGACCTCTACCCTGCCGGTGACGGGGCCTTTGAGTTTGAGCGTACGGCGTCACGTCTGCACGAGATGAGGTCCGAAGCCTATTTGGATCGGGTAAAGGACTAGACGACGCCCAGCGTATTAGTCCGGCAGACGCAGTTCGAACACTGAGCCCTCATCGCTAGATTGGACCAGGCGTAGATCGCCGCCATGGGCCTGGGCCAACTCGCGCGCAATAGCGAGGCCAAGGCCCGTGCTGCCGCTTCGACCTGATCCCGCAAAGGGTTGGAACAGACGTGGGCGAAGGCGCTCTGGTACGCCCGGACCATTATCGACCATCTGAACGACGAGGGTCGTGCCATCTCGCTGCAGCGTGACCGACACTGCGCCTCGAACCTCTGGCTTGGGCGCGGATTCAATCGCCTCGCGGGCATTGCGCAGCAGATTGAGGAGGATGCGATGGAGCTGGTCAGGGTCGGCCTGCACCTGATCCTCAGGGGTCAGCACGGCCTCAAGCTGAACACCGTCAGGCGACAGGCCCGCATCCTCGGCTGCGGCCTCCAGCGCCGCCTTGAGGGGCACGGCGACGGGCCTCGGCACCGCCTCTTGGGTCTTGCCATAGGCCAGCACATCGGTGGCGAGGGTCACAGCTCGGTCCAGCGCGCGCTCGAGGCGCGGCAGGGCCTGGGTCACGCTGGGGTCACCCGACTGCGCCAACCGCTCCGAGGCGATCTGGGCACTGGTCAGCATGTTGCGAAGGTCATGATTGATCTTGGCCACGGCCTCGCCCAAGGCAGCCAATCGGGCCTTGGACTGCAAAGCGGTGCGGACATCGGTCTGCATCCGGTCTAGCTCGGCCTCCGCGCGGCCTACCTCGTCGCGACGACCCGATAGGCCGACCTGCGCGCGCGGATCTTCGGGATCGGCGCGAAACCGTTCCATGGCCCGGGTGATGCGCTGCATGGGCCGGACGAGAAAGGCGTTGAGCGACAGATAGACCAGGCCGCCGGCAAAGATAGAAGTGAACAGGGTCACCGCCACGAGCCGCCACAGATAGGCGATCAACTCTTCGCGTAGCACCTTGTCGGGCGCGACGATCTCGACAAAGTCGGCCTGACGAAATTGCGGCGCAGCCACCACACGGACCATCTGATCGGGGCCACCAAACAAGGTCTGGAACGGCGCGCTCAGCCACGCGGCGGGATTGGGATCGCGCAGATCGACCAGATAGGGCGTGCGCTCCATGCGCGGTCCGGCCAACAGCAGGCGGCGCAGACCATCACTCTGAACGGCCACGGACACCACGCCCGCACCCTCGAGCAACTGTTTGGACAGGCCCTTGGACACCTTGCGACCCGGCGCGCCATCAACAGCGGTCGAGGCCAGTTCCGCGAGCCTGACGCGCTCGGACAGCCAACGCTCCTCATAGGAGGCCAGCGACGGTGCCAAGATCAGCAATTGGGACAGAACCACGAATAGACAGGTGAGGATCAGCAGACGTGACGACAGACCCCCGGGCCAGAAGAACCGCCGGGCGTTTCGCGCGGGGCTGGTTACCCGCGCAGGCTTAAGGTCTGGAGCGGCATCCGCCATGCCCCCTAATTACTTCAAGCGAGCCGTTTGAGCAATGAAACCAAAAGGCGCGTGCGAGCCGAGAACAGAAGGGGCGTAAAATACTGCCCGGCCAGCCGCTTATTGATCTCTCCCCGGGTCGGATAGGGGGCGATGATCGAGGTCATGGCGGTGAGCTTGAGCTTAGACGTCATGGCCAAAACCCAAGGCTGGATTAGGTCTCCGGCATTTGGACCAACGATCGCTGCACCCAGCACCTGACCCTTAGCCGACAGGATCAGCTTGCCCTTGCCGTCGGTCCGGCCCTCGGCCACGGCGCGGTCATTGCCGCTGAAATCGGCCGTGATGACCTGCATATCCGCGCCATGGACCGCGCGCGCTTGGGCTTCGGACAGACCAACAGCGGCAATTTCTGGGTCCGTATAGGTCGCGCGGGGCACCATCAGGGCTGAAGCCTTGATCGGCTGCGCAAAGAGGGCCTTGCGGATGATCAGGCCCGCATGGGCTCCGGCCGTATGGGTAAAACCGCCCTGCCCACTGACATCACCGATGGCGAAGACGCGGCGGTTGGTGGTCAGGAGTTGATCATCCGTCAGGATCGATCCGCGCTCATCCAGCCCGATGCCAGCCAGCGACAGGTCTAATCCCTCGACGTTCGGCGCGCGGCCCGCGGCGACGAGCAGGTGGCTGCCCTCAAGGCGCGTTTCTTGATCGCCCAGCCGATAGGTAACCGCAATGCCGGTTTCTGAGGTGGACACCGCCGTGGCCTTGGCCCCTTCGCGCAGGTCCACCCCATCGACACGCACGGCCTCGATGACAATGGCGGCAAGGTCAGCATCCTCACGCGGCAAGGCGCGGTCGGCCTCCAGAACCGTGACCTTGGTGCCAAGACGCGCAAAGGCCTGACCCAGTTCCAACCCAATGGGACCCGCACCCAAAATGATCAGGTGGCTGGGCTGCTCGGTAAGGTCAAACAGGGTCTCGTTGGTTAAGTAGGGCGTAGTCTCCAACCCGGGGATCGGCGGCAGTTTGGGCCGTGAACCTGTGGCAATCACGATTTTGCGGGCCTTGACCCGGACATCACCGCCCTGAACTGTGTCTTCACCGACGAACCTTGCCGTCTCGCGCACGACGGTGCAGCCGAGGCCCTCGAACCGCTCTTGGCTATCGTGCGGCGCGATGGTGGCGATGGCCCGGTGGACATGGGCCATGACGGCGGCAAAATCGATCTGTGGCTCAGCCCCAGCCCCAATGCCGAGGTTCCCCGGCGAGCGCAGGGTATGGGCAACCTTAGCCGCTGCGATCAGGGCCTTGGACGGGACGCAGCCATAGTTCAGGCAGTCGCCGCCCATCTCGCCCTTTTCAAACAGGACGGTCTTGAGGCCCAGCTGTGCCGCGCCAGAAGCGACAGACAGTCCGCCAGATCCTGCGCCAATGACGACGATATCGGCATGGAGGGTCCGGCTCATGCCGCATCTCCCGATTTGCGGAACCGGCGCAGGACCACCGGCAGGAGTGACAAGAGGCCAAGGCCGACCAGCGGCAAGAGGACGTGGGGCTCAAAGATCACCCGCAGGTTCGGCTCTTGGCCCGAGGCAAAGACCTCACCCAGACCAGAGCCCAGACCCGCATAGACCAGCGACCCGGGGAGGATGCCCAGCACCGTAGCCGACAGGAAGGTCCGAAGCGGAATATCGACAAATCCCGCCGCCAGATTGACCAACCAAAACGGCATAACCGGGATCAGGCGAAGGGTCAGGATGTAGGAAAAGGCATCGCGGCGGACACCCTCTTCGATCTTGGAGATGGTCGATCCCGCCTTACCGCGCAGACTGTCACCCACGGCCGAGCGGCAGACCAAGAAGATCACCGCCGCGCCCAGGCTCGCGCCGCTTGCTGCCGCGACCGCTCCCAGCCAGGGACCGAACAGGAACCCGCCGCTGAGGGTCATAACCAGCGCGCCCGGAAGCGACAGGCTGACCACGGCAATATAGATCAGGATATAGAGGCCAAAACTCAGCACCGGATGCAGAGCCACAAAGCCCTGCAACTGATCCCTCCGCTCTTTAAGCTCTGCCAAGCTCAAATGGTCTCCAAGGCCGCTGGCAATGACCGCCGCCACGGCCAAAGCAATCACGATCAGCGGGCCAAATCTCTTGATCCAATTCATGCCGGTCATCCTTTCGGATCAGCCTATTTCTGGCCGACCGCCTGAGTCACACTGGTAAAGCCGTCTGCCTTAAGACGCGCGGCCAAGTCACGCTTGATGGCCGTAATCAGACCCGGACCCGAATAGGCCATGGCCGAATAGAGTTGGACCGCGCAGGCTCCAGCTCTAATCTTAGCATAGGCATCGGCACCAGAGGCAATGCCGCCCGCGCCGATCAGGGCGGTACGCCCCGCCGCGACCTTGTAGAACCGGCGCAGCATCTGGGTCGACAGCGTCATCAGGGGCGCGCCCGACAGGCCGCCGGTCTCCGCCTTCCAGATCGACTGCAAACTATCGGGCCGAGAAATGGTGGTGTTGCTGACAATGATGCCATTGAGACCGTGCGCCAGAACAGATTCAACAATGCTCTCGACCTCGTCCTCTTCCAGATCGGGCGCGACCTTGAGCAATACCGGCACATCGCTGGACTGGGCGATCATGGCCGCACGGGCCTGAGCCAACCGGCCAAGCAACTCGTCCAGCGCCGCCTTGGTCTGCAAGGCCCTCAATCCCGGCGTATTGGGCGAAGAAATATTGACCGTGAAATAGTCGGCCAAGCCCCAAAGACGCTCAAGACCTGTCACATAGTCACCGATCCGGTCGCCACTATCCTTATTGGCCCCGATATTGGCCCCGACGATCCCCGCCGTCTTGGGCCGCACCGACAGCCGCTGGGCGAAGGGCTCAAGGCCGCCATTGTTAAAGCCCATCCGGTTGATGACCGCCCGGTCTTGGGTCAGACGAAACAGCCGGGGGCGGGGATTACCCGCTTGGGCCAAGGGGGTCACGGTGCCGCATTCGACAAAGCCAAAGCCTGCCCGCAGCATGGCCACCGGGGCCTCGGCATTCTTATCAAACCCTGCCGCCAGACCCACCGCATTGGGCAAGGCCAGCGTCCCGATCTGGGTGGCGAGCACGGGATCATCGCGGGTCATCTGCTGCGGGCCAAGGCCTGCCGCCAGCGCACGGATCGTCAGGTTATGCGCATCCTCTGGATCGAGCAGATGAAGCGCCTTGGCCCCTAGGTCATGAACAAGGCTCATCAGGCCAGATCTCCCATCATCGGCACACCGTCGCCATCAAGATCAACGGGCCAAGCCCTAAGCACCGCTTCGACCGGCAAGGGCTTGTAGAGATGAGGAAACAGGTCCCCGCCCCTCGACGGCTCCCAAAGGAGAGCGGCCTGCAAATCCGCCGACAGGTCATCCGTCTCAATAGCCAGAACCATCAGGTCGCTCTGACCGGAAAAATAGCGACGGGCCGTCTCCTGCGCCTGCGCGCCGGTCGAAAAATGAATATAGCCGTCGGTCAGATCCACGGCTGAACCGGTAAAGGCTCCAGCCGCCTGAGCCTGCTGCCACTCAGCCTGCGACAAGAGCTTATAGATCAGGCTCATTCTGCCCCGGCTCCGCCGCCATGGGCCTTGGGTGTGAAAAAGCCGTCATAGGAGGGCCGACCCGCAACATCGAACGCGAAGACAGCGGCGGTGGCCGTCGGAAATCCCTGTTGCAGCTTGGCGATCTGGGAGGCGGACGCCGAACCTTCGCGCATTAGGGCCACGGCCAGTTCATGAATGCCGGGATTGTGGCCGACCATGATCAGCGTATCGGAACGGTCAGCCCATTCGTCGATCAGGTCACGCATGCGTTCAGAGGGGGCCAGATAGAGGGTCGGTACAATCTCGGTCTTCACATCGCCAAAGACGGACTTGGCTACTTCCCAAGTCTGCCGCGCGCGAACGGCGGCAGAGACGAGGGCCAGATCAGGCTTCATACCCTCATCAAGCAAGACCTTCGCCATCAGGGCAGCATCGGCCTGGCCTCTCGGCAAAAGGGCGCGGTCAAAGTCATCGCCAGAGGCGGCCATGGCCTCTGTCTTGCCGTGCCGCAGCAAGATCAATCGCCGCATGGTGCCCTCGTGTCTGACCGGGTTGTTGTGCCCCTTCATAGACCGGTCAGAGGCTGGCTGAAAGGGCGCTGTCACGCGTGAGATCGACGCGCAGCTGTTGACATGGACGCAGGGTCGAGGTCCAACCCACTCATGGCCGAAACCGGATCACTCATAGACACGGTCGAGAGCGGCGGCGGCGTCATGCGCTTCCCCGATACGATGCCTTTGCGCCTAGAAGGCGGCGGGCAGCTGGTCGGCCTCGAAGTCGCCTACAAGACCTATGGAACGCTCAATGAGGACCGCTCTAACGCAGTGCTGGTCTGTCATGCCCTGACCGGCGATCAATATGTCGCCTCGCCCCATCCGACGACCGGCAAGCCCGGCTGGTGGACGCAGCTGATCGGGCCGGGCAGGCCGCTGGACCCTTCGCGCTATTTCATCATCTGCACCAACGTCATTGGTGGCTGCATGGGCAGCACCGGTCCGTCGTCGATCAATCCCGCAACCGGTCAGCCTTGGGGCCTGACCTTCCCGGTCATCACCATCGGCGACATGGTGCGCGCTCAAACCATGCTGATGGATCAGTTGGGCATTGCCAGCCTCTTTGCCGTGGTCGGCGGGTCGATGGGCGGGATGCAGGCCCTGCAATGGGCCACCGAATATCCAGAACGGGTCTTTTCGGCGATCTGTATCGCCTCTGCGCCGCGTCACACGGCCCAGAACATCGCATTCAACGAGGTGGGACGCCAAGCCATCATGGCCGATCCGGACTGGCGCGGCGGGGACTATGCTCGCCTTGGAACCCGGCCTGAAAAGGGACTGGCCGTGGCCCGTATGGCCGCGCACATCACCTATCTGTCCGAAGCCGCCCTACAGCGTAAATTTGGGCGGGAGCTTAAAAAGGCCGACGTGTCCTGGGGCTTTGACGCCGACTTCCAGATCGAGAGCTATCTGCGCCATCAGGGGGCCAGCTTCGTCGATCGGTTTGATGCCAATTCCTATCTCTACATCACGCGCGCTCTGGACTATTTCGATCTGGCGGCCAGCCATGGCGGCGTTCTGGGCGAGGCCTTTCGCAAGGCGCGCAATGTGCGGTTCTGCGTCCTGTCCTTCACCTCGGACTGGCTCTATCCGACGACAGAGAGCCGCGACATTGTTCGGGCCCTGAATGCGGCTGGCGCAAGGGCGAGCTTTGTCGAGATCGAGAGCGACAAGGGCCATGACGCCTTCCTCCTGCACGAGCCGATCATGGAAGCGGCGCTGGGCGGTTTCTTGTCCTCTGCCGCCAAGGCGCGAGGGCTAGAGCCATGAGCGGCGGGCGCGAAGATTTCCGCGAGATCTTGCGGCTTGTGCGTCCCGGAACCCGGGTGCTGGACATTGGCTGCGGCGAAGGCGTGCTGCTGGAGATGATGGCGCAGGAGAAAAACATCGACGGTCGGGGTCTGGAGATCAGTCCGAGCGGCGTTGCGGCCTGCCTGACGCGCGGCCTGGCGGTCGTTCAGGGCGATGCTGACCGCGACTTGGCCGATTTTCCCACCCAGGCCTTCGACTATGCGGTCCTGTCTCAGACCCTGCAAGCGGTGCGCGAGCCGCGCCGGGTGCTTGAAGAGTTGCTCCGGATTGCCGAGCGGGCGGTTGTCTCCTTTCCGAACTTTGGCCATTGGCGCGTGCGTTGGGCCCTTCTGGCCGGTGGCCGTATGCCCATGACCGGCTCGCTGCCGACCCCTTGGTATGAGACGCAGAACATCCACCTGTGCACCGTCGGTGACTTTGTCGATCTGTGCGATGAGCTGGGCGTCGAGATCGAGGCCGCTGGGGCCATGGCCGAGGGCCAACCGGTTCGCGAGATTAATCCGCGCAGTTTCATGGAAAATCTTCGCGCCGAGTCCGCGATATTCCTGCTCAGTCGCCGGACGCGGGCAGACGGCTCAACCCCAGACGACAGGCGTCCCGCCAAGCGAGCGAGCGACGATCTGTTCGGATAAGACCCCCTACCCCGGCTGCGCCGGTACTTCCCCCAGAGGGGGAAGATCTAGAACGGTAAATCTTCCCCTTCTGGGGGAAGTGGCCCGAAGGGCCGTAGGGGGACTGTTTTTAAACGCGCCTTAGCCGCATCAGCCAATAGACCGGTAGGCCCGCAAGCAACAGAACCCCGCCCCATAGGCTCGCTTCCACCCCCGCGCCGATCAGGGTCCAGATAGCGAACAGTGTCGCAACCACAGCTGCGGCGATGAACAGGGGCGTACCGGTCATCTTGCCCTTAAAGACCATCCACAGGGCCGCGAGCGCACAGGCCAGATACATGACCAGCGAAGCCGAGGTGGCCAAAAGGATGATGAAGGTAAAGAGCTGGGCCATCGACTTTTGAAAGTTGAGCAGGACAATGGCGGTCAGAAGCAGGCTCGAGACGATGTGGGCCCGCACCGGGGTTCCCGCCGCCGAAGACTTGGCCAGCCAGCGTGGAAAGACGCCGTCGCGGGCCATGGCAGCGGGCAATTCACCCTGCAGCAAGATCCAGCCGTTCAAGGCTCCAAAGGCGCTGATTGCCGCAAAGAGGGCCAGTAGATCGCGCGCGTTGGTCCCCCAATAGAGCGATACGAAATCGGCCAGAGGGGCATTGGAATTGGCCGCCATCGCGGTTGGCACCATCAAGACCACCGCTGAACAGACCAGAAGATAGATCAGGCCCGTACTGATGGTCCCAGCCAAGGTGGCCCGTGGAATGGTTCGCTCAGGATCATCGACACTATCGGCAGGCACGGTGGCCGATTCTAAGCCGAGCATACCCCAAAGGGTCAAGGTCGCCGCCGCCGTGATGGCGGACGGGCTGATGGCGCTGGCCTCAAAGGGCATCAGGACGCTGGGGCCAGTCTTGGCCAACAGGATCGCGGCGAGCGCCATAACCGCGATCAGGGGCAAGAGCTTCAGGAGGGTCGTGACCAACTGCACGGTGCCCGCCGTCTGCACCCCTCGGCAGTTGATCGCGGTAAAGAGCCAGACGGTGGCGCAGGTCAAGAAGGCATGGAGCCCGGCGACCTGACCAATGACGGGAAAAAAGACGCTGAGATAGCTGACCGCTGCTGCCGCAATGGCCGCATTTCCGACCCAAAGGCTGATCCAATAGCTCCAAGCCACAGCAAAGGCAGGCGCGCGACCAAAGGCCTCCAGCGTATAGGCATAGGGACCGCCGCCGCGCGGCATGGCCTTGGCCAACCGCGCAAAGACAAAGGCCAGACAGATGGCCCCGCCGATGGTCAGAAGCCAGCCGAACACCGCGTTCCAGCCATAGGGAGCGAGCGAGGTCGGCAGCAAAAAGACCCCCGAACCAATCATGTTTCCGACCACAAGGGCCGTGCACATCCAAAACCCCAAACGCCGCGGCGTCTTCGCGCCGATAGACTTTTCGTCCGTCATAAAGAAGTCCAACTGAAACCAAATCCTAACCTGCGGCTGGGACGCTAGCAGATGACCGTCATATGCCTAGAACTTCTGATGTTTTTCTGCTTCACAGGACGTCTATTGCGCGCGGCCGCCTAGGCCATGCCCAACCCATGATTGGACCTTGCCATCGTGCCTTCGGATCTATCGGCCTCTGATCCTGCCAAAGCCCTCGCCAAGGCCAAGGCCCTGATTGCCCAGACCCCCTATCTGGCTGAGGCCCACCGTATGGCGGGCCGGGCCTATCGGGCGCTTGGCCAAACCGCCGAGGCCGAGGCCGCAGAGATGCAGGCCATCCGCATGTCGATCCATGACGCCGACTTGCAACGGGCAGGCCAAGCCCTCGCGGCCAATGACTTGGGCGTAGCAGAACCGATCTTAAAAGAGCGCCTAAGGACTAACCCCGCCGACGTTGCCGCTATCCGGATGTTGGCCGAATTGGCCGGGCGGATCGGACGCTATCGCGATGCTGAGAACCTTCTGCGCCGCGCGCTGGAGCTGGCCCCCAAGTTCCTCGCGGCCCGGTCCAATCTGGCGACGGTCCTGCACCGCCAAGCCCGCACCGAAGAGGCGCTGGCAGAGCTTGATCTTCTGCTCGCCGCCGAACCAGACAGCCCCACCCACAACAATCTCAAGGCCGCCGCCCTTGGCCGGATCGGCGACTATGAGGAGGCGTTGGGTCTCTATGAGCGAGTGCTTGCGGTCAGCCCAGCCTATCCCAAGATCTGGATGAGCTATGGCCACGTGCTCAAGACGGTGGGTCGCCAAGAGAACAGTATCGTCGCCTATCGTGAAGCCTTAGCGCTCAAGCCGGACCTTGGCGAGGTCTGGTGGAGCCTGGCCAACCTCAAGACCGTCAAGTTCGACGCGGCCGATATTGCCCAGATGCAGCAGGCCTTGACCCAAGAGCGGCTGAGCGCCGAAGACCGGTTCCATCTGGATTTCGCACTCGGCAAGGCGCTGGATGATCAAAAGGACGCCGAGCGCGCCTTTACCCACTATGCCGCCGCCAACGCCCTGCGCCGCGAACAGCTCGATTATGATCCAAGCGACATGAGCCGTCAGGTCGACCGCGCCGTTTCCCAATTCACGCCCGCCTTCTTTGAAGCCCGTCAGGGCGCGGGCTGCGATGGGCCCGACCCGATCTTCATCTTGGGCATGCCCCGCGCCGGATCGACGCTGATCGAGCAGATCTTGGCCAGCCATTCTCAGGTCGAAGGCACGATGGAATTGCCGGATATTCCCGCGCTCGCCACCCGCACGGGCGAAGGGCCGCAGCGTTATCCCACCTCTTTGAACGACCTGTCACCTGAGGCCCTTAAGGCCCTCGGCGAAGACTATCTGCAAAGGACCCGCATCCAGCGCAAACAGGGCCGACCCTTCTTTATCGATAAGCTGCCCAACAACTGGCTCTATACGGGGTTCATCCACCTCATCTTGCCCAACGCCAAGATCATCGATGCGCGGCGCGATCCGATGGACTGCTGCTTTTCCAACTTCCGTCAGCATTTCGCGCGGGGCCAGAGCTTCTCCTACAGTCTGGAGGATATGGGCCGATACTATGGCGACTATGTGCGACTGATGCGCCACATCGATCAGACCTTGCCCGGACGGGTTCACCGGGTCATTCACGAAGACCTGCTGGACGAGCCCGAAACGCAGATCCGCGCCCTTCTGGACCATCTGGGCCTACCCTTCGAAGAGGCCTGCCTACAGTTTCATGAGACCAAGCGCGCTGTGCGTACCGCCAGCAGCGAACAGGTCCGCCGCCCGATCAATCGCGACGGCGTGGGTCAGTGGAGGCCCTATGAGGCCCACCTTCACCCGCTTCGCGAGGCCTTGGGCGAGATCACCGAAAGCTGGCGCCGCTAGGGCAAAAAGCCCACAGCAGATGACTAATTTACAACAATTATGTGCTAAATCATGACGAAGACGTCACAAATGGATTTGCGCCTTGCACAGGTGGGGTCTTATTAGCGACGATAAGATAGTTATTTGAAGGGGCCCTTCCAATGAATTCCAATCGACGCAACCCTATGACCCGTGCCGGTTTTGCCGTGCTGATGGCATCCACCATGCTGACCTCAGCCGGAGCCGCCTTCGCGCAAGAGGCCGCCAGCAACGTGGACGAGGTGATCGTCACCGCGCAAAAGCGCAGTGAAAATCTTCAGACGGTGCCGATCAGCATTCAAGCTCTGGGCACCCAGAAGCTCGAACAGCTCAATATCGCCAACTTCAACGACTATACCAAGATGCTGCCCAGCGTCTCGTTCCAGACCGGCCAGCCCGGCACCTCGCAGGTCTATTTCCGCGGCGTAGCCAGCGGCGGTGACGGCAACCACTCCGGTTCGCTTCCCAGCGTCGGTGTCTATCTGGACGAACAGCCCGTCACCACCATCGACGGCGCGTTGGATGTTCACGTCTATGATGTCGCCCGGATCGAGGCCCTCGCCGGTCCCCAAGGCACGCTCTATGGCGCCTCTTCGCAAGCCGGTACCATTCGGATCATCACCAACAAGCCTGACCATAAGGGTACCTATGGTGCCATCGACGCCGAGCTGAACCGCGTCAAGAATGGCGGCTTCGGTCACAAGATCGAAGGCTTCGTCAATCTGCCGATCAATGACAAGGTCGCCACCCGTCTGGTCGGCTTCTATCAGCATGATGCGGGCTATATCGACAATGTCGCCGCGACCCGCAAGTTCCTGCCCCAGCCCGGCGGCAAGAGCTACAGCAATGCCAAGTCCGTCAAGAAGAACTATAATGATGTCGACGTCTATGGCGGCCGCGCAGCCCTGAAGGTTGACCTCAACAGCAACTGGACCGCGACCGGCACCGTCTTTGCGCAAGATCAAAAGAACAACGGCACCTTCGGCTCTGACCCCAGCGTCGGTGATCTGCAGGTTGAGCACTTCGGCGCTGAAAACCGGCACGACCGCTTTGTTCAGGGCGCCCTGACCATCGAAGGCAAGATCGGCAACTGGGACACCACCTATGCCGGCGCCTATATGAAGCGCAAGATCGACGCCAACAGCGACTATACCGACTATGCCGAAGCCTATGACGCCCTCTATGCCGATTACGGCGGGATCGCGGGCTATTTCTATGTGACGGACAATGCTGGCAATCCGGTCATGCCGAGCCAACATATTGTGGGTAAGGACGACTTCAGCAAGGAAAGCCACGAGTTCCGGATTTCCTCGCCACAGGAAAACGCCCTCCGCGTCGTCGGCGGGGCCTTCTACCAGAAACAAGAACATCTGATCCATCAAGACTATCAGGTCGCGGGCCTCGGTTCAGCCATGTCGGTCAATGGTTTCCCCGGCACGATCTGGCTGACCCAGCAAAACCGCGTCGACAAGGACTATGCGGTCTTCGGTGAAGTCAGCTACGACATCATGCCAAGCCTGACCGTTACGGGCGGTCTGCGGTCATACAAGTATGACAACTCTCTGGTCGGTTTCTTCGGCTTTGGTCGTAACCCCGCAGGCCCGCCCTATAATGGCGCAGGCAGCTCAAAGACCGGCGTTGCGGGCTGCTATACCAGTACGGGCCAGACGGTTCGCGATGGCGGTAAGGGCACGCTGTTGCCTCCCGTCGTGGCAGGCTCGCCCTGTACCAACCTTGGCACCTTCATCAACGGTCATGTCGAACCCAAGCGGGTTAAGGACAGTGGCACGATCCATCGTCTGAACCTGACCTGGAAACCTTCCGAAGATGAGATGGTCTATGCCACCTGGTCCAAGGGCTTCCGTCCCGGCGGTATCAACCGCCGTTCGACAGTCGCCCCCTATCAGGCCGACTTCCTGACCAATGCTGAGTTGGGCTTCAAGACCAGCTGGATGGATCGTAAGCTCAAGCTGAACGGCGCGGTCTATATGCAAGACTGGAAGGAATTCCAGTTCGCGTTCCTCGGTCAAAACAGCTTCACCGAAATCCATAATGGCCCTGATGCTCGCATCAAGGGCATGGAACTGGATGCCTCCTTCCGCGTCACAGATCGCCTGACCCTGTCGGGCAGCGGGGCCTATACCGACGCCACCACCCAGAAGAACCTCTGCAAGATCGATGACCCCACCTATAGCTGCACGGGGGCGGGCAACTCGATTTCGGCTAAGAAGGGCACGCGACTGCCCGTCACGCCGAAGCTGAAGGCCAATATGATGGCGCGTTATGTCTATCCTCTGATGGATGGCGATGCGCACTTCCAAGCGGTCGTGGTCAATCAAGGCTCTGCCTCATCAGACATCCGCTCACGTGAAGCGGCGCTGCTCGGCGACATCAAGGGCTACACCACCGTTGACGTCGCCTACGGCATTGATTGGGCGCACTTCACCGCAGAGGTCTATATCGACAATCTGTTGGATGAGCGCGCCGAACTGTCACGCTATGTGCAGTGCGGTCAGTGCTATTCACGCCACTACATCGTCACCAACACGCCCCAGACCTTTGGCCTGCGGGGTGGCTACAAGTTCTAAACCAACAGACTGAACATTGAGGGCGGGGGTCTGAAACAGGACCCCCGCCCTTTTTCTTTGCGCCGACAATTCGCCACTCGGCCATTTCATCCGGACGCAAGGTCTGTAAAATAGCCATCGGCCTTGGAATCGGGGCGCTGAGAGACGTTCAGGAACTTGATATGACCAAGCAGGCCCCCGCAGTCCCCGCCGAACTGCTGACCCTTCGCAACAGCATCGACAATATTGATGCGGCCCTGATCCATATGTTGTCAGAGCGTTTCAAATGCACCCAGCGCGTGGGCAAGCTGAAGGCCGAACTGAACCTACCCAGCGCTGATCCCAATCGCGAAGTGGAGCAGGTCCAACGGCTTCGCGCTCTGGCCGAAAGCGCCAATCTCGACCCCGATTTCGCGGAAAAATTCTTGGCCTTCGTGATCAAGGAAGTCATCCGCCATCACGACCAGTTCAAGGTGGGATAAAGCCCTACGGTCAGTTGGGTGCCATCCCCCTCACCCAACCCTCTCCCCCAAGGGGGCGAGGGCTTATCAGCTCTTAGCCCTCTCCCTGAGGGAGAGGGTTGGGTGAGGGCCTTGTTTTTGTTGACCGAATCATTGCTTCGGCGCGATGCGCCTCGCAATGACGCAGGGAATAGGTGCCCCTAGCGCCGCCCAAACAGTTTCTCAATATCGGCCAGTTTCAGCTCCACATAGGTGGGGCGGCCGTGGTTACATTGGCCGGAATGGGGCGTGGCCTCCATCTGGCGCAGTAGAGCGTTCATTTCGGTGGCGGTGAGCCTGCGCCCCGCCCGGACCGAGCCATGGCAGGCCATGGTCGAGCAGACATCGGCCAATCTTTCACTTAGCGCCAAGGCCTGACCATTTTCCGCAAGATCATCGGCAATGTCGCGGATCAGACCGTGGACATAGGTCTCACCCAGCATGGCCGGGGTTTCCCGCACCAAGATCGCGCCGGGACCAAAGCTCTCAATGACCAGACCCAAGGCGGCCAGTTCATCCGCCTTGGCCAGCACGCGGTCCGCCTCGGCGGGGTCGAGATCAACAACCTCGGGCAAGAGCAGGGTCTGGCGCGTCACACCGCCCGCCGCCATCTCGGCCTTCATACGCTCATAGACCAGACGTTCATGAGCCGCGTGCTGATCGACCAGGATCATGCCATCGCGGGTCTGGGCGACAATATAGGTCTCGTGGACCTGAGCCCGCGCTGCGCCCAACGGCCGGTCAATCAGATCCTCGGCCAAAGGCTCCTGCGCGCCAGAACGATAGGCGGGGCCATCGAACGCCCCCTCGACCCGCGCCGTTGGTTCCATAAGGCCGGGCAAGGTGTGGGACTGCATCAAGGGGCGCGGCGGCGCGGGGCTCCAACCGCCCGACTGCCACGCCGAAAAGCCTGCCGCTGAGGGCGGGGCCACATAGCCCGAATAGCCCGGTCGAAAGCCGCTCAGGGCCGCATCCGCCGCCGTTGTCGAGGCCCTGTGACCCGCGCCGGACAGGGCATGTTTCAAGGCCCCGATGATCAGGCCGCGCACCAGATTGGGATCGCGAAACCGCACCTCGGCCTTGGCGGGATGGACATTGACGTCAACCAAGGTTGGGTCGAGGTCGAGATAGAGGGCGGCGGTGGGGTGCCGATCCCGCGCCAAAAAGTCCGCATAAGCCGCGCGCAAAGCGCCTTGTAGCAATCGGTCCCGCACGGGCCGGCCATTGACGAACAGATATTGATGGGCCGCATTGCCGCGCGAATAGGTCGGCAGGCCGCAATAGCCCGATAGGCGCACGCCCTCGCGTTCTTGATTGAGCAACAGGGCGTTGGCCTCAAATTCTGGCCCCAAGATCGCAGCCAAACGGGCCAGACGCCCCTGATCGCCCTTGTCCTCGGCAGCCAGTCGCAAGGTCCGGCGACCGTCCAGATCAAGGCTGAAGGCGGCATCCTCATGGGCCATGGCCTGACGCTTGATCTCGTCGGCAATGGCCATGGACTCGGCCCGTTCCGACTTCATGAACTTGAGGCGGGCGGGCGTGGCATAGAACAGGTCCCGCACCTCCACCCGCGCGCCGTGAGGACCGGGAAAGGCAGCGGGCTGCACAGGCCCCACAGCGCCGCCCTCAACGCTGAGCGAGAAGGCATCGCTCGCCCCTCTCGCCCGTGACGACAGGGTCAAGCGCGACACTGAGCCGATAGACGGCAAGGCCTCGCCGCGAAAGCCGAGGGTCAGAATATGGAGCAGGTCCCAGTCACCCGCATCATCGGGCACCAGCTTGGACGTCGCATGACGCTCAACCGCCAAGGCAAGGTCCTCGGGCGACAGGCCACTGCCATCATCGGCGACTAGAATACGGGTCAATCCGCCCTGATCAGCCTGGATCTCAATCCGCTTGGCCCCGGCATCGAGGGCGTTTTCGACCAGTTCCTTCACCGCACTGGCAGGCCGCTCCACCACCTCGCCCGCGGCGATGCGATTGACGGTCTCATTGGGAAGGCGGCGGATGGCCATGGGCGCTCTCTTGGACGGACTGTCACCCTAGGCCGATTCCGAACGAACCTCACTTTCCGAATGACGGGTCACAATTTTGCCCTTAGGGTGACCATAAGGGACATAACAACTTCACATGGGATAACCCTATGCGCTTGCCTATGCCCTTTGCTCTGCTCTCAGCCGCCCTGCTGGTTTCGACCGCCGCACCCGCCTTGGCTCAAAGCTCGCCCCCCGTCGATGACCCCAACGCGGTCGTCGAAGAGCTCGTCGTCACCGCCCGCTATCCTGGCCCGGCCTTTTGGCGGGTGTCCGATGCCGATTCAGAGGTCTGGATCATGGCGGTGCCCTATTATATCCCCGAGAAGATGGTGTGGGATAAGACCCGAACCGAACAGGTATTGAAGGGGGCCAATGGCCTAATCCTACCGTCTGGCGTAGGCGTCGGACTCGGCGAAGCGGTTCGATTTGCGATCAAGTACCGCAAGCAATTTACCAATGAGGGTAACCGCACGCTCGACCAGGTTCTCCCGGCGCAGGTCATTGAACATTATCAGCAGCTTCCCAAAGCCTATCAAACGACCGACCTCAAGACCTCCACCTTAAAGCCGATCTTTGCCGGGCTGTCCGTTGTTGGCCGCGCCAAGAAAACCGGGCGATGGACGGAGCCCTATAGCGACATGGTTACGCTGGCTAAGAAGGCCAAGGTTAAGATTCGGTCCGGCCCTATGACCTCGGCTCTGCCCATCGCGACGGCAATTATGACAATGCCAGAAGCTGAGCAAAGTCAGTGTTTTGACGGTTTCATTGGCAGTCTAGACCATGGAATCAAGACCGTGGGTCCGGTAGCCGCCGCCTGGGCCGAGGGCCGAACTGCAGAGTTCTTACGCGGCACCACCACAACCGGCGCGGACCAATGTATCTATTCGATTGGCGAGGTTAAAAGTCTGCGTGAAAAGGCCTATCAGTCTGAGATCAAACTCATCAAGGCCGCGCTCGACCAGCCCGGTAAAACCCTGATGATCACCAACGTCCGCCCCCTCGTGGCCCAAAATGGGATCTTGGCGCGGCTCAAGGCTGAAGGGTTTACCGTGCGAACGCCTGCCGATTAGGGCGGTTGTAAGAAGGAAACAAGGCCCTCACCCCACCCTCTCCCACAGGGAGAGGGCTAAGAACGATAAAGCCCTCGCCCCCTTGGGGGAGAGGGTGGGGTGAGGGGGATGCCCCACATCACTCTCGACCGCGTCATTGCGAGGCGCAGCGCGCCGAAGCAACCCAGGGGATCATCAATCCAAGTCCGCGTCAGACCCCTAGGCTCCTTCGCTTCGCTCGCAATGACGCAGGTAAAACAAGGCCCCTTTCGGCGCTTCGCGCCACTTCCCCCAAAGGGGGAAGATATTAGAGCAGTAAATCTTCCCCCTCTGGGGGAAGTACCGGCGCAGCCGGGGTAGGGGGTGATTCACGAATCCCACCCCTGAACCCCTTTGCCGCAGCCAAGGCCGGTTGCCAGTCGGCGGTGGGACAGTCATATTTGTACGCAAATAAGAATGCCGTCGGGGATAGGGTTTTCGTGAGCGATCAAGAGGCAATGGACCCGCAGACACGGGTCGTCATCTTAGGGGCTGGCCATGGCGGCGGCTCCGTCGCGGCCTTTTTGCGTCAATATGGTTTTGTTGGACCAATCACCCTCGTCGGTGAAGAACCCCTACCGCCCTATCAGCGCCCGCCCCTGTCCAAGGCTTGGCTAAAGGGTGAGGCGACGGCAGAGTCGCTGGCGCTGAAGCCGCTCGAATTCTATGCTGAAAACAATATCGACCTTCGGCTCGGCGTCCATGCCGTGGCCATTGACCGAGCCTCCAAGACTGTCGCGGTCTCGCAGGGTGAGCCAATAGCCTATGACGTTCTAGTCTTGGCAATGGGCGCGCGGGCACGGCGCTTGACCATCCCTGGGTCCGACCTGAAGGGCGTTATGGAACTGCGCACGGCGGCAGATGCGGAAAAGCTCAAGGCCGCCCTGGGGGCTGGCAAGACCTTGGCCGTGGTTGGCGGCGGCTATGTCGGCCTAGAGGCCGCCGCCTCGGCGATCAACCTGAACGCCAAGGCCGTGATCATCGAGCGCGAACATCGCGTTCTGGCCCGCGTCGCCTGCGAAGAGCTGTCCAACTTCTTCCAAGCCTACCATGCCGCCCGTGGCGTCACCTTCGAGCTTAGCGCTGGGGTCGAGGCCTTTGTCGGCGACAAGGGGCAGGTGACGGGGGTCAAGCTCGCCGATGGACGCACCATCGCCTGTGACGCGGCGCTGGTCGGGGTCGGCGCGATCCCCAATGACGAAATCGCCAAGGCCGCAGGTCTCGAATGTAACAACGGCGTGGTCGTTGATCTGGCCGCCCGCACCTCTGATCCCGCCATCTTTGCCGTCGGCGACCTGACCCAGCGTCCGATGCCGCTCTATAGCCGTAGCGTGCGCCTCGAAAGCGTTCCCAATGCTCTGGAACAGGCCAAGGCCGTCGCCTGCGCGGTCACGGGCCGCCCCTTGCCGCCGCCTGAAGTGCCGTGGTTTTGGTCCGATCAGTTCGATCTAAAGCTCCAAATTGCCGGCATGCCCTTCGATGCCGACGAAATTATCATCCGGGGCGATCCCGATACCGCCAAGTTCGCGGTGTTCCATCTCAAGCAGGGCTGCATCCAAGCGGTCGAGGCCGTCAATGCCGCGCCAGAGTTTATGGCCGGAAAACAGTTGGTCGCTTCGCAAAAACCTGTTGCACGAGACAAACTTGTCGATATGTCCATCTCTATGAAACAGGTTGCGGTTTAAACCGTCTGCCGCGCGAGGAAGCTTATGGCTAAGATCACTTTTGTTGAACATAACGGCACCGAACATGTGGTTGATGCCAAAAACGGCCTGACCGTCATGGAAGCTGCGGTCAAGAACAACGTCCCCGGCATTGATGCCGACTGCGGCGGGGCCTGCGCCTGCGCCACCTGCCACGTCTATGTGGGCGAAGCATGGGTCGGCAAGCTGGACAAGCCTTCGGCGATGGAAGAGAGCATGCTCGATTTCGCCGAGAACGTTGAGCCCAACTCGCGCCTCTCCTGCCAGATCAAGATGTCCGACGCTCTGGACGGCATCGTTGTCACCCTGCCGGAAAGCCAGCACTAGACCTTGGCCCTGCGTATCGTCGCTGGACGGTTTCGCGGCAAGGTTCTGATTGCGCCCGAGGGCGAGGCCACGCGCCCGACCTCGGATCGCGCACGTCAGGCTGTGTTCAATATTCTTGAACATGCCGACTGGTCGCCGGGCCTTGTCGACCTGCGGGTTATTGACCTCTTTGCGGGATCGGGCGCGCTGGGCTTTGAGGCCCTGTCGCGCGACGCGGCCTATTGCCTGTTTGTCGAGACCGACCCGGACGCCAGAGGCGCGATCCGCGAAAATGCGGATGCTATGGGCCTGTTTGGGGTCACGCGTATCCACCGCCGCGACTGCACCGATCTTGGGGCCAAACCTGCAGGCGATGGTGAGCCCTTCGATCTGGCCTTTCTCGACCCGCCCTATCGCAAGGGCCTTGGCGAAAAGGCGCTCAGCGGTCTGCTATCCGGCGGCTGGCTCACGCCCGGTGCGATCTGCGTCTGGGAGCGGGCTGCCGATGAGCCGCCGGTGGCCGTGGAAGGCTATGAGATCTTAGACAACCGCACCTATGGCGCGGCACAGGTGACGTTCCTGCGGCGGGTTTAGAACTCTTTGTCGTCATTGCGAGGCGCATCGCGCCGAAGCAACCGAGGGGAACATCAACTCAAGTCCGTCTCAGTCCTCTGGGTTGCTTCGCTGCGCTCGCAGTGACGAGATAAAACAAGGCCCTCACCCAACCCTCTCCCTCAGGGAGAGGGCTAGAACCGATAAGCCCTCGCCCCCTTGGGGGAGAGGGTTGGGTGAGGGGGACCTCCAAGCTCTCTCAGCCACTTCCTATCGGTGTGAACGGGTCTGGGTTCCCGCCTTCGCGGGGAAAATGGAAGGGTGGTAATCAAACTTTACGCCCGTGCCCGCTTGATCCAAAAAGAACCCATGACCCATGCATCCTATCGAAAGGCGATGGCAGTCCTAATCCTCGGGGCCTGCATCATTGGTTTTGCGCCGATCCTGGTGCGGCTAAGCTCCGCTGGCCCAGCCGCGACGGGGGTTTGGCGGCTGGCCTTTGCCTTGCCAGCTCTAGCCTTCTTAGCGCAGCGCGGCTCAACGGACGCGGAGCCCACTGGTTCGGGTCTCATGGCCCTGCCACCGATCATGGCGATCTGGGCAGGCCTTGCCTTCGCGGCCGATCTTGGATTTTGGCACTATGCCCTTGGCTTCACCACCGTCGCCAACGCCACGGTCCTGACCAACCTCACCCCCATCGTGGTCACCCTTGTGGCGTGGCTGGTGTTCAAGGAGGTCCCGCAGCGGCTCTTTCTGACAGGACTGGTCCTCGCCATCACCGGTGCCATAACCCTTGCCCACGGAGCCGCCAGCGCGAAATCAGGGTCCAATACCGGATTGGGCGATGCCCTCGCGGTCGGGACAGCCTTTTGGTACGCCCTCTATTTTCTAGCGGTCCGAAAGGCGCGTCAGACGCTGAGTGCGCCGCTGGTCATGTTTTGGTCCAGCCTTGCAGCCCTTCCGTGCCTGATTATCGTTGCCCTGGTGATGGATGAGCCCCTCTGGCCCACCACGGCTCTGGGCTGGTTAGCCTGTCTGGGGCTAGGCCTTGTCCATGTTGCCGGTCAAGGCTCCATCGCTTGGGCCTTGGGACGCCTGCCAACCGCCATCACCTCGCTGGTCGTGCTGATCCAGCCGGTGGTCGCTGCCCTTCTCGGCTGGATCCTCTTTGCTGAGGCCATCGGGCCTTGGCAGATCCTCGGCGCGGCCCTTACCCTATCGGGCGTGGTCTTGGCTCAATGGGCCGCCAGCCGCGCCCAGTAGTAATAGCGATAGGCCACCTCAAAGCCTGCCCTTTGATAGATCGGGATGGCCCCAACATTGGCGGCCTCGACCTGAAGATAGGCTTTTGTCGCCCCCGCCTGCCGCGCCTTGGCCAGAAGGGTTGCTAGGATGCGCGCCGCATAGCCTTGGCGGCGATGGCTCGGCGCCGTACGCATGCCAAAAATACCGGCCCAGTCCCCCTCAACCGCGCTGGCGCCAATAGCGGCTGCCTGACCTTCCACCTCTAACCGCGCAAAAAATCGAGGTGCCTCAATCCGACCAAGGGCCGCCAGTCGTTCAGCGCTATCGGCCGGATCGATGGCCGTCGCGGCAAAGACGGCGCCGAACACCCCATCGAGGGTCGAAGAGACGGTGACATCGCCATCAACCGGCGCATCCGCGACCGGCCCCACCATCACCAAGGTCTCCTTGCCACAGACATAGTCCCGATCCGTCAGGGCCTTGGCCAAGGGATCAGCGGACCCTGCGCCATAGGGGCATTTGAAAATGGCTGACAGCCCCTGCCCTCCATACCAAGCCTCGACCTGATCCAGCGCGGCCTCAAGCCCAAGACCCGGCTCGCCCGCCACCCAGCAGGAATTGATCCTTAAGGAATGGCCATCGGTGGCATAGAGGGTCCAGTCACCCAGACGCCGCTGACGAGCAGCAGGCCAGGCTCGCGCCGTGATCGGTTCGAGATCTTGCGGATCAGGCAGGCTCATTTTTCCGCCAGCAGCGCCTCGACCAGACCGCGCGCCTGCGGGCTCGACCAGTCCGCGCCGCCTTCCAGCCGCGCCCGCTCCATCCCCTTGCGGTCAATGATCAGCGTTGTCGGCAATCCAGCAGGGCGCGGCGTCAGACCAAAGGCCAGCGCATATTTGGCGTCGCGATAGAGGGCCAGCGGCGGGGTCTTAGCAATGTCAGAGCGGGCCAGATCATCATAGTCGACACTGTCAACACTGACGGCAACCACCTTGAGAGGTGAGGCGGCATAGGCGGCCTGAAGCTTGGCCAAGGTCGGCATCTCTTCCTTGCAGGGTCCGCACCATGTCGCCCAAAGGTTCAGCACCACGACCTGCCCCTTGAAGTCAGCCAAGGTCACGGGTTTGCCGTCGGCATCCTTGAAGCTAGCGGTTGGAACCGGCCTTGGTTCAGCGACAATCTGTAGCTTTTCAAGGGCCCCGACCTTAAATTCGTTGAGGTCCAGCGCCGCCTTGGGTTTGATCGAGGCGCTAACGGTGACATATAGGATGAAAGCCACACCGATCAGCATCAGGGTGCCGATCGCTAAAGACATCAGACTTCGCTTGCTCGCCCCTGAAGGTTTGCCATTGCCGTCCTCTGTCGGCGGATTTTGGATAGTGCTCATATGACTGACATCCCTTCGGCAGTGCCCAACTCTGCTGACACCCCCTCCGGCCAGAAGGCGCAAACCGGCCAGACCATGTGGGGCGGGCGGTTCTCTGCCAAACCGGCGGAACTGATGCAGGCGATCAATGTCTCGATCGGCTTTGACAAACGTCTTGCGGCCCAAGATCTGGCAGGCTCGAAGGCCCATGCTGCAATGTTGGCCACAACCGGGGTGATTTCAAGCGCTGACGAGGCCGCAATTCAAGACGGCTTGTCGCAGATCCAAGCGGAAATCGCGAGCGGCACCTTTCCGTTCCGTGAGGAATTTGAAGACATCCACATGAATGTCGAGGCGCGCCTTCGCGAATTGATCGGTCCAGCGGCTGGCCGCCTGCACACAGCCCGCTCACGCAATGACCAGGTCGCCCTCGATTTTCGGCTCTGGGTGCGAGACACCTGTGACCGCACTACCGCCCAGATCATGGCCCTGCAGCGCGCTCTGGTGGCCAAGGCCGAGCCCCATGCCGACACGCTGATGCCCGGCTTTACCCATCTGCAACCGGCCCAGCCGACGACCTTTGGCCACCATCTGATGGCCTATGTCGAGATGTTTGGCCGTGATGCCTCGCGGTTTGTCGATGCGCGCCAGCGGATGAATGAATGCCCCTTGGGCGCCGCCGCCTTGGCAGGCTCGCCCTTCCCCATCGACCGGTTCCAGACCGCCAAGGCGCTGGGCTTTGACCGGCCGACCGCCAATTCGCTCGACAGTGTCGCGGCCCGCGATTTTGCACTGGAGGCCCTGTCGGCGGCCAGCATCTGCGCCGTGCACCTGTCGCGTCTGGCCGAAGAGATTGTGCTGTGGGTCACGCCGCAATTTGGCTTTATCAAGCTCAGCGATGCCTTCACCACCGGCTCATCGATCATGCCGCAAAAGCGCAACCCCGACGCCGCCGAGCTGGTCCGCGCCAAGGTGGGCCGGATCTTGGGGGCCTTGACCGGTCTGACCGTGGTCATGAAGGGCCTGCCCATGACCTATTCCAAGGACATGCAAGAGGACAAGGAACCGGTGTTCCAAGCCTTTGATAGTCTCGATCTGGCCCTTGCGGCCATGACAGGCATGGTCGCCGACATGGAGCCGGTGAAGGATCGCATGGCGGCGGCGGCGGGCTCTGGCTATTCCACTGCCACGGACCTAGCCGACTGGCTGGTGCGCGAGTTGAACATGCCGTTCCGCGATGCCCATCACATCACCGGGGCCGCTGTGAAGCGTGCCGAGGGCCTCAGCCTTGGTTTGGCGGACCTGCCTCTGGCCGATCTTCAGGCGCTGGAGCCCCGCATCACTGACGGGGTCTATGCCGTCCTGACTCCCGCCGCCTCCGCCGCCAGCCGCCGCAGCTATGGCGGCACCGCGCCCGATCAGGTGCGCACCCAAATCCAACGCTGGAAGGACCTGCTCGCATGACCGCCCGTCCCTTCACAAGATCAGCCCTGATCGTGGTCGCTGCTTCAGGCCTCTTGCTGACCAGCGCCTGCGGCAAGCAGGGCAAGTTGGATCAACCCGCGCCGCTGTTTGGGGCCGAGGCCAAGGCTGCCTATGCCGCCAAGAAACAGGCTGAGGCCGATGCGGCCGCCAAGGCCGCCGAAGCCAAGGTCGTGACGCCCCAGCCCTTAACACCAAAAGAGATCGAAGCCGCACCGGCTGCGACCCCCAACTGATTTAGAGCCCAGACAGAGACCCCATGGATCATTTCGACTATCGCGACGGTGAGCTTTGGTGCGAGGGCGTGGCCCTGTCGGCCATCGCCAAGGCTGTTGGCACGCCGGTCTATGTCTATTCCTCCGCCACCCTAGAGCGCCACTTCAACGTCTTCCAAGATGCCTTCAAGGGCCTTGGCGTCGGTGAGCCGCTGGTCGCCTATGCGGTCAAGGCCAATTCCAACCTCTCGGTCTTGAGCACCCTCGCGGCCCAAGGTGCCGGGGCCGATACGGTGTCCGAAGGCGAGGTCCGCCGGGCTCTTGCTGCGGGCATTCCCCCCTCCCGCATCGTCTTTTCGGGGGTCGGCAAGACGGCGGCGGAGCTGGCCTTTGCCGTCCAGACCGGCGTCTGCGAGATCAATGTCGAGTCTGAGCCAGAACTCGACCTGTTGGCGCAGGTCGCGGCCCGCCTTGGTAAGCGCCAAGCCATCGCCATTCGGGTCAATCCCGATGTCAGCGCCGGGGGCCACGCCAAGATCGCGACGGGCAAATCTGAAAACAAGTTTGGGGTCTCTTTCGCAGAGGCCCTGCGGCTCTATGCCAAGGCCGAGTCCCTTCCCTCAATCCATGCGGCGGGCGTCGCCTGCCATATTGGCAGCCAGATCACCGACCTGACGCCGATGCGAGAGGCCTTTTCGAAAATGCGTGGGCTGGTCGAAAATCTGCGCCAGCATGGTCACAAGGTTGAGCGGCTGGATCTCGGCGGCGGGCTGGGCGTTCCCTATTTCAATCAGCCTACCCCGCCCGCGCCTGACGCCTTTGCGGCCATGGTCGCCGAGGTGATCCAAGGCCTCAATGTGCAACTGGCCTTCGAGCCGGGGCGGATGATCGCGGCCAATGCTGGGGTTCTGGTCTCAGAAGTGATCCACGTCCACGAGCGACCCGAGGGGCGCCGATTCCTCGTCATCGACGCCGGGATGAACGATCTGATCCGTCCGGCCATGTATGACGCCTATCACGCCATCAGCCCCTTAAAGGAACCGGCCAAGGACGCTGGCCTTGTGACCTATGATGTGGTCGGCCCTGTTTGCGAGACGGGCGACACCTTCACCCGCGACCGTGACCTGCCGCCCCTAGGGGCCGGTGATCTGGTGGCGTTCCTGTCGGCAGGGGCTTACGGCGCGGCCATGTCGAGTGAATATAATAGTCGCCCGCTGGTGCCCGAGGTTCTGGTCAAGGGTGACGACTATGCTGTGATCCGTCCGCGCCCGACCTATGAAGAGATGCTGGCCCGCGAGCCGATGGCTCCTTGGCTAAAGGCTTAGACGTCTAGAGCGCCTATGCCCGATAGGCCGCGCAGGCGGCCGCCATCATCCATGCCATAGCCGACCAAGAACCGAGCCGGGGCTTCCCAAGCGACAAAATCAGGCTCCATCGCCCGGGGGATGGGCCAAGGCTTGCGGGCGAAGACGGCGCTGAGGACCTCTGAAGCTCCAGCCTCTTTGACGATCCGTACGGCCTCAGACAGGGATAGGCCCGTATCAAACACATCATCAAGCAGGAGAACCTGCCGTCCCGTGATCGGGCGCTGAAGACCGGCCTGCACGCGCACCGAGCCGCTGGAGCGGGTCTCGTCGCCATAGGATGAGAGCCAGAGCGCGTCGAAAAGGGGACTTCGGCCAAGGTCCGAGAGCGCCCGCGTCATGTCGGCGGCAAACCAGATCCCGCCGGTCAGCAGGCAGACCACCACCGTGTCATCGGTAATTCTTGGCGCAATCTGTTTGGCCAGATCAGACACCCGGCACGCAACATCGGCGGGCGTCAGCAGCCTAAATGGCTCGGGCCTGTCAGTCATGGCCGTGGGCAGCAGCCTTCGCCGCATGGGCTTTTCCAACTGCGGGCTTAACGGTCGGTGCCTGTTCAACAGCCAGTTTCGGGGAGGCTGTATGGGCTTCTCCTCCCGCACCTTCTGCATCGTGCAAAGCATAGGGAGAACCGGCAGGTAGGGGTTTAACCTCCTTAGCCGCGCCGTGGGGTGGTTCAGAGGCTGCTGGCCCGAGCTTTTTGTCAGAGCTGTGCGCTGCAGGGGCCTTTTGAACCGGCTTGTCGAGCACGAAATCAACATCCATGTCCCGCGCCAGAGCGGGCGGATCAATGATCTCGACCGCGAAATAGCGTACGGCACCGACAGGAAGGGTCACCCCATCGGGTTTGGCGATCTGGACTGCTACCGTCTTTCCGGCCGGATCGGTCAAGGTGATGCGCAGCGGCGGCGCAATCAGGGCGCTTTGCGAGACATTGCGAATGGCACCGGTGACCGAAAGGGCCGCGTGGCCGTCTTTCAGGATGCGATCGGCCTTGATCCCTTCGAGGGCCAATCCTGTGGGGTTAGGGGCAAGGCCAACAAGGGCATAGGCACTGGCCGACTGAGGCCACATCCGCACCACATCGGCGCGCATGACCACCGTCGCTGCGATCGAGGCCACCAGCACCGCTGCCAAGGCCGCGGTGATGACCATCGGCGAAATCTTTAGCGCAGGCTTTTTACGGCTGCGGGTCTGGGCGGCAAATATGATCGGGCCATCGCCAGAAGCCGCCGTAGCCGCTTGAGCCGCCTCTTGAGCTTCCTTTTGACGCTGCGCCCGTCGCGTCGCCGCGCTTTCAGCCCTCTGCTCATCGGAGACGACTGGGGCGGGCGCGCCATCCTCTTGCGGTAACTTGGCTAACCAGCGCTCGCCGCAGGATGCACAGCGTACAGTGCGTCCCTCGCTGCCAATCTTGGCATCGTCAACGAAATAGCTGGTGGCGCAGGCGGGACAGGTCAGTATCATGGCAGTCGAATCGGAAGCTCCAATGGTCGACACAATGACGTCGCCCATTTCCGTCACTCTGTCCAGAAGCGCTGGCGTGCCCTTTGATAGAACTCGCCGACAGAGATCAGGTTGAAACCATCGTTCGATTTGATGGCGTAGGGTTACGCTATGGTCGATCCCCTGAAACTCTACAGGATTTGAGCTTCGAGCTAAAGGCCGGGAGTTTTCATTTCCTGACAGGTTCGTCTGGGGCGGGCAAGAGCTCCTTGCTCAAGCTGATCTATCTGGCCCATCGTCCATCGCGGGGCCGGATTGAGCTGTTTGGTCAAGATATTGGCCGGGCCAAACGCAAGGACCTGCCGTTCTTGCGGCGCCGGATCGGGGTCGTGTTTCAAGAGATGCATCTGTTGGAGCACCTGACCGCGTTCGACAATGTCGCCCTGCCGATGCGCCTTGCCGGACAAAGGCCTGCAACCTATCGTACCGATATTGCGGAGCTCTTGCACTGGGTTGGGTTGGGGACCAAGATGCACGCCATGCCCGAAACCCTGTCCGGCGGTGAACGGCAAAGGCTGGCTATTGCCCGAGCGGTTGTGGCGCGCCCTGAGATCATCTTGGCCGATGAGCCGACCGGCAATCTCGATCACGCAATGGGTCAGCGCATTCTCAAACTCTTTACCGAGCTGAACCGCCTCGGCACGACGGTGCTAATCGCCAGCCATGATCTGGATCTGGTCGCCAGTTCGGGCATGCCGACCTTTAATATTGAGAGCGGCCACCTAACCTCGCCTCCGATCGAGGTGATGGAAGACGATCCTGCCGATGATCTCGGCCTGGTGGCCAGCGGCGAGCCAGAGTTTATCTATCGCCGCCCCCTGACCCTATCTGAAGAAAACAGCCTCGAGGATGAAGGGCCATGAGCATGGCCTTCAATCCCGCACGCTGGAAACCTGCAGCCCTTCTGCCGCATGAAGAGGCCCATGACGGTGCCTTGGTCTTTGTGGTCGCGGTCCTGTGCTTCCTAGCCTGCGCGACCGCGATCTTCGCGATCAGCGCCGATCGAGCCGCCCAAGGCTGGGCAGGCCAGCTGCAGGGCTCGGCCACCGTTATCATTCGCACCAAGGGTAGCGAGTCCCCCGACATGGCCGCTAGCCGCGCCGCCGAGGCCTTGGCCGGAACGCCCGGCGTCGCACAGGCGCTGGTCCTCGAGCGCGCCAAGGCTGAAGCCCTGCTCGAGCCTTGGCTTGGGAAGGATGGCATCATCAAAGACCTGCCGGTCCCACGTCTGGTGACCGTTGAGCTCGACCCATCATCCCCTGCCAGCGCCAAGGCTCTGGACAATGCCTTACGGGCCGCCGGTGTCGATGCGACCGTCGATGATCATAGTCTTTGGATGAAGGACATTATTCACGCTGGACAGATCGCCCGGATCGCGGCGGTCAGCCTCTTCGCCCTCATGGCACTAGCCGCCGCCTCTGTAATTGCCTTTGCGACCCGAGCGGGCCTGTCGGCCAGACACGATGTGGTCGAGATCATGCATCTGACGGGTGCGACGGACGGCTTTATCGCCAATCTGTTTCAGGCCCGCTTTGCCGCCATGGCCGCGCTGGCCGGGTTGATGGGAGGTGGCGCGGCCGCCCTGTTGGCCGCAGGCATAAGGCTGCTCGGCGGGGGCTATGGCCTGCTCCCGGTCCGGCCCATAGGCTGGCTTGACCTGCTTGTGGCCCTCCCCAGTCCCGTGATCGCAGGGCTGGTGGCGGCGATTGCTGCGCGGGTTACCGCCCTTGGTCTGATAAGGGCCATGCCATGAGAAGTTTGGCGCTGTTTTTCATTCTGATACTGATCTGGACGACGGGGCTTCTGGCCTTTTCCGCGCGGGTTGACGCCTTTACGCCCGCTGCAGAGCCCGAGCGCGCCGATGGCATTGTCGCCCTGACCGGCATCTCCACAGACCGCATCCGCGAAGCCATGAAGCTGCTCGAAGAGGGCAAGGCCCAGCGCATGCTGGTCTCCGGCGTCAATCGCGACGCCACCCGAGACGATATTCGCGGCGTGGCCAAGGCGACCCGGCGGATCTATGACTGCTGCGTCGATCTCGGCTTTCAAGCGGCCGACACGCTAGGCAATGCCACCGAGACCGCCGCCTGGGTCAAGGCCAAGAACTATCAAAGCCTGATTGTGGTCACCTCGGACTATCATATGCCCCGCAGCCTTTTGGAGCTGCACGCGGCCCTGCCAGACGTCAAACTGACGCCCTATGCGGTCAAGACCGACGATTTGGCCGCCAAGCACTGGTGGCGCACCGCCCCTAGTGCCAAACGGATGATCATGGAATATAACAAGTACTTGGCCATCCTTTCGCGTGAAGCCTTCATCAGCCTTGGGCCGAAGGAAGAGGACCGAGCCGTTCCCGATAAGGCCGCTGGAGGCGCAACGTCTTGACCCTGATCCGGTCCCTCTTTTTTACCGTCTGGCTGTTCTTCTGGACCGCAGTGCTGGGCACGGCCTACCTGCCGCTTCTGGTCTTTCCCCGTCAATTTATGGCTAGGTGCCTGAGGGTCTGGGCCCATGTCATGCTGTTCGGTCTGCGGTGGATTACCGGCATCCGGATCGAGATTCGCGGGCAAGAGCACATCCCAACCGGAGCGGCCCTGATTGCGGGCAAGCATATGGGTATGCTCGACACGATCGTGCCCTTTGTCGTGCTGCCGGACGTCTGTTTCGTCATGAAGCGGGAACTGACCTACATCCCGCTGTTTGGCTGGCACGCCATGAAGGCGACCATGATTTGGATTGATCGGGGGGCCGCCGCCAAAGCCCTGCGCAAGATGGTGACAGACGCGCAAGAGCGCTTTACCCAAGAACGTCAACTGGTTATCTTTCCCGAAGGTACACGCAAGGCTCCGGGGGCGGAGCCTGACTATAAGCCGGGTGTGGCCGCGCTCTATCGCGATCTGAACCTGCCCTGCACCCTGATTGCCACCAATTCAGGCGTCCATTGGCCAGCCAAGGGTCTTGCCAAACATCCCGGCACGGTCGTGTTCGAATTTCTCGAACCGATCCCAGCCGGTCTGCGCCGGGGTGAATTTATGAAAGAGATGCAGAGCCGTATCGAGACGGCGAGCAATGCCCTGCTGGCTGAGGGCCTCTAAGGGCCTGAGGCGCTGACGCCCCCTTGAAGGAAGCGCCAGCGATCCTTGACCATCCCCCATGAAGGGGACGCCCCGGCCTGAGCCGGGGACTGTCCTTATCGTCCGGTTGGCATGTCCTTGAAGGCCACGTCCTTGTCGACGCGGACATCGCCGGGCAGGCCAAGAACCCGTTCGGCGATGATGTTCTTCAAGATTTCATCCGTACCACCGGCAATGCGCAGGCCAGGGGCCCACATCAGGCTTTGCTGGAAGGCGGCTTCCATCGGTGCAATGGCCGTATCGGTGATGATGCCGAACTGATCTTCCAACTCGATGGCTGAGTTAGA
>Ga0214919_10001326_pt1 | contig 40851 bp, 49 predicted proteins | sample LL1503_MetaG_FD_177994 | JGI IMG/M metagenome (GOLD analysis project Ga0214919, IMG submission 177994) | Freshwater microbial communities from Lake Lanier, Atlanta, Georgia, United States - LL-1503 | ecosystem: Environmental > Aquatic > Freshwater > Lake | place: USA: Georgia | collected...
CGTATTAAAGAAAATATTCAAACCTTAGATAATAAATACAGTGTGTTAGATTTGAATCCAGTTACTTATATAAATAAATTATCTAATAAACAAGATATTGGATTAATTGCTCATGAATTACAAGAAAAATACCCATTTATGGTATCAGGAGAAAAAGATGGTAAAGAAACTCAAACGGTAAATTATAATGCATTATTTGGTATTTTAATTAAAGATTTTCAGGATTTGAAAAAAGATGTTGAAGAATTAAAATTAAGATTTAATTCAATATAAATTGATTTTTGTTTATTTTTGTTTATTTTTTTATATCATTTACACTGGTAAACGGGTAAGATACTTATCCATTATTAAAAAAAATGATTATAATCATTTGAAAATAATAATAAAGATAATTACATAATATTATTTATAGAATTATTAAAAATGGAATCTTCAAAAACAGAACTATCAATAATGGAATTATCAAGAGGACAGCAAATTGCATTTGATAAATATATTCAAGGACATAATATATTTATTACAGGACCTGGTGGTTCAGGAAAATCTGAACTCATAAAAAAAATTTATAAACATGCTTCCGTCATGAAAAATATACAAGTTACTGCACTTACTGGGTGTGCAGCAGTTTTACTAAATTGTAAAGCAAAAACACTTCATTCTTGGTCAGGTATTGGACTTGGAAATGGTACCATAGAGCAAATATTAAAAAAAATAAAAGCAAATAAATTTGCAAAAGATGCATGGAAGATGATAGATGTTCTTATTATTGATGAAGTGAGTATGTTATCGTTAAAACTATTTGATCTTTTAAATGAAATTGGTAAATTAGTAAGAGGAAATTATAAACCTTTTGGTGGTATTCAATTAATATTTTCAGGAGATTTCTTTCAATTACCACCTGTGGGAGATAAAGAAGAACCCGATACACAGCGTTTTTGTTTTGAAAGTGAAGACTGGTATACTGTTTTTCCAAAGGGTCATCAAATACAGCTCCAAAAAATATTTAGACAAACGGATGATACCTATTCTACCATGTTAAATCAAATTCGACAAGGAAAATTACATAGAAAAACAAATGACATGTTGATCTCTTGTGTTGGACGTGAATATGCGGATAATTTAGTAGTAGAACCAACCAAATTATTTCCTACACGTGTAAAAGTAGAAAATATAAATAATAATAAAATGTCATTATTAGCAGGTGAAGAGAAGGAATATAAAGTAAAATATATCAAAGATTTTGAAATGACGAAAGCAGAGAAAAGTATAAGGGGGAGTTTTACTGATATAGATATTCAAAGAGAATTAGATTTCATTGCAAATAATCTATTATGTGAAAAGGAAATTAAAATCAAAATAGGTGCACAAGTCATGTCTGTTATTAATATTACAAATGAAGATAAGGAAGTCACTATTTGTAATGGAAGTCAAGGAATAGTCACAGGTTTTTGTGAAATGACTAATTGTCCTCGCATTAAATTTAATAATGGTATAGAAATGGTTATGTCTTGGCATATTTGGTATAGCGATAAAATACCTGGGGTCGGTATCTCACAAGTACCTCTTATTTTGGCGTGGGCGTTAACTATTCATAAATCACAGGGTGCTACATTGGATGTGGCAGAAATTGATGTGGGTAGTTGTATATTTGAGTGTGGGCAGACATATGTGGCATTATCAAGAGTAAAAAGTTTAGAAGGTTTATATTTGACTTCTTATGATGTAAATAAAATACGTGTCAATAAAAAAGTTAAGGATTTTTATGAAGAGTTATCTCTACCACAGTCACCAGTTCCTGTTTCCGTTCCTGTTTCCGTTCCTGAATAAATTTCTTGAAATAACGAAAAAACTATAATAATATAATATTAATTATATATAATAAATGCCAGATTTAGGAAGTATACCTGTAAGTTACGATGATCTCGTTGCTACACTTATTTTTAGTGCACCTTCTTCTTCAAATAGTATATATATTAATAACAATTCAGTTTACCCCTCAACTTTTATTGTACCTATAAATACTAACGCAACTTTAATAGTGAATAAAGTAGGTTATCAAGTATCTTGTTATTCTAGTAGTGATAATAATAATATTAATATCAGTGAAAATACTTTTTTTTATACTAAGGGAACTTATTCCATTGTAAATAATAATACTAATAATAATATTGCTTTTACAGTTCAAAGTGTTAGACCTTTTTATGATACTAGTGGTAGTATTAATACTTATATTGATACTAGTGGTTATAATACTACTGGTATTACTATTGGTAGTGTTTGGAACATACAAGCAAACTCACCTATTGATACTAGCGGCGGCTATGTTATCACGAGTAATAATAACGTTATTAGCAATAGTTATTATAACACGGTTAATAATACACAGGGATGGAGAAGTTTTACTATAAACACAGTAATAAACCCATCAATATCATATAATGGTACATGTATATTGGGTGTAACTGATGTAAGTGGTTATACTATAAATATAAATTCTACCCCATCAAATTTAGATTCTTTTTCTTCGTGGACTTTAACTAATGCGGCAGGGACGCCAACGTCATCGGCAATTCAATATACACCAGATTTCTTTGTAGTAATGTTAGGATTTTCAGCTGGTCTGGTTTTATATGGTACATTTAATACACAACCTGGTATTGAAATAACTTTAAATTCGGTCACTATCGGTTCTGGTAATACTTTTGTATCAATGTCTGCATCATCTGAATATCAATTAATAGCAACATCAGATGGGTATATAAATTATATAGATCCAATAACATATACTTCTACTGCATCAAATATACAAGCAACACCAAATGTTTTTACATCAATATGTATGTCTGCTTTATCTCAATATGCAGTTGCATCAACTTCTAACGCTGGTTGTTTTATATCAAAAGATTATGGAGTGAATTGGGCAGCACTTACTAGTCTGGCTAGTGCATCAACACCTAACGTAAATTTTAGTAGTATATCTATTTCGTATAATGGACAAAATATAATAGCCACAGGAAATACAGGTGCTACTTATTATACTTACTATTCATCAGATTATGGTGTTACATTTACTGCATCTAAAAACGCAGGAAATTTTATATCGTCATGTATGTCTCCTACTGGATTATACGCAGTTGCATATGGAGTAACAAGAGGTGTTTATCTTTCATATAATTAGTTCTTTTTTATTTTTATTTAGATTTTTATTACTTTTATTTTTATTATTTTATTATTTTTATAATAAAATATATATGTATAATAATTAATGGTGCTAACAACAAATTATGTAGCAGATTTAGGAAACGTGTTTGTAAGTTACTCCGATGTTATTGCTAGTCAACCTATTGCTACACTTGTTTATACTGGTCAGAGTTCTACAAGTAGTATAAATATTGATAATATTTCATTTAATCAGTCAAGTTATTATGTCCCAACAAATACTAACGTATCTTTAATAGTAAATAAAGTAGGTTACCAAGTATCAGGTTATACTACTGGTGAAAATACATTTTTTTATGATAAGGGAACTTATTCAATTATCAGTACAACTAGTAATACTACTACTTTCATAATTCAAAGTGTTATCCCTTTTTATGATACTAGTGGTAGCACTATTAATACTGGTATTTATGATACTAGCGGAACTAGTATTGGTAAGACATGGAGTCAACTATCAAACTCATATTATAATGGGACAGTTGTTACAAGTAATAATAATGTTTTTCAAAGTGATACTAGTGGTAATACTAATACTTACGTTTATTATAATACAGTTAATAATAAAAACTCATGGAGTAGAGCTTTTGGTGGTCTTGCCATTCTAAACACTACTGCTGTATCATATAATGGGACATGGATAGCTGGTATTTATAGTAATACTAGTTATAGGGGGGTTTTTTATGTATCTAGTACTACTCTTAGTACTAATCCTTTTAATTATAGTCAACAGTATTCTTTAAATTCGACTAGTTATCCAGTATCACCCTATTTTATTGATTCAATAGCAGTTCAAGAAAATGGAAATTACCTTACAGTCATGATTGGTTTTAATAGTGGGCAGTTTATTACTTTTAGTTTTTTATCAACAGCTACCAGTCTTATTACTCCGTTACTACAACCAGCTACGATTGTAGCCCAAAATACCTATGTATCAATGTCTGCATCAGCACAATATCGACTAGCAGCATTAGCAGGATCAATATCGCCAGCAGTTAATGGTTCAATATATTATGTAAATACCATGACAACTTCCACTACTAGTTTTCTTACGGCAAGTTTACCAGTTGGAACATATTATTTTACATCAATATGTATGTCTGCTTTATCTCAATATGCAGTTGCGTCAACTTCTAATGCTGGATGTTTAATATCAAAAAATTATGGAGCTACATGGACAGCACTCACTATTCCTACTTACACAATTTTTACAAATATATCTATTTCGTATAATGGACAGAATATAATAGCCACAGGAAATACCGGTGCTACTTATTATACTTATTATTCATCAAATTATGGTGTTACATTTACTTTATCACTCACTTCTGGGAATTTTGTATCATCATGTATGTCTCCTACTGGATTATACGCAGTTGCATCTGGACCAAACGGAGTTTCTTATTCATTTGGTTAGTTCTTTTTTATAATAAACTATTTAATACTTTATTATAAATTGTGTTAAATCCTTTTGTTGGATTTCTATCTTGTTTCTGTTATAGAAACTAACATAAAAAAAGTATTTTTTTCATGTGGTTACATAATAAAAAAGACATTTTTTATTTTTACACCATTTCTCATTCAATATGCCCACGAAGTGGGAAGAAATGAAAGCAACTGTTAGTTTGCGCGTTTTCAACACAAAATGTAAAGTAAAATATGAAGGTATAAAAACTAAAACTAAAAGAGATATTTATCATTTTTAAAAATTATCACAACAATCGTTACTAAAACGTATTCGTTCTTTTGCTGAGTCATCGCTAGAACCATCTTTTTCCTCATCTTCACTATCTAGACTTATTAGTTCAGGCATATTAGTATATGTAATATCACTATCACTATCTTTTTTGTCTTGGTCTTGGTCTTCTTGGTCTTGGTCTTGGTCTTCTACGTAATCTAAACCAGTAAACATATAATGTATCAAATAATTAAAGTTTCCATGTGTAACCTTTTTTTTTTGTTTATTAATTTCCTTTTCATGATCAAAACAAATACCAGTTAATTGATTGATCGTTTGTTGAATACGTTCTATTTGTCCTGTTTGTACTTCAATGGTTTTCTGCTGATCCTGAATAAGCTTTTCTTGGCTTAGTACTTTTTCTTCTAGTAGTCGTGCATTTTCAACGACTTGATGAATATTCAAGTTTGTTTCGGGAATAGGATTACGATTTTTTAGTATCAACCAAAACTCATGTTGGTTTAGATTAAATTTATATGATGTATTATTTACGTATGTTGCGGTATAAAGTTTATTCGCAAAATTATCATTATACATAAAATTCATATGTACAAAAGCTGACTGATATTTTGTATTTACCTGGTTTTCAGTTGAATCCTTTGGAATGATAGGCGTAAAATCAACACGTTTTACATCTCCAATATACGCCAAATAAAAGATATTGATAACATCTTCTTCACTATATTTCGTAGAAATACGAGGAATATAAAAGCTAATAATATTGTTTGTGTTAGTGTTATTTGTGTTAGTGTTGTTAGTGTTATTTGTGTTAGTGTTCATGCTTTAAGTCTGCGAGTTTAAGTTATTATACTTTATAATTAATGGTTTGAAAAGATTTCAATTTTTTTTATTACTTATTATTACGTACACCTTTTTTATATTTTTTATATAATGTAAAAAAAAGGTTTTATTAATGATAATGAATTAAAAACTTAAACTACTCTTAAAATATCTTCTTAAAATTTATCAACTTGCACTGGTGCTCTTGCAATAGTAGGTGTGGGTTTGCTGGTGGCCACTATTTCTTCGGCTTCATTATAATTAGATATAATGATTCTTATTTTACCAAAGATTTCAGCTTCTACGGCTTCGTACTCATCTTCTTCTCTCTCATACTCTTCATGTACTAAGAGAAGAGTTTTTATCAGATCTTCCATAGTCACGCCTTGATTTTTTAATTTACGTGTAATTAGTTCCACTGATGGTTTAGGTGTCATTTCTTCTTCTTCCTCTTCCTCCTCCTCCTCATCTTCTTCATCATCTAATTCTTCACCGTTTGCGCGTTGATATAACCAACGCATACCTCTTAGAGCATAGTCGCTGATATTATCTTCATTTACCGATTCAAAATCATCTTCTTCATATTCATCTTCATCTTCTGGAACTTCCGCCATAGTTGTACGGCAACACGGACATCCAAAACCGTTATGAGCTATATTAGTCATAAGGCAATTTGTATGAAATTTATGTCCACATTCAGTTATAACTGTGTTTGTGTTCTCAGTAATAACATCGTAGCAAATGGGGCATTCCATATTTGAAGATGTATTAGAATGAATTAAAAGGGTTTACTTGATGTAGTTTATTTGGATTATTATGCTTTTGACATATCTTTAAAAAAGTATTTCAATTTTTTTATTTTTACCTTTATTTTTATGTTTACTATTTTTTTATTTTTATTTACATTTTTACCTTTACTTTTGTATTCATATAAGTATTATAAATATGTAGTATACATAAAAATAAAGGTAAAAAAAGGTAAAAAAAGGTAAAAAAGGTAAAAATATAAAAAATTGATTTTATTTTTTATCTTTTATATAACTTAATATGTATTTGGTTTGTTTACGTTAAAGTAATAAGTATGAATCTATTTATCTTATCCCTTATCCAAAAAGAAATCGCGGAATTTATGATGGATAAGCATGTTAGTAAAATATTATTAGAAGCCGTTCAGATGTTATGTTCAGGAAAAAGAATACTTGATCCAAATGATGAAGCAAATGAACGCTTATATAAGCTCGCACATAAAAATCATCCTGTAACTATTTGGTGTAGAAAATCTAAGGCTAATTTTATTTGGACATTAGATTTAATAGAAGAATTACATAAAGAATGGAAATATAGATACGGTCATGAAACGAAATTACATAAATCGTATATAATGGCTTTATATTTGAGGGATAATATGCCAAAAGATCATCAGTTTGAAGAAAAAGGATTAACACCTTTTGCTCTTGCTATGCCCGATAAATATAAAACAGATGATCCTGTATTATCTTATAGAAATTATTATATGTCAGAGGAGAAACAAAAAATAGCGTCTTGGAAGAAACGAAGAGAGAAACCCGAGTGGTATAAATAGGTAATAGGTTATACAAAATGATAAAAATATTTATAGTGTGATTAAATGGTTGGGGTGATATATTATATTTTCTATATTTTCTATATTTTCTTTATTTTCTATATTTTCTATATTTTATATATTTTCTATATTTTATATATTTTATATATTTTATATATTTTATATAACCTTATTTATATAAAATATGTTGATTAAAAAAGAGAAAAAAGGAAATATTACTATTTATTATCTAGATAAAAATATAACAGATGAAAAAATGGATTCATTGAAAAATACATACGTTAAACCTAGTCAAATTGATTTTACCATTGATGATGATGCTGATGTATATGATAAGGATAATAATCTGTTATTAAAATTTAGAAAAGGAAAACTTAGTCAGCAAAAGATTGATGAATTTTATGATAATATTATTCAATTTGCGATGAAAGAAACAAGTAATCGTGGATCTACTTCTGGAAGTAAAAAGAAAAATATTTTAGAAAATCCAAAAATTAAAACAAATATATTTGGTTTTTTTGATAAATTTGCGCCCAAACAGAAAATGTTACTAAGAAAAAAAGGAAAGAAAATGTTAGATGCGAGAGAATGTAGATTTAATATGGATTATCCTGATAAATACCAAAAGACATTACCATTGATTAGAGAAATTGATGAATATTATGAAAAATTTATTCCTGAATGTTATTCAAAACAGAAAAGAAAGGCTAACCAAACACATTTCAAGATAATAGGGACTTCTTTTACCACGGTCACAACGAATGTGAATTTTCAAACTACTATTCATAAAGATGTTGGTGATGACCCCGAAGGTTTTGGGAATTTAGTTGTTATTGAAAAAGGTAAGTATAGTGGTGGTGAAACTTGCTTACCACAATACGGAGTTGCAGTAAATGTGCGTACTGGGGATGTATTATTTATGAATGTCCACGAATGGCATGGTAATTTACCTATTAAAAAAGAAGATAAAGATACTATTCGCTTATCTATTGTTTGTTATTTAAGATATAAAGTTTGGGAAAAAACGAAAAACCGAACTAAAAAGTTCATGATTAGTCATAATAAAACAGTAAAGAATTTAAGAACGGTTAAGAAAGATGGATAAGAAAGATGGAGTGAGGATGATAGATAAGAAAGATAGAGTGAGGATGATAGATAAGAAAGTTCTTTATCTAAGGTGTCTAATGTATCTAATGGTCTTCATAATTTGTAACACGTGGTAGTCTTGCAAAACGAACTTCGGCCATTCCATTGGCTCTATGAAATACGGTAATAATATCAGGATATGTTTTGTCTAGATAATCGGCAGCTTTTTTATTTCTCTCGAACTTATCAGGACCAAGACCTCCTTCTGCATTGAATTTTGTTTTGGGTGTTATATAATTATATCTTAAAACTCCTCCATCCATTTGATAATATAAAATAGATAGTTCGTAATCTTCTTTGGTTTCTATTTTACTTGAAGGTTCTAATTTTTTTGAATGACGATTAATATATCCAAATAATACTCCAATAATGAATTTCAAATCTGTTGTAATGGTCTTTTTCATGAAAAAAGGGTTTCTTACTGGATAAATACCCCATATATATAACTTTTCAGCTTTGAGTTCTTTATATGCGTCTTTAAAGAATTTATCTAGATCGTGCATTTTCACTAATTTTTCTGAATTTTTCATTATTAATAATTCTTCTACATCATCATCCATGGAGACAATATATTGTTTTTCAGGAAAGTATTTTGAAATAAATTTACGTTGATTTGTAATACCTAGTTTTCCAACGACTATTTTATTATACATATTTTTAGGTACAGTTTCTTCATATATTTTTTCTTGCTCTTTATTTGCTACAAAAATATAAATACGACTTTTGGATACTTTTCCGTCTAATAATGTGGATAGTGATTTATCTATGATTTCATCGGGCCGATTATATGTTGGTATAGCTACTACATAATTTGACATTTATATATTATCTAAGTAAATATTTTATACTTTTATAACAAAATATTTATATTAGCAAATACGGTTCTTTTCATTAAATGGTAAATATATTAATAAATAACAAGCATAATAAATCATAGTAATATTTGCAAACCAACACCACATAGATCCGACTGTATTATCATTTATATAATTATAATAAGAAATCATTAATGTAACGAATGCTAAAAAAAATCCTATCCAATATTTTTCATAAACAAAAGAAAATAAAAAGAAAAATAACCATATTACATATATATAGTATCCTTGATCAAGTTTATAATATTTTAAATGTCCATTTATACTTATTTCTGATTTTATTTGTTTTGTTATAATTTGATATAGAACAAAAGGTGCGGCTAGTGTTATATATATGGTAACTAAAATATTTTTGATTTTATTATTTTTTAGTATCATTAAACTAGCAATTGGTTGTATAGATAGTATAATTAATGCAATAGAGGAAAAAAGGCGATTATAAAATGTATTTTTAATATTTCTCCATATAAAAAATTCAACTAGTTGTATTAATATAAAAGATGCGATAAATAGATATATCCATATATTATTTAATTCTTTTATTTTGTATTGAGTATATGTATTATTATAAATAATAAGAAGTAATATGAAACTACTAAATAAAAATGTGTTTAATGATACTTGTTGATTCCAGCACATTTTCTTTTTATATTATAATTATATTATAATGTCTTTTGTATTTATAAGATACTTCTAAAATTCAAACTCGTATTCTAATACCGCTTTTATATCTACTTTCATTTTATTATATAAAAGTGTTTTCATCTTTGTATAATATTTATCTTCTTTAAATTCTTGGGACATAATTTTCACAAGTGTTTTATCGCTTTTGTTACTTAGTACTTCATCATTTGAAAGTTCTTCTTTATGATTTTTTTTCCATTCATAAAAACCCTTGGATATTTTCATTTGTATACTATTTAAAAATCTGGTTAGTTTTGGTCTTGATAGTTCTTGCCATTCATTATTAGTTTCTCCTTTATCATAAATATAAAATGTATTCTGTTTCTGTGAAAATGCAAATAATGGTAATGGATTTTCCTCTGTATTTGTCATGGAAAATATTTCTAATAATAAAACTGTATCACTAAACGTATTATTTAATAAATATTCAATTGTTTGATTTGTTATATCTATTTTATTAGGTAATTCTTCAAATAGATACTTTGGATTAATATTACTATTTAACCAATCTATAATATTTATTTTTTTCCTTTTTTTTACTATAAATTTATTTATTTCTTCCATTTGTTTTTCCATTTTACTATATTTATATCCTAATTCTAATAACATATTATATAATCGTCTATTGGATGGTATTTCGTCTTCATCATTATCTTTTATGCGTAACCGTGTTTTCTTTTTCTTTGATTTATCTATTAATTCACATAAGATAATATGTTTATCATAATTATTTCTTGATTTATAACCCTTTCCGCAATAAATACAACATTTGGATGGTTGAGTTATTCTATTTGGGATATTTATAAGGTTCATTTTGAAAAGAATATTTATTTAAATTTTATAATCAATTTTATTGTTTATTGTTTTATATATTTTATGTATTTTATATTTTTATTATTTTTATTATTTTCTGTTTTATTACTTTTTTCATAATAAAATACCTTTAAATATATATAATGTATTATAAAACATCTATTGTCTATAATGATCCAAATAAATTAGTTGCTTTGGATCCATATATTTATCGGTATAGAACTTGTGATACAAATTTAACTTCTAATACTCCCGCAAATCGTTATCAGCGTCAAAAAATTATACAAAATACTGTGCGTGTTTATGCATCGCTTTATACCGCTAATTTAGCTCCTTTGGCGGCTTATGTGAAACCTACCCGCGCTACTAATAATGTATGTTGGAATCAAATGAGTGATCGTCCAATCCCTAGTGTTCAAAAAGTAACTGTGCCGACTGGTTTTTTTAATTCATTGAATAATAAACATTATTCGGTTACATCTAGTCGTCCAGGGGGGCAAACACCAGGTGGTATAGGATGTGATATTAAACATAATTCTTATGACCGTTATTTAAATAGATTAAAAGGACGAGGTCCGTTACGTAGGGGGCGTGTTCCTGAAACATTTTTATTACCAAATATTCCATTTAATCCGGCTTTTCCTATATATGGGGGTAAATTATTTAAATCTGCTATTGTTACTGGGTGTAAGTGTCCAGATGATATTATAAATCCATATGATAATCCTTATTATAAAGAGGCGGAAGAAATTATACCAGGATTTATAGTGGGACAGAGTGTATATGCTTTGAAACCTAATTCAAGTATGTATTTTAAAGCTATTATTCATCTTGTAAATACAGATGGAACATATGATATTATGTTTGAAGATGGTACAATGAAATACGGTGTTATGTTTGACGATTTAAAAATATATTATCCGTGTCATTGTAATATTAATGAAGAAAAAGTACTTATAATATAATTAGAATTTCATTTTTTTTATATATTTATTTATAATATATGCCTGCTTTGATTAAAATGAGAATAACGAATGGTAATAATTATAATATCCCAAAACCACCTAATGTTTCTACTCAAAATAATATTAAACCACCTACTACTTTAAAAAGTAACATGATTGGACGTATTCATAATATTCAGCCAGGGTGTGGAGGTTGTGGAAGACATTAATTATCTTTTATTGTTTATTGATCAAAATAATTTTTGAATTATTTTGATTTGAGTATTTTATTTAGCAAATATTATCATTTTATATAAAATATAGTATTATAGATGCGATCATTAGATAGATATTTTAATAGAGAAATCCTTGCTAGAATTATATTTAGTATTAGAGATATTATAAATGGTAATACAACTGAAAATTATCCCTCTCAAAAATGTTTAAAGGGACCAATAAAAGTACCAACAGAACTGCCAATAAAAGTACCAACAGAACTACCAATAAAAGTACCAATAAAAGTACCAATAAAAGTACCAATAAAATTACCAATAAACGTATCTAATGTTTTACAAAAAGATAAATTAGAAAAAAAAAGAATAGAACAATTATTAGAAGTAATAAGTAAGCCATAAGTAAGCCATAAGTAAGCCATAAGTAAACTCTATTGAATACTAATTTAGACCATTGAACATTTTAAATGGAACAAGTTTTTTTTATGAAAAAAAGGCGATTAAAGAATAATATTAAAATTACAAAAATTTATTGAAACCCGTCTCTTTGTCCCCTACCAATTCTCTAACAACTCATCCAAATCTGTATCTTCGTGTAAATGTTTTACCAAATAATCATGTGAATACTTCTCTCTAATTTTAGGTTCTCTTATCTTTACCCATAATATTTCTCTGAACCGTTTCTTGAATTTCAAACAATAATACAAATATCGAAAATCGTTCAATATTTGTATTTTTTGTTTTATTTTTTGTATTTTTTGTTTTATTTTGTTTATACCATGTTTTATATCACTATTTATTATTTCATATATCGGGTTATCATAATAAACTATTGTTTCTAATTTTTTATTCAAATGTAAAGAAGACAATTGGTTACCATAACAACACATTACTTTTAATTTTTTATTCAAATGTAAAGAAGACAATTTATTATTAAAACAATATAATTTTTCTAATTTTTCATTCAAATGCAAAGAAGTCAAACGGTTATACCAGCAATATAATATTTCCAAATTTTTATTTAATTGTAAAGAAGTCAACTGATTATTTACACAATATAATATTTTTAAATTTTCATTCAAATGCAAAGAAGTCAATTGATTATAACCACAATATAATATTTTTAATTTTTTATTCAAATGCAAAGAAGTCAAATGATTATTGCCACAATATAATTCTTTTAATTTTTCATTCAAATGCAAAGAAGTCAATTGATTGCAAGAACAATGTAATATTTCCAAATTTTTATTTAATTGTAAAGAAGTCAACCGATTATTATTACAAGACAATATTTTTAAATTTTCATTTAATTGTAAAGAAGTCAATTGATTATTATTACAAGATAATTTTTTTAGGTTTTTAAATCTGGTTACATCGAGATTTTGTATACTTTTATCAGATACATTAATTTCTTTTGTATCTTCTGGTAAAGAATCTAAGTAATTTTCAATATTGAACATTTGTATTTTTGTATATGTATTTTTTATTCAAAACAAATCAATTTTTTTAAATAACTTACGTCCATTTAAAATGTTCAAGGGTGTAAAATAATAAAAATATATATTATATGTTCAACTTTTATTCCTCTTCTGCCGCTACAAGTAATATTACTTCGTATCCTTCTAATAGATTAAATAAGTCAACTAATTTTAAAACTTTGGGTGATACTGTATTACTCCCATATAATAAAATGTATAATAATTGTTTAGGAAATTTCTGTTATACTCAAAGTAAAGGAACATTTATATATAAACCTCATAATGATGTAGGTATGGTCGGAAGAAGTGCTGCTGGCTATTTAGGACAAAGAAAAAGAATGTAAAATTAATAGAATATTACTTTGTTTTGGATTAAATTGGATTTATTTGCTTGGTTTACCATATATTGCTTTGAATAAAAGAGAATCTTTAACAAATGATACAAAGTCTGATTTTATTATTAATACAATAGCAAATAAAAATAATGTGAATTTTATACTATTATCTATTTTTCTATTAGTACCTGGTAAAAATAAATATATTATGAACAGTGCTACTGAAAAATTGAATAAAAAGCTAAGTCTAGTTTCCCAATATTTTATTTTTTATTTTCAATATCATTATCACGGTTTGCAAAATGATAATATAATTCAGCTATTAATAGTATTATAATAGTAACTTTTATAAATAAAATAAAATTCTCATAAAATTTTACTGAAAACATATTTATATTATTAATTATTATTTAAAAATATAAACAATATAAAATATAATGAGCTTTTCAAATACTTTTACGAAAGATTTGATAAAGACAGAACTAACAGATGCATATCAGTATAATACACATAGCGAATATATAAATAATATGAAAAAACCCCAATACTCATCTGTTTGTATATTTTGTTCTTGTAAAGAAACGGTTTCTTTGGTTTCTGATGGATCTTTCCGTCAATGTAGTAATTGTAAAAAACAATTTAAGGCGAAGATTTTATGTCATGGATAATTCGTATTTTATATATTTTTATATATAAAATGCCATGTTCTATCAGTTGTTCTATATCTACTGTTTTTATTATTGCTATGATTTATTTTTATAATATGAGTTTAAATAGTAATATAGTCAAAAATTATAAAAAGACATTACCTATGAACTTGAAAATATTATATGAAAAGTTGGCAAAAGAGAGAATGTATATTAGTCTATATGGATATGTACTTGGATTTATTCTTTCTCTCTTTATTATTTTTTATAATTTAAAATTGAAGAAAAACGGGAAGTGGAATAATGCTTCTATTATTTGTATTGTTATGTCTACTTGTTTTTTAACGAATTATTTTTATTATATATTATCTCCAAAATCTGATTGGATGTTGAATCATATGGATAATCAGAAAGAAGTTACTAACTGGTTAATAATGTATAGACAAATGCAATTATATTATCATGGTGGATTAGTATTAGGAATTATTGCGGTAGGTATACTTGCATTTGCATTTAGGTGCTAGTGATTTTATTTAGGCACTTTTTTATGATAATATTTTATTTGTAAATCTACTTAAAGATATAGTTTATTTATAATATGTAAATGACATCATACAGCAAAAAACAAATCTAATAGAATTCAAATAAAGATGTCAGTATTGGGTGTTGGATTTGGATTTGGATTGGGATTTGGATTGGGATTGGGATTGGGATTGGGATTGGGATTGGGATTTGGATTGGGATTGGGATTTAGGATTTTTGGGATTTAGGATTTTTGGGATTTTTATGAAGAGGATTTTTGCTCGTTTAGCTCAGTTGGTTAGAGCATCGGTCTTATGAGCCGAAGGTCTGCGGTTCGAGCCCGCAAATGAGCACTTTATATTATTTTATTATTTATGGTTTCTTACAGCTATTTAAAATCCAATATGTAATTGAAAAAAGAAACTAGTAAAAATAATATGTATTATTTTTCGCCATACTAAGCAATCTTACCATAGTAAGCAATCTTAGACTAAGCGAAAAAGAACACATAAGTTTGATATTTGGATATAGTAGAAATCCAGATATCAAAAATCTTTAAGTAAGATAAAAACTTCCATACAGCAAAAAAATTGGATAATGAGCTCGTAACTCAGAAGGAAGTTGTATAAAATGGGATGTTAGAGAGACGAATTATTAATACCTAGTTAGCTCAGTTGGTAGAGCGCCAGCCTTTTATCTATTTTGTAAGTAATTTATGAAAGTAAGCTGGTGGTCGAGGGTTCGAGCCCCTCATTGGGTGATTTTTATTATTTTATATATAAGAATTTATATATAAAGTTTTATTATTTAAAAATTTATTTATAAGTTATAAATAGAATGGATAAATATTATCAAATACTTGGTTTATCTTGTGATGCGAGTGAAACGGATATTAAAAAGGCATATAAACGTATGGCTGTCAAGTATCATCCTGATAAAAACCCTGCTCCTGATGCTAGTGAAAAATTCAAAGAAATTTCTGAGGCTTATCAAATCTTGATGGATAAAGATAAAGATAATCAATATTTTGGATTTAATAATGGGAATATGAATGGGAATATGAATGGGAATATGAATGGGAATATGAATGGGAATATGAATGGGAATAATCCTTTTACTTCTTTTCATTTTGTAGATCCAAATGAATTATTTCGTAATTTTTTTTCGAATGATTTAAATGCTATGCATTCTTTCATGAATAACGGTCATAATGGTCATAACATACATTTTGGAGTTCCCATGAATACGTTTGTTTCACAATCTTCTATTAGTATTCAAAATGGAATGAAAATTGAAAGTATTACTGAAATAGTAAATGGAAAAAAACAGAATAAACGTAAAGTCACAGATTTAAGAACAAATCGTGTAATCGAGGATTCTATAAGTGAGAAATTAGCAGATACTATACCTACTATAAATCGGATAAATTTTTTTAATATATAGTTTGGTTTTCCATTTCTTATAATATGATACTTATTTGTTTATATTTGTTTATATTTTTTAATTTATTTTAAGTATTTAGTAATTTTTTTATAACATATGATAAAATATATATATGGTAAAAAGATATAAAGATATTTGTTTTTTATAATATAGTATAATATAGTATAATATTTATACTCATTTTTAATGCTTCGTTAGCTCAGTTGGTTAGAGCATCTGGCTGTTAACCAGAAGGTCATAGGTTCGATCCCTATATGGAGCGTAATATTATGTTAATTGGATAATTAATATAATACTGATTTAGTTTTATTTTTTATAAAGATTAAGGTTTTTGGAATACTTTCACACATTCCCAAATCTTTGCTGACTCGTCTAGTGTAAATGCACCTCTTTTATGTGCCAAATGGACAAAAGAAAATATTAGATTGAACGCACTATTCTCATCTGTAACGGGAACATCTACAAGTTTTACTTGTTCTGCCAAAGGATTAGCTACTTGTGGTTGAGGGGATTTTGAATCCATTATGTTATTAATAAAAATATTATATTTAAGTTAATATTTTTATTATTTATGTAATAATTATTTATGTAATGATTATTTATGTAATGATTATTTATGTAATGATGCTTGTTCCATAAGTATAATCTCCGTATCCATTTTCTTCGTTATCTTCTTGTGTGAGTTGAATCATTTTATTTTTCTCTCTGTATTCTTTTTCTAATTGTTCTTGATTATTCAATATATATAAAATAGCGTATTGATTATATATTTTTCTAGCAAGATTTAATCCATCTGTTTTATATACCCTTACATGAGGGTTTTTTTCCAATGCGGTCATATATAAGTTTTCAACTTCTTCTGACCATGGCCATAAACCTGTTTGTAAAAAAATATCTACTTCTTCTTGGCTAGCATATTTTTGTAGTTGTTCCAAATCATATATGATTTTTGGATTATTTATATGTTGCGTCAAAATAAATTGGTCTTTCTCATATTGCGACCATTGGAAGCCTTCCTTTGTTCTTCCTAAATGATTTTGAAAGAGAGAAAATATTGAAGATAAAGAGTTGAATATATTTGAATATGTATATAAAATAAAAAAGATAACGAATAATAATAAACAATATAATATTATTTTTCGCGTTTTAATATTTATTTTAATACTATTTAAAATATTGTTTAAAATGTTTTTCATAATAAATAGCTATATTATAGTTGTTTATTATTTGGTTTTTCTTAGATTTTTCTTAGATTTTTCTTGTTTTCCTCAGGATTTTCTTAGGTTTTCCTCAGGATTTTCTTAGGTTTTTCTTAGGTTTTTCTTAGGTTTTTATTAACGACCTGTGGATCCAAACCCACCTGATCCTCTTTCCGTTTCTTCTCCTAGGTCTGTATAATTATCTACTACTTCTACTATAATTGGTATAAGTGATGGTGCACAAATTTGGACATATCTATCTAATGGTTGACAAATAAATTCAGGAATAATATATATTATATCAAACATAGCTATTAAATTTCCTCTATATCCTGAATCAATAATTCCTGTGGAGTTTGCTAGACGTAGTGGTGTTTTTGAAATACTTGATCTTGGATGTATATAATAGCCAGTATTAAACTCTTTATTTTTATCTGTGTATATTCTTGCCGAACACTTTACTTTTAAATCCAACTTATTTACTTTCTCACAATTAAATACGATGTTTTTATTATAATTTAAATTTGTATTATCTGGCGGGACATATAAATCAAAACCCGAATCTATATTATCCTGATAATTTAAAAGTTTTAAATTATGTGTCATACTTTCATCTAGGTATTTTCTTTTGAGTGTAGATGTAATACTGGTATCTGTGTCATCCACAAATAACTTCAAAATCATAATCTTATCATATTGTTTCAATAAATCTTGTTTTAGATTTTTAAAAATTTCTGCGTCAGAAAAAGATGTCATTATATCTGTATTATAGATATATGTTTAAGTTTTAAATACATTTATTACTTAATATTACAATATTACTTATTAGTTATTAGTTTATACCTACTATTGCTGCAACATTTATTTCCGATTGATTATTATGTAATTTTTTATAAGTAAGTCTATCTGGTTGAGGTCCTGATTTAATATACCATTCTGGTGGTGTTAAATATACATTTGCTGTATTACAACCACTTCCTACACTCGTAATACTTGTACCTGCGGCTTGTATACCTGTCCCTGTTTGAACCGCATAAGGAAATGGTTTCTGTCTACCTAGTGGATTTGCACATCTTTTCTGAATATAAAGAGTATACTCACTTGATGGTATTGGCTGTTTTAGTTCTTTTGTATAAGGAGCATTACGTGCCATATCATTATATTTAAATGATGCAGTACTAGTAGCACATAAAGTTGGACCACAATTTTTTATATAACCTACGTATTTTGCTGTATCATTTACGTTAATATTACACATATTAGCTGTTGTTTTTTGATGTATATACATACCCTGACTTTTTGTATCGGATTGCCATGTACCTCCTACAAGTGGCTGTACCCAATAATTTGGATATTTACCTGTGTATGCCCATCTGTATTGTTTTCGTAATTGCCCATATGTTGATAAAACTGATGGTTTTACATATAAATATTGTGTTCCTAACGCGATAACTCTATTTACATTAAAAACAGGTTCAGATATAGGGTATCTACCAAAAGTACCTCCATTTCCATATGCATGTCTACCTTTATATGGTGTTCCATTTCTTGAAAATTTACTTTCTTTTCCAATGTATCCCACATTTCTATGGGTTCCATTGAGAGAAAAACCTTCGGGACCAAAATTAGTTATAGCCTGTTTTAAAGGTTGGGTTGCTTTTCCAAATGGTCCTTGGGGTAACCAATAACCACCTGGTGGCTTCCCCGATCTTTTAGCACCATAATTAATAACAGATTTCTTTTTAAAAGCAACGATTGACATCTAATATAACATAATATGAGATATTAAATATAAAGGATACATCTATTTTCTATGTTATTTGTTAAACATCTTATTAATAAAAAATATATTTTTGTTCCTTTTATTGGTATTAATTTTGATTCAATATCTTCAATTTTATATTGGGTTATATCATTTTGTTTATTTGGTTGATTGTTTGGTTGATTATTTTGATTATTTTGATCATTTTGTTTATTTGGTAAATAGTATATTATTAAACAGGCTAAACTATAATAGCTTGTCTTATAATGAATTTTACTTGGAATCTCTTTTATAAAAAACATTTCTGGACTCATGAAAAAATCTTGTTGAGAGAAAGGATAAGTAATAGTAATATTATTATCTTCTATATCATGTAATTCTTCATTATTTGGTAAATAGATAAATTTATTTTCATCTATTACTAATATATTCTTTGGATTATATCCTATAAAGGTCTTACTATAATTATTTATTAGATATTTTAATTGGGTTGATAAGTTATATAGTATTAGTAATAAAGTATCGTGATTTATTGGGGTTTGGTTTTGTTTTTCTATGGAATTCGTATTAAAAGTAATAGTTTTATAATTATTTGTTACTGTCGCACCTAATATTATTTTTGTTTTTGTAATGGATTTTATTATGGCTTCTCTATTGGACGGATTATAATTATTTAATTGAATTGTAAAGAGTGATTTATTATCTTTATTTTGAATAATTTGATAATCCATAGAAGTATTATATATCTGTTTTTTATACACTCTTTAACTTTTTAAGTTGTTTCAAACAAAATAGAGATACAAAATTAACATATAGCCGAAATAGATACAATAATTATAAAACAATTACTATTATTATTACGAAGAAAAGTAATTATATAATTTATAAAGAGCGTTTTAATTGAGAAAAGGTGTAAATGCTATTTTATATTAGATAAACTATACCAAAATATAGGGTTTAAAATAAAAAATTGACTTTTATTGAATACAAAAATACAGATACAAAATACATATACAAAAATACAATGTTCAATATTGAAACTTACTTAGATTCTTTACCAGAAGACACAGAAGAAATTAATGTATACAATAAAAATATACAAAATCTCGATGTAACCAGATTTAAAAATCTAAAAAAATTAAATTGTGTTAATAATAAATTGACTTCTTTACATTTGAATGAAAATTTACAATTATTATATTGTCCTAATAATCACTTGACTTCTTTACATTTGAATGAAAATTTAAAAGAATTATATTGTTTCCATAATCAATTGACTTCTTTACGATTGAATGCAAAATTAGAAAAATTATTTTGTAATAATAATCAATTGACTTCTTTGCATTTGAATGAAACATTAAATTTTTTAGATTGTTCTGATAATCAATTGACTTCTTTGTATTTGAATACAAATTTACAAAATTTATATTGTTTCCATAATCAATTGACTTCTTTACATTTGAATGAAACTTTACAAATATTATACTGTGCTAATAATCACTTGACTTCTTTACATTTGAATGAAACATTAAATTTTTTAGATTGTCATGATAATCAATTGACTTCTTTACGTTTGAATACAAATTTACAAAATTTATATTGTTTCCGTAATCAATTGACTTCTTTGCATTTGAATGAACAACTAGAAGGAATCACTTATGATAATAACCCGATTTATGAAATAATAAACAGTCACGAGATAGACATAATAAAACAAAAATTTGAAATATTGAATAATTTTCGGTATTCGTATTATTGTTTGAAATTCAAGAAACGATTCAGAGATTTATTATGGGTAAAAATACGAGAGCCCAAAATTAGAGAGAGGTATTCACATGATTATTTGGTGAAACATTTACACGAACATACAGATTTGGACGAGTTGTTGGAAAATTGGTAGGGGAATTCAATTTTAGGGTTTCATTAAATATTTGTAAAAAATATTTGTTCTTATGTATTTTCCATTTTCTGTAAATTGAAAATCATTACTTTCTATTTTTGTTAATTGTTTTATATATGATGTCTTTTTTTTCTGGTTCTCAAAATGCTTTGGTGTTAAACCTTGATTTTTCTCTAAATTATTCCTAAATATCTTTTTTCTTTATCATTTAATAATTGTATATGAGCATCCAATATCAGTATATGGCATCCATTATTTTGTTCAAAAACATAATATGATTTCATAAAATTTTTTATAATAACTATTCCCGAATGTTGCTCACATTCTACTAAATAAGGTTTATTTATTTTTACTGTTCCGTCATTTTGCATTGCCGTTTCAACATATAGTAGTTCGGGGAGTTCAATTAAAATGTAATTATATGTAAAATTATAAGGGTATGTTCGTTGTAAAATTTTTTTACATGTGATTTCATCTGGTTCTGAATAAGTTGAAATAAAATATGGATTATTCTCCTCAAATTTTATACAATTCGCACAATATCTATCTTCTCTTTTTATTACGCGTTTTGGATATAAAGGTCCCGTTTTATTACGAAAATTTTGTAACCCTTCCCATATCTCATAATGGGTAAATACTTCTTCTATTTTAGGCATCGAAAAGTCTAGATCACCACAATATGTTATTTCTGGCATTTTTTCTATGTATTTTTTTTCGCTTACTGATACTTGTGACATGTTTACATTAAATTGATAAACAAATAGATTTCATTTTTTTATAAAAGTCTCGTTTTTTATGATTTTTTCATAATCCAATAAATTATTATTTTGATAATATAAATGGGTTCAAGAAAAAATCATAAAATACGTAATACATTAAAAAAAAGATTTAAAAAAAGAATTCATGGTGGAGGACCAAACGAAGCAATTTTAAAAATTGAACAACATAAGATAGAAAACGTAGAAGTAATTTTATTTTTAATAGATTTCTTAAATAAAACGGAATTAAAAAACATAGTTTTAGTAAATTTTAAATTTATTAATGGAATAGACCTTGAAAATAATGCAAGTCAAACTTTTAATTTTACAACAAATCCCGAGTTTAGAAAGCTAGTCGATGATGTAATTCAGTGGTTTTTATTAGATTATAATAAACAATTTGCGAATAGTATATTAGGTATTATTAAAAATACATTAAATGATAAAGTTTTTTTAGACAAAACTATTGACATAAATGAAAGATATAACATATTATTATTGAATGTTTGTGGTATGATTGACAATTTTGGAGGTAATCAAGACATAGAAATAAATACTTTATTGAAAATTATTCTTAGGTTGTTAGTAATGGATAGTATAAAACAAAACATTACTAGTTTTATTACTACACAACAAGGTACACTTGCGAGTGTTAAAAATTCAATTATATGTTTAATTGATAGTTTAATGAAAAAAGATTTACTACATGATGAAAAAATACGAGGTTTATTGAAAGAATATATTGAAAAACTAACTTATACAAAAGTGTTTGATTGGTCTAATTTAATAAAGTTGGCAGGATTAGTGGGTAATTGTGCAGCTTCATTTACATATGATGTTGGTTCAATTACGGCAAAAAATACTTACAATAGTGCGATTGGTTTATTTTATAAAAAACCTTAACTTTTACGTATTTTCTCATTTACTACAACATTTACATGAAGATACTGATTTGGACGAGTTATTGGGGAATTGTTTATATATTTATTAGGACTATCACTACTAGTTTCTTCTTAAATCTGTTTTATCATAGGCTTTACGATAATACTTTTACCATTTGTAGTTGTATTATTGTTTAGATTACTTTTTGGATTTGGATTTGGATTTGGATTTCTATATGCAGACACTTTCCAAAACCATGGATTATCATAAATGATCTTGATTTCCTTACCTTCTTGAAGACGATTACGTGCAGAATTGGCAGTTTCATTATCAAACCATTTACGAAAATGTACGTAAACACGATTGAACTTTTCTCCTTTTTCTGTTTTTACGTTTCTCATATCAATTTTCTCTATTTCCCCTATATTGAGCTCGTTGAATATAGTACGAATACGTTTTTCGGAAATATTCGTAAAAACACGAGGAATGAATAAGATATTCATGCTTTGTTTATTATATTGTTGATTTGACATTTTAAAATGTTACGTTATGTATTTTATTAGATATCTTATATCTATTTTATAAAAGAATTTCAATTTTTTATTTATGTTTTATTTATGTTTTATTTATGTTTTTATCATTGATATTTTAATATGTATATTGATAAAATATGATAAAATATTAAAATATTAAAATATCAAAATATCAATGATAAAATATATTGATAATATATTAGTATAATGAATCCAAATAAAAATAATGGTTTAAGTACTTATAATCAGCAATATAAAAAAGCATGGGGTCTTCGTAATAATGGTAATGATAATAACGAAAGAAGACTAAAAGTACCTATCGATGATTCGGCTTATGAAATTCCTCTCGATAATGATGAATTGAACGAACTGACAAATCTTTTTAATGGGTTAAAAACGTCACAATCATATGATAGAGATTTAGCATCGGTAGTATCGGCTTCTACTGAATTAAAACCTGTTATCAATCTTGAATCAATAGTAACTACTGACCCAAATAAAAAGGAACAAAATATTATTGTATTAATTAGTAATTTATGGATATCTATGTGTAAGCTTCCACTTACCGTTTTATCTATGATAACACCTTCTGGTAACAATATAAATTTTTTGTATAAACAGTTTTTTTTAATACTAAATACTATATTTTCTGTATTACGTGCTTTATCACAAACTAATATAGGTTGTTGTGTTTTATTATTATTTATATGTGCTATTTATCAAACACAATGGGGGTATGCTACGATTCAATTTTGTTTTGGTGTTTTTTTATACTTATATACAAATTTTCCTGCTAATATAGGTATTGATTCGTTTATAGAAAAAATAAAAGTGTTGGCTTTGGCATGGTTGGCTTTAATTATGCAGGGTCCATTTGTAACATGGGGAACTTCTATTTTATCATCTATAACTACATCTACGCAAGCACTTACGCAAGCGGCTCAAACTACTACGGCGGCTGCTCAAACTGCTTCCATGGCTGCTCAAACTGCTTCCATGGCTGCTCAAACTGCTTCCATGACTGCTCAAACTGCTTTGGAATCTGTTCAGCTTATGTCAAATAATGTACCTCAACAATTAATTACGGCATTAAATTCGCCCGATGGCCGCTTAGCTATTAAACAAGCATTAGAAAGTTCTGCTATAATGGGTAGTTTAGCATTAGCTTGGAAAAATCAAGAAATTTTTTATGACGAAACATTATTACCACAGTTAAACAAAATAGGGAATGTTTTAACATCAACCTCGAATAATATAGAAGATGTTAAACTGATAACACAGAATATAGGTGAAAATGTTCAAACCGTAGGTAAAGATGTTCAAACCGTAGGTAAAGATGTTAATGATTTAAAGCAAATAGTTACAGAAGATTTTAACGCTATTAATGATCTTATGTTTATTGTTAAAAATAATCAACAATTATCAGCTGAAAAGATGAAAGAAATATTAAAACTAGTAGACAGAAATTTACAAACAACAGATTTGGGTAGACTTATTAACGCAAATGGTCTTACACCTGATACTATTATTGGGTTTTTGACAGCTACTCAGCAGAATTTATCTAGACTAATGGGGAAAAGGCAATTGTTACTTCAAAATGGAGAAATGGGAGGAACCATAAAAAGGACTTTGAAGAAGACAGTAAAGACGAAGAATAAGTCTGTGAAGAAAAAGACTGTAAAGACGAAGGTAAAGAGGACTGTAAAGACGAAGGTAAAGAGGAATGTAAAGACGAAGGTAAAGAAGACGTCAACAAATAAAAAAAGTAAAAGTAAAGTAAAAAATTGAAATACTTATTTATATTATGATAAATATTAACATAATATAATTTGTAAATCTTTAAGATTAAATATGTTCTCTCAATTAGAAGAAGTAAACGATAAACCGACTGAGGAAATGGTTAGAAAAGGTAAGAAAAAATTGAGGGAAATTGCAAGATTGAAATTAAAAAATGAATCTTCTTTGACAGAAGAAGAGAGAAAAAAACTATACGAAGAAAACAGGTGGGTATCTATTGTATATGATGGTAGGAATAATGTTACTACGAAAGATTGTTTTATGAAAGACTGTGAAATAAAGTGTAAATTTGATAAAAAAGATGTATATGATACTTCTGATTGTCCAGTATGTATGGACTCTATTACGGCAAATAATATCATGTCAATAGGTTGTGGGCATATGGTATGTGCAGATTGTATGTCTAATATGATTAAAAAGAATACAAATGATACGCTTTGCTGCCCTTTGTGTCGTGAAGAAATAACTAATTATAATATTAATGATTATAATAAATTTATTGATATTTCTATGGCGATTGAAGAACATGAGAGAATGGTAAGAGAAGTGGAGTGAGAAATAGAGATAACAATGGAGAGTGAGATAGAACATGAATTGATTTATAGAAGGAATTATACGAGTTATAGGGGTATGATTTCAGTTGTTTATAGTCAGCCTGAGGCTAATCGGTCTTTTTATTATAGTGATGCGAATCGTAGTATTTATACTAGTTACTTAGAACGTACTTATGGTAGAGTATGATGTAAAATATTATATAATAAAACAATAATTTTTATTCTCTGTTACGATGAGAACCGTGTATTTCAAAAAAATTATCAATATAACTAAATGGTAAATGTTTAATTTCTTTATATCGTGCGTTCATTAGCTTAATTCTATTTATACCACTTTTAATGTTTAATTCAATATTTAATATAGGTTGTATTTTATTATAAATGTTTCTTATTATTTTAGGGATGGTATTTTCATTTGTTCTATTTAACTCTTTATAATCAAAGATAATAATATTTTTATATGATTTATATTTATTATCAATAAACATTTTTTTTTCTGATCTTTCAGAAGATATAAAATATAATTTATAATTGTTTTTATATTTTAATATTAAATTATCAATATCTGTATCATGACATTTTATTACTATAATATCTTCAAAATATGTTGAAAAATTTTGTGTCCACTCAACGATAATTTTTTTATTACTAATTTTTGGAATTAAACCGTATAAAGCATTTATAAGAAATGTACTTGCTGTATGTTGCGGTGATGTTTGAATAATAAGTGTTTTCATTATATATATCAATATAAGAAATAAATAGTATTTAAAATATGCGTTGCTCTAAATGAGAAAAAGTCTAAACACCAATCATCGTGGCTTTCCATATTTTAATTAATTCATCCTTATTATTTGTATCATAATCAATCAAATGTAAAAAAGATATCATACTGTCGTATGTAAAATTATATAATGAAAACCCTTTTTTTACATATTGTTTTCTCCACTCAATATAGTCTTGTAATAAATTATAATCTTTATTAAATTCATCTAATGTTAACGGAGTATCATTATAAGTGTGATTCGTTTTGGTAATTAATCTCGAAAACATATGAGCAATTGCGGTGTCGTTCCAATATATAAATTCAATTGACATTACATTACATCAATAATTTATATTTAAGTTATTTTTACACCGTTAAACATGTATAAAAGATATTAAAGATTTATTATTAATATATTTATAATGTTTTCAAAACGAATTATTAGGTCTATCTCCAAACTCAGATTTATAAAAAAAATGAAATACCCTATATGTGATGATTGCATCTATTTTGGAAACTTCATACCAATAGAAGGAACAAATGATTTTGAATATTCTAACATTGGAGTATGTATGAAATTTGGAGAGAAAAATATGATTACTGGTAAAATCAAGTATGATTCTGCTATTGATTGTCGTACTGACGTATCAAAATGTACAAAATTTGCCAGATATTTTACACCATTGTAACCATTTTTAGAAAGTTAGTCTCATTTTTTGGTCTAATACGTTTTTATATGATTTTATAAGTTTACTTATTACTTACGTATTACGTATTACTTACTTATTACTTACAAATTTATAAAAAAAATTGAATAATATTTTTCAAAAAAAATGAATAATATCTTTAATGGAAAGTCATAGTATAAATATGGACCCAATGTTTTCGGAGGAGACCTTTTTGAAAAGAATGAAGGAACTACCTTATGGAAAAATCAAGGTATTACAGATAATGTCTGAAATAAAAGCGCAGAACGCTGATTTAAGTATCGATGTGTTCCTTTGTATATTGGACAAGTTCATTTGCCCATGGAAATCCAGTAGCAGCCGTTCGGCCTCACAATACTTATACTCCGTAGAATTATGGAACAACTACGTGTTTAACAGTAGAAAGAATTTTAATTTATTGTTATCGTACGAAGATATTAGGTTTTGATGTCTTTCACAGATTTTTACGGCATATAATTAAAAAAAATAGTATAATACCCATTTGGTTGCTTTTACACTATTAATAATAAAATTTTTATTTTTTTATAAAAGTCTCATTTTTTGGTGTAATACGTTTTTTTATATGATTTTATAAGTTTACGTATTACGTATTACCTATTACTTACGTATTACGTATTACCTATTACTTACTTATTACGTATTACCTATTACTTACTTATTACGTATTACCTATTACGTATTACCTATTACGTATTACCTGTTACTTACACATTTATAAAAAAAATGTGTAAGTAAAAATAAGCTTAAATTAAAAAAAATTGAAATACTTTTGCTGGTATTTATAAAAGATAACTAATACAATACAAGCATCTAGCCTTTAACATGTCCATCGTAAGTCTTTACATTCCTCATGTCTTCATCAATATTGATGAAAGACGTATTATTGATGTATTAGATTCGCTTGGGTTATGCAAAGTATCAAATGTAGATTTTGTACAAAAGATTGGCGCAAAAGGTAAATATAATTCGGTGTATATTCATATTGACCACTGGTACAACAATGTGGTGGCCAATAATTTTCAAGAACGGGTTCGTAGTCCTGATAAAGAGGCACGTATTGTATATGACGATCCATGGTACTGGATTGCACTTGAAAACACGGCTCATAAATTTATTTCAGGGCAGCGTAAACAGCGTATTGATATTGGGTCTATTAACCAAAATCATGCTTACGCAGTGAATAAATCGCGCGATCAAATCAATAGATCGTATGCTTATGAAATTGACTATGAAGAAGCTAACTGTGAAATTAGCAAAAGTCAGTTGGAAGAGTCAATGCTCGACGAGATTGAAGCCATGATGGATGAAGAGGAATCATGGCATCAAAACAATGATCGTCATTTGATTACGATCGATGGGAGATACGTAAAAAGTATCGAACAAATGACAATCGAATTAAAAGAGTCGTTGCATAAATCTCGTGATGAAACAATGCATTGGTTTGCTGAGACGGGTAAATTACAACATGAAAACAATCTAATGGCTGACGAGATTAGCTGTTTGAAGGCACAATTATCGCTCATCGAAGAGTCGGATAATGACTCGTGTGATAGTAGAAATAGTAGAAGAAACTGGTATAAATATCCTAATGAAGAGCATGAGCATATTGGACAGGGTATTCGTGTTGGACCTTCAACATATTTATAGGAATTTTATAAAAAAGTAGATTAGCATTTTTAAATTAATTAAATATTTTTTTTATGATATAATCCATTTTCTTTGATTTTTTATATTTATTAATACTTTTTTATTTAACTCTACTGTATAATCATCAGTCCAACATAAATGGTAGTATTCATCAATAGGATTTATAATGACTCTTTTTTCGCTATTTTGATAATCAGTAGTATAAATTACAACACCATCAGGTATATTTATTTTGTTATTCATTTCATCGATAAAGTATAATATAGCAACACTATGATTTATTCGTTTTATGTATAAATGAACATTCGTATCATGGTCATAAAAATATTCACATTCGCTCATAAAATCAAACTCCTTAATTCTTTTCATATTTGATATTTAATTAATTATTTTTAAATATTTTTTATAGTAAATGGGTATTTTAGAGCAACGGTTTGAATTATTACGATGTCAATCGGTTAAGCTATATGCAAAATAATTCTTTTTTACCTTATAAAACTTCATATCCGTTTCAAGACGGATAATAACCAAATTTTTGCATTTTTGTTTATTTTTTTCGTTGTTAAATCGGCGTTTTAAATGTGCAAAGGTGTAAAAGGTGTGAAATTGTATACACGTAACGGTAATATCAATTGTAAGGAAGTGAATATAAAATGTCTAAGTATTACTATATATTTTCGGAATCTTAGGTTCCTTGTTTGTTATTTGTCGTATAGTGTCGTATAGTCGTATAGTGTCGTATAGTGTCGTATAGTCGCATAGTGTCGTATAGTGTCGCATAGTCGCATAGTCGTATAGTCGTATAGTCGTATAGTCGCATAGTCGCATAGTGTCGCATAGTCGTATACTGGTATAGTCCGTTATATAAGGGAAATAATAAACGAGAAATGAGTGACAAAATGAAGAAATGAGTGACAAAACGCCTATTATAGGCTATTGTAAATAAGGGAAACGAGAAATGAGTGACAAAATGAAGAAATGAGTGACAAAACGCTTATTAAATCCTACGAAAAAAAAGGGTGTTGGTCCAAATGCGACATCACCTTACATTTATTTAAATTTTAAAATTGGCTGAGCTTACAGACATTATATAAGACCAATTCATTTGTTTCTGGATCCCTATAATATTCTTCCTCTTCATCGTCACTATCAGACCAATCGGCCCAGCTTTTCATAGGCGTTCTCTTAGCCGCCTTAATATAGTCGCCAATAGTCGGCACAGTTATCGTGTTTGGTGGAGGATAATTAGGCTCACATGGAGTCATTTGGATGGCTGGTTTAGCAGCCATACTTGCATAAGAAATCTTCGTATTTGGCTGTGTATTTGGCTCTGTATTTGGCTTGACTTTGACATCAACTAATACTGGAAAGGCCGACTCCTTTTTAATGGATTTAGGCTTTTTCGCTAGTCTACATTCGTCTGAATCATGAGCTAATACGGCAAACCTAGAATTAACCTTTTGGTCTACCTTTTGGTCTACCTTTTTGACCTCGTGTTGACTACGTTGATAGTCACGTTCATTCTTTTTAATATTTTTTTCCCGATTCTTTAATTTCATACAATACTTAACCGTATGCCCGAATTCGCGACAAAAACCACAACCTTGGGCTAATAGGGTAGGACAAACGACCACACCCTTCGCACCAGGCTCACTTTTTACAAAATGGGAGGTGTATTCAGCTTCCATCTTACCTGCATCGTGACATACCTTACAGAAGGGTTTGGAGGATTTCTTCTGTGTGGTATGAAACATATTTAATAGGAAACGTAGTGTTTTAACAGTTGTTTGGGTTATGGTTACGTTCTATTTTCAAAGAAAAAGTATTTCAATTTTTTAAATTTACGCTTATTTTTGCGTACACATTTTTTTTATAAAACGTATTATAAAAAATCATAAATAGTAACCAATAGTACTACGTATATTACGTAGCTAATGTTAGGGTAAATTTAGTCGTGAATAATTTTATTTGTAAAAAAAAATATAACATAATATTTTATAATGTCTGAGTGTAAAACTTGTCCAAATGCCGCTGGTTTTAAATTATGTAACCAACCTTATGCGTTATGTTCAAAAGCCAAGTGTGTTTTAAATAAAAATAATGTATATACTTGTTATTGTGAAAATTTTAAAGGTTGTAGTATGGGTACAAAGAAATGTTCAGAATTAAAACCTTTTATTGATAAGCAAGGTAGACAGAGAATATTCAGTACTTTTAGCCCTCAATTTGGCAAACAAGGAGACACTTTAAATACTGGTTATGCAAAAAAATGGGCAAATTGTTTAAATCAAAAATGTGTAGTTGATCCTAATGATCCTAAAAAAAGTATTTGTAAATGTGTTGTTGCAACAGGACAAGAAGTAAGTTATAATAAAAAATTAGAAAATGTATCAGGTGCATCATTGGATAGTTTTTTACAAACAGCAGCATATTGGGAAAGTTGTTTAGGACAAAATTTATTGAAAATAAATCAAAACGCCTATGAAAAAAATAAGAAACCAGAAAATAAGAAACCAGAAAATAAGAAATAATTAAATATTTAAACATTGGAGACATTTTTAAATATTTAACGGCAAAAATCCTATACGAAAAAAAAGGGTGTGTTAAATTTTAAAAACATATTCAATTCTACTCTATTACGATACATATGGCGTCATTTACGTTTAACTTCATGGGACGTTGTGCCTTTTTTTCGGCGGCTAGTGCCTTTTTTTCAGCGATTTGCACCCTTTTGTCCGCCTTCAACGCCACTTTCTCAACCTTTTTGGCCTGTTTTTCCGCCTTTCTAACCTCTCTTTCGGCCTTTTTTACTTTTATTTCTGCCTTATGAACGTCAGTATTACGTTTGCGGATAAGGAGGGTCATTTCCTTGACAACACCGTAAAACACCTTCTTATTTCTAAGCGTTTCCTGCAAATTCTTCGCCTTTTCGGCGGTTTCTTTGCGGATATTTTTTGTCATCGCTCTTACGATGCTAAGAAGAGCACGCTTGTTTTTAAGCGTTTCACGAGCAACTAAGTCGTTTCTCTTGATAGCTGATTTATGAATACGAGTGATACTACTCATAAATCTCTTACCTAGGGGCTTTTTTTGAAACACAGGAATCACCTTAGGGAGGAAGGTAGTTGTCTGTGTAGCAATACTCGGCATATTTAATAGATTGGTGTTTGAGAGCTTGTTGCAGGATTACTGGGTTATTATGCCTTCCTTTTCGACTGACAAAAGTATTTCATTTTTTTAAAATTTACGTTTATTTTTGCGTACACATTTTTTTTATAATATTTCATACTCTCATTTGTCAAGGCATATCCAAATAGAATAAGGCAACTACGACTACGTTTTGTCGATCGGTGTAATCGTATTATAAAAAAAATGTGTACGCAAAAATAAACGTAAATTTTAAAAAAATGAAATACTTTTCTTTTATTTTTGTGAATGCAACTTAACCCAAACAACCTGTTTCAAACGTAACCGTTAATGTGTTCACTTCAAGAAAAGCAACAAATGCTCCTTAATTATGTTGACCGCTTAGTGAATGATGAGAATGAATGCGCGGCTCTGCGTAATGAGGTTAACTTCATTTACGTACAACGGTTAGAAACAACTAAGGAAAAATTAGAAGAGCCTATTCGTCATTACCCTGAGCAACCTAATAGTCCACCAGTTTCTATTTTATATTACGATAATAATCGTAATATTGACGCTGAGGGAACATCAGTGAACCCCACACCATTAGAACCATATGAAGAGGTATACGAAGTACTACGTATTACCTACGAAGATGACAAGTATATAACATCACAGAAGACGCGTGCACTAGTGAACCCCGCTCCATTAGAACCAGATGAAGAGGCATACGAAGTACTACGTATTATCTACGAAGATGACAACTGTATAACATCAGAGAAGACAGGCGCAATCTTCGTATGGGTCAACAGCCCCTATGGGTCAACAGACCCTAGCACAATGGAACAGCAAGAAGATAGATTTTAACCTTACACCCTTAATTAAAGACCTTTTTTCTCTCGACGTTTTTTAACGGTCATCCATTTATAAAAAAAATGTGTACGTAAAAATAAGCGTAAATTTAAAAAAATGAAATACTTTTTCTACATTTTTTTGACTACAACTTTACATAAATATTAATGGTTAAACCATGACATATGATATGGACTCCCGTATGGAGGCGTTTACTAACTACCTTGATCGTACTAAGATGGACTATAAGGACTACCAGTACGAGGGGGTCAAATGGACTCTAACCAACGAGCTCTGTGAAGACCCACCGTGTGGAGTACGTGGCGGTTTCATCGCAGATGAGATGGGACTAGGTAAGACCATACTCATGATCGGCACTTTTGCCGCTCATTTGTTGCCCCATACTCTAATCGTATTACCCCCCGTCTTAATTGACCAATGGGTGTTACAAATCAAAAGAACCACTGGTCATGATGCCTTCGTCTACCATGGCGCGGTTAAGAAAACATGCACTCTTTCTAAGCTCCGTATGTCCCCCATAGTCATAACCACCTATGGTGCCGTCTCCTTGTCCATGACACAGAATGACGATAATTCAAACATACTCCATGAGATGAAATGGTCGCGTATCGTATTTGATGAGGCACACCATTTACGTAATAAAAAAACAACTCTCTATTCGAGTACGAAACTACTTAAAGCCAATATTCGTTGGCTCGTAAGTGGCACACCCATACAAAATAACAAAAAGGATTTCTATAATTTGTGCTCTATTTTGGGCTTACCAGACACCTTTTACAAAGATCGTACGAATCTTACCACCTTGGCCAGAAATTTCATACTAAAACGCACCAAAAAACAGGTCGGAATCGTAATCAGTGACCTAATAATAGATAATAATACGGTCAACTGGTCAAACGATAAAGAAATGACCCTTTCGCAGGAGATTCATTCCGACCTGGCATTTAGTAAAGTATCTGGCTCCAAACATGGAATTTTGATGGACGGATTCGCCAAGTGTTACGATAAAAGAGGCAGGGTCTTAGCTATGATGATGAAGGCTAGACAGTCATGTGTACTACCTAAGCTCATGTTACCTTCTCTTGATAATTTGGTCAAAAAAGGCCTATTAGATAACTATGATGCCTACAAAGAGTCATTTGACCATAGTAGTAAGTTAGATATCATTGTCAATACTATCTTAGAGAGAAAAGGAAATGACTGCGGAAAGCTCGTATTCTGTCATTATCGTCAAGAAATTGATGAAATCGCGAAACGCTTACGTCATGGTGGTATGGATAAGGTAGCCACCTTTGATGGGCGAACCTCTCATAGTGATAGGCATCAAATACTCACCGAGAAAAATGAGGCGCTCATTTTACAGATACAGACTGGATGTGAAGGCCTCAATCTTCAAGAGAATTATAGTGAAATCTATTTTGTCACACCTCACTGGAATCCCGCCGTTGAAGACCAGGCCATCGCTAGATGTCACCGTATTGGTCAGACCAAGCCTGTCTATGTGAAACGGTTTGAGATGTGTCAATTTGAAAAGGATATTGACCAGGTCATGAACACACAGACCATAGATAATTACGCCTCATCTGTACAGGGTATCAAGCGTGATATTGCCACTGACTGCTTAAAAACGTAAAAAAATAGTGTAGGTTTTGTTAATATTTAAGAAAGTGACTTTTTTTTCTTTAAGTAGGTTTCATATATTTATACTTATGCTATTATAACCATGTCTACTGAAATACATACCATTCAATAATTCTTTTACTCTTTCAATACATGTTTTTTGCTTAAATAACCAACCATTTCATCACTAACTCCTCTTTAAAGATGTGTGTCTTGAACACATCTCTATAAATACTATTTTCAAAATCAAAAACTATTCTCATTAATTCATCGGGGAGAGAAAGGAATAAATTCAAAGGTTTGTTATGGAAATCGCGAATTACGCACGTCATATTTTATATCGTAAATGTATTTTTTTATGCATTACGTAATGTTTATTAAAAGTATTTCAATTTTTTACAAATATATATTTACAAAGTAACTTAAAGAAAATACGTAAAAAGTTGTTTCATTGACAATGTATGTCAATAATTAGCAATCAAAATGTAGGAAAATGTAGCACAATATTTTATTGTAAAAAACGTAAACTGTAATACAGTAAAGAATTTTTATTACGACAAAAATATTTTGACAGCTAAACATATAAAATCAATGTTTGGCAATGAAAAAGTAGCAAAAGTAGCAAAAGTAGCAGTGATAAATAACTTTAAGTTACGTTGAGTATTTTTGCGATTTTTGGTTCTTATTATGTTAGAACATTTTAGAATAAAAAATCGCAAAAAATCGCGACTATATAATTGTTAAATATGCGAATACATAATAAATAATAAATTTTATTATACTAAACAATTGTTAACATCTAAATATATTAATAGAACAAAAATGAACATATTTCTCTCAAAAAATCTCAATAAATTTGGTACTTTTTGCCCTTTTTATGTTTCCAAAATATGGAAACAAATGGAAACAATGGAAACCGAAAAAGGGCAAAAAAATTCCAAAAAATTTGTTGTAAAAAAATGTTACTATTATACGTAACTAAAAAGACATTGTGATAATTTGTTTGACACTGAACCACCAAATGGAAACCGAAAAGGGGCAAAAAAGGGCAAAAGGGGCAAAAAGTTCTTTAAGTTACTTTGGCAATTTATTGTTTTATAGAATATTTTTTTCCAAGATATATTTTCATTTTTCAAAAATGGACAAAAAAAATGTCCAAAATCGGAAAATGGAAAAAAGTCTTTGAAAAAACAAAGATTTACTGCATAATTATTTTTTAGCGTCTCGTTACTCTTTTCAAAAATTTTCATTTGTGACCATAATTTTTTAAATATTTTTTTCGTAAAGGATTTAGGCATATTTTATTTAGCTTTATTAAGGCTAATGAAAGCTAATAAAAATATGCAAAATATGCAAAATATTTTTTATTGTGAAAAATGTGACTATGGATGCTCTAAATTATTTTGTTGGAATCAACATTTAATGACAGCAAAACATCATAAAGCTAATCAAGAGCTAATAAAATATAATAAAGAATATTCTTGTGAAAAATGTAACATAAAGTTTAAACATCAAACAAGTTATTGTAGACATAAAAAAAAATGTAATAATACTATATCTGATTCTAGTAATAATGATTTCGTATTTGATAAAGAATTTGTTATGTTAGTTTTAAAAAAAAATAGTGAATTACAAAGTCAAATGATGGAGCAACAAACACAAATGTTGGACCAACAAAAACAGATGTTGGAAGTGATTAAAAATGGCACTCATAATACAACTAACAACAATAAAACATTCAATTTACAATTATTTTTAAATGAAACCTGTAAAGATGCTATGAATATTATGGATTTCGTAGATTCCGTTAAAGTCCAACTCAGTGATTTAGAAAATGTTGGTGAATTAGGATTTGTTGATGGTATCTCTAATATTATTATTAAAAACCTTAAAGACCTTGATGTCACACAGAGACCTGTTCATTGTACGGATACTAAGAGAGAAATCCTTTACGTAAAGGACGAAGATAAATGGGAAAAAGAAGAACAAGATAATAAAAAGTTACGAAAGGTAATTAAACATATTGCACAGAAAAATACCAAGTTACTCTATACGTTTAAAGATAAATATCCTGATTGCACCAATGGTGATTCAAAATATTCTGATAAATATAATAAAGCTATGGTGGAATCGTTTAGTGGTGATTGTGAGAATGAAAATAAAATAATTAAGAAACTTTCAAAGGTGTTAATTATTGATAAATAACTTTAAGTATTTTTCAGAACCTTTTTGCCCTTTTTTTGTTGTCATTTTAAGACAACAAATGACAACAAAAAAAGTTCCAAAAAGTTCCAAAAAAATTTGCTGTGAAAAATGTCACTATTATACATGACAACAAAGACAATTGTTAGACATTTATTGACACCGAAACCTCAAATGACAACAAAAAAAGTTCCAAAAAGTTCTTTAAGTTACTTTGGCAATTTATTGTTTTATAGAATATTTTTTTCCAAGATATATTTTCATTTTTCAAAAATGGACAAAAAAAATGTCCAAAATCGGAAATTGGAAAAAAGTCTTTGAAAAAAGAATTTTGTGAGACCATAAATTTTTTTAGCGTCTGGTCACTCTTTTCCAAATTTTTCATTTGTGACCATAATTTTTTAAATATTTTTTGAGTAAAGGATTTAGGAACTTTTTCTGTTGTAATTTTATGACAACAAATGACAACAAAATGACAACAAAAAATGGGCAAAATGGGCAACCAAAATATTGTTGTGAAATTTGTCACTATGTTACGTCACGTAAGTATCATTATGATAGACACTTATTGTCAGCAAAACACGAAAAGACAACAAATGACAACAAAAATGGGCAAATAAGGGCAAAAGGGGCAAACTATACTTGTCCAAATTGTGAAAAAAAATTAAGTGATAGAAGTTCCTTATGGAGACATAAAAAAAAATGTAATCAACAAATGGTAATATCTAATGATGAATTTGTACTAGATAAAGAATTTGTTATGAAAATTTTGAAAGAAAATCACGACTTACATAATCAGATGTTTGATGTAATTAAGAATGGTACACATAATGTAAATAACACAAATAACACAAATAATACAAATAACACAAATAATAGTCATAATAAAACATTTAATTTACAATTCTTTCTTAATGAAACCTGTAAAGATGCTATGAATATTATGGATTTCGTAGATTCCGTTAAACTCCAACTCAGTGATTTAGAAAAAGTAGGTGAAGTCGGTTTCGTCAATGGTATCTCTAATATAATTATTAAAAACCTTAAAGACCTTGATGTCACTCAGCGGCCTGTCCATTGTACGGATACTAAGAGAGAAGTCCTTTACGTAAAGGATGCAGATAAATGGGAAAAAGAAGCTAAGGATAATCAAAAGTTACGAAAAATGGTTAAGCATATTGCTCAGAAAAATACCAAGTTACTCTATACGTTTAAAGAAAAACATCCTGATTGTATCAAAAGTGAATCCAAGCATTCTGATAAATATAATAAACTTGTCGTTGAAGCATTTAGTAATGATTTTGATAAAGAAACAAGTATTATCAAAAAAGTCTCTAAGGAAGTTATGGTAGATAAGAATGTTTAACAATATTTCTCTCTATTTTTTTCTTTTGGAAGTCAATCAAAGAGAGAAACACTACTGTAACTATTAACGGCGTCTATGAACGTAACATAGTCGCCATATATCTATTATGAAACCTATTATGAAACCAATTATATAACAAGTGTATACTTATTATATAACCCTAACTCAGAAATGAGTCACAAAATGAAGAAATGAGTGGTTTTTTAAGGCTACGAATAAGGCTACGAATAAGGCTACGAATAAGGTCACGAATAAGGTCACGAATAAGCCTAATGACGATTTAGTGTACCATATTTCGCCCAAGCTTCTCTCAATTCGTGTGCTTGGATATGCGGTTGTAGTTTAAATATATCATTATCTCTTATATTTCGTTCTCTAAAACCGTGTGCATATCTACCATTCAATATATATTTCACACAAAACTCCGCGTCTAATTTTTGGGTATTTAAAAGACTAAAAAATTCTAATCGACGACATTTAAACTTCTCTGAATGACTTAAAAACGGCCATACTTTTATCGTATACGCTAATGTTTCCATATCATACTGGTTAAAGTATAAGTCTATATCTGATACTAGTTTCATTTTATATATACTTAGATATTTTTTTATCAAAGAGAGAAATTAATTGTGTGTAAATACTCACGAATAGCGAAAACGAGAAATGAGTCACAAAATCAAGAAATGAGTCACGATTTTTTAGCGACCAATGCCGACTATTTGGGCGTACGAGTTTACTTATTATACCTACATATATGGTACCAAATATTTGGAAATATTATCACTATTTGTTACCTATACGCCGACCAATTCACCGACCAATGCGGCGACCAATGCGGCGATTCGGCGACACGGCGACCAATTCGACGACCAATTCGACGACCAATGCGGCGATTCGCCGACCAATGCGGCGACACGGCGACACGCCGACCAATACGGCGACACGGCGACCAATGCGGCGACCAATTCGGCATCAATATCACTACTAAATGACTACTAACATGCTCTCAAAATAAACACGGGTAGATAATTTTACACCTAAATCGACTACCAATGGTTGAACTAATTACCAGCACATACGCCAACTAATATAAAAAAAATTGACCTTTAATGGTCCTCAATTTATTTAATCGTTAACAAATATATACACTAAACTACGCTAATCTACTCTTCTTCGTACTCTTCCTCCTCTTCCTCTGATTCTACCTCAAAATCTATCTTCTTCGTCTTACTATTCCACTTTCCTACCACCTCTTCATCCATATTGTAGATTACACCTGTCTTCTCTGATCTTAGGTACTTCTTACCTTCGTACATAACACGTACTACTTCATCTACCTCTTCCTCTTCCTCTACCTCTTCCTCTTCCTCTGGCTTCTCTAACACCAATGGCTTATTCACTTCCTTCACCTTAACCGAATCCTTAACCAACTCCTTAATCGGCTCCTTAATCGGCTCCTTAATCGGCTCCTTAACCGACTCCTTAACCGACTCTTTAACCGTCTCTTTAACCGACTCTTTAACCGACTCTTTAACCTTAACCGACTCATTAACCGACTCCTTAATCGGCTCCTTAACCGACTCCTTAATCGGCTCCTTAATCGGCTCCTTAATCGGCTCTTTAACCGACGCCTTAACCGACAAAATCTCTTCCTTTTGAGCACTCGCTACTAAGCACTCAAATAGGTCGTCTGAGCTGTTCGATAATTCTACTACTTTTTCAGTCTTTTTTGGACGACCTTTACCCTTCTTTTCTACCTTTTCTACCTTTTTTACCTTTTTTACTTCTGAAACTGACTCTGACTCCACACCGTCTAAGTGTTCTTTTGCAATAATCATACCCACTTTTGATGCTTCTTCCAACACCTCTTCCATACTCAGATTCAGCTTTTTCATCACTTTTACATATGCTTTTGGACTACGACCCTTCGGGTCTACGTACTCCATTAAACCTACTGACATTCGTTTTTGGATTGTACCGTAATTCGGCTCTCCACTTTCGTTATTGTCTGCTTGGTTTTGGCATGTCTTGCAGTATTTACTACCTTTTACCGCTACACGGCATTGAGTAAACAGTTCGTGATTCTCCTTTAATCCTGAACAACACGACTCATCCATCTCACCATTGTACGGTAATGGAAAACTTCCCTTTAACTTTTTACCTTCCTTTTCTACCTTTACCTTATTTACCTTTTTACCTTTTTCTACACTCTTTTCACTCACTTCCACCACTTCCACACCCAGTCTACGTACTGCTTCTTCACCATCGAAACCGTACGTCTCACTACACTTCATTATCGTATCATTCACCAACTTATTTAGGTATGATACTACTAATGCTGGCACTTCTCTTCTAATTGACATATTTGCTTTGGCACTCTTTATTATTCTTTTCTTTACCTACGTTTTTTTTTAAGTATTTCAATTTTTTTTTATTTACCTATTATTCTCTATACACTTTTCTTTTATAAACACACCTTACCTTACTTAACCGACCTTCACTCATGATTTGTCAGACCCTTACTTAACGGACCTTCACTCATGATTTGACAGACCCTTACTTAACGGACCTTCACTCCACTACCTTATCTAACGGACCTTCACTCCACGACCACACCTTCACTCCACGACCTTACCTAACAGACCTTCACTCCACGACCTTACCTAACCGACTAATCACCCTTACCTAACGGACCTTCACTC
>Ga0214919_10001327_pt1 | contig 40838 bp, 33 predicted proteins | sample LL1503_MetaG_FD_177994 | JGI IMG/M metagenome (GOLD analysis project Ga0214919, IMG submission 177994) | Freshwater microbial communities from Lake Lanier, Atlanta, Georgia, United States - LL-1503 | ecosystem: Environmental > Aquatic > Freshwater > Lake | place: USA: Georgia | collected...
TTCGCGAAAGTCGGCGATGGCGTCCAGCATCAGATAGGGCTTGCCCGCTGCGGCCCGTTCCTTCTGGTGCTTGACCAGGCCAAATCCAGCGGAGGAATCGACAAAGGCCGGGCAAAAGATCGGCACGCCCTCTTCATAGGCAGTCTGGATCAGGCTGCCCGGCTTTTTGGCATGGCCTTCAGACAGCCACTTGCCCATCTCCCAGATGAACTCACGGCTGGAATAGCCGCGCGGCTCAAGGCGATTGGCGATCTCTAGGATGGTGTGGTCGCAGTTTTGAAGCTGCTCTTCGTCAATATAGGTGTCGTAGATCCGATCGATATAGTTCTCGCGCAGCACATTATCGTCGACGGGGCCATCGGCCTGATAGTGCTTGAACCCGAGGGCCTCGAAGAAATCCATATCGACAATGGAGGCGCCCGTCGCGACCACCACATCGACCATGCCCAGCTTCACCATGTCGCGATAGACATGCATGCAGCCCGCCGCTGACGTAGAACCGGCGAGGATCAGCCAAGGCGAGCAGGTCTGGTCGGCCATGGCCATGTCGAGAATGTCCGCCGCCCGCGCCGTGTCGCGAGAGCTGAAGCTCATCTTGCGCATGGAGTCGATGATCGGACGGGCATCGTAGGACGTGATGTCGACATGCTCGATGGTCTTGGACAGCAGTTCAGCCTTGCGGTTTGGCGCGGCGTTCATCTGAAGGTTTCCCTCAAGCTGGTAACGCCCGTCACATGAACATCCCCAGCCCGGACGGAGCGACGGACTGGGGGAAAGGTCATCAGCTATAGAGGGCCTTAGCGGCGCCGACGCTTCTTAGTGCGCGCGCGCGACAGTTTGACGACCGCGCCATGCTCCGGGCGAGGGGTCGGGATCGAGCGACGGGCGAGGCCATACATCGAGGCCATTGGCGCTTCGGAGACCATGACGGTCTCTGTGTCGCCATAGCCATTGAACCGGGTCGCCATGGCGGTGCCATAGGCCCCCAGCATGCCGATCTCGACATAGTCGCCTTCGCAGACATCTTCCGGCAGCCAGAACGGCCCCGGCATGACGTCGATGGAATCGCAGGTCGGGCCGAAGAACTTGAAGGCTTTGAGACCGCTTTCGGCCACGCCATCACGCACCAGCTTGACCGGGAAGGGCCACTTGGAATGGGCGGCATCGAACAGGTTGCCATAGGCCCCGTCGTTCAAATAGAGCGCATCCCCCTTGCGGGCCTCAACCTTGGCCAGGATGGAGGTGGTTTCGGCCACCAGCGCCCGGCCCGGTTCGCACCAGAGCTCGGTCGTTTCGTGGACCATCATCTCGGCAAAGCCGCGATGGATGGAGTCGGCATAGTCTTCCAAGGCGGGCGGGGCCATGCCGGGATAGACGGACGGGAAGCCGCCGCCGACATCGACAATGTCCGCGAACACGCCCGCACGGACCAGAGCCCGCGAGGCGGCGCTCATGGCACCTTGGTAAGCGGTCGGGCGCATGCACTGGCTGCCGACATGGAACGAGATGCCCATCAGATCCTGCGTGGCGCGGCGGGCGGCCAAGAGCAGGGCCGGGGCCGCGTCGGGCTCGATGCCAAACTTGCCGCTCAACGCATAGGCTGAGCCTTCGCTGGGCACGGCCAGACGCACGATCAGGGTCAGGTCCTTGGCCCCGCCGGTCGCGTCGAGAATCTTGGCCAGTTCTTCATGGCTATCGAGCGAGAAGATCCGCACGCCATGATCGAAATAGGCCGAGGCAATCGCGACCCGGCTCTTGACCGGATGCATGAAGGCTAGTCGTGCGTTGGGCGCAAAGCGGCGCACCAGCTCGATCTCTGGGATGGACGCGACGTCGAAAGACGCGACCCCGTTTGCGGCCAAGGTCTCGATGACCCACGGCGACGGATTCGCTTTAACGGCGTAAAGAACGTCTGCTTTTAGATTGTCCTGGAACCACTGAGCCGCTACGGCCGCAACGTCTGGCCGCACAAGGGCGACAGGACGCTCCGGAGACCGCTCGCGGACCAGGTCCAGGGGTGTTTGATACGTGTGCAATTCACGTAGCCCCCTGCAAGTAGTTGACCCAATCCGGCGTTAGCAGCGTTTTCGAACTTCGGGGTCCGCCGGAGGAGACGCATGTAGGGTCAGTGACCCCCCTTGTAAAGAAGAAATTTATGACAATGTTTCGCCATCCTGCTGGCAATTTCAAGACACTCCCTGTTTCTCGCCTAAGCGCTTGAAAAGGCGGGCTCGTATTCCGTTTTGATTCACGATAAATCGAGGAGGTGATTGATCCTTTTCGGTTAGGCTCTATAGCAGGCGCTTGAACGTATTTAGCTATGAGGAGGCTGTTCGGCATTGGGCCTGTCATCAGCCTGTCATGGCCCGGGCTCTAGTCTTTTTCGGATGCAACAGGTTGGGAACGTGTCACCTGCATGACTGATGTCGCCGCTGTCATTTCGGTCGATGGGGTCTCTAAGACCTTTGGGACCCGCAAGGCGCTGAACGGTGTCTCGATCAGCGTTGCCAAGGGCGAGATGGTCGCCCTGATCGGACCGTCCGGTTCGGGCAAGTCGACCCTGCTGCGGTCAATTACGGGCCTTGCGCCCATCGATGGCGGTTCCGGCACGATCCGCGTCTTTGGCGAGTCTGTGCAGGCCTCGGGCAAGATCAGCGACCGGGTACGGTCTGTGCGCAGCCGTATCGGCTTTGTCTTTCAACAGTTCAATCTGGTCGGACGCTTAAGCCTCTTTACCAATGTTGCGCTGGGGGCCTTGGGGCGTCTGGGCTTTTGGCGCGGCATGTTGGGGCTTTGGCCCGAGGCGGAAAAGCGTTTGGTCATGGTCAGTCTGGCCCGCGTGGGTGTTGCCGACTATGCCGCCCAGCGAGCCAATACCCTGTCGGGCGGGCAGCAACAGCGCGCCGCCATTGCCCGGGCTATGGTTCAGGGCGCAGAGGTGGTTCTGGCCGATGAGCCGGTGGCCTCGCTCGATCCGGTTTCGGCCCGCAAGGTTATGGATCTGTTGCTGGATCTAAACCGCAAGGATGGTCTGACGGTCGTGGTCACCCTGCACCAGGTCGACTATGCCTTGCGCTATTGCCAGCGGGTTGTGGCCCTGAAGGCTGGGCAAGTGATCTATGACGGCCCGGTCGCGGGTCTTGACCGCGGCACCCTTGTTCAAATCTATGGCCCTGAATTCGAAGACGCGTTCTGGGAAGGAGCTCCCCAATGAAGTGTTTGACCCTCCTGCGTGCGGCCCTGGCAGCCGCGCTTTTGGTAACCACCCCTTCGCTGGTGCTGGCCCAGGCCAAGACCGTCAACTTCTCGATCTTGGCGACGGAAAGCTCGACCAGCCTGCAGTCCTTCTGGGCCCCGATCATTGCCGATATGGAAAAGCAGACCGGCTATAAGATCAAACCCTTCTATGGCTCCAACTATACGGCCCTGATCGAGGCCATGCGCTTCAAGCAGACCGATCTGGGCTGGTTCTCCAACCAGTCAGGCCTCGAAGCCGTACGCCGTTCGGGCGGTGAAGTCTTTGTGCGCACCTTTGACCCGTCGGGCCGCGACGGCTATCGCTCGCTGATCATTGTCCCGGCCAAGAGCACCCTGACGCTCGATCAGGTCCTGAAGTGCGACAAGAGCCTGAACTTCGGCATTGGCGATGCCAAGTCGACCTCGGGCACCTTAGCCCCCATGACCTATCTGTTCGCGCCGCGCGGCATTAAGCCGACCGAATGTTTCAAGACCGTCCGCAGCGCCAACCATCAGGCTAACCTCTTTGCCGTTGCGCGGGGCGTTTTGGATGTGGCGACCAACAATTCAACGGCCGTGAACCTGCAAAAGGACCGTGACCCCTCGGTCAATGATGCCATCCGCATCATCTGGAGCTCGCCGCCCCTTCCAGAAGACCCCATCGTCTGGCGCAAGGATCTGGACCCGCAGGTCAAGGCACGCCTTCGCAAGTTTTTTGAGTCCTATGGTCAGGGCACCGGCCCAGAGGCGGCGCGTCAGCGGGCGCTTTTGTCCAAGGTCAGCATTGGCGGCTTCAAGCCTGCCGATAATAGCCACCTCTTGCCTGTGCGCGAGATGGAGGCCACCGAGATCTATCTGGTCGCTAAGGATGAGGGCGACGCCGCTAAGATCGCGGCGGCCCAAAAGGTTCTGGCCGGCATTCAGGCCGAGCGGAAGGCCTTGGCGGGCCGTACGCCTAAATGAGTGCGGTCGATACCATTCCAGCCCCGCCCAAGCGCAGTCTCAGCGACTGGCTATTTGACGTTCTGCTCTGGGGCGGACTGACCATCGTGCTGGTGGTGGGTTTTGCGCCCGCCGAGATGACCAAGCTGCCCCTGATCTTCGCCAATTCCGACAATATGCGTGAGTTCGGCAAGGACTTCCTGCGACCCGACTTTGACCAATGGCCGCTCTATGTCGGGCAGATGTGGTTGACCATCCAGATGGCGCTGTGGGGCACCTTTCTGGCGGTGATCCTCGCCATTCCCTTGGGTCTGGCTGCAGCAAAGAATATAAGCCCGCCTTGGGTCAGTCAGCCTATGCGCCGCTTCTTGGACATGCTGCGGTCGGTGCCGGATCTGGTGGTCGGCACCCTGTTCATCGTGGCCGTGGGTCTGGGTCCCTTTGCCGGGGTCATGGCCTTGGCCATCAGCACTGGTGGCGTGTTGGGCAAGCTGTTCTCAGAAGCCGTTGAAGCCATTGATCGTGGCCCTGTCGAAGGGGTTCGGGCGACGGGCGCGGCACCTTTGCAAGAGATCGTCTGGGGGGTGATGCCGCAGGTGGCGCCGCTCTGGACCTCCTATGCGCTCTATCGCTTCGAATCGAGTTCGCGATCCGCGACCGTTCTGGGTCTGATCGGTGCGGGCGGTATTGGTCAGGTCCTTTTCGATAGCCTCAACAGCTTCGAATATAGCCGTGTCGCCGCCATCGTCATTGTCATCATCGTGGCCGTGTCCCTGATCGACCTGCTCAGCCAAGTGATCCGCTCACGCCTCCTCTAGATCGTTTTTGAGCGACAAATGGGGCACGGCGTCGGCTTGATGAGAGGCCGAACGCACTTTCCGCTCAGCCCTCTGCTCTAAATGATACCGATCGCCGCCATCGCCATATTTGCGGACGATAGCCCTCCATTAAAAAACCGTCACAATTATCATTTAGAGCATCTCCCAGAATGAGCATCCCATTTGGATGGGGCTTCAGAGAAAGGGATTCGCAGTGAAGAATTTTAAGAGCTTGCTCCTCGTCGGCTTTGGCGCACTAGCACTGTCCAGCTGTGGCCCTAGCGATATTGCCTCGCCCGGCAATGGCGGCAATGTCACCATCACCAACACGACGACGACCCCTCCGGTTGTGACGCCAACGCCGACCTCGACGCTGGTTACCCCCGCATCGGGCTGCCCAACCATCGCTGATCCTCAGGGCTTGACGGACGCCGGCACCATCACGGGCCCAACTGGCACGTGGCGCGTTTGCAATCTCCCCTCGCGGATCAACAAGTCGATCACGCTGAGCAAGATCAGCGGCCTGCTCTATCAGCTGCCCGGACGCGTTGACGTCGGCACCGATGGCGGCTTCACCTCGACCGCGGCCGACAGCAAGGTGACCTTGACCATCGAGCCAGGCGTGATCGTCTATGGCGGTACGGGCGTGTCTTGGCTTGCGGTTAACCGCGGTAACAAGATCAGCGCGATCGGCTCGGCGGCTCTCCCCATCATCTTCACCAGCCGCGACAACGTTCTTGGCTTGAATACTGAAACCTCCATGGGTCAATGGGGCGGCGTTGTGCTTCTGGGCCGCGCGCGCATCACCGACTGTACGACGGGTTCGGTTGTTGCTGGTACCTGCGAGCGTCAGACCGAAGGCTCGGCTGACCCTGCACTCTTTGGCGGCGCGAACAATGCCGACAGCAGCGGTCAGATGTCCTACGTGCAGATCCGTTATTCGGGTTATGTCTTGGGTGCCGACAAGGAACTCCAGGCTCTGACCACCGAAGGCATCGGCAGCGGCACCGTCTTGAACAACATTATGAGCTACAACAGCTCTGACGATGGTGCTGAATTCTTCGGCGGCGTTGTCAATATGAAGAACTACGTCTCCGTCGGCGCTGACGATGACAGCCTCGATGCGGACACCGGCATTACCGGCAACTTCCAGAACGTGTTGCTCATCCAGCGTTCCGCGAAGGGCGACGCCCTGATGGAAATCGACAGCAATGGTAACGAGGCCGATACGCCCCGTTCGACTCTGAAGATTTCGAACCTGACCGGCATTCAGCCAGAGCTGAGCACCGACAATGAGGCGAACGACCAAGCCGCTATCTTGGTTCGCGGCAACTCGGACGTGACCTTGGCAAACGCGGTTGTCTCGACCCCAAAGAACGAATGCCTTCGCATGAACGGTTCGGGCACCACGCCTGCGACCTTCGTTGCCAAGTCTGTCGTCATGCAGTGTAACGCCACGAAGTATATCGGAACCGGCTCCTATACCGCTGCTGCGGTCAGCACCGCCTTCGGTTCGGGTGCCAACAACAACAACGATAGCTTCACCACCACGCTCGCCAGCCTGTTCATCAACGGCGCGAACGAGCTCGGTGTTGCGACCTTCGACGCAACGACCCTGGCCAGCTTCTTCAGCGCTGTGACCTCGATCGGTGCAGTGAAGAACACGGCTGACAACTGGACCACGAGCTGGACCTGCAACAGCGCCACTGCCGATTTCGGCACGGGCAACAGCGGTCTGTGCTCGTCAATTCCGACCAAATAATCACGTCAGGTACTTAGGGTGAGGGGGCGGCCATATGGCGGCCCCCTTTTCTCCATACGAAATTTGCCCAAGGGGATCGAGAATGGATACGCGTCGGCTTGCCTCACTATTGCTGGTCTCCACTGCTATTGCGATGCCGATGCTGGCCAATGCTCAGGAGGCTCCTGCTGCAGCGACCGATCAGCCCGCCGCTGCCGTCTCAGAGCCTGCACCACAAGAATCCGAAGTCTCTATCCCTGGTGAAGTTGGCGAAATTGTTATTACGGGACGTCGCGATAGCAGCATTGTTCGCACCGCACCGCAGGTCGTCTCTGTTCTAACCGCCGTCGAAATCGCCCGGACCGGTGAAGGCAATATCGCCGGTGCCCTAAGCCACGTCTCTGGCCTCAGCCTGGTTGGCAGTGGCTATGTCTATGTTCGCGGCCTTGGAGATCGTTACTCGCTCGCCCTGCTCAATGGTTCGCCATTGCCGAGCCCTGAGCCGCTCAAGCGGGTTGTGCCCCTTGATCTGTTCCCCAGCAGCATTATTGCCTCGTCTTTGGTTCAGAAGAGCTATTCCGCCAATTTCCCCGGTGAATTTGGCGGCGGGGTTATCAACCTGACCACCAAGGCGATCCCGCGCGAGCCCTTCCTCTCGATCGGTTTTGGCGGATCCGCCGATACTGAAACGACCGGCCGTTTAAGTTACACCTACTTTGGTAGCAAATCCGACTGGTCCGGCTTCGATGATGGCAAGCGTGATTTGGCACCGGCCCTGAACGCCTTCATCGCCAGCGGTGAACGGATCAGTTCGGGCAAGGTCAACACCAACATCATTGCCCGGCAATTGGTTACGGGCCGCAATGCTGTCGTTCAGAGCGGCTCTGAAACGCCTGCCAACGGATCGGTCAATGTCTCGGGCGGATTGTCGTTTGATCGCGGAGCCTACACCATCGGTCTGATCACGGCAGGTGGCTACAGCAACAAATGGTCGACCCGCGATGCGCTGAACCAAAAATCCTTGCAGTCTGACCTCTCCGCTCTGGAGTCTGATTTCCAGCGGGTGACCTCTGACAATCGCATCGTTCTCAATGGCCTTGTCGGGCTGGGTCTAGAGTTTGGCGACAATAAGCTGCGTTGGACCAATCTCTATATTCGTGACACGCTAAAACATACCCGTTTGGGCTTGGGGAATCGCAACCAGACCACCGTCGATTTCATGCAGCAGGATACGGCCTGGTACGAACGCGAATTGATCGACAGCCAAGTCGTGGGTGAATTCCACCCCAATGACAATTTGAGCGTTGATGTTCGTGTCGCCTATGCCAACTCAAAGCGAAATGCGCCCTACGAACTGTCGTTGGAATATGTCCGCACCAACGTGAAGGCGGACCCTTACGGGGCCTATTTCGTCAACCGTCTGAACAATGGTAACGGCGGTGACGCGGTGATCAGCTTCTCCGAGCTTGATGAGAAGCTTTGGTCCGGCGGGATCGATGCCACCTACAAGCTCATGGACAAGCTGAGCGGCACAGTCGGCTACGCCTATGCCGACACCCAGCGCACCAGTTCGCGTCGTGACTTCCAGTTCCAGGCTCCGAGCAATTTCCCGCGCGGTGTCGATATGTTCCGCCCTGACCTTCTGCTGGCACCAGCCGTGATTGAGGCCTTTGGTATCGGGCTGGTTGAAACCAACGAAGGTAACCCAGCCTTCCTTGCGACCCTCACGAACCACGCTGGCTATGTAAAGTTTGACTATCAGATGACGGACACGCTGCAGCTCAATGCCGGCATCCGTTATGAAACCGCCAAGGAAGACGTCGCGCCGATCAAGGTCTTTAAGACCGCCGGTGCGTCACTGGCCGGGACCCAACTTGAAGAAAGCTATTGGCTGCCAGCGGCCACGGTGACGTGGCAATTGGCCTCGGACATGCAGCTGCGGGCCAACGTCTCCAAAACCATAGCCCGCCCACAGTTTCGTGAACTGGTGTACCAGTTCTACTTCGACCCCGATGGCAACCGCATGTATCGCGGTAACCCCTATCTGGTGGACAGCGAGCTGACCAACGCTGAGGCGCGTTACGAATGGTACTTTGACACCGATCAGCGTTTCTCGACGGCGGTTTTCTATAAGAAGATCACCAATCCCATCGAATCCTTCGTTGCCGGTGATGACTTCACCACCAGCTATGCCAATGCCCCTGAAGCCAACCTCATGGGTGTTGAGTTCGACGCTCAGAAATATTTCGACCTGTCCGGCCTTGGGGGTGACTTCTGGGCGGCCCGTCGCTTCGTCCTGAACGGCAACTACACCTACACAAAGTCGGAACTGAAGGTCGCTAAGAACGACACCATTTCGGTTTTTGCCTCATCCTCGAAGAACGCCACCGACTTCTTTAAGGATGGCGCGCAGATGACCGGTCAGTCGGATCATATTTTCAACGTCCAATTGGGACTTGAGGATCGTGATGCCCTGTCTCAGCAGACCTTGATGCTCAACTATGCCAGCAAGCGGGTTTCAAGCCGAGGTTTGGTCAATTCGGGTCAGCCTGACATCTATGCCTATCCTGGCTTCACGGTTGACTTTGTCGCCCGTCAAGGCGTCGCAGTCGCAGGCCGTGATGTGGAGCTAAAGTTTGAAGCGCGCAATCTTACAGGCCGTAAAAACGAAGAATATCAATCCGTTGGGTCTCATCGGGTTGATATCAACACCTACAAGCTCGGCACGGTCATCTCGCTGTCAGCGCAGATGAAATTCTAAGCCCTAAACGGTCATGAGCCCGCGCTTGATATCGATCGAGCGCGGGTGTTTCACAGGGGTGAAGGGCGGTATAACGCTCGGTAAGCGCTATGACAGTGGCTTGGAATTTAATCCGCATACTGTCATAGAACTGACTTGAAGCTGAGCTAATAGCGCCTAGTAGGTGCTGTGTGCGCCCCACCGAAAGCTGCAGTCATGCGCAATCTTGAACCCAACACTACGCGCCGTGTGAGAGACCTTTGCACGCAGAACGCAAGGGTTGGTGCGGTGGCTGGCCTTGCCTTCCTGTCCCTCGCGGCGACTGCTCAAGCCGATGTCATGGAGCTGGGCACCAACGGATTTGTCTGGGTCGCAGGAGCCCCCAAGTCGGCCCCGTCAGACCTGGTAGAGGTCGGCCCGCGCGCTGAGCATGGCTTCACCCCCGTGTCAGATACAGCCGGACCAGCAGCATGGCGGGCTCAGGTCGCGATGCTGGCGAGAAAATACGATATTAGTCCGGCGCTTTTAGAGGCGGTGGTTTGGCAAGAGAGCCGTTGGCATAGCGAGGCGAGGTCCAGCGCCGGCGCCCACGGGCTCGCGCAACTCATGCCCGGAACGGCACGAGAGATGGGCGTTGATATTGCCAATCCGCTGTCGAACCTCGAAGGCGGTGCCCGCTATTTAAAGATCCAGCTTGACCGGTTCGATGGCGACATCGAAAGGGCCTTGGCCGCCTATAATGCTGGGCCGAACCGTGTGATTAGAGAGGGGGGCATTCCCCAAATCCCAGAGACGAAAGCCTATGTTTCTGCGATAATGTCGAGACTTGCTGAATCCGTACGGAGGTCGCCAAAATGAAAAAATCTCAGTTTTTAGGGCTCGTTGCATCCATCGGATCCCTGCCCCTGTCGGCCCATGCTCAGGTCACGACCAACCCTCAGGGGTCGGGTCCGATTGTCGCTGCGCTCAACTGGATCCAAGGCACATTGATGGGTAGTGTCGCAACTGCGATCGCCGTCATGGCTGTGGCCACGGTCGGCTTAATGATGCTGACGGGTCGGATGAACTGGCGGTTTGGCGCGACCGTCATATTGGGTTGCTTCATCCTGTTCGGCGCAGGGGCCATCGTGTCTGGGATCAGATCCGCCGCGGCGCTTGGTTAATCAAAGATGGACCTCATCCGTTTTCCAGTCCACCGCGCCCTTGCCCGTCCACAGATGTTTGCGGGCGTGACCTATAGCTATTTCATTATCAATGCGGCTGTGACGACTGAGGTCTTTCTGATCACAAAGAGCTTCCTCGCCCTTCCGGTCGCGGTGTTGCTGCATATTATTGGCTATCTTGCCTGCCTGCGGGAACCTCGAATTTTCGACCTTTGGCTGACGAAGGTTAGCCGTTGCCCACGGATTTCAAACTGGCGGCGCTGGCGCTGCAACAGCTACGGAACTTGAGGAGCGACCTTGGTGGGCATGTTTGGCACTATGGGGCGTAGGAGCCGTGAGGCTCTAGCCGGGGACCGTTTGCCCTACGCGAAGCTGCTCGATGAGCATGTGGTGCTATTGCGCGATGGCTCGGTCATGATGACCCTGTTGGTGCCCGGCATAAGCTTTGAGACGGCTGACAGTGCCGAGTTGAACGCCTTGGCGGCGACGCGTGAGCTTATGCTCCGCAGCACTCTGGACGCCCGGTTCGTTCTCTATCACCACGTCATCCGCCGCCGCGTTCAGACCGAATTGCGCGGTAAATTTGCTGATCCCTTGGCGGCCCATATTGACCAGTGCTGGGACAATAAGCTTTCCAGTGGGGCCCTGTTCGTCAATGATCAGTTTGTGACCCTGCTGCGGCGCCCGGCTCGCGGTAAGACCGGTTGGGTCGAACGGGTCGCGCGCCAGATCACCCGCTCTCAAGATCGCTCCGAAGGCCCGCAGGCGAACCCGCAGGACATTCGCGATTTGCGGGCGGCGGCCAATGCTATGGTCACGACCTTGGGCGCCTATGGGGCCCGTCCCCTAAGCAACTATCAGGGTAAGTCCGGGGCCTGTTCGGAAATATTGGAGTTTCTCTCCGCCCTCTATAATGGGGAGATGAAACCGGTTCGGCGGCCGTTCGAAGGCACCATGATCGCTGATATGCTGCCCTATAAGCGGGTCAGTTTTGGCGCGGACGCCTTGGAACTGAAGGGCGCTGGAAGCAGTAGCTTTGCGGCCTTGGTGTCCCTGAAAGACTATCCCGATACGACCTCGCCGGGCCTGACCGATTCTCTGCTGAGAATTCCCTGTGAAATGGTGCTCACAGAAAGCTACGCCCCCTCTGATCGCCAAGTGTCGCGCGAACGGATTGACTTGGCCGTGCGCCGACTGCGGTCAGCCGATGAAGAGGCCATGGCTGAGCGGGCGGAACTTCATGCGGCCCGTGATGCGCTGGGATTGGGCGCGGTTGGATTTGGCGACCATCATCTGTCCGTCCTGGTGCGCTCTGATTCCCTTGAGACCTTAGACGCGCTGACGGCAGCCTGCGCGGCGGCGCTCGGTGATGCGGGCGCTGTTGCGGTCCGCGAGGATATAAACCTTGAGCCCGGATTTTGGGGGCAGATGCCGGGCAATGAATCGCTGATTGTACGGCGCTCATTGATCTCATCAGGCAATATGGCCTGCTTTGGATCGCTCCACGGGTTTGCGTTGGGCCAAGCCGAGGGGAACCACTGGGGTGATCCTGTGGCGGTCCTAGAGACCACCAGTGCGACGCCGTTTTTCTTTAACTTCCACAATGGCGATCTGGGTAACTTCACGGTCATTGGCCCGTCCGGTTCCGGCAAGACCGTGGTCATGAATTTTCTCGCCGCTCAGGCCCAACGGTTTGAGCCACGCACCGTCCTGTTCGACAAGGACCGGGGCGCGGAAGTGTTTATTCGCGGCATCGGCGGGCGCTATAGCCGGATCTCTGCAGGTGAGCCGACGGGGTTTAATCCTCTGGCCCTTCCCGACAGCCCGACCAACCGCGCCTTTCAACGCGACTGGTTAGCGGTTCTGCTTGATGCGGATGGCCCCGAAGAGTTGGCGACCATCGCGGCGGCGGTTGATGCGGCCTATGCCAATGATCCCAAACTGCGCCGCCTATCCCATTTTCGCGAATTGCTGGCCGGTTCGCGCAGGCCGCAACCGGGCGATCTCGCCTCTCGGCTGACCGCATGGGTCGGCGAGGGGGAATATGGCTGGCTGTTCGACAATAATGATGACCTGCTCGACCTATCAGCTAAGACCCTTGGTTTTGATATGACGAGCCTGCTTGAGACGCCGCGCCTACGCACGCCGGTGATGATGTATCTGTTCCATCGCATCGAGGAACGGTTAGATGGTCACCCGACCCTGATCCTGATCGATGAGGGCTGGAAGGCCTTGGATGACGAGGTCTTTGCCGCCCGCATTCGCGATTGGCTCAAGACCCTGCGCAAGCGCAATGCCCTTGTGGGTTTTGCGACCCAATCGGCCCGTGACGCGCTCGATAGCCGTATATCAACGGCGTTGGTTGAGCAGACGGCAACCATGATCTTCATGCCCAATGCCAGAGCGCGGGAAGAAGACTATTGCGAGGGATTTGGTCTCACCCAGCATGAGCTTGAGATCATCCGCAATCTGCCCGCCCACAGCCGTTGCTTTTTGGTGCGTCAGCCCGATGCCTCTGTTGTGGTTCGGCTAGACCTGTCCTCAATGCCAGAGCTGCTCACCGTCCTTTCCGGCCGCGAAACCACCGTCAGGCAATTGGATCAGCTTAGAAAGAAGGTCGGCGACGCGCCAGAGGCTTGGTATGAGGCCCTCACTGGACATCCTTGGCCGGGCGAAGCTGGCCAGCGCGCTGTGCGTTCAGAGGCGAGCCGATGAGCCAGTGCAAGGCCGTTCTGGACGCTGCATCGACGGGGGTTGCACCGGCTTTAAGGGCCGTAGACTGCATGAGCGCCGAGGTGACTTCGGCGGCCTTCACCAATCTGTTCGGTTCTAACGGTGCGCTGGCGCCTGTACTGACACTGCTCCTAACCCTTTATATCGCGCTCTTTGCCATTGCCCTGCTGACCGGTCGTTCCAAGATTGGGATCAGCACCCTTACGCCTCGCATGGTCACCTTGGGCGTTGTCTTGACGTTCGCGACCAGTTGGGCGGCCTATCAGGGTGTGGTCTGGAACCTTGCCGTTGGCGCCCCCGATCAGATCGCCGGAGCCCTGTTAGGGGTTCGTGGTTCTGCCACCGAGATCTTTGCTGACAAGATTGATATACTTTTCAACGTCATTGCCGAGACCGCGCAAACGGTCGGCGGACCAGGCGCACGACCCACGCTGCAGGGGGCCTTCACGCCGGTCAATCTGATGTGGCTGGCCGGTATGTTCTTGATGCTGGGCACGGTCGGTATCCTCGTGACAGCGCGGATCGCCTTGGCGGTGCTGCTGGCTGTGGGGCCGGTCTTTGTCACCTTCATCCTGTTTAACGGAACAAGAGGTCTTTTTGCCGGATGGCTGAGGGGCGTGGTCCTGACGGCCATAACCCCTCTCTTTGCGGTGCTCGGTGGTGGATTAATGATCGAGTTGGCAACACCGATCGTGGTTGCCCTTCGTCAAAGTGAGGTTCTTGATCCTAAGGCGGCCATGGCACTGCTGATCTTCTCCATCGTCCATTGTGCGCTCATGGCGCTGGGCATTCGTGTTGCGTCAGCGATGGTTTCCGGATGGCAGGTCTTTGGAACGGCCACCCCGCTCAGCGGCGATCAGGCGAGCGGTTTAATGACCGACCAATCTGTCCTTGGAGCCAATAACGCCTATGGGGCTTCGACAGCGGCGGCACTGTCGCGTAGCCAGAGTTTGACGGCCAGTGTGATCGCCGCCAATGCCGTCGGCGGATCCGGTGCGGCGGCGAGTTTAACCACAGCAACGACACGAAACATCGTCAATACGATCACAGGGACAGGTTCCGCGATCGGCTCGGGAGCACCAGCCAGATCGCGTGGAATCGGTAGTCGGTTTGCCAGCCGCCCCCCTGTCTCTCGGGAGCTCCTAAGATGAAACTGTTTCTCGCGCTGCTGGCTGCAACCCTGTCCCTGACCCTTGGCGCCCAAGCCATGGCGAAGGATGCGAGGCTGTCGGCACGCCCCTATAATCCCGATGAGATTGTGGTGTTGCCGGGCCGTGTCGGTGTTCAAGCGACCATCATATTTGGTGATGACGAGCACATTGAAAATGTCGCCATCGGCGATTCAAACAGCTGGCAGGTGACGCCAAACAAGCGCGCGAACCTGCTGTTCGTAAAGCCGCTGTCTGCCCAAGCCCAGACAAATCTGACGGTTGTGACCGACCGCTACACCTATCTGTTTGACCTGGTTGCCGGTTCTGCCGTGCCCTATTACGTCCTGCGCTTCACCTATCCTGATACAGGCAAGGCCAAGACGGCAGCGATCGGGGCGATGACGGCCGAGGAGGCCGAGGCGGCGAAAAATCCAAATGCCGTCAAGGGCGGACAGCCCCCTTCGGCCTTAAACTTCGCTTGGGCAAGTAAGGGCAGCGCTCGGGTCTTGCCGACTCGCATCTATGACGATGGCGTCTCAACCTATCTCAGTTGGGCTAAGGGCCGTCCGGTGCCTGCCATCTTGCTTCGCGATGACAAGGGCGCTGAGGGCGCAACCAACTATGCGGTGCGCGGGGACTTGATCGTTCTAGATAGCGTACCAAAGGTGATTGTCTTGCGGGCGGGTATCGATGTGGCAACCTTGAAGTATCAAGGCCCTGTCCAGTCTGACCCCGGGTCGGCTGTTCCAAATCCGCAACCGGCGACAGCGCCACCGATAGTCGATAGGGGGCAATGACCATGTCTGGACCCTCCTCCCCGAACCCTCGATTGACCTCCGCAGAGGATACAGATCCGCGTTCGGCCCTGGGATCGAATGCGGCCGATCTCGCGACCCGATCGGTCTTGCCCCTCGTTGCCCACAAGGCTTCGGCCTCTGACGGACTTGGGTTGATATTGGGTATAGCTGCAATTGGGATTCTCGGGGTTGTGACCTTTCTGGGGGTCAATGGTGGCCGTCAAAAGCCAGCGCCCGAGCCGGCCGCGCCTGTGCAAGCCGTTGCTCAGGCTCCTGTGGTGCAACCGGTAGAGCAGGCCCCGCCTGTGCCGGTAGAAGCCATCACCCCGCCGCCCGCGCCATTGCCGGTGCCTGCGCCAGCGCCGATTGGCATTGCCGGGCCTGCGGCAAACCCCTTTTCTACGCCAACGGTTCTGTTCGATGCCAGCGCCCTGCCGCCGTCTATTGTGCCGGGCCTGACTCCAGCCGCAGCCTCACCGGGCGGGCCCAATGATGAGTTCGCCGCCCGGGTTGGCGGTGTTGGCGGGGGCAGCGCCATTGCCGCAGCGGGCATAAATCCCAAGGCCACCGTGACTCAGGGCACCTTGATCCCGGCGGTTCTCGAAACGGCAATCGATACAGATGTGCCCGGCTATCTTCGGGCCATCGTGTCCAGCGATGTGCGCAGTTTCGATGGAACAGTTGTCCTCATTCCCCATTCCTCACGCCTGATCGGCCAATATAAGAGCGGCATGCAGGCGGGCCAAAAGCGCGCCTATGTCATTTGGACACGGCTGATCCGTCCCGATGGCGTCTCGGTCAATATCGCTTCGCCCGCCGTTGGATTTGGCGGGGAGACCGGGCTTCCGGGCAAGGTCAATAACCATTTCTTCGAACGGTTCGGCTCAGCGATGCTTCTGTCGGTCATCGGCGGCATCTCCAGTTCGGGCAGTAACAATGCCACCGTGCTCATTGGCAGTCAGGCCCAGTCGGCCGCCGCCGCCGCCGTTGGTCAGTCCGGTCAGATTGGTCCGACCATTCGCGTGCGCCAAGGCGAGCCCATTCGCGTCTTTACCGCAAGGGACCTCGATTTTTCGAAGGTCACAACCGAATGAGCGACGCGGTTATTCATAATCTTCACGGTGAAGAAGCCGTTCCGCTGATCCCGCGCAGCCTCTATCTGGATGCCTATCTTGCCCCTTTTCAACCTTGGTTGGAAAAGCAGACCGTGACGGAGATCCTCGTCAACCGTCCCGGCGAGCTATGGATCGAGGATGCCACATGCAAGGGCATGCAGCGTATCGAGGTGCCTAAGGTCGACGATATCTTGTTGCAGCGGTTGTCAGAACAGGTCGCCCGCATCAGCCATCAGGGGATCAATCGCGAAAACCCCCTCCTGTCGGCCACCTTGCCCACCGGTGAACGGATCCAGCTTTGCGGTCCCCCCGCGACCCGCAGCCATTGGGCCTTGGCCATCCGGCGCCATCGGCTCTTAGATATTTCCCTGGAATCCTATGATCCAGGCCCCCTTCAGCCGGTCGTGAACCATCCGCCAATCGATCTGTCCCTTGAGCCTATTCGGTTCTTGAGAGACGCCATTCTTCGACGGCAAACCATTTTGATTTCGGGCGGGACATCCACGGGCAAGACGACCTTTCTCAATTCAATGTTGCGCGAAATTCCGAGCGAAGAGCGCGTTGTCCTTGTCGAAGATACCGCTGAGCTAAAGTTGGCGGGAGCCAACGGCGTGGGCCTAATTGCGGTCAAGGGCGAGACGGGCGAGGCGCGGATATCCACGGACGACCTGTTGCAAGCGGCCTTGCGCCTGCGTCCTGACCGGATTGTCTTGGGGGAACTGCGCGGCCGCGAGACGGTGAGTTTCTTGCGCGCGATCAATACGGGCCATCCGGGCTCCTTTTCGACCATCCATGCCAATTCGCCGCGCGGGGCATTGGAGCAGATCGCGCTGATGGCCATGCAGACCGGTATCGGCCTGACCCGGCGCGAGACCATTGAATATGCCGCCTCTGTCATTGATGTGGTTGTGCAGCTTGAGCGGCGCGATGGTCGACGCCAAATAGCAGGGCTCGCATCTGCTCGAGATCTTGTTTCGCCATCTTAGCGACCACCACGTCTGGCCTCGCCTCCTAGGGGCCGAACTTGAACTGTCTGTCGGTTATTTCACGCCTCAAGAGGGAAGTCCTAGTGATGAAAAACTATCTCGCCATGGCCGCCGCCGTCGCCATGTTGGCCTCCGCCAACAGTGCCCACGCGGCGCGTGATTATGTCTGGGCCGCCGGGTCCTCGACCGTGTTCCCCTTTTCCACCCGCGTGGCGGAGAACTTCTCGAAAAAGACCGGCCGCAAGGCGCCGAAGGTCGAATCGCTGGGCACTGGCGGCGGCATCAAGCTGTTCTGCTCGGGTTCAGGCGAGGGCTTCCCCGACATCGCCAATGCCTCACGGCCCATGAAGCGCTCGGAATTTGACCAGTGCCAAAAGAAGGGCGTCAAGGACATCGTCCAGCTCAAGATTGGCTTTGATGGCATTGTCGTCGCCGTCGACAAGAACGGTGCTAATTACAATCTGACAACCCAAAATCTCTACCAAGGCCTTGCGGCCAACATTGTGCGCAATGGCCAGTTCGCCAAGAACCCCTACGCCAAGTGGAGCGATGTTGGCGCGGGCTTACCGGCCTCGCGCATTGTGGTCTATGGCCCGCCCCCGACCTCTGGAACCCGCGATGCCTTTATCGAGTTGGCAATCGAAGCGGGAGCCTTGAAGTTCCCTGCAGCAGCAGCCTTGAAGGCCTCCAATGAGCCGCAGTTCAAGGCCAAGGTTGACCCTCTGCGCGAAGATGGCGGCTGGATCGATGCCGGCGAGAACGACAATGCCATCATCGGGACCCTGACCAAGACCCCCGGGGCCTTGGGTGTGTTTGGCTATTCGTTCCTTGAAGAGAATGTCGACAAGGTGAAGGGCGCTTCGGTCAATGGCTTTCGTCCAACGCCCAAGACCATTACCGACGGCACCTATCCGCTGTCTCGCTCGCTCTATATCTACGTCAAGAAGTCCATGGTCGGGGTGACGCCGGGCCTGAAGGAATTTGTCGACGAGTTTGTCTCTGACGCCGCCACCGGACGCGGCGGCTATCTGCAGGGTCGCGGTTTGGTCCTGCTGCCAGCCGATCAGCATGCGGCCAACAAGGGTGCCGTTAAGGCCCTCGCCCCAATGAAGCGCCCTGCGAGCTAGATCTCTATTTTATCAACGAAAACAAAAGCCCGGTTGTGAAAACAGCCGGGCTTTTTGCTTTGATCGGTGACGGTCCCTCGGGCGAGCCTATTGCGGCGGCGGTGCCTTGCTGCGTAGGCGGGCCAGTCGGCGCAGACGTCGCCAGAAGCGGGCCTTTTCCGGCGCGGGATAGGGCTCCAGATTGCGGATGAATTCTTCGGTCGAGGCGCGCCAGCTATAGGTCAGGGCAAAGGCGCGAACAGCCTTGCGGTCGAGCTTGAGGCATTCAAGGCAAGCCGTTTTCATGGCTTCTAGGCTTTCGTCAGCGGCGATGACGCCCGCACCAGAGCCGGGAATGATGTCAATCGGACCGGGGGCTGGGAAGCCCGCGACCGGCGTTCCGCAGCCCATGGCCTCAAGGATCACTAGCCCAAAGGTGTCGGTCAGGGACGGGAAGACAAAACAGTCCGCATCAGCAAAATGGGCGGCAAGCTCATCCCCAAACTTGGCGCCGAGAAAGACGGCGCCGGGATATTTGGCTTCGAGTTCTTCGCGCTGAGGGCCGTCGCCAACAATGACCTTGGTGCCGGGAAGGTCCAGCTCCAAGAAGGTTTCGATGTTCTTTTCCACGGCGATACGGCCGACATTGAGCCAGATCGGACGGGGCAGGTCGCCGTAAACGCCCTCGCGGCCATCCATGCCGATCGGGCGGAACAGGTCGGTGTCTACGCCTCTCGTCCAGGGCGAGATGTTGTGAAAGCCCCGCGCCAGAAGTTCGTCGCGAAAGGTCGGCGTGGCCACCATCAGGCGCCCAGACGGCTCATGGAACCAGCGCATATAGGCATAGCCTGCGGCCAGAGGCAGAGGCAGGCGGGCGGAGACATATTCTGGGAATTTGGTGTGGTAGCTGGTGGTGAAGGGCAGCTTCCATTCGATACATACCCGCCGCGCGGCCAGACCGATGGGGCCTTCCGTGGCAATATGGATCGCCTCGGGCTCAAAGGACTTGAACCGGTCTTGGATAGGCTCATAGGTTCCGACGGCCAGCTTGATTTCGGGATAGGTCGGCAGAGGGAAGGTCTTGAACTGGTCCGGCGAGATCACATCGACCTGATGGCCCATGGCGCGGCATTCGGCGATGGTGCGCGTCAGCGTCCGCACGACCCCGTTGACCTGAGGCTCCCAAGCATCGGTGGCCAATAGGATCCGCATCAGGCCGTGGCTCGCCCGCCGAGGGCCGGACGCGTGGTCCGATCCGCCTTGCGCTCAATCATCGACCATGATCGCATCTTGGCCCACTCCAACAGTTCCAGCCGACCGTCCATATGCTCGACGAGGGCGGTGCAGCTCTCCACCCAATCGCCATCATTAATATAGGTGATGCCGTCAATATCACGCATCTCGGCCTTGTGAATATGACCGCAGATCACCCCGTCAACGCCGCGACGCCGTGCCTCATCGGCAACGGCACCTTCGAAGTTCTCAATGAATTGCAAGGCGTTCTTCACTTTGCCCTTCAGGAAGGCCGACAGGCTCCAATAGCCAAAGCCCATCTTTCGTCGCGCATGATTGAACAGTGTGTTCAGCATAAGGATGGTTCTATAGGACCAATCGCCGAGGAAGGCGAGCCACTTGGCATGCTGAACCACGCCGTCGAACTCATCGCCATGGGTGACCAAAAAGGTCCGCCCGTCGAGCGTCGTATGGATGGCGTCGCGGGCAATGACCACACCGCCGAAATGGACGCCGCAATAGTCTCGCGCGACCTCATCATGATTGCCGGGCACATAGATTACAGCCGTACCCTTACGGGCCATGCGCAGGACCTTTTGCACCACGTCATTGTGGGACTGCGGCCAGTGCCAGCCGCCCTTAAGCTTCCATCCGTCTATGATGTCACCGATCAGATAGAGCTGTTCGCATTCCATGCTGCGGATGAAGTCCAGCAACAGCTCGGCCTGACAGCCCCGCGTGCCCAAATGAACATCCGAAATGAATACAGATCGAAAACTGTGGGTCGGGACGTCTGACGTCATGAGGCGGTCCGTTGTGCAGGTCTGCTTAGCCTATGGGCAGTTCATGCCTGCCTAAGCTGATTGCATGTCTGTTTTGTGAAATAGCAGTCTTGGTCTCTTGAGCCCTCTGGTGAGGTTGGATCAGGCGTGTATGAACATTATCTAGCAGGGGGCGTCCCGCCTTGTGATGGTTGGTGGATCAGGCATTGAAACAGCAGATGGGCGACAGCGCTGAGATGATCAGTTCCGCCAAGGACACGCCCAAGTCCTTGCGGACCCGCTCGCGAATTCTTGATGCCGCCATGACCCTGTTCGCGGAGATCGGCTATCACGCGGCCAACAATGCCCGGATCGCAGAGGCGGCGGACCTGACGCGCGGCGCGATGCTCTATCATTTTGTCTCGCGCGAAGATCTGGTCGAGGCTGCCATCGGCCATATCCAGACCCGGCGCAACGCCCTGTTTGAGGCGGCGGCCCAAGATATTGCGCCCGGTGAAGATGTCAGCGAGCACGCTATCGAGTCCTACTGGCAGCTACTCCACACTGTGCCCTATATCGCCTTTGCCGAACTGGAGGCTGTGGCCCGCACGGACGCAACGGTTCGCGCCTGTTTGGCAACCGCCCAAGAGGCCTTTGACCGCGCTCAGATTGGTGGCCAGTCGACGGCGATGGTCAGTGCAGGCGCGGGCCCGAGGTTCCAAACAACCCGCGATCTGGCCCGGTTTATGCTAGAGGGTCTGGCGCGCGGGGGCGTGACCTATGATCAGGAGGCGCGCACTGAGCGGTTGCTGACAGTGATCAAACGTGCCACCCACATGCTTAACCGCAAGGGTTCTGTGCAGGATCTTTGGCCCGATTGACGCCTGCGCACGAACAGGGCTCGAAAGCCTTGGTGTGATCTCGTAACCTCTGGAAAATCATCCAAGGAGGATATCGCCATGTCTGTTGATCCATCCGGTGCCATCGACCCGACCCGCGAGCAGTTTAACCAGTTCAAGGCCCTGCCCAGGGACCAGCCGGTTCACATGCTCAATCTGGTTCGCCTGCGCGATGTAGCGCTCTATCCTGAGGGCCATTCGCTGCATGGCAAGGGGCATTCTGGCCTAGAGGCCTACCGCGCCTATGGCCGCGAGAGTGCCGAAGTCTTCAAGCGCGTTGGCGGCAATCAAATCTGGGCCGGTAAGCCGCAGGTCGTGCTGACGGGGCCGGTTGAGGAACATTGGGACCTCGCCTTTATCGCCTACTATCCGACGGCGGTGGCCTTCCTAGAGATGGTCACCGATCCTCATTACCGCGTCGTTGTCGCCCATCGTACCGCCGGTGTGCTTGATTCGCGTCTGATCCGTATGGAACCGATCGAACCGGGCGAAGGCTTCGGCGAATAGATATTGATTACGAGCCCGTAAGCGGCATCTACGCGCCAGACCCATCCCCGCACTCTCCACCGCGTTCCCCGCGAAGGCGGGGATCCAGTCTGGCCGCTTCGACGGTGTGCAGGGTTCTGGGTCCCCGCCTGCGCGGGGAACACGGATGTGGGTGTCTTCGCGCGTCTTCCTCGTGCGCGGGCAAGGCCCTAGACTGGGCTCATGAGTCGCGCGCCCTTCAGCTTCTATGAGTTCTTTGCCGGGGGCGGCATGGCGCGTGCGGGGCTGGGTCTGGACTGGACCTGTCGCCTCGCCAATGACCTTGACCCATCAAAGGCCGCCGCCTACCGCGCCAACTGGGGTGTGGGGGACCTGATTGAAGCCAATGTTTGGGATCTGACCCCCGACGATATGCCCGGCACCGCCGATCTGGTCTGGGCCTCGTCACCCTGTCAGGACCTGAGCCTTGCTGGCCCTCGCGCGGGCCTTTCGGGGCAAAGGTCCTCAGCCTTTTGGGGCTTTTGGCGGCTGATCGAAGCCTTGGATGATCAGGGCCGAGCGCCTGGCGTCATCGTCATTGAAAATGTTGTCGGCCTTTTGACCTCGCGCGGCGGGCAGGACTTTACGGCGATCTGTGAGGCCTTGGCGTCTCGGCACTATCGGTTCGGACCGCTCGAGATCAATGCCGCCCATTTTGTGCCCCAGTCCCGGCCTCGCCTGTTCCTGATCGCCACGCGCTCGGAGGGGCTGGCCACGGAAGACCCCGGGCCTTGGCATGGTCCCAGTGCCCGCTTGGCCGCCGAGCGATTGCCCAAGGCGCTTCAACCCCATTGGCGGTGGTGGCATCTGCCGGAACCTGACGCGCGAAATACAGCCTTGGGCGACCTGCTCGAGCCTGATGATCAGGTGATTTGGCATTCGCCGCAGCAGACCCAAAGGATCCTGGCCCTGATGGCCCCGCTCCATCGCCGCCGTCTCGAACAGGCGATGGCGCAGGCCAGAGCCGATGGACAGCGGCAGGTAGGGGCGCTCTTTCGGCGAACCCGACAAGAGCAGGGCCGCTCAAAGCAGCGCGCCGAGGTTCGGTTTGATGGGCTGGCGGGCTGCCTTCGCACGGCGCGGGGCGGGTCCTCGCGTCAGACCGTGGTGGTGATTGACCCGGCCTTCGAAGGGGCTGCCCTACGCACAAGGCTGATGTTGCCGCGCGAGGGGGCAAGGCTGATGGGGCTTGGCGATGACTATATCCTGCCAAAGGGGGCGGCTGCGGCCCTAACCCTTGTTGGAGACGGCGTTGCGGTGCCGGTCGTGGCCTTTCTCGAACGCTACCTGCTGCGTCAGATGGTGTTAGCCTGCCAATCTGCGAGACAAGCGGCGCAAGCCTGATAAGGTACCGCCATTGGGCCAAGATTCATTTGCGAGAACACCACCATGTCTTCGTCTTCTCACGACAACGCCTTCGACGCCGCACAGTACCGCCGAGCCGGCCGTGGACGGGTTTACGACTCTATCATCGACACCATCGGTGACACCCCCTTGGTGCGTCTCCCGCGCCTGACCGCTGAGCTCAAGCCCAAGGGTGAGGTGCTGGCCAAGCTGGAATTCTTCAACCCCATCGCCAGCGTCAAGGACCGTCTTGGGGCCTCGATGATCGCGTCGCTGGAGCATCAGGGTCTGATCAAGCCGGGCACCACCATCGTTGAGCCGACCTCTGGCAATACCGGCATTGCGCTGGCCTTTGTCTGCGCGGCCAAGGGCTATCCCCTGATCCTGGTCATGCCCGAAAGCATGTCCATCGAGCGCCGCAAGATGCTGGCCCTCTTGGGCGCCAAGCTTGAGCTGACTCCGGCTGAAAAGGGCATGCGCGGCGCGGTCAATCGGGCGCAGGAACTGCTCAGCGAAATTCCCGGCTCGGTCATGCCGCAGCAGTTCGAGAATTCCGCCAATCCCCTGATCCACCGGGTCTCGACGGCTGAAGAAATTTGGAACGATACGGCAGGGTCCGTCGATGCCGTGGTCTCTGGCGTCGGCACTGGCGGCACCATTAGCGGCATCGGCCAAGTGCTGCGCGCCCGCAAGCCCGGTCTGAAGATGATTGCCGTCGAGCCTGAGGCCTCACCGATCCTGTCGGGTGGTCAGCCTGGACCGCACAAGATCCAAGGTATCGGGGCAGGCTTCGTGCCCGGTATTCTCGACCGCGGCGTCATTGATGAGGTGATCCAGGTCTCGAATGACGACGCTTTTGACATGGCCCGCAAGGCCGCGCGCGTCGAAGGTCTTCCGGTCGGCATCTCGTCGGGCGCCGCCCTCGCCGCCGCCTTCCGCGCCGCCAGCCGCGATGACTATGCTGGTAAGGTGATCGTTGCGATCATCCCAAGCTTTGCGGAACGTTATCTGTCGACGGCCCTGTTCGACGGCCTATAGGGTCAAAGCGGGCCTGATATCGGCGTCTTGTCGGCATCAGGCTCGGCTATGGCGTCCGATGGCGGCATAGAGCGCGGAGGGCAGGATGGGCTTGGCGACGTGGTCGTTCATCCCGGCCGCTAAGCAATCATCAACATCTTGCGGCTCTTCGGCTGCAGACAGGGCAATGATCGGCACGGTCGCATGGGCCCCCCCCATGGCGCGGATGGCGCGGGTCGAGGCGTGGCCATCCATGCCCGGCATGCGAATATCCATCAAGATCAGGTCAAAATGCTTGCGCTGGGCGGCATAGATCGCGCTCTGGCCATTTTCGACCGCCTCGATCTCGCAGTCCAAGGGCTTAAGGATGGTCTTGATCAGCTCTTGGCTAAAGGCATTGTCTTCGGCCAGAAGGATGCTCATGCGCTGGATGGGCACCGCTTCGGGCAAGACCGTCGCCAAGGGCTCCGAAGCATCGAGCGGCAGGTCCAGCTCAAACCAGAACTGCGCGCCGCCACCGGCGATATTTTCAGCCCCGATGGTGCCGCCCATCAACTCGACCAACTGACGGCTGATCGACAGGCCAAGGCCCGCACCGCCTGTCTTGGCCGGGACCGGCGCGTCGGCGGCTGTGACGCGATCAAACAGGCGCGGCAGGAGGACCGGATCAAGGCCCGTGCCCGTATCGGTAACGCTGATCCGAATTTTCGCCCGGTCCTGCTCAGTTTTGAGCACCAGCTTCAGCGCAATTTCGCCGCCAGATGAGTGTTTGGTGGCATTGCTGACCAGATTGAACAGGATCTGACTGATCCGCCCGGGATCGCCGACGGTCAGGGGGATCGTCTCGGGCAGGTCCACGCCGAGAGCGAGTCCCTTCGCGCGCGCCTCTGGGGTCATGACCTCAATGACATTGGTGAGGGTGTCCGAGAGACGGAAACTTTCTTCGACCAGACGCACCGTGCCAAATTCAAGACGGCTAATATCCAGCACATTATTGACGATGGCCATCAACTGACGGCTGGCATCCTGAACCAGGTCCAGATAGTGCCGATCCCGGTCATTGAGCCCGCCATCGGTGCCGATCATTTCGCTCAAACCGATAATGCCGGTCAGCGGCGTGCGCAGTTCATGGCTCAGGGTCGACAGAAATTCAGACTTTGACCGTGCCGCCGCCTCCGCAATCGCCTTTGCGGCTTCAGCCTCCTGCTCGGCGATTTTGCGGTCATGAATGTCGCGAACAATGTCGATCCATTCGAGGATCTCGCGATTTGGACCGAGCAGGAACCGGATATTGCTCTGCAGCCAGATCCAGCCCCGCGTCTTGTGCAGATAGCGATATTCAACGGGGATACGGTTGCTGTTCTCGCCCTTGGCAATCATCGCGCGGACAGCCGCGAGGGCCAGTTTCCAGTCTTCGGGATGAACGCGCCGGGTTGGACGATGTCCGACCATCTCCTTGGCGTCATACCCAGTGACCGTGACGACGGCAGGAGAGATATAGGTACAGGTTCCATCCCCCCGAACCCGCATGATCATGTCGCGGCTATAGGTGGTTAGAAAGCGCAGGTGACGCTCGCTCTCGACCAGATCCTGATCCTTCTGGCGCAGCTCAGTAATGTCGATCGTGATACCAAACAGCGCCGGATGGGCGGATTTGGCGCTGGGTTCACGCTCGACGCGGGACCAGAGGTGACGCACGCCAAGGGTCGGGTGGTTGAGCCTAAACTCCGCGAAGGCTGGGCCGGTCTGATTGAGCCCCGCCATGACCATCTGGCCCATCAGGTGGCGGTCTTCTTGCACGAACCGTTCGAGCATCGAAGCGGCCGTGACCGGCTGATCCGACGACAGGCCGTGGATCTCGTACATGGTCTCTGAAAAAATGATGTTGTTGCTAGGCGTCAGCAGCCGCCAATAGCCTACGCGTGCCACGGTCGTGGCCATGATCGCTGCGGTTAGGTCGTCGAAACTGCCCGCCTCGTCAGCATCCAAGCTCTGGCCATAGACAATGTCGCCGGTCGCCTTTGGACGGTCTTGGACGGACTTATCATCAGACATGAGGGCAAAGCTACGCTGGCGGGACCTATGGGTTCGCCTTTAATGTAGCACTATCTATATATCAAAGTAGATAAAATTGACTGCTCTATCATAGATTAAAGGTGAGATGCCTCGCCTCGGGCCTTTCATAAAATATCTAAAATTACCGATATTGCCGCGCGAACGGGACAAACAGTTCTTGTTTGAACTTAAAGCAAACGGGCGAGGCTATTGGCCCCGCCCGATCGCAACTATCAGAAAGGTCGAGGTTGGAGCCTAGAGGGTGCGGGCGATCAGCACCTTCATGATCTCGTTGGCCCCGCCATAGATGCGCTGGATGCGAGCATCCTTATACATCTGGCCGATGGGATATTCGGTCATATAGCCGTAGCCGCCGAACAGTTGCAGGCACTCATCGACGATCTTGCACTGCAGATCGCTGACCCAATATTTGGCCATGGAGGCCGTCGCCGCATCCAGCTTGCCCGCCATCAAGAGGTCAGTGCAGTGATTGACGAAGACCTTGGCGACAGTGGCTTCTGTCTTGGCTTCGGCCAGCTTGAACTGGGTGTTCTGGAAGTCGATGATGCGCTGGCCAAAGGCCTTGCGGTCCTTGACATACTCGATGGTCACCTGCAGCGCCCGCTCAATCATAGCCAGGCCCTGAATGGCGATGATCAGACGTTCCTGAGGCAATTGCTGCATCAGTTGAACAAAGCCCTTGCCTTCTTCGGCACCCAGCAGGTTCGAGGTCGGGACCCGGACATCGTTGAAGAACAGTTCGGACGTGTCTTGGCTCTCTTGCCCGACCTTGTGCAGGTTGCGGCCGCGCTCAAAGCCCTCGACTTCATCGGTCTCGACCATGATCAGGGACGTTCCCTTTGACCCCAGTGTCGGATCGGTCTTGCAGACCACGCAGATCAGGTTGGCGGTTTGGCCATTGGTGATGAAGGTCTTTTGACCATTGATCACATAGTGGTTGCCGTCCTTCTTGGCGGTGGTCTTGACCCCTTGCAGGTCCGACCCGGCGCCGGGCTCGGTCATGGCGATGGCGGTGACCAGTTCGCCGGAGATGATCCGGGGCAACCAGCGCTGCTTTTGCTCTTCAGAGCCATAGTGGTTGATATAGGGGGCGACGATGGCGTTGTGCAGGGTGATGCCGAAGCCCTCGACGCCCTTCAGGCCCATCTGCTCCATGATCACGACCTCGTGGCGGAAGTCACCGCCAGAGCCGCCATATTCTTCAGGAAGAGACACGCCCAGAAGGCCCGCTTCGCCCGCGATGTTCCACATCTTGCGGTCCACCACGCCATTGTCGCGCCAGCGCTGGACCTCGGAAGGTCCCGCGTGGTCGTCAAAGAAGCGGCCCACGGCGGCTTCAAAGATGTTGAGCTCTTCAATGTCCATGAAGGCTGGCTTTTCAACGTTCAGAACGCCCATGATGTTTCCTGTCTTTTAAGTCGTTGATCGAGATGTGGTTCAGAAGCGGTCAGCGGCAAGCGCCATCATGGTCGCTGAGCCGGTCTTGAGTTTGGCCAGATGGGATCCGGTATCGGGCAAGACCCGCTCGACAAAGAACCGGCCCGTGACCAGCTTGTCGGCATAGAAGGGATCGCTTGCCCCCTCTGCGATCTTGGCGGCGGCGGCCTTAGCGATCAGGGCCCACATATAGGCGGTGCCCGTCAGGCCAAAGAGGTGCAGATAGTCGCTGGACGCCGCCCCGGCATTGTCTGGATTTTGCAGGCCGTTAGACATGAGCCACATCGTGGCCTCTTGCAGCTGGGCCTTGGCGGTTTGAAGGCCTTCGACAAAGACCTTCAGCGTCTCGTCTTCGTCATGATCGGCGAGGAAGGCATCGATCTCGGCAAAGAAGCTCATCACGGCGCGGCCACCGCTGGCCGCCAGCTTGCGACCGACCAGATCGAGGGCCTGAACGCCGTTGGTGCCCTCATAGATCAGAGTGATGCGCACATCGCGCATATATTGCGAGGCCGCATAACTTTCAGTGAAGCCCGACCCGCCATGGACCTGCAGCGAGTCCGAGGCGATTTTGAAGCCCTTGTCGGTGAAGAAGCCCTTCAGGACCGGGGTCATCAGGCCCATATAGTCGTGAGACTTTTGCCGCACCTCTGCATCGGGGCTCTTGGTCGCTAAATCGCCGTGCATACCGGTCCAGAGCATGAAGGCTCGGCCGCCTTCGAGCAGGCATTTGGACTCCATCAACATCCGCCGTACATCGGGATGGACGATGATGGGATCAGCCGGTCCTTCGGCATTTTTTGGGCCGGTGAGGCTGCGCCCCTGCAGGCGGTCCTTGGCGAAGGCCACGGCACCTTGATAGGCGGCTTCACCCTGGGCCAGACCCTGCAGGCCGACCCCGAGGCGGGCCTCATTCATCATCACGAACATGATCTTGAGGCCGTTATTTTCCTCTCCGATCAGCCAACCGGTCGCGTCCTCATAGGACATGACGCAGGTCGCGCTGCCATGGATGCCCATCTTCTCTTCGAGGCCGACACAGTTGGCGCTGTTGCGTGCGCCCGGGTTGCCGTGCGCGTCAGGAATATGCTTGGGCACGATGAACAGGGAAATGCCCTTCACTCCAGCGGGCGCGCCCTCGATGCGGGCCAGCACCAGATGGACAATGTTCTCGGCCATGTCATGTTCGCCGCCGGAGATCCAGATCTTCTGGCCGGTGATCTTGTAAGAGCCATCGGCCTGCGGCACAGCCTTGGTGCGCAAAAGGCCCAGATCGGTGCCGCAGTGGGGCTCGGTCAGGTTCATGGTCCCGCCCCACTGACCGGTGGCCAGTTTGGGAAGGTAGAGGGCCTTTTGATCGTCCGACCCGCCTGCGAGGATGGCTGAATAGCAGCCATGGGTCAGGCCCGGATACATGGCAAAGGCCATATTGGCCGCCGATGACATCTCGCTATAGGCCAGGGTCACAACCGCTGGCAGGCCCTGACCGCCGAACTCAGGTTCAGCGCCGATGGCAGGCCAGCCGCCATCGACCATCGCCTTGTAGGCGGCCTTGAAGCCGTCTGGCGTCTTGACCGTGTGATCGGGTGACCAGACACAGCCCTGCTTGTCGCCTATGCCATTGAGGGGGGCGAGCACCTCTTCACAGAATTTCGCCCCTTCGGTGAGGACCTGTTCGACCAACTCTACCGAGGCATCAGCAAAGCCGGGAAGGTCGGCATATTGCGCAATGTTCAACACGTCCCGAAGGACGAACATCTGATCACGGACAGGGGCACGATAGGTCATGAAGGTTCCGAAACTCTGGAGTTAAGCGCTCAGCAAGACATCCTAGTCGGCGTGGGCGTTGTCGGCCACACCATCTAAACGGGCCCGCAGGACCTGATCATAGTCTGCGGCGCGAGGCAAAAGGTCTGGGCGCAGTTGGGTCAATTGCCGCTCCATGCGATCACAGCCGCCGCGCAGTTGCTCAATGGCGCCGTCAATATCGTCACGCTGGGCTTCGAGGGCCAAGATCCGTTCGCGGAACTTCTTAAGCGACTTGGCCATCTGGGCGGCGCCGCCGTCGTTCTCGTCATAGAGATCCAGAATTTCGCGGATTTCCGCGAGGCTGAGCCCGACCCGCTTGCCGCGCAAAATGAGCTGCAGGCGCGCGCGGTCTCGGTGATTATAGACCCGGTTGAGGCCCTCGCGCGCAGGATAGAGCAGGCCCTTATCTTCGTAGAACCGAAGAGCGCGCGGGGTGACGCGAAACTCGACGCAAAGATTGCGAATGGTGAAGGTGCGCTCTGGACGCCTCAGATCAGAGGTCATGTCATGTCTCCCATCATCTTGTTTTCCGAACGCTAAATGCCCCTTACGTTAACGTCAAGTGTGCCAAAACAGCCATAGCCAATATTCTCTGATCAGGGGCCTGTTGTGCACCCATTACCCGTGCTACGTGTTTTTCAGCGCTTTTGACCGGTTAAGCTGTTTGGTCTTGAGCCGTCAAATCTTGGCCCCAACCGCGCCGGAGCCGGTCATGAGTGCCCTGTCCCATGCCCAGATCTGGGGCGCGATTGACGCCTTGGCCGCGCGGCTTGCCATGTCCCCATCATCCTTGGCCAAAATGGCGGGGCTCGATTCTACGATCTTCAACCGGTCTAAGCGACTGTCAAAAGAGCGCCCGCCCCGCCCGCGCTGGCCCTCGACCGAGAGCCTCGCCAAGGTGATCGCAGCGGCGGGGATCAGTTTTGCAGACTTTGCGGCCTTGGCGGACGATACGGCCGCAAGCCCCATCGGCTATGCCCCCTTGATGGGTTTCAATGAGGCCGCGCAAGCCGGTCATATTGATCCCTCCGGATATCCAATCGGCACGGGCTGGGATGTCGCCTTGGTCCCGGGTGTGGCCGAGGAGGGGGCCTTTATGCTGGAGATTAGCGGTCATCAGTGGGCCCCGATCTATCGCGATGGCGACCGCCTTGTTATCAGTCCCAGCCTCGAAGCGCGCCGAGGCGACCGCGTGGTGCTCAAGACTCGCTCTGGCGACATGAGGGTCATGCAGTTGGCGCAGAGGTCGGCTCAAAAGCTTGTCCTCGCCGCCCTTAATCCCGATCAGCCGGGCCTGACGGTCGACCTCTCCGAACTGGTTTGGATGTCGCGTATTGTCTGGGCCAGCCAGTAGGGTTGGGGGTCAAATCTCAACGCCCCTGTGGCCCATAGGGCGCTATGGCACCACGGAATCGCGCTTTGACGATCTATCTTTAAGCTGAATCAATGCTTTGGTTGAGAAAATAGCCCTATTGCCCTAAAGGAGCGCCAGCGCGCCTCCCCGTGCGCTTTCCCCGGGCGATCGTTTGTGTGCGCCGGGCAGATCAGTCAGGACCTTTATGCCCTTTTCCACCACCCATCCCGCGCTGCAGAGCGCACTCGTTGAGCAGGGTTATAAGGACCCCACTCCGGTGCAGGCAGCTGTCCTTGAAGCGCGGGCTATCGACCAAGACCTCCTCGTTTCCGCCCAAACCGGTTCGGGCAAGACTGTTGCCTTTGGCCTCGCCGCCGCTTCGACCCTGCTTGGGGATGCTGAGCGGATGGGCCAGTCTGGCCCGCCCCTGTGCCTGGCCATTGCGCCGACCCGTGAATTGGCCATTCAGGTCAGCCGCGAACTGACCTGGCTCTATGGCAAGGCTGGCGCGGTTGTCGTCTCTTGCGTCGGCGGCATGGATGCGCGCCGCGAGCAACGGTTGCTCAGCTATGGCGCTCACATCGTCGTCGGCACCCCCGGCCGTTTGCGTGATCATATTGAGCGCGGCCATCTGGACCTGTCGGCCTTGAAGGTTGCGGTGCTGGACGAGGCCGACGAGATGCTCGATCTCGGCTTTCGCGATGATCTGGAATTCATTCTCGATGCCGCGCCGGTCGAGCGCCGGACCTTGCTGTTCTCGGCCACCATCGCCAAAGATATCGCCACCCTTGCGCGCCGCTATCAGCGCGATGCGGTGCGGATCGATACGACCAGCCTGAACGAACCCCATGGCGATATCGAATATCGCGTCATCAGCTGCGCCCCCAACGAGATCGAGCGGGCGGTAGTCAATGTGCTACGTCACGTCGATGCGCCCGGCGCTCTGGTCTTCTGTTCGACCCGCGAAAATGTGCGGCGGCTCTATTCCAGCCTGCGCGAGCGCGGCTTTGAGGTCGTCACCCTGTCGGGCGAGCTGTCCCAGCGCGAGCGGGCCGATGCTCTGCAAGCCCTTCGCGATGGTCGCGCGCGGGTCTGTGTCGCCACCGACGTTGCGGCACGCGGTCTGGACCTGCCCGACCTTGGGCTCGTGATCCATGCTGACCTGCCGGTCAACCGCGCGGGCCTTCTGCACCGCAGTGGCCGGACAGGCCGGGCTGGCCGCAAGGGCGTCTCGGTCCTGATGGCGCCCTACAGCCGCCGCCGCCGGGTTGAGCAGGTTCTGTCGTCTGCCAACATCGAAGCGACTTGGAGCGGTCCGCCCAGCGCCGAAGAGATCCGCGCCGGTGATCTGCAGCGCATGTTGCAAGACCCGCTTCTGACCGAGGCCCCCACCGAGGAAGAGCTGACCCTCGCCAATGCGATCATGGAAACGCGCACCCCGATGGAGATTGCGACGGCGCTGATCCGTCTGCGCCAATCGGCCCTGCCTGCGCCAGAAGACCTGTTCGACGATCCGCGCGCCAGCATGGCCCCGCCCTCGCGCTCGCCGCAGGACAAGGACCGCGACCGGGCCTTTGATCGTGACCGCGATGGTGGCCGTCCCGAACGTATGGCCGCCGAAGATGTGGTCTGGTTCCGTCTGTCGACAGGCCGCAACAATAATGCCGACCCAAAGTGGCTGATCCCCCTGATCTGCCGCGCCGGTCACATCACCAAGAAGGACATTGGCGCGATCAAGATCTTTGATCGGGAAACCAAGTTCGAGATCACCAAGGAAGCCGAAGCCCGCTTTACCGCCGCCATCAAGGCAGCGGCAGAAAGTGCGCCCGACAATGATCTGCGTATTGAACCGGCTGTCGCCCCTTCGGCCAACCGCGACGGTCCGCGCGAGCAGCGGCCTCGTCCGCCCCGCGATCAGCGCGGTCCAGCCCCGCAGGCCCGTGAAAAGCGCGCCTATGAGCCGCGCTCGCCAGATCGTCCGTTTGAACCGCGCCCGCAAGGTGGCAAGCCACCCTATAGCCCGCGTCCGCAAGAGCCCCGGGCTCAAGAGCCTCGCGCTTACGAACCCCGTCCACAGGCGGCCCGTTCGGATGAAGGCGGACCTCGCGAGCGGGCACCGCGCAAATTCGCGCCGCGCGACCAAGCCCCTGCGCCAAAGCCCTTTGCGCCGCGTCCGCCTAAGGATGCTGCGGCTAAGCCTTGGTCACCGGTTGATCGTCCCGGCGAGGCCGACGCGCCCCGCGCACCAAAGGCCTATAAGAAGCCCTATTTTGATAAGAAGGCCGCGTTCGAGGGTAAGGCCCCCTTCACCAAGAAGCCCAAGCCTTCCAAGAAGGGCAAGCCGAACGGCTAGTTCAGACGGATCAAGGGGGCGTGCTGCGAACGACAGCGCGCCCCTTTTCCTTTAGAGGCCCTGAGCGGCCGGACCGTGGACCACCAGCGCCGAGCCATCCGCATCGCAGGTCCAGCGCGCATCAATGCCATAGGCCCTTGCCAACAGGTCGGGCGTCAGGACCTCGGCGGGCGGGCCAGAGGCGAGGCATTCGCCGTCCTTGATCACCACCACGCGCGTACAGAACTGAACGGCCAAGGTCACATCGTGAACCACAGTCAGGATGCCGCATCCCTTTGCCGCCTGCTGGGCCAGAACCTGCATGATCGTCCATTGGTGCAGGGGATCGAGGGCGGCGGTCGGCTCATCGGCAATCAGGGCCGGGGCCTTGGCGGCGAGGGCTCTGGCGACATGGACCCGAGCCGCCTCACCGCCTGACAGGGTGGTGATGTCGCGATCGAGCAGATGATTTAGATCACAGGCCGCGACCGCCTCATCAACGGCGGCTTGATCGAGCGCGCTTAAGCGTCCGGTCTGGCCCCCATAGGCGAACCGGCCAAGGGCGATGGCCTCATGAACCGCGATGGGCCAAGCGACAGGGCGGCTTTGCGGCAGATAGGCCACGCGCCGCGCCCGAGCCGTGGCGCTTAAGCTCGCCACCGGATCTCCGCCAATCAAGGCGCTGCCGCTAGAGAGGGGGGTGAGACCCAGCAGGCTGCGCGCCGCCGTGGTCTTGCCCGAGCCATTGGGACCGAGCAGCCCGACCAATTCACCGGCATAGAGATCAAGGCTAAGGCCCTTGAGGATCTCCTTTTGGCCCTTTCGGACTACGGCCTTTTGCAGGGAGAGGAGCGGGGCGGTCATTGGGCCTTGCCCTGCGCACTGCGCCGCGCGGCGATCCAAAGGAAGATGGGCGCGCCGACCAAGGCCGCGACGACGCCCAGCTTTAGCTCATTATCGCTCGGAACCAATCGCGCGCCCACATCGGCCAGGACCAAGAGGACCCCGCCCGCCAGCGCTGAGGGCACCAGCGCCCGGCCCGGATCCGACCCGACCAGAGGCCGTACCAGATGGGGCGTGACAATCCCGACAAAGCCAATGGCTCCGGCCAGTGTCACTGAGCCTCCCGTCGCCAGACCACAGCCCACCGCCACCAAGACCCTTGTTCGGGTCAGATCAAGTCCCAGCCCGTGTGCGGCTTCTTCGCCAAGAGTCAGGGCTGAAAGACCGCGACGGGTCGCCAGGAGGATCAGGGCTCCGACGGCGATGATTGGGCCGGAGAGGGCAATGTCGGACAGGCTACGATTGGCCACCGACCCCATCAGCCAACTGACCATATCGTTTAGCGTAAAGGGATTGGGCGCGAGGTTCATCAGGAGCGACAGGAGCGCGCCCGCCAGACTGGATAGGCCAACCCCGATCAGGATCAACCCGACCATGTCCCGCACCCTTTGAGCGGCAAAGGCGATCAGGGCGGTGGCCGACAGGGCGCCAACCACGGCGCCGATCTGCAAGGCCGGGGCAAAGCTGGCGCTAAAGCCATAATAGATGGCAATCACCGCGCCAAGCGAGGCCGTCACCGATACGCCCAGCACGCCCGGCTCTGCCAAGGGGTTGCGCAAAAGCCCCTGCATGGCAGCCCCCGACAGGCCCAGACTGGCCCCCACGATCCAGGCCGCAAGGGCGCGGGGCAGGCGGATGGACCAGACGATCGTCTGGCTGGTCGCATCACCGCCGCCAAACAGGGTGGCGAGGACCTTGCCCAAGGCCATGGGGGTCTCGCCCAAGCTACAGGCCAAGAGTAGGGCCAGAAGGCTGGCGATGGCGAGAGCTGGGATCAGGCTACGGCTATGGTCGGTCGGTCCCGCGCTCATGGTCGCTTACCGCGTAAAATATCGCCGCCCTTGGCCATATCCAAGGTGGCATTGGCAATGAACCAGCCCGAACAGGCCGTCACTGCGCCGGGCAGGGCGACCGTCGGGCGGGATTCGAGGCTCTGGCGCACGAGGGGATGACGCGCAGACGACCAAGGAAAAAGATCCACCTCGCCCAGACCCATAAAGCCGGTTACCACCATGCTGGGAGCCTTAGTCGCCAGCTTCTCCAGCGGCAGTTCGCTCCAGCCTCTGTGGCGACCATCGTAGGGGGCAAGGCCCGCCGTCGCCATCATCTGGCCAAGGCTGGTATCGGTACCCGCCTGCACCCCGCCCGAGGTGACATAGAGCGCCTCGACGGGTGGGCCTTGGCGCTTGGCCTCGGCAAGGGTGGCATCAAACTGGCGCACGGCGGCCTCGCCGCGTTCAGGATGGCCAAGGCCCTTGGCGGCCAGCCGAAGATTGCCTCGGATGCCCTCATATTGGTCAGCCCCGCCCAACTGCAGGACGGGCGTCCCGGAGGCTTGGAAAAACCGCGCCGCATCAGGGCCACCGCCATAGGTCCGCACCACCAGATCCGGCTCGAGGGCCAGAACCGACTCGGCGCGGGAGCGCACCTGCGGCAAGCCCTTGGCTGCCTCGCGCAGATAGGAATGGCTGGCTTGGGACTGGCTCGAGAGGGCCAGAATCTGGCTGCGGTCTGCGAATTTCAGGACGAACTGATCGGCGCAATAGTCGAGCGACACGACCCGCTTGGGCGCGGATGAAGTCACTGGGCGCGGCACCTCAGACACCGCGACGACGGCAATAGCGGACAGGCCGACCACGGCCGCTGACGCGGTCCATAGGTGACGATCCTTCGCCAATCTGCGCAGCGGCCCATCGGCCATGCACCCCGTCTCCTGTTCGCCCAAATGGCGGTCCGCCCTCGGCTCCTGTGCTATAGAAGGGCGCGAGCACGCGGTAAAGTGCGGGCTCAGATCGATCAGATCGTGGCAGGTGCAGTTTATTTTCCAGCCGCTGTGCATTAGGATCGCTGGGCGCATCGTCCGTTGGTGCCAACCGTTCGAAGGGTTAAGGCCACGTCCGTCGCTGCCATCACCATTAATGACGTTGCCGATCGCGCCGGCGTCTCGATCAAGACCGTGTCACGCGTCCTGAACAACGAGGCCAATGTCCGGCCAGAGACCCGTGAGCGGGTGCAGGAGGCGGTGACGGCCCTTGGCTATCGTCCGAACCTGTCGGCGCGCAGTCTTGCGGGTTCGCGGTCCTTCCTGATTGGTCTCTGTTTCGACAATCCCAACCCCGCCTATGTCAGCGAGGCCCAGATCGGGGCCATTACCCGCTGCCGGGTATCGGGCTATCATCTCGTCGTTGAGCCCGTCGACAATCGCTCAGAGACCGCCGATTCCCAACTCGAAGCCATGGTGTTCAATGTGCGGGTCGATGGGGTGATCATCACACCGCCAGTTTCTGATCACCCGGCCATCTTGGCCATGCTGGAGGCCAGCCGCACACCCTATGTCCGCATCTCGCCAGAGCGCGACCGTGACCGGGGGCCGAGCGTCTATATGGACGACTATAAGGCCGCCTATGACATGACCAACTATCTGCTCGGTCTGGGGCATCGGCGCATTGGCTTTGTGCGCGGGCACCCTGACCATGGCTCCTCCTATCGCCGGTTTGATGGGTTTCAGGCGGCGATGGCCGATCACGGCCTGCCGCTGCAGCCGGACCTGCTGGCGCAAGGCTATTTCACCTTTCAGTCGGGGGTACAGGCGGGCGAGCATTTGCTGCGCCATCCGGAGCGTCCGACCGCTATCTTTGCCGCCAGCGACGGCATGGCCTTAGGGGTGATGTCGACGGCGGCGCGGATGGGCCTGTCTGTTCCTAGCGACCTGTCCGTGGCAGGCTTTGACGATACGCCGACCGCGCGGGTGGTGTGGCCACCTCTGACGACCGTGCGCCAGCCGATTAACGAGATGGCCGCCGCTGCCGCCGACATCCTGATCAGCGGTGAGGCCAGACGGGCGATGGATGACAAGCTACCGATCCGGCGGATGTTGGATTTCGAGCTGATCGTGCGTCAATCCTGCGCCCCACCCAAGGCCTAGAGCCCCATTTTCATAAAGACTTGGAAAACGCAGCTTTGTTCCAGACATCGCCGAGTCTTTGATATTTCTTGCCATCGTTTTTCAGTTTTGAGGCGATAGGCCTGCGGTTGCCGCTAGGTCTTAAGCCCATTCATGCCCCACCCGCGCGTCAGGTGACCTAAGGGTAGACGCGCGATCGTGACTTTACAGAGCAATTATAAAACGCGCATTTTGAGGCTTCGAAAAGGGCGAGGCGGCAAATGAGCGGTCTGGTCTGTTCACTGACATGAGGAAATGACCATGGCGCAAGCCTATATCGTAGCGGCCGCGCGTACGGCCGGGGGCCGCAAGGGCGGACGTCTGTCGGGCTGGCATCCAGCCGATCTGGCCGGTAGTGTTCTGGACGCGCTGATCGCGCGCACCGGTGCTGATCCCGCACTGGTCGAAGATGTGATCATGGGCTGCGTCGGTCAGGCCGGTGAACAGGCCACCAACATCGCCCGTAACGCCGTGCTGGCCTCGAGCCTGCCCGAGAGCGTTCCGGCCACATCCGTTGACCGTCAGTGCGGTTCGTCGCAGCAGGCTCTGCACTTTGCCGCCCAGGCCGTGATGTCCGGCTCGATGGACATTGTCATTGCCGCTGGTGTTGAAAGCATGAGCCGCGTGCCCATGGGCATGCCGACCATCCTGCCCTTCAAGAATGGCCTTGGCATCTATAAGAGCCCGCGCATGGAAGAGCGCTATCCGGGCATCCAGTTCAGCCAGTTTGTCGGCGCGGAAATGGTCGCGGCCAAGTACGGTCTCGACAAGGACCAGATGGACAGCTTCGGCTATGCCAGCCACCAGAAGGCCATTGCCGCGACCAAAAGCGGTGCCTTCACCGACGAGATCGTGCCGATCCAGATCACCATGCCCGACGGCTCGACCGAAATGCACGTGATCGACGAAGGGATCCGCTTTGAAGCCAGCCTCGAAGGCATGCGCGGCGTGAAGCTGTTGCAAGAGGGCGGCACCTTGACGGCGGCGACCTCCAGCCAGATCTGCGACGGCGCTTCGGGCGTTATGGTCGTCAACGAGGCCGGTTTGAAGGCCTTGGGCGTCGAGCCCCTGGCCCGTATCCACCACATGACCGTCATTGGCGGTGATCCGGTGATCATGCTGGAAGCCCCGATCCCGGCCACGCACCGCGCCCTCAAGAAGGCCGGTATGAAGATCGACGATATCGACCTGTACGAAGTCAACGAAGCCTTCGCCTCGGTGCCCACCGCTTGGCTCAAGGATATCGGCGCTGATCCGGCCCGTCTGAACGTCAATGGCGGCGCGATTGCTCTGGGCCACCCCCTCGGCGGTTCGGGCACCAAGCTGATGACCACCCTGATCCACGCTCTGGGCGCCCACAAGAAGCGCTATGGTCTGCAGACCATGTGCGAAGGCGGCGGCCTGGCCAATGTGACGATCATCGAGCGCCTCTAAGGGGTTCGATCAATTTAGGAAGGGGCCGGTCGGCAACGGCCGGCCCTTTTCATTTTAAGACTTCAAAATTTAAAACCGGGAGGACGCCATGTCAGACAAGATCGTGCGGATCGGAGGCGCGGGCGGCTTTCTCGGTGACAGTTCGGTGGCCGCGCCGCAGCTCATCCAAGGCGGGCGGCTGGACTATCTGATCCTCGACTATCTGGCCGAGGCGACCATGCCGATGCTGGCCATGATGCAGAAGGGACGGCCCGAAGGCGGCTATGCCCGCGACTTCACCGAATGGGTCTGGAAAGACAATATCCGCGAGATCAAACGCCAAGGCATCAAGGTCGTGACCAATGCTGGCGGTCTAAACCCCAGAGCCTGCCGCGCGCGGATGGAGGCCTTGGCCGCCGAGGCGGGCCTCTCGTTCAACATTGCCATTGTCGAGGGCGATGATCTGCGCGGCGATCTGGGCCGTCTGGCCGATGTACGCGAGATGGTGTCCGGTGATGGCTTTCCCGCCCCCGACGCGGTGCTCAATGCCAGCGTCTATTTCGGGGCTGACCCAATAGTCGCCGCCTTGAGGGCTGGGGCCGATGTGGTCATCACGGGCCGGGTGGTCGATTCCGCCCTCGTGCTCGCCCCCCTGATGTACGAATTTGGCTGGAAGGCCAGCGACTATGATCAACTGGCGGGCGGCTCCTTGGCCGGTCACGTCATCGAGTGCGGGGCGCAGGCCACGGGCGGGCTCTTTACCGATTGGGAGAGCGTGCCGGACTGGGCCCATATTGGCTATCCGATTGTCGAATGCGCCGCCGATGGCTCCTTCATCGTTACCAAGCCAGAGGGCACGGGCGGTCTGGTGACCTGCGCCACCGTCGGCGAACAGATCCTTTACGAGGTCGGTGATCCTCAGGCCTATATGCTGCCCGATGTGGTTTGTGACTTTGCCGGTCTCAAGATCGAACAGGTCGGCGAACAGAGGGTCCGAGTCAGCCAGACCAAGGGCCGTGCGCCGAGCGGCTTCTATAAGGTCTCGGTCACCCACGCCGATGGCTGGCGCTGTCTTGCTGCCATGCCGGTGGTCGGACGCGATGCCGCCCGCAAAGCCGAGCGCCAGGCCGACGCGGTAATCGAGCGGGTCGAGGAGATGCTCCGCAATCGCAACCTGCCGCCCTTCCGCGCCAAGCGGATCGAGGCTCTGGGGGCCGAAGCGACCTATGGGGCCAATAGCCGGGCGCGCGATGTGCGCGAGGTGGTCTGCAAGATCGGGGTGGAACATGATGATCCCGCCGCGATGGAGGTCTTTATGCGTGAGATCGATTCGCCAACCACCTCCATGTCCCCCGGCTCGACCGGCTGGTTCGCGGGCCGTCCGACGATCTCTCCCGTGATCCGGGTCTATAGCTGCCTCATCGACCGTACCACCCTGTCGCCCAAGGTCGATCTGGCCGGTCAGACCTTTGAGGTCGCGGTTATCGAACCCGCGCGCCGTTTCACCCCCGACCAGATCGAACGGCCGGATTTGTCTGGTCTTGAGATCAGTCCCTCAGCGGCTAATGACGAAGAGATGGTAGAGGTCGATCTGATCGACATTGCTTGGGCAAGGTCCGGCGATAAGGGCGACTCGTTCAATGTCGGCATCATCGCCCGCAAGCCCGAGCTCTTGCCCTATATCCGCGCGGCCCTGAGCGAAGAGGCGGTGCTCGAATTTTTAGCCCACGAGTTCGAGGGCGGTCGCAAACCCAGCGTGGCCCGCTTTGACCTGCCGGGCATGACGGCGATCAACCTTCTATGCCAAAACGCCCTCGGCGGCGGACAGTTGGCGACCCTTCGGCTCGACGCGCTGGCCAAGGGCAAGGCCCAGCAACTGCTGGAGTTCCCGGTGAAGGTGCCGGTGAGGCTGGTTTAGAGATTTAAAGAAGGCCCTCACCCAACCCTCTCCCACAGGGAGAGGGCTAGAACCGATAAGCCCTCGCCCCCTTGGGGGAGAGGGTTGGGTGAGGGGGTGTTTATCCACGGCCCCAACATTCATCCTCATCCTGAGCCTGTCGAAGGACGAGGATGGCTCCCTCTTTCTCCGCCGGAGTGAAAAGG